>ERZ1022724.316-NODE-316-length-10055-cov-6.529500_pt1 | contig 10055 bp, 13 predicted proteins | sample MGYA00521091_ERZ1022724 | MGnify/ENA primary metagenome ERZ1022724 (study PRJEB33162, sample SAMN09537610) | freshwater metagenome | isolation source: freshwater | place: Canada:Alberta | collected 2017-07 | study: EMG produced TPA metagenomics assembly of the... | reverse complement strand
CGGCCCCATCGTTTAGTGGCCTAGGACGCCGCCCTTTCACGGCGGTAGCACGGGTTCGAATCCCGTTGGGGTCACTCAGGCGATGATTTTGTACCACTCTGGCTCCGTAGCGCAGTTGGTTAGCGCGCCGCCCTGTCACGGCGGAGGTCGCGGGTTCAAGTCCCGTCGGAGTCGCTCAGTCCACTCGTGGATCTGATGGGGAGATTTCTCTCTCCAGGCTCTGTAGCTCAGTTGGTAGAGCGCACGACTGAAAATCGTGAGGTCACGGGATCGACGCCCGTCGGAGCCACCGCAACAGATAGGCGGCCAGTGACGATTCTCTTCGGTCTACTGTCCGCCTTTTCTTATGGCTACGCCGACTTCGTCGGTGCACTTGCCGCCAAAAAAGTCAGAGCCCTAGCCGTCACAGCGGTTTCATTTTCCATTGGTCTAGTTGTTGCCCTGCTGCTTTCAATTCCAATGGGTGCAGAGTTCTCTGCGGCTACTGTGCAGACCAGCATCTATGCGGGAATCAGCTCTGCAATTGCCATTAGCTGCCTCTATGCAGCCTTGGCACTTGGGCCCATCTCGATTGTTTCGCCTCTCACAGCAGTGATCAGCGCAATGATTCCGGTCATCTTCGATGTTGCAACCGGCCAAGAACTTTCTTCCTTCGCCTGGGTCGCGGTAGCGCTGATTCTGATCGCAGTCGTGCTGGTGGCATTTGTCCCAGGTGCTGATGTCCGACTGCCTTCTTTGCCCGCAACTTTGTATGCGGTGGGAGCGGGTGTTGGCTTTGCTGGCATCTTCTTGTTCCTTGACTCCACCGATCCAGAGTCAGGCCTTGCTCCCCTTGTTGTCATGCGCATAGTTGGCATGACCCTGCTTTTTGCTGGGCTCACTTTCTTGTTTGTGAAAAACAAGGAGCGCATTCTCGAGCGTCAAATCTTTACCCCAAAGGTGTTTGGGCTGATTGTTTTGGCCGGCATCGGAGATGTCCTAGGAAATGTGTTCTTCCTCATAGCGACAAGAGGCGGCGCTTTGGCAATTGCGGCTGTGCTGACCTCGCTCTATCCAATCGGCACCATCCTGCTGGCAAGGATTTTCCTAAAGGAAAAAATTGCCAAGTCTCAGGCCCTTGGAATTGCGCTTGCGATGGCGGCATGCGCGCTGCTGGCTAGCGGCTAAATTCCAACCTTGAGTGCCTCGTAGGCCATGTAGATACCCAGCAGCGACAGCGAGATTCCTCCTCCGCCACGCAGCGCTGCCAAGCGAGATTGACTCTTTCCGAACCAGTGTCTTGCCGTTCCGGCAGCGAGCGCCCATAGTGAGTCGGAGAAAAATCCAATCACCGAAAAGATCAATCCCATAAACAGCATCTGCACAACGGGATTCTCACCCGGTGATACGAATTGCGGGAAAGCCGCCAGGAAAAAGACGATGGTCTTTGGGTTGGTTATGCCAACCACGAACGACTGCGACAGGATTCGTTTGCGGCTGTAGGTCTCGTTTTCCGCCAACTCAATTGGGTCAAGCCGGTGCCTAAACGCATCGATGCCCAGATAAACCAAAAACAGTGCACCAAGAATCTTGACTGCAAAAAATGCGGTTGGAAACTGGGCCAGAATCGCACCCGCTCCAAATGCCACAGCCAGGATCTGAATACCAACCCCAAAGACATTGCCCAGCACGCTCAGAACCGCAGGACCCGAGCCCAAAACCAAAGCTCGGCCAATCGTAAATACGACACTTGGTCCAGGAATTACGATTATGACCAACGCAACCGCTAGAAATGCGAGTAGGTTTTGGGTTGTCAGCACATCCAAACACTAGTGCTGAGTGAACTCGATTGGTCAGTTCCAAAGAGTTGAAACAAAGGAATCTTTTGAAAATTCAGAATCGTTGGCTGGGCCTTGTAGTTATCTCAATGGCCATCTCGATCGTCATCATCGACGGCACCATCGTCAACACAATCTTCCCGGCAATCATCACCGACCTTTCCCTAACCAGCACCGAGGTGCAGTGGGTTCAGGAGAGCTACGTGCTGGTTTTTGCAGCACTGCTTCTAATCTGGGGTTCCCTCGGTGACCAAATCGGACGCCGAAGGCTACTGATCATTGGTGTGACCATCTTCATCATCAGCTCGGTCTGGGCCGGGCAAACCGAGTCAGCCAACGAAATGATCATGGCCCGAGTGATTCAGGGCATCGGTGGCTCGATGGTTTTGCCCACCACGCTGTCGCTGGTAAACGCAAACTTCCAGGGCAAAGAGCGCGGCATCGCCTTTGGTGTTTGGGGTGCGACCATCGGAGGAATGGTTGCCGCCGGACCAGTTCTGGGTGGTTGGCTGGCAACAGACTTTTCTTGGCGCTGGGCCTTTCTGATTAACCTGCCGATTGGAATTCTGATTCTGATTGGTCTTTTCCTTCTGGTCCCCGAGTCAAAGGCCGCTACAAAGTCCAAGCTCGACCTGGTGGGTGCAGCGCTATCGGTTGTGATGTTTGCAACCTTGGTGTTTGGCCTCATCGAGGGTCGCGTTTATGGCTGGTGGGAGCAAAACCCAAGCAAGCAGTTCGAGCTCTTTGGTTGGGTTTGGCCAGCTGATGCAATTTCAGTTGTTCCAGTTGCGCTAATGATTTCCCTGATCACAACCGCCCTGTTCATTGCTTGGGAACTTGATCGTGCCAAGCGCGGCAAGGGAGTCTTGTTGGACCTAGGCCTATTTGGAATCACCTCATTCCGCAATGGCTCGATAGCGGCCCTGATCATCTCAATGGGTGAGTTTGGCCTGCTGTTTGCAATTCCACTGTGGCTGCAGAACGTGCTTGAACTAAGCCCGATTAGCTCAGGTCTTGTATTGCTTTGGCTAGCCGGAGGTGCATTCTTGGCATCCGCAGTTGGTGGGGCCATGAGCGGAAAGCTCTCCCCGGCCAGAGCGGTCCAGATCGGTGTATTGCTCGAGCTGGTGGGTGTTGCTGGCGTTGGTTTATTTGTCACCACCGGAACCGGTTGGGTTCCTTTGGCACCACTACTTTTCATCTACGGAATTGGTGTTGGTCTTGCGACCGCTCAGCTAACCGGAGTGATCATGGTTGATGTTCCGGATGACAAGTCCGGTCAGGGCTCTGGCTCTCAGTCCACGGTTCGCCAAATTGGTTCGGCTCTAGGTATTGCGGTTTTGGGCACCATGCTCTTCAGTGGCACCCAGGCCTCACTTGAGACCAGATTGGATGCACTCGAGGTTGACCCACAGAGTCAGGTTTTGATTGTCGATTCGGTTGTGAACTCAGCCGGTGGTGCAATCCTCGGTCTTGAGGGTTCATTGACTGCGCCACTTGGGCCTGAGCTTGCAACCGAGGTGAAGCTAGCTGCGGAAGAAGCCTTTACTGACGGTGCAAAGCTTTCGGCCTGGGCCGCGGCAGGGTTTTTGCTACTGGGCTTTTTCTCAACCTTTAGGTTGGGAAAACGCAAGGTCAAGACAACTTAGTGTCAGCAAAGTGGCAAACCGCATCGTAAATGTATTTGCCTAGGCCAGCCTTTTTGCCCTCGTAGCTATCGCGATATTCGGTAGGCAAGACATAGCTCATTGCAAGTGACTTATAGGCCTCAGCGGTTGGTTTCCAGAACTGATTGCAGAAGTCGAAGTGCTCCTGCACGGCCTGCTGCATTGCCTCCGAGTCGAATGACTCTCCAGCCTCCAGAGAAAGGATCATCTTTTGAGTAATCGAGTCAAAAACTTCGGTGAAGGCCTGGTTTTCCTGACGAGTGAAGTTGTTCTGGTATTGGCCACCAACGATGTAGTTTTCCTGCATAAAGCAAAGCTTAGGCCTGGGCTGGCCCAGGCCAACCGCTTCACCGATAGGGTATGAACATGTCCGCCAACTGGAGAATGGTCGGGTATGTGTTCCTAGGTGGCGCCCTTGGAACCATGCTTCGCTATCTCATTTTTGAACTTATTGCCTTGCAGCAGGCCTACCCAGCTGCCGAACTAACCGCCATTTTCTTGGTCAACATGCTGGGCTCGCTGTTTCTTGGCATCACCGCTCGGGCACCCTATTTTCAAAGCGAGACCTGTCGCAATCTCTGGGGATTGGGCTTTGCAGGCGGCTTCACAACCATGAGCGCTGTCACATTGTTTATTGATTACCAAAGCCTGACCTGGGAGTTCGCGGTCATGCTGTTTGGTGGAGTGTTTATGTATGGGGTTGGATTCCGCGTAGGGAAGCAGCTTGCTAAGGAAGAAAAACTTTGAGCCTCAGCCCATGGATCCTGATTCCACTGCTAGGTGTAGCGGGGGGAGTCGGTAGCGTGCTTAGGGTCTTGCTCATGCGTTGGCAAGGTGCATTGCCCTTTGGCCTGATCCTCGCCAACACAATTGCCGCAGCGTTTGTCGGCATTGCGCTCAGCGGAGCAGATCTGCCCCAGGGTTACCTAGTCATTGCGCTGGCAGGATTCGCAGGTGGCCTCTCCACCTTTGCAGGAGTATCGAAAGCCGCTTGGGACTTTTGGCATAACGGCCGTCTGGTTCAAATGCTGTTGACCTTGATTACCAACCTACTTATCCCCATCTTGGCCCTGATGTTGGCGCTTTGGGCCTTTGCGGGCTGATAGTATCTGTGCCAAGGTTTCCAAAGGTTTGAAGGGCTTTTGCCCGGATTTAGACATAGAGATTAAGGGGGCTCGCCATGGGGCGTGGCCGTCAAAAAGCTAAGAACACCAAGGTGGCTCGTGAGCTGAAGTACTTCAGCCCAGCGACCGACTACTCCGCACTTGAAGCAGAGCTTGCTCACTCTCCGTCAGACCAAACTCCTGACTATGAAGACAAGTGGGCTGACCTCTACGAGGACGACGAACCAGGCCTAGACGATGACCGCACCGTCGATGTTGACTCCGACGGTTCAGGCTCGAGCGACTAACTAGCCAGCAGTCCCGCGCTGGTTGCAAAATGCACAACCTGAGTTCTTTTCGTGCAACCAAACTTCTTGCAGATGTTGTGCACGTGAAACTTCACGGTCGACTCGGAGATGAAAAGGCTCTTCGCAATCTCTTTGTTGCCCAGGCCTCTTGCCAAAAGCCTCACCACGTCAAGCTCTCGATCTGAGAGTTGATCCGGGGTTTGACCTGAACCAAGGCTTCGGGCAATCAACTTGGAGACACCTTGGCCCAGCATCGTCTCACCGCGCTGGACTGCCTTTACTGCTTTCTGCAGCTCCTCAGCGGTGACCTGGTCCTTCAGATAAAAACCAATTGCTCCGCGTCTAAGCGCATCCACAACGACAAACTCAGATGCACTCCGCACCAAGCACATAATCCTGGTTGTCGAGAACTTCGCAGAAATCACCTCACAGAGCTGCAAACCCTTAGTGGTGTCATCGCCCAGGTCAAGGTCAATGACCAAAACATCAGGGGCATGCTCTTCAACCGCCATGAGAGCTTGGTCATAGGTGGTTGCTTCGGCAACCACTGCCGTTGAGGAAGCGCGCTCCAGGATGGTGCGAATGCCAACCCTCGCGATAACTGTTTTATCGGCCACAACAACCCTGGTTTGAGCAAGCGGAGAGCGTCTTCCGAGCGCTACATCTTCGCGAGCTTCATTGGCCATAGGTGAATAGTAAAAAGATTTTGACTACCTGTCCATACGGATAGGTAAACAGTTATCCAATTGGAGTGCAAAAGGATAGTTGCGACCCAATTTGTTTCGGGGTTCAAGCGACAGGCGTATCGTCAAATTCGTTGGTGCAACGATGCACCCGATACTGGAGAAAGAGTCAAAGATGACTGTTTATGCACAACCCGGCACCGCTGGAGCGGTTGCCGAATATCGCACACGCTACGACCACTGGATCGGCGGACAGTATGTCCCACCAACCTCTGGAGAGTACTTCGAAAACGTAACCCCGGTCACCGGAAAGGTGTTCTGTGAGGTTGCACGCGGTAATGCTGCCGATATTGATTTGGCGCTAGATGCCGCACACCGCGCAAAGGACTCATGGGGCAAGACTTCCCCAACCGAGCGCGCAATCATCCTGAACAAGATTGCCGACCGCATGGAGGCAAACCTCGAGAAGATCGCGGTTGCTGAGACCTGGGAGAACGGTAAGCCAGTTCGCGAGACCTTGAACGCTGACATCCCGCTAGCAATTGACCACTTCCGCTACTTCGCCGGTGTTATCCGTGCGCAAGAGGGTTCGATGGGTGAGCTGGACCACGACACAGTGAGCTACCAGTTCCACGAGCCACTTGGTGTTGTTGGCCAAATCATTCCTTGGAACTTCCCAATCCTTATGGCGGTGTGGAAGCTTGCTCCTGCACTTGCAGCCGGTAACTGTGTTGTTCTAAAGCCAGCTGAGCAGACCCCAGTTTCCATCCTTTACGTGATGGAACTGATCAAGGACCTAATCCCTGCGGGCGTTGTAAACATCGTCAACGGTTTTGGTGTTGAGGCTGGTAAGCCACTGGCTTCCTCTCGCCGAATCGCAAAGATTGCGTTCACCGGTGAAACCACAACTGGCCGCTTGATCATGCAGTACGCAGCGGACAACATCATCCCTGTAACCCTTGAGCTTGGTGGCAAGAGCCCAAACATTTTCTATGCAGACATTGCAGACGAGAATGACGCGTTCTACGACAAGTGCCTCGAGGGCTTCACGATGTTTGCCCTGAACCAGGGCGAGGTTTGCACCTGTCCTTCACGCGCCCTGATCGATGCTCCGATTTACGACAAGTTCCTTGGCGATGCCCTAGAGCGTGTGAAGGCCATCAAGCAGGGAAACCCGCTAGACACCGACACAATGATTGGTGCCCAAGCGTCAAACGACCAGCTTGAGAAGATCATGAGCTACATCGACATCGGCAAGCAAGAGGGGGCGAAGCTACTAATCGGTGGCGAGCGCACAGACCTTGGTGGGGACCTATCGGGTGGCTACTACGTGCAGCCAACTGTGTTCGAGGGCAAGAACTCAATGCGCCTATTCCAGGAGGAAATCTTTGGGCCAGTGCTCGCAGTGACCAAGTTCGATGGCCACGATGAGGCCATGGAGATTGCCAACGACACCCTATACGGCCTAGGTGCTGGAGTCTGGACCAGAAAGATGAACACCGCCTACCGTGCTGGTCGCAGCATTCAGGCTGGTCGCGTCTGGACTAACTGCTACCACGCCTACCCAGCTCACGCAGCGTTCGGTGGCTACAAGTCCTCCGGAATCGGTCGTGAGAACCACCTGATGATGCTCAAGCACTACCAGCAGACCAAGAACCTGCTTGTTAGCTACTCTGAGAACAAGTTGGGCTTCTTCTAAACACTCAACCACCAATGGGCTGGGGGTTTAGACTCCCAGCCCATTGGCCTAACTCAAGGAGACGCTATGTATGGCTTGCCCACCAGGGTTGAGTTCACCGAAGCTGCCAATGAGCTATTGCGCTTACTCACCAAGAGAAACGGCCCACTGATGTTTCATCAATCGGGCGGCTGCTGCGATGGTTCCGCTCCAATGTGTTACCCAGCCGGAGAGTTTCGCACCGGTGGATCCGATGTGATGCTCGAGGAGATCGAAGTCGAGGGCATCGAGAAGCCAATCAGATTTTGGATGTCTGCCGAACAGTTCGAATACTGGAAGCACACCCACCTCACTATTGATGTTGTCCCGGGTCGCGGATCCGGTTTTTCACTCGAAACAACAGAGAACAAGCGATTCTTAACCCGCTCCAGGATGTATTCGGATGCCGAATGGGAGCTACTGAAGGATGCGAAAGTGCCCAACGGCAATGAGGTAACCGCTTAGTTTTGTACAAAACTTGACACACTTTTGTACAATCTCTGCATGGCCCAATTCTCCGCTTCAGATGCTCGCGCAAACTTCAACCATGTGCTTGAACTCGCCAAAACCGAGGCTGTGGAAATCCACAAGCACGGAAAACCTGCTGTCGTTATCTTCGACGCCATGAGTTATGAGAAATTGCTGGACTACGTGGAAGACCTAGAGGATACGATCACGATTTTGGAGCACAAGCTGAATCCTGCTGATGAGAGTGAGTGGGTTCCGTTGGAGGACCTGCTCGCCGACGCGGAGCTTGGCGATGAATCAGTCTCCAAACCAATATCGAGTTGAGCTTGAGCCCAGTGCAAAACGCTGGCTAGACAAAGCCGAGCGAGGGGTGCGACGCAGAATCTTGACGGCCTTGGTGGGCCTGGCTGAAAACCCAAGGGGCCCTGCGGTGAAGAGACTCAGGTCAACGAACCACTATCGCCTTCGAGTCGGGGACTATCGGATTATTTTTGAGTTGCAAGAACAACGGGTGCTGGTGCTTGTGCTGAAAATAGGACACCGACGCGAGATCTATCGGAACTAGCTACCAGGCAGTTGCACCGACAACCAGTCCAACCAGGATGTCCAGGTTGATTCGAGAGTCTGTGTAATCCTCGGTGAGGGCGAAGCCCTCACCATCCTCAGATGCAATTCGGTAGCTCAGGTCTTTAGATTCGATGTAGGCGATTGCCTCGGCCTTGGTCATTCCCATGACCTCACAGGCAACCACCTTGGTTGCCACATGCTTCGCACTGAACTGCTCGGGGTTCTGGTCCTCGAAGCAATAAGGCGCCGGGGTTGATCGAGGGGCCGAAACTTGGGCATTACTTGCACCGGTAATCAGCCCAAGGATGAAGGCAATGGATGCAAACAGAAGTCCGATCGCACCCACTGCTACGGCGGCCTTATTTTTCATAACTACCCACCAATCGAACCGCTCCGCCACGAACCCCCTTGGCCTCTGAAACATAGCCAGGGAGCTCAGAGTCGCATGGCGTTGATTCGATGACACCAAGCTGCCAGGTGTGAATGCCTAGTGCCTGAAGTTCCGCACTAATTCCTGAAGCAGCCGATCCTCGAACAACCGCCGCAAAGCCCAAGCCTAGGTTCCATGTGCTCTCAAGGTCTTTGAGGTCAAGGTTTGCCCACTGAGCCAAAACTTTGAACACCTGGTTCGGCGACCAGGTTGATCGATCAACATCGAGCGAAACGGTCTCCGGCAAGACCCTCGAGAGGTTTGCTGCGATGCCGCCCCCGGTGATGTGGCTGAGGGTTGAGACCTGACCTGCAAATCTCTCATCAGCCAAGACCTTGTTCAAAACGCCTGTGTAGAGGCGGGTTGGTTCCAGTAGCTCCTCACCCAGTGAGCGGCTGAACTCTGGAACCGAATCGGTGTATTTCAGACCCCTGTCGGACACAATCTTTCGAACCAGGGAATAGCCGTTTGAATGCAGGCCGGATGCCTGAAGGCCAAGAACTATGTCGCCAACCTGAACTCTGTGGGCACCGAGCATCTTGCTCTTCTCCACCACGCCAACCGCAGCACCAGCAACGTCATACTCGTGCTCACCCAGGAGACCTGGGTGCTCAGCGGTTTCGCCGCCAACAAGCGCAACGTCCACCTCTTTGCAAGCCTGAGCAATACCGCGAACAATGTCCGCGATGCGCTGCGGGTGGAGCTTTCCGGTTGCGATGTAATCGGTCATGAACAGACTGCGAGCGCCGGAAACCACGATGTCATCAACGACCATGCCGACCAGATCCTGGCCAATGGTGTCGTGCTTATCAATTGCCTGCGCGATTGCAACCTTGGTGCCAACACCATCGGTTGAGGTGGCAAGAATCGGGTGGTCGTAATCCTTCAAGAACTTGGCATCGATCATGCCTGCAAATCCGCCAACCCCACCCAAAACCAGGTTGGAGTGAGTTGCTGAAACAGCAGCCTTCATGAGCTCTACTGCTTTGTCGCCAGCCTCGGTGTCAACTCCAGCTGCTGCGTAGGGATTAGTCATCTACGTGCACATGACCTTCCTCGTGGATGGTGGCCACCCCACGCTCAAGCAAGTTCTTCCCCATGCGCTCAGCAACTGGAAGTTCGATTGGGTATTTGCCAGTGAAGCAAGCGGTGCATAGCTTTTCCTCAGGCTGGTTAGTTGCGGCAATCATGCCCTCGCGAGACAGATAGCCGAGGCTGTCAGCACCGATTGATTGGCGCACATCCTCTACCCCGAGGCCAGTTGCAATCAGCTCAGCCCTGGTTGCAAAGTCAAT
>ERZ1022724.314-NODE-314-length-10089-cov-14.395057_pt1 | contig 10089 bp, 11 predicted proteins | sample MGYA00521091_ERZ1022724 | MGnify/ENA primary metagenome ERZ1022724 (study PRJEB33162, sample SAMN09537610) | freshwater metagenome | isolation source: freshwater | place: Canada:Alberta | collected 2017-07 | study: EMG produced TPA metagenomics assembly of the... | reverse complement strand
TACTACCCGCGTGCCGACGAATTGGAACCTGCACCCGCTCCACCACCAGCCACTCACAAGACACCGAAATTCACCCGCCTAGGAAAGTAATCCCCATTCATGTCCACCGCCGCACCATTTCTTGAAACACCTCCGACCGCTGTCCCACAGCGTCAAAACATCTGGGACTTCGCGGAATCTTGTCTCCAGCTTACCGCTGGAGCCGTCCACGAGGCTCGCGCGGCCACCCCTGCTGAGCTCTCCCAAGCGATCGCCGCGGCGCGGCAGGAACACGCCCGTGAAATCCCCTGCGATCTCCTTGAAGTCCTTGCCCGGGTCCAAGGCAACGGTGAGGAACACCTCAGTGACGCAATCACCCATTTAGGTAACAAGATCGACGCTGCTAACAGCCCACACGCGCCCCTCATCCCTTTCGCCGGGAAGTTGATCGCCCCCAGTAGTTTCTACGAATCATTCGATCAGATTCACAAGATCGCGCGGATCCTCCTCACCCCGATCGTCTTCGCCGAGGATACCGATGCCATCGGCGTCGCCTCCGTCAACCCGCTTGCCGCAGCCATCCTCGCCGATCAGATCCGCGATGCCGTTTACAAACGATTCGGAATCCGCCCCTTCGTCACACTCGCCAGGATCGACTACGAAACCTGGGCCTTTCTAACCCGCAAACACTTCGAGCTTTGATTGAATTTGATGGTATCTCCTTTAATGAGCTGGTCAGCCGCCGCATCATGGGCGAGCTGGGAGCGCACGATCCTGCCTTTGCGGAGCTTGCCCAGGACCAAGTTCCCAACCGTGTCACCCGCTTCAGCTTCATGGCGGCCATCGCGAAAATCAACGGCCTGCCATTTTTCCCCAAAGTCGCCGAATTCTGCGACGGCACCCTGCATGCCACTTGCGATTCCACCGTGATGACCCGGGGCTTCTTCGCCCCGCTCTGCCTATCAGGCACAGACAAGATCATTGTTGCCATCGCCAATCCATGGAGCCCCTTGCCCGAGGAATACCTCGCTCCACGCTTTCCCAATCTTGAGATCGTCAAAATCGTCACCCTCGCCACGGAAATCAGCAGGGCCATCGAATCCATCGCCACCAACAACGGTCCGAGCCGCTCGGATTTGGAGGCGATCGACGTCGAGACCCTTGACGATGGCATCCATGACTTCGACGTCACCACTGACTATGCCGAACCGATGGCGCAGCTCATCGCTGCAATCATGTCCGATGCCGTCCGCACCAAGACTTCTGACGTCCACTTCAAGGTCGAAAAGGAATCATTTTACTATGCCTTTCGGGTCGACGGTGACATCGGCCCGAAAGTAGAGATCCCGATGAAACTTCGCGATCGGTTAGACGCATTCTTGCTCAATCTGATGCGCCTCCCCACCGAGATCCGCAACACTGCGCCGGGCATCTCCGGGCGATTTACCATTTCTTATTTCCACCGCCCCATCGACATCCGCTATGAGCGCCACCGGACCTACCGTGGCTATCACATCACCATGCGCCTGCTCGACAAGAGCAACATCAATGTAACCCTGGGAAAAGGCACCCTCGCCTTCGATGATGAAACGATGTTCGCCCTCAACAAGGTGATGAAAATCCCTGCGGGAATCATCGTCATGTCGGGTCCCACCGGCTCGGGAAAATCAACGACCCTCAATGCCATCCTGCGCGAGCTCAACCGCCCCGATGTGAACATCCTCACCCTTGAGAACCCCGTGGAAGACGAGGTGCCCGGCATCACCCACTGCGACTTGAAGAGTCCCAAGGAGTTCAAGCCCATGATCGCCTCCTTCATGCGGTCCGACCCGGACATCATCCTCATGGGAGAGGTCCGTGACATCGAGTCTGCGGAACTTGCCATCGAAGCCGCGGTCACAGGCCACAAGGTTCTAACCACCATCCACACCGCACGCGCCTCGCAGATCATCGAGCGCTTCGAGCAACTTGGCCTAGAGCGCTGGAAAATCGCCCAAACACTCAAGGCGGCATGCGCGCAACGCCTCGTCAAGCTGCTCTGTCCCTACTGCAAAGAGCCGACAAACGGGGTTGATGAACTGGATCGTAAAACCTTCAGCCTGGATGATTCTTGGGCGACGATCCCCGTATTCGCCGCCAAAGCCGGTGGCTGCCAGGAGTGCCGCTTCACCGGCTACAACGGCCGCACCGCCATTCTCGAAATCATCCCCATCTCTCCAAAAATCTCCGACCAACTCGCCAAAGGGGAAATGACCCCTTACGAACTGGAAATGAAAATCGCCGAAGAAGGAGTCCTTCCCAGCCTTCGCCGCAGCGGCCTGCGGCTTCTCCGTGATGGAAAAACCGACCTTGTTGCCGTCAGCAAGGTCATCGACATGACCTATACCGATGACTAGCGCCACCACCACCGCCACCCAGATTTCCTCCGCCGTTGCTTCTAAAAAACAAGCGCCTGCGGCACCGGAAAAATCCTCAAAGATCAAGGAGTTCCCGAAAAAACAACAGGTGGATCTCTTTCGTGGACTGGGCTCGATGCTGCGCGCCCAGATCAATACGGCAGATGCGATTAAATACTACGCCCAAGGGCTTCCCAACAAGGCAATGGTTGACTCGCTCACCCAGATTCGGGAGGACATCGCAGCCGGTATCAATGTCCACGAAGCGTTCCGACGCAGCAGGCGCTTCAACGAAACCATCATCGGCCTGATCCAGGCGGGCTCGGATTCGGGACAACTCCACCACGCATTCCAGTCCCTCGCCGCCCGCTTGAAGAGCGACCTGTTTTTCACCAAGCAGATCAAAAAGGCAACCATCACCCCCTGCGTGATTATCTGCGTCCTCGTCGGCGCGTTCATCATTTCCCAGGTAAAAATCGTCCCGCAAGTTGAGGAAATGCTCAATGGTGTCGGCGCGAAACCCGACGGCATGACCGCCCTCTCCTTTCAAGTCAGCCATTTCACGCAAGCAACTTGGCCCGTATTCATCGCCATCGCGGTTGGAATTGCGGTCACCATCGCACGCTCCAAAAAAGTAAGAAGCCTCATTTTGGGCTTTGCCATGTCCAAGTGGCGCTTGCTGCGCCTTCTCGTCATGAGCCTCCGCCAGTTGACTTTTCTATCAACCATCCAGCTGCTCCACTCAAACGGCATCAACCTTGCAAAATCCATCCGGGTATCCGCCAACAGCGTTCCGAACACCCCTTTCTACGAGGAATTGAGGAGCGCAGCGGACAAATACGAGCACTCCGGAGTCCCCCTCTCCACGGCTTTTGCCAAATACACCTCCGTCGACTCCCAGGTCACGCACATGTTGTCGATCGGAGAAAAATCCGCCTCGCTCGACGCACAACTCGGGATGCTTGCGGAGATGTATGAAGAGGATTTGCAGAACCACATGACGGCATTTGCCGCAACGGTCAGCTTCATCGTCTTGATCATCGCCGTCATGCTGATCGCCGCCGTCTTCATCGGGACCTTCCTGCCGATCTTCCTCATGGGACCGAAGATGATGCAAGCAGCCTAGACCAACCCACTCCCCAACCGATGCAACTGACACGATTCGACCGCTGGCTCCGGGAAAAGTTTGTATATGAGATCCACATTCAAACGCTTCGCCCGCCCGAAGCGATCCCCCGGGGAATCCGCGCCTTCGATCTACCAGACATTCCGGGAAAACGTTATAAACATCTGTTCATCGCCGACAGCAGCACTCTCGCGGACGAACTCATCGCCGTGCTCAACGAAAGCAGCCAGATGTATACAACTCAGATCATCGATAAAGATCGCTGGTACGTACCTTTCATCGCACCCAAAGACAAATCCGTAACCTGGTGGCTCGTTTCCACGATCTTCATCACCAGCTCGGTCATCCTCACCCTGCTCTACCTCAAGGAGCTCCTCTTGGATGATCATCTTCGCAAAAATCTTCTGGATGCATTGAAGCTCTTTAAAAATGGCTAATGTTTCAGGATTTCTAGCTTTTCAAAACTAATTCAATCCTCTATAACACCCCCGTCATGAAGATCAACGATCGACCCATCCTCAGCCCAGCCGCATTCACGCTGCTTGAGATGACGACCGTGATCGTCATCCTTCTGATTTTCATGAGAATCGGTCTGTATTCCTCATCGAAGATCGACCAATGGAAACTCGGGCGGGAAGCATCCGAAACCCTACGTGCCGTCCACTCCGCACAGCGCATGTTTCTCGCGGATAATCCCACTACGGACCTCGCAAGTCTCACCAACACCGAAGTAAGCACGAGGATTCTCCCTTACCTTCCACCCGGCAACGTCACGGTGATGCCCACGGTAAGAGCCCTCACCGGTGCCAATCTCGCCATCAGAGTTAATGTTTTCCCCCCATTCATCGACAACGGCGCGGGGGTTCGCTACGACCCCTCGGGCAGAACAAATGACTCCCTCTGGGACATTGGGGAATGATACGTGGCCTCTTCATCTCGCTGACCCTCCCGCTCATCCCGCTGGCCCAAGCCAGCGATTTCAAACACGTCGGCGATTTTTTGCTACAGGCACATTTCAAGCTCACCGGCCAGCAGGTCACCCCGATACCGATGAAGCCGATCGCCTTCAGCGTCTTCACGGATGGCGTCCATATCCGGGTCAGTGCCGAGGGAGCCGAGGACGCCCACAGCACATTTGAAATCTATCGGTCCGATGGCATAGGCCGCCAGCGCCAAGGAGCAGGAGCACTCGAAGTGATCCCCGGCCTGCAAGCCATGAGCCAAGCAGGCGGCATCCTCCGACACTTGCGCCTTTGCCGTGAATCGCTCACCATTACGACGTTTCCCGGAGTTTCGGACCAGACCATCGTGAGTCATTCCATCGCGGCGGAGCCAAAACCCCCGCAACCCGAGAACGCGGAAAAACCGGTCAAAGCGCCATGAAACCCCTTCCAGCCCAACACATCATCGAGCTGAATTGCGAGGACAGCAAGCTGCCATCGCTGCCTCATGCCTCAACCTATTCCAAGGCGAACCGCCGCGTCCCCACCCAGTCAGCCCTCCGGGTTTACCCGTGGCTGCTTTTCCTCAGCACCGCGATCGCCGCCTTGTTCTGCGTGATGTATATCACCAAACCGGTGATCATGGCTTCCCAGAATCTTCCGCTTGCCCCGCCGCTTGTCACTCCGCCTGCCACCATTCGAGTCAACTCAGGCGATCCAAAAACCGCCGTCGGACTCATGCCGAGCAAGGACCGTCTACCCGGAGAAACAAGCGCAGGCGCCTCCCGTGCAGCGACCGAAAAACAAGATACCCCACCTCAAGCGAGCTCGCCATTCGAACAAACCAACCTTCGCATCCAGCATATTCTCACCGCAGAGGCTCCGGGAGGACATCGCGCCAAAATCGACATCGATGTGCCGGTTCTCTATCAGAGCCGCAATCTCCGGTGGACCACCACCGAGGTCGCTAACGCGCGCGACCTTTTGATCCGGCTTGCCAACTATCAGGAACGAACCCGCATCCTCCGCGCGGAGGGGGCGGAACTTCTGGAATCATGGAATCAGCTCGTCGAGAAATCCATCCCCGCCACCGACCTCCGGGCTGACAGCCCCACCCTCCCGACCAATCAACAAGATGCAGCGGACGCCCCCCGCCCCGCACTTCTCGACACCAGCGAATCGATCAAACTCCAACCTGCCGGAAAATGAATCCCTTCGTCACCTACGTCTCCATCACCCTGCTGACCACCTCTTTGTTTACCGGTGCTCAGAACGTCCAGGAGGAACCACGTGCCGATCCCGTGCAAGACGCGATCGAAGCCTTTACCAACCGTGACAAGAAACCCAACGAGGTGCTTGTCGTCTTGGAACCACCCGCTCCTGAGAAGCCGGCCGCAGCCCCCCAAGCTCCGGCAAGCAAACCCGAACCTGAGCCCGTGCGAGTCACGGGGAGCGTGCCTCCACAAGCGGAGGTGATCCCGCCGCCAGTGATTGCCGCGCCAAGTGCCGATCTTGAGGATCCCGCACCCGAGAGCCAGCCGAAACCGCCGTCCGAACTGGTCGTCCGGGTCGAAAAGCTGCAAGTCGGAAACGGAAAGATCGACCCGACCCAAGTTATCTTGAAGACCCCCTATCCCGCCAAACCTCTATCAACCACACCTGCCGGTTGGCGCCTTGACACCTCGGAAAACGCCCCCCCCTTCACACGCGAAGTGGAGATTTCCCCGGGGTCGAAGATCACCTTAACCATTTCACCGCACCTGATGGTTCCGGATGCGGATGGAGCGGACGTATTCTCCATCTCCGAACCCGGCTACGACAAGGCCCTCGGCTATCAACAGAATGCCACCGTTGGCGCGATTCTGTCGAACTCAGTCCGACAGCTGGATGAAGACTCCGGCAAACTCGGCACCGCCATCGAACGCCTCCAGCAGCTTCTCGTTTCACTCCCAAAACCGGAACTGCCCGCTGCGCCCGCTCCAGCACCCGCTCCAGCGCCCACCCCTGCACCACCACGCAAAAAATGAAACCAAGCACCGTCCCCATCATGTGTGGAATCGCTCTCGCTGCCATTTGTTCAGCGGGCTTCAGTCATTGGTGGTCAGTCCGCACCATGGCGTCCGCCTTTCAAACGGGGCTTTCCAAGCCGCTCGTTGCGCAGCCTGCCCTTAAGACGATGGCCACCCCACAACCGGAATCCGTGGCTCCCGCACAGAAAGTGCCGGCACCCAACGTTGCCGAACAACTTGAACCCTCTCAAAAGAAATTTTTTGAAGCCCTCATCCAAAAAATGGGAGCCATTGAAAATCAGAACCGCGATCTGGTGGATCAACTCGCTGAAACCAACCGGGACATGATGAAGTTGGAATTCCGGGTGGATACCCACTCCGAATCATTCCGGCCGTTGCCCACCAGCGAGGAGCCCGAGGACACCACCTACGACGACGGCCCGGGAGTTCTTCCACCTCGCGCTGAGCCGGTTTCCCTCCCTTCCGGCGAGTGAACCCTTCAAGGTCCCGCATGAAATCACTACGCTTCGCGCTACTCCCCTTGCTTCTGCTCCAAACGCTCGCCGCCCCGGCGTTCGAGCTTCCAGCGGGCTCCAGCCAGTGCCTTGTCGGCACTGCGGAGGATTGGAACAGTTCACACGTCACTCTCAGACTCTATCAAAGACAAGGGGGTAAATGGAGCCCGAAAGGTGAACCATGGACAGGACGCCTTGGTAAAAGCGGACTGTGCTGGGGCAAAGGCATCCACCCCGTCCCAGCCGGTGTAACCACCAAAAAGGAAGGTGACAACCGCTCGCCCGCCGGAGTCTTCAACCTCGGCGGCGCATGGGGTTACGCCGCAGCCATCCGCAAGCACCCGACCCTGCCCTACCGCAAAGTGACCTCACGCGACCTCTGGGTGGAAGATCCCGCATCTCCAAACTATAACCGTAATCTTGTTCTCGACCACGAACCCAATACCCCTTGGGAGAAGAAACAACAGATGCAACAAACCGATCCCGTTCACGCGCTCAAGCTGTTCATCGCCCACAATGCCCAACCCGACGTAACGCCCCATGCAGGATCGTCGATCTTCTTCCACATCTGGAGGGCTGGCGGAAGTCGCGCCACCGCTGGCTGCACCACCATGAGCCAGGCCAAGCTCGAATGGCTGATTTCTGAAATCGACCCCACCCGCAAGCCTTTGTATGTCCTGCTGCCAAAGGCGGAATACCTGGGCTACAAGGCGAAGTGGAAACTCCCATGAAGGGTCACGTTCATCGTTCCGCACGGAACCTCAAAACCCGCTCACCTTCGCGAAAATAATCCAAGCGATCGCGGGCCTGGATCTCAAGAAATGCAGGATCTTCCCGAAGCGCCACGAATTCAACTCGGTGATATTCACGGTCCGCCAACACCTCCGCTTCGCGCTCTTTCGCAGCCGCAAGCTTGATCTCAAGCCTCTCCAGCTCCCGCAACTGCGGAAATGCCGTCGCGACAACCACGAATCCCAGCGCCAGACAAAAAAGCCAAAAAGCCCCGTGAAGCATCACATTGACGACCCGTGAACGGGCCTCCAAGCGTGTCAGCCGAACACCTTTTGTTGATCGCATCGCCATTTCGTTACAGCCAGAAATCCACAATATTCACGGATTGTCAAGAAACTAAGCCACCGCGACTTCGATCTGCTTGTCCACATCCTCCCGCAGATTTTCGATGATGAATTCCTGGCGGTCCGGCGTGTTCTTGCCCATATAAAATGCGAGCAATTCCTTCACGCCCTTGCCCTCCTCATATTCCACGGGATCCAGTCGCATCTCAGGACCGATCATGAAACTGAACTCGTCGGGTGAAATCTCCCCAAGCCCCTTGAAGCGCGTGATCTCAGCGGCCTTGCCCAGCTTGGCCATCGCCTTCTTCCGCTCGTCGTCGTCATAACAATAGATCGTCTCCTTTTTGTTCCGCACCCGAAACAGCGGGGTTTGTAAAATATACAAGTGCCCGTCACGAATCATCTCGGGGAAAAACTGCAGAAAGAAAGTAAGCAACAAAAGCCGGATGTGCATCCCATCCACATCGGCATCGGTGGCGATGACGACTTTGTTGTAGCGGAGGTATTCAATGCCATCTTCGATGTTCAAAGCGGCTTGCAGCAGCGCGAATTCCTCGTTTTCATAGACAATCTTGCGCGGGAGACTGTAGGTATTCAGAGGCTTGCCCCGCAACGAGAAGACCGCCTGGGTCTCCACATCCCGACTCTTGGTGATGGAACCGGAGGCCGAGTCACCTTCCGTGATGAAGAGCGTGGATTCCTCGCGCCGCTTGTGCTTGCTATCAAAACGCACCCGACAATCCCGGAGTTTCTTGTTATGGACCTTGGCCTGCTTCGAGCGCTCCCTGGCAAGCTTCTGAATCCCCTTGAGATCCTTCCGCTCACGCTCGGCGGAGAGAATCCGTTTTTGAATCGCCTCCGCCACCTGCGGGTGCTTGTGGAGATAATTATCGAGATTGGTCTTGAGGAAATTGCCAATGAAGGTCCGGAGCGACTCACCCTCCGGCGCGATCCCGGCCGATCCCAACTTGGTCTTGGTCTGGGACTCGAACACAGGCTCCATGATCCTCACACAGACCGCAGCTTCGATACCGGCCCGAATGTCGGACGGTTCGTATTGTTTTTTGTAAAAACCACGGATCACCGTGACCAGGGCTTCTCGAAACGCCACCAGATGCGTCCCGCCCTGCGATGTATTCTGGCCGTTCACAAAGGTATAGTATTCCTCACCACTCTCGGGCGTATGCGTGAAGGCGATCTCAATATCCTTGCCCACGAGGTGAATCGGCGGATACAGCGCCTCGTTCTCCATCTCCTCGCGCAAAAGATCTAACAATCCATCCTTGGACCGAAATTTCCTGCCATTGAAGTTGATGGTCAACGCCGGGTTCAAATACGAATAATACCGGCACATTTTCTCCACGAAGGCCTCCTTGAACTTCGCCTTCGGCGGGAAAATCGTCCGATCCAGCTCGAAGGCCAGACGCGTCCCGTTCGCTCCGTCATCCCGCCGTGGATTCTTCATGTCCACCGTGAGCTGCCCTTTTGAAAACTCCAGCGCCTTGGTCTCGCCATCACGCCATGCCTGGATTTCAAAAAAGTTGGATAAGGCATTCACCGCCTTGATTCCCACCCCGTTGAGACCTACCGACTTCTTGAACGCCTCGCTGTCATACTTCGCCCCGGTATTGATCTGCGCGGCACAATCGAACAATTTCCCCAAGGGAATCCCGCGCCCGAAGTCGCGAACCTCGACACGACCTTCCTCGTCGATGTCCACGCGAACCTCTTTTCCGTGGCCCATGATGTGCTCGTCGATCGAGTTATCCACCGCCTCCTTGAGCAAAATGTAGAGCCCATCATCCGGCGAACTCCCGTCGCCGAGCTTGCCAATATACATGCCAGGACGCATCCGAATATGTTCGCGCCAGTCCAGGGATTTGATGTCGTCTTCGGTGTAGTCAGCTGCCATGGGGAAAATCCTTTAGGCGTTCTTAAACAGTTGCCACACCGGGCGCAAGGGTGACGTGGGGAAACCCATCCAAAAAATCAATTCCGCGCCTGGGTTGCTTGTAGGGGCGTCTCTGTGAGCGCCCGAGCGAATGAG
>ERZ1022724.312-NODE-312-length-10203-cov-9.247044_pt1 | contig 10203 bp, 6 predicted proteins | sample MGYA00521091_ERZ1022724 | MGnify/ENA primary metagenome ERZ1022724 (study PRJEB33162, sample SAMN09537610) | freshwater metagenome | isolation source: freshwater | place: Canada:Alberta | collected 2017-07 | study: EMG produced TPA metagenomics assembly of the... | reverse complement strand
GACCCACGGATTAAAAGTCCGTTGCTCTAACCAACTGAGCTAGAGGCCCCTGAACATCCCCTGTTACCAAGGGAGCCCCCAAAGTCTAACAGCTAAGAAAGCCCCACTATTGGCTCAAAGCTTAGAGGAGCTGAGAACTCTCCAACCACCTGCGGGCACAGAAACCTTGGTACCACTTGAAAACTTCTCTCCAGAGATAAGGTCTTCTGCTTCTTTCGAAATCTCAGCACTGCTAGCTGTCGGAGTGTGGTTCATCAAGAAGTAAAACTCAGTGCTCTGGTTTTCTCTCTTGGCAACCTCTACGCCAGCTCCCGCAACCACTTCAATAGGGGAAATTCCAAGTGGTGAGAGGATGTCCTTCAGCATTGATTTCATGAGCGAATGATCTGGTTTGCAGCTAAGGATCCAGGTACTGTTTGCCCCTATCTTCTTTTTCACAACCGCCGGCAGATTCTCTAGGGCACCGCTGCTATAGCTAAGGATCACTTCAGCAGCTGGGTCTAGCTTCATGTACTCAGCCCAACCCTCGGATTTACCTACGAGCTTTCCAGAGCCATCAACTAGATTGACCCCTCCATCGGCGTATAGCGGAGACCACTGCTCTGAATAGGCACCAAACAAATCCCTAAGGTCAATCAGGTGACCACCTGGACGGACTCCCTCATCCTCGTCAACTGCGATGCTAAAGGCACCCAGCACAAAGTTCACGCCAGAGGTAATGGCCTTTCGAATGTTGCCTACTGCCTTATCTGTTGCCAAATAAAGGTTTGGTGCAATCACTAGCTTGTACTTACTCAGATCTTGTTCGGGGTGAGCAAAATCAACCGAGTAGCCAAGTTCAAAAAAGTGTCGGTAGTAATCAAGCAAGAAGGTCCGCTGGCGAAGTAGGGTCGAAGGCCTGGAGTCCAATTCAAGCGCCCACCAGCTGTTCCAATCCAGAAGTAGTGCAATTTCTGATTTGGTGGTTGAACCAACTACAGGAGTTAGCTTCTTGAGCTGGTTACCCAGTTCACGAACTTCATTCCAAATCCTGGTATCAGTCCCGGAATGCGGGACCATACCCGAGTGCCACTTCTCCGCTCCGCGCAGTGATGCCCGCCACTGAAAGTGCAGCACACCATCGGCACCGTGGGCAACTTGCTGGATGGACCAGCGGCTATAACTTCCGTTCACCTTGGGTCCATTTACTGCTCGCCAGTTAATGGCGGATGGAGCTTGCTCCATCAGAAGCCAGGGCTTGCCAAGTTTTAGCGAGCGCATCAGATCAGCACCCAGAGAGCTTTCAATTTGGTGGTCTGGATCTGATGGATCTGGATACCAGTCGTCGCTAATAACATCTATCGACTGCGCCCACTTCCAATAATCGGCGTGTGGGAAAAGCCTCATGAAGTTTGTAGTGATTGGAATGTCTTTAGCTACCTTTGATCGAATGATCTCATGCTCTTTTTGGTAGAGAGCTAGCATGGCATCGCTGGAGAACCTTTTGAAATCAAGTTGCTGCGATGGATTCGGAAAATAGGCCGTTGTTCTTGGGGGCATTACCTGATCCCAGGAAGAGTACTGCTGTGACCAGAACCTTGTGCCCCAGCGATCATTTAGGGTCTCTAGGTTTTTGTACTTGTTTATGAGCCACTGCCTGAAAGCCGCTTCGCTTTCTTTGGAGTAGCAGTGTGGTGTGTGAGCACCGTATTCGTTCCCCACATGCCACATCACAACTGCTTTGTGGTCCTTGTATCTCTCGACCATTTTTTGAACAAGTAGCTGAGACTTTTCTTGGAAGACTTTGGAAGAAGGGGAGTAGTGCTGCCTAGCTCCCCAGGCCAAAGTCATACCATCCGCGGTGACCGCGTTGGAGTCTGGGTAATTCAGACTGAGCCAAGGTGGCGGCGAAGCGGTTGCGGTTGCCAAATCGACGTGCACCCCCGCCTCGAGGCACATATCCAGCAATTTATCGAGCCAGGCAAAGTTCCAAGTTTCTTCGTCAGGTTGAATGATCGCCCAAGAAAACACACCTATTGTTACTAGGTTGACCCCAGCCTCTTTCATGAGCTTTAGGTCTTCAACCCAGGTAGCCTCTGGCCACTGCTCCGGATTCCAGTCGCCACCAAAGGCGATATCGGTCAATCTAGGGATAACGGGCTGGTTTGCGGAGGCGTCCTTGGTCATTCTCAAACTCTAATTGAGTTTTTTGCCCAGTTTTAGGCTGTATAGAGGTATCAGATTTGGTCTCTGGTTGAAGGGGTGCATTTCTGGCACTTTGGGTTGGGGTTCTGCCCGAACAAACCCCGAGACTAAAGGCCTATACGGGGCAAGTGCCCTTTATAACCAAAATGTAACGGAAAAATAACGGTGAATCTAACGATTTTCGCGAACATTCCAAAACTTGGCTACCCCAATTGGGGGCTCAACAATAATTGAGGCTGAAGGGGACCTCCATAGAAGTAGTTTTCCAGGAGGGCTCATCAGCCGCTCTTTCTCTCGAAAAGCGGATCCACTAATAGGAGGAAATGAATGCGCAAGACAACAAAAGTTGTTGCAATCGGCCTCGGATTGACCATGATTCTGACTGGATGTGCTCCTGCATCTCCAGACGGTTCTGGTTCAACTGAAGCTGTTAGCTTGACATGGATGACACGTCCAGACAACCAAGCAGAGGCTGACGTCTATGCCTCGATTTCAGATGACATCACAGCAAAGGGTATCGGTCTAGACCTTACCTACGTTGCTGGAAGTTCTGAAGGATCGCCTTACCAGGACAAGCTAAAGACCGACATCGCAGCCGGTACAGCACCAGACGTGTTCTGGCTACCTGGAACTGACATCGCAGACTTCGCTAAAGCTGGTCTGATCATGAACATTCGCGAAGAAGCAGCAAAGACTGAGCACAGCGATGCTGATTTCTATGCTGGCCCAATGGAATCATTGACTGTTGACCCAGACACTGGAGCAACCTCACCTGATTTCCTATGGGGTGTACCTCGTGACGTTTCAACATTCGCACTGTACATGAACCTAGACCTAATTCAGGCAGCTGGCGTTGACGACCCACGTGAGCTAGCAGCTGCTGGCAACTGGGACTGGGACGCATTCGAAGCTACCTCAAAGGCAATCACTGACCTAGGCGACGGAAACAAAGGTTTCGGAGCTGGCGGTTGGTGGGCTAACTGGGGTTACTTCGTACACTCTGCTGGTGGAGGCTTCTTCAACGAAGACCGCACCGCATGTGCACTAGACAGTGACGAGTCAGTTGCTGGTCTTGAGTACCTCAAGGGTCTATACGACAACGGCTACGGAGTACCATTCGGTGAAGACGCTGAGCCTGGTTTCAAGGCTGGTCAAGTAGGTATGTTCATCAACGGTCGCTGGGCAACACCTGGCGCTCGCGAGATCACTGATTTCGCTTGGGACGTTGTTGAACTTCCAACCGGTGCTTCTGAAGGAAGAAACTGGCAGTTCTGGGGCGCTTACGTTGTAAACGCTAAGACCGAGAACCCAGCAGCTGCTTGGAAGCTAATCCAGGAACTAACTAGCGCCGATGTTCAGGGTCAGATCTCTGAGCTTGGAGCTAACATTCCTTCCCGCGTATCTGCAGATGCAACCGAGAAATTCCTAACCTTTAGCCCTCCAGCTAACAACCAGGCATTCCTTAACGGCATCGCAAACAACCCAGTTGCAGAAGGTCCACTATGGAACGGTAACTGGCCAGCATTCGACAAGGCTGCCGGCGACGGAGTAACAGCATTGTTCACGGGTGACCGTACCCTGGAAGACTTCCAGGCAAATATCTGTACTGAAACTGCAGGCGCTTTTAACTAAGGCAGGCAATTAGGTATCGTTAGGTAATGCATACGCCCAGGCAGAATCTGTCTGGGCGTATGCATTCCACAAATGGAGCATCGTGAAAAACTTAGAGATTTTCTTAGAGCGCATTCGAAAGAATGATTGGCTCTCAAGAACCATTGACAAAGTGGCTGTCAGTTACGTTTGGATCTGGCAGGCCTTTTTATCTTTGGCTTTCTTGGCTGCGGGAATTTCTATTCTTGGCTTACAACAAGACTTGGGCTGGATTGCCCTTCCGGCATTCGCAGGAATTGTTGTCCTAATCTTCTTCCAGGCGGCATCTGTACTACTTCTTCGTAAGGGAAACTACCGCGGCCGTAGCATCGCAATTATTGGAAACGTGATTGCGATAGCACTGTTCTCGTTCATGGCGTTCCAGATCTCAAACATGATTTCGCTGTTTGACATCATGAGCCAATCTTTCTTTAACTCATTTCTTGGTTTGTTGGTGCTCCTGAGCGGTGTTGCCTGGTGGGTAGTGGCAGTCAGAGTGATTCGAAGACTAGATCCTGAGGATCTCTCGATCACAAACAAAGCTGACAGAAGTTTTCAAATCAAAGTTATCTACTTCTTCAAGAGGGTTGGTCAAGTACTTACCCTTGTTGGCTCAATATTTTTCTTGGTCCAATTCAATCCATTTTGGATGATTGGCATCGCATTTTCCTCGCTGTTCTTCCCAAACCCACTGGCTTTTTTGTGCGTGGGATTAGCGTTTTTTGCATCGATTCAACTTCGGGCGCTACTGTCCCCAAGTGTTTCATTGAAACTCAAGGCCACCCAGTCAGAAGAAGAGCGATTGACTGGCTGGCTATTTGTATCTCCTAGCATCATCGGTTTCCTAGCTTTTCTAGCTGGACCCTTGGTCTACTCGTTTGTTATGTCCTTTTTCAAGTGGGATGGAATTAACACCCCGACGTTTATTGGGCTTAAAAATTACTCAGACACCCTGGGACTTGAGTTTGCGGCATCCCGTGAGTCACTTTCAACCGGATACTTTCAGATTGCTGAGCTCTTTGGGATGTCAATCGGTGCCATAGATCCACTGTTTTGGAAGGCGATCACCAACATCATGATCTTCCTCCTAACAGCTGTGCCTCTATCAGTAGTGATTGCTCTGATTCTGGCAACTCTCATTGAGCAGAGACTTCCTGGATCCAAGGTATTCCGAGCAGTCTTTTTCATCCCGAGCGTTGCGGGCGTCATTGGTGTCACATTGATTTGGAAGCAGATGCTCAACTCCTCGGTGGGCTTCATCAACTACGCGGTCGGTGAAATGTTTGCCATTTTCAACTTCTTTTTGCCGGGTGATCCCTTGCCTACGAGAGTTGAGATCGCTTGGCTTTCATCTGAGCAATTTGCTCTAGCGGCCGTGGTGATCGTTTTTGTCTGGTCGCAATTTGGCTTCAATACGGTTTTGTATATCGCCGGCCTACAGTCAGTTTCCAAGGAGCTCTATGAGGCAGCAGAGCTAGACGGCGCAACTTCTTTCCAGCGTTTTTGGAATGTGACTATCCCAGCTTTGAGACCAACAACTTTCTTCATTACGGCCACAACCGTAATCCTTGCGCTTCAGTTGTTCGACATTGTTTTTGCACTGAACTCACCAAACGTTGTTGGGTTCCCAAACAATGCGACCCTTACTCCGGTGGTTTACCTGTATCAACTGGGTTTCCAGCAGAACAGTTTTGGAAAGGCAAGCGCGGTGGCCTGGATTCTGTTTGCAATCATCTTCGTGTTTACTTTGCTGCAGTTCAATAGGCAGCGCCAGCAAGCGGAGGGTAACTGATGAGCACAAATAACTCCATGGCAAAGTCACTTGGTAGCAAGCTACTTACCTACACAATCCTCATAGTCACAGGAATCATCATCTTGATTCCTTTCCTTCTAGCGGTTAGCGGATCCATAAAGACGGTTTCGGATGTTTACACATACCCGCCAAGATTCTTGCCCTACGCTTCGGACACCGTCCTAATCAATGACGTTGAGTATCCGCTGTTTGAAGTCCCTGTCTCAGAAACCGAAACACGTGAACTTGCCAGAGTAGAACAAGGTGTGACAGTTCGCCTGTGGACTCCAATTGCTGGAGGTGATTCCTTCCTCGCACCCAAGGACCAGTTCACTGAAACCGAAGAGTTCGTCACAATCGACGGCGAGGAGCTTGCGGTATTTACAGATGATTCCGGAAACTCATTTGCGGAAGCGGGAAGCGCGATTGTCGGTGTCTATGCAGACCCTGCTGATCCAACCGCAGCGAAAATCTATTTTCCGAGTGCTGATCTCGAGCCCGTCGAGGCAGTAAAGGCTGAGCTTGGAAACTTCGGTGAGGTAGTTGAGCTCAACGGATTCGGTCGAGCACTAACCAATACAGTCCTGGTAACTATTTTGGTGGTGGCTGGCCAGCTCTTTACTAGCATTCTCGGCGGTTACGCCTTTGCAAGACTTAGGTTTAAGGGCCGAGACAAATTGTTCCTAATTTGGTTAGGTTCCATAATGGTGCCGTTCGTTGTGATTTTGATTCCTCTTTTCCAGCTGATTGTTGGTATCAATTGGGTGAACAACCTAGGTGCATTGATTCTGCCGTTTATCTTTAGCGCTTACGGAACTTTCCTGATGAGGCAGTTCTTCATATCGATCCCCTTTGAGTTGGAAGAAGCTGCGCGAATTGATGGCGCTAGTCGCTGGACAATTCTTTGGAAAATATTTGTGCCGCTATCGATTCCTGCAATTGCGACTCTCACCACATTTGCTTTCTTGTATGCGTGGAACTCATTTATCTGGCCACTGATTGTTATCAACACCGGAAACGAATCGGCAACAGTTCTCGCACCTGTTCTTTCCGTGTTGGGTGGAAGGGGAGCGGACGCGCCAAACTTGGTACTGGCTGGAGTGATCCTGGCAATCTTGCCACCGATTTTGGTTTTCCTATTTGCCCAAAGAGCTTTCGTAGAAAACGCTCAGAGCTCGGGACTAAAGGGCTAGAAGCTAGCCTTCTCCCTGATGGGCCCATCCTCTGGAAATGTTGACTGCACGCTTCCAGTTCACGTACTGCCACTGATCAAAAGCAACGGGCGTGAAGGTTCGGTCTAGTTCAAAAATGCTCTTTAGCTCGGCTCTCGTGGACCAAATTCCGCTTCCAATGCCTGCCAGAAAAGCTGCACCTAATCCTGTGGATTCTAGATTCTTACCTCTAATAACTGGAATTCCAAGCGTGTTGGCCTGAAGCTGCATCAGCAAATCATTTGAAGCCGCTCCACCGTCAACGTGTAAGGCTGTGAGGGCATTTTTGGTGTCTTGCGAAATTGCATCAACTACATCTCTAACCTGGAAGGCAATAGCTTCCAGAGTTGCTCTGGCAATGTGAGCCTTGGTTGTTCCTCGGGTTAGCCCAAAAATTGTTCCTCTAGCGTAAGGATCCCAGTAGGGAGCTCCTAGGCCAGTCAAGGCGGGAACAAAGACAACCCCATTGCTATCTTTTACGCTTAGGGCAAGAGGCTCCACCTCAGGGGCGGTTTCAATCATTTCCAGACCATCGCGAAGCCATTGCACGGCAGCCCCGGCAATAAACACTGAACCTTCGAGTGCATAAAAAGTCTTCCCGGTGGGTTCTTTCCAGGCGATTGTGGTCAGAAGTCCTCGAGAGCTAGTTACTCGATTTGCGCCCGTGTTGCTCAATATGAATGCACCAGTTCCGTAGGTGCATTTGTTTTCACCAACCTCGAAGGCAGCCTGACCAAAAAGTGCCGCTTGCTGGTCACCCGCTACTCCAGTGATGGGGATCGAAAGCCCAAGAAAGCTAGCTGGGTCACTCTTGGCAAGTTTGCCGTAGCTGGAGACAACTTCTGGAAGCGCGCTTCGAGGCACCTCGAACATCTCCAGTAATTGCTCATCCCACTCACCGGTGTCTATGTTTAGAAGCTGCGTTCTTGAGGCATTCGAAGCATCTGTGATGTGAAACTTACCGCCAGAAATTCTCGAAATAAGGTAGCAGTCAACTGTCCCAATAAGCACTTGCCCTGACTTGACAGCTTGCCAGATCTCAGGTTCTTTCTGTGCGAGCCATAGAAACTTAGTGCTGGAGAAGTAGGGATCGAGACCGAGGCCTGTTTTCTCAATTACGCTTTCTTCCACACCAGAATTTCTAAGTTCAACTACCAAATTCGAAGTTCTGCGATCTTGCCAAACGATTGCGCGTCTAGCCGGCTTTAGAGTGTCCTTGTCCCACAGCACCACGGTCTCGCGCTGATTGGTAATTCCAATGGCTGTTGGAGCCTCAGTTGACCCTGCCAAGGCGATGGTGGTGGCCTTTAGGGTAGCCTGCCAAATCTCCTCTGGGTCGTGCTCTACCCAACCCGACTTAGGGAAATGTTGGTCAAATTCCTCATAGCCGCGAGACAGAATTGCTCCGGTTGTGGAGACGACCAAGACGGTAACACCGGTAGTGCCTGCGTCGATAGAGAGAATGGACATAAATTACAGATTAGCAAAGTCAAGAAAGGGGTTACCTGTTCGTTATAAAACTCGTTGCCGAAACGTTACTGCATAACCGACCAGTTGTAACTTGAGGCTCATACCCTAAACACATGTCCCAAAAAAACCCCTCAAGCAACTACGACATTCTCATAATTGGCGGGGGAATAAACGGTGCAGTGTCCGCAGCTGCACTTTCAGCTAGAGGACTAAAGGTTTTTCTTGCCGATGAACGTGACTTTGGTGGCCTAACTAGTAGCCAGTCAAGCAACCTAATCTGGGGAGGTATCAAGTACCTCCAAAGCTATGAATTTGGGTTGGTGTTCAAGCTAAGTAGGGCCCGGGCAAGGCTCATGAGAAACTACCCAACGAAGATCATCAATATGGGCTTCTTTGCAGCCTTGGGCCCCAATGCACCTTTCGGTCAGGTGCTCGGTCGATTCGGGACACTTTTTTACTGGGCTATCGGGCTATTCTCCACACCCATGCCGGCTCTTTTTGGAAAAGCAAAACTAAAAATGGTTGAACCCACTGTTTACGCCGAAAACGTAAGGGGAGCGGTCGAGTACTTTGATGGCGTAATGCCTGACAACGACTCCAGGTTTGTTTGGGATTTCATATCTCGAGCGCGCGAGCTTGGTGCGACGGTGAAAAATTACCACCGCGTGCAAAACATAACTAAGGTTTCTGAAGGCTTCGACGTTGGGATCAAGAACCAAATCTCTGGTGAGCAATTCGATGTACGGGCAAAAGTGATTGTGAACGCAGCCGGCCCATTTGCCAAGGAATCAAATGCACTGGTTGGCAGCAGAACCAAGAAAGACCTTGTTTTCTCTAAGGGCATTCATCTAGTAGTTCGAAAGCTCACCTCAGACAATCGGGTACTTACTTTTTGGGATGAGCAGGGAAGAATCTTTTACGTGATTCCTATGCACGATAGAAGTGTCATTGGGACAACGGATACGAGAGTATTAGACCCTCTAGAGGAGGTTACGGCTCAAGATCGAGATTTTGTTTTGAGACAAATCAATCTCTCTATGACACTCGATAAGCCTCTAACGGTTGATGACATCATCTCCGAACGGTGCGGAGTGAGGGCCTTGGTTGTGGATCGAAACAAGGACAACTCCAAATCTGATTGGCACAAGTTATCCCGCAAGCACAGCGTTGAAACGGATCCCCAGGGAGTGATTTCAATTCTTGGTGGAAAATTCACCGACTGCATTAATGTCGGCGAAGAAATCGTCCACAAGGTCAGAAAATTCATTCCAGTTGGAGCGGCGGCAGCACCATGGTTTGGGGAAGAGGGATCGAAGGCTAAGGCGGCCTTTGACTCGTCCATGAAGAATCTCATCTCCACGGGTGCAATTACTGAGCAAGTTGCCAATCAAATGTGGCGTCGTCACGGCTCTAAGGCTCTAGAGATTGCGAATGTTCTTGAAAGCCAACCAGAATCCCGGGAGCTAGTGTTTGACGGACTGGCAATAACATTCGGGGAGCTATCAATGATTGCCGAGAACGAGGAAGTCAAGACCTCAGAGGACCTTCTAAGGCGACGGCTCCCAATTGCTATGGCAAGGAGCAACAAGGAGATTAAAGCCAACAAAAAACTGCAGTCCTTCTTGAAAGATCGCCAGCTCAGTTAGCAGGAATCAGGCTAGGTGAAGTGGGGCTGATCTAGAGGACTCTTCCTTCTCTTGTCAGGCCATTCAACAATGAGCATCGCCACCACAATCAAAACTCCACCGATGATTGTTCTCGCTGACAAAACTTCTTGACCAACTGCAACAGCAATAGCCGCCGCAAAAACAATCTCTCCGGTCAAGATTATTGCCACCCTAGAAGGGTCCATGATTGACTGTGCCCAGGTCTGAATCAAAAAGGCCATGGCTGTTG
>ERZ1022724.311-NODE-311-length-10216-cov-3.471902_pt1 | contig 10216 bp, 10 predicted proteins | sample MGYA00521091_ERZ1022724 | MGnify/ENA primary metagenome ERZ1022724 (study PRJEB33162, sample SAMN09537610) | freshwater metagenome | isolation source: freshwater | place: Canada:Alberta | collected 2017-07 | study: EMG produced TPA metagenomics assembly of the... | reverse complement strand
GTCCTTGGATGTTAAGTCCAGTAGTTCAACTAATTCATTGGAAAAGTCCGAGTTTGCATCGAGCCACGTTGTACTAGTTGAAGAAAGGTAGGAGTAGTCCCTGAATATTTCCGAGTCACCAGCAAACTCACCCAACTGCCCTAAACAACAGTTTTCACATACCCTAAGTACTAGAGGGTACCAAGGCTCCGGTGCTTCCAACAATTCTGGGGAAATGACATTGTTGGCTATAGGAGAAAACCCTAGATCCAATGCAGAGAATAGAGAGGTTGAGTTACATCCCCTACAGAAGTCTTTCCCTCGCATCGTTCCTCCACACAAGCCTCAAGCAAACCCGGGGTTCATACTAAAGATTAGCCCTAGCAAACCCAAAGCATTTCACGCCCATTTGCTTCAAAAGGGTACTAATTCCCCAGGCGTTTTTATTGTAATCCCTAGTTTATGGCGGTTCAATTTTCCGCATAATTTGGGCGAAACCTTGTTCTATTGCGCATCTAGTTGGAGTCTCATTGCCCTGTTTGCACATCTAGATTTGGCCTGATTCGCGGGCTCATCCATTAATTGAAACCCAAAGAATATCTGGACCGAGTTGATTGGGTTCGCACGACAGCCCAAGCAGGACGCGCCTCCCTCACAACCATCACGGTGGGGGGTTTATTGCTACAACTGCTGAAGATCAGACCAATCTCAGCAACCATTACGAGATTAACTTGAGGAGAATCTGAGTGTAGGTTTAGGACGTGAGTAATCTGATACCGCGCGCGGAGCAAATCCGAAAACGGATTTTGGAGATGGCTTTTTTTGGCCAAAGCGTGCACATTCCGAGTGCCTTCTCTGTTGTTGAGCTGGTTCGAACCCTTCATGACAAGCATCTCAGTTACCCGGATAACGATCCCAATCACCCTGATAGAGATTTTTTTGTCCTTAGCAAGGGGCATGGCGTGATGTCTCTGTACCCAATACTTGAGGCACGCGGCTGGATTCCGCGCTCTGCCATAGACTCCTACTTTGCAGAAGGTAGTCCTTTACCTGGACTCTACGAGGCTTCAATTCCTGGTTGTGAAGCAAACACTGGATCTCTTGGACAAGGTGTGTCAGTTTGTATTGGGCTTGCAATGAGTGCAAGGCTTCGACGGACTCAACAGAGGGCGTACTGCATCGTTGGCGACGGAGAGCTAAACGAGGGACCAGTTTGGGAAGCACTGATGTTCGCCGGCCACCACAGACTTTCCAATTTCACCATGATTATTGACAGCAATAACTTGCAAGCAATGGGCAAAACTTGTGATGTTCTCGCAACCTCAAATCTAGAAAGTGTATTGAGTGGATTTGGCCACCGTGTCATAACGGTTGACGGTCATTCTGAAAGTCAGATTAATGCTGCTCTTGAAAACCTTGAAGATGCTCCGCTCGCGATTATCGCTAATACGGTAAAGGGGAAAGGAGTGTCGTTTATGGAGAATGAAAACTCTTGGCATTACAACCGTTTGGATAAATCTACTTTCGACAAATCAATCCAGGAGATTCAGGGGCAAGCGTGAGAATAGGATTTTCGGAAGGGTTAATCGAAGCAGCCAGGCGGGATACTCGCGTCCATGTACTTACGGGAGACCACGGATATGCCTTGTTTGATGAATTTCGCCGCGAATTCCCCGAGAGATTCCACAACGTTGGAGTCGCAGAGGCAAATATGGTGGGAATCGCAGCTGGAATGGCAAGAAATGGAATCAGGCCACTAATTTACGGTCTGGCCTCTTTTGTCCCCAATCGAGTCTTCGAGTTTATAAAGTTGCAGATTGCCCTTGACCACCTGCCTGTCGTGATTGTAGGTGACGGAGCAGGTCTCGTTTACTCGTATTTGGGTAAGAGTCACCAAACACTCGAGGATCTGGCATTGATGGGCGCTCTAGAACAAATCAAAACCATAAGCCCCGCAAGCGACCAAGAGATGAAGAAGGCTTTGCTTTGGGCATTACTGGAAGAAGGCCCTGTGTACTTGAGAATGGGCAAATCCGGCGGTGCCTATGAAGGAGCAAGTCAATCCGAAGCCCCCGAGCCTATTAGGGTTTTTAGTTCGAATGGGATCGACAATAAACCTTCCAGGCGAGCACTTGTAGCACATGGGGCCATGGTTTCGAAAGTTCAGGACCTAATCGAAAACTCGCAACTAACGAAAATGGACTTGTGGTCTTGTCCCACCATTTTCCCGGTTGATGCAAAATTTATCCAAATTCTCAAAGAGCACTACTCCACAATTTTTGTTGTCGAAGAGCACCTTCTTAGAGGGGGGCTGGCGTCCGAGTTACTGATTCGACTAAGGGCTAGTGGTGTCACAGTGGTTCCGGTATGTGCTAAGCCCAATCAACAAAGTTCTGTAGGAAGCTACGAATGGAATCTAACTCAACATGAACTCTCAAGCTCCGCAATTCTAAAGGCGCTTGAAACAACTCCTTAAGTATCGGCGCCTAGTCTTTTCGACCGATCCGAGAAACCCTTTACTGATTCTGCGATTGCTTCGATGGACTTTCTGGGTGAGTACGAATGGATTTCCTGGGAAGTCACTGAGCTGTAGTATTCAAGCGACTCCTCACGAGATTCCTCAAATAGCTTCCAGTTGTAACGAAGCCCCATTTCATTCGAGAAGAATTCTAGTATTTGAGACTTCCTGACCGGCTCTGCTGAGTAGAGATTAAAGGCACTAGGTTTCTCCCCTGCCCCTAAAGCTAAAACAACTTGTGCAAGCTCCTTTGCGCCCACGTAGTCTCTAACAAAATCTGGTCCGGATATCTCAAGTGCCCGACCATCTCGTGCTGCTTTTGCAAGTTCGCTCAGAAAGTAATTTCCATTTCTAATGAACAAGGGACCAGCGTAAGAGAAGATTCTCAGATCAGAAACCTTCAATTCTTGATCTCGAAGCTCAATGTGTCTTTTTTCTTGAATCAATTTCAAGGCAGTGTAGGTATCTCCAAGCGGTGCAATTGCATGGGGAGTTGTGTCCTTGAATGGTTCTCCCGAAGAGACGCCAAAGACTGCTCCGGAACTTATGTAAATGTAAGGTCTGTCAAAATTTTTAGACCATTCACAGGCCAGGGCATCGAGTTCGATTCTCAAATCCTGTCCGTGTTTATCAGGATTCTTCTCATGGCCACCAATCAAATTCACTATGGCAGATAATTCTTGCGCCGCAAGAGGACTGCTGTAGCCGACCAAACCAGGTTCCTTCTCCGGATGCCTTGAAAATCGGACAACTTCATGGCCTAGTCCTTGCAGCTCAGCAGTGAGCTCTGCGCCAATTAGGCCAGTCGAACCAAAAAGTCCTACTTTCATTTGCCTTTCCAGGTGGCCCATGGTGCCTTGCCACTGTCCCACATCTCATTTAATAGCTCAAGCTCGCGTTGTGTGTCCATGGGCTGCCAGAAGCCTTCATGAAGGTATGAGCTAAGTTTTCCAGCCTCTGCAAGTTTTCTAAGTGGCTCATCCTCAAGAGCCTGTCCCCGCCCTAGGGACTGGAAAACTATTGGCTCGGCAATCATGAAACCCATGTTGACCAATTCCTTACCCTCCGGCTTCTCTAGAAATCTCTTCACCAAACCGGATTCATCTCGCTCTACAACCCCAAAACGACTGTTGGGTTTGGCAACCGACATGGTCAGCGAAGCATTACTTGCCTCATGCTCCTCAACTAGACGTGCCAAATTGATGTCAGCTAGACCATCCCCGTAAGTCAGCAAGAATCTTGAATCTCCGATGTACTCTCTCGCCCTCAGGATTCTTTCGCCAGTCAGCGTTTGCGGACCTGTATCAACAACGGTGATACTCCAACCGGCTTCATCGTGTTGCCCATGGAAGGTGGTTGTGGACGGCTTCCCCAATTGGATGGTGAAATCTAGATTTAAGTGTTCGTAGTCAAAAAAATATCGGCGAATAACATCGGATCTATACCCAGTTAGGATTACGAATTCACGCAGGCCTTGATGGCTGAGGAGCTTCATTATGTGCCAGAGCACAGGCCGACCGCCTACCTCTACCATTGGCTTCGGACGAAATTCCGTCTCTTCCCTCATTCGGGTACCTAAGCCACCAGCAAGCAGCACTGCCTTCATTATCTTCCTCTATCCGAGTAGTCCTAAGCCAACCAGCGCAGCCCGATACTATGTATATCTAACCATTTATGCAGCCTTCAGGCACTAGGAGATTGTCTTGCAAGAGAGCCTCGTCCCTAGAAGGCAAGAAATCTTGTCGCTAGTGGAGGCTTATGCCGAAGAATCTCTGAAAAGGCCAGAATTCCTGCCTGGGGAAACAGTCATTCCAGTCTCGGGTAAAGTTCTAGATTCAAGTGATATTGGTGCTCTGGTAGATGCTTCGTTGGATGGCTGGCTTACCGCGGGTCGATTCCACGAAGATTTTGAGCGGGCGTTAGCTCGGTATGTTGGAGCTAGGAGTGCCCTATTTGTTAATAGCGGATCTAGCGCAAATCTCATCGCCCATCTGCGCTAACGAGTGCAAAGCTTGGGAAGCGAGCGCTCAAGGCAGGAGACGAAGTTTTATCCGTCGCCGCGGGTTTTCCAACCACTGTCAACCCAATAATCCAAAACAATTTGAGGCCAGTGCTTGTCGATATCAATCTCGGAACCTATGACGCAATTCCTGAAATGCTTAGAGAGGCTGTAAGTTCAAAAACTAAGGCAATCATGATGGCCCACACTCTAGGAAATCCTTTTGATCTTGATACTGTTCGTGAGCTTTGCGATAAGCACGGGCTCTGGTTGATTGAAGACTCATGCGATGCCTTGGGATCGACTTATGACGGTAAAAAAACTGGCAGCTTTGGAGACACTGCGACCCTAAGCTTCTACCCCGCCCACCACATCACAACAGGTGAAGGAGGGGCTGTGTTTGTAAAATCACCGTTGGTGCGCAAGCAAGCTGAATCATTCAGAGATTGGGGACGCGATTGTTATTGCGAGACTGGGCATGACAACACTTGTCACAAACGATTTGAGTGGCAGCTTGGAACGCTGCCCGTCGGATATGACCATAAGTACATCTATAGCCACATCGGATACAACTTAAAGGCCACCGACATGCAGGCAGCCCTGGGCCTGTCCCAACTAAAGAAAATCGACAATTTCTCCGATGCCCGGAAAGAAAACTTCAACCAGCTTTATCGAGGGTTGTCAAAAATTCAGGGATTAATAATGCCAAGAGCGACCGATAAATCCGACCCATCCTGGTTTGGATTTCCAATTACCTTAGATCCAAAACATCCAGCGGACCGCGAGGAGCTCCTTAGGTTCCTAGATTCAAGGAAAATTGGCACCAGACTTTTATTTGCTGGAAACCTAACTCGCCAGCCCGCCTACAAGAACGTGGATTGGCGAATTGTTGGCGACCTTACAAACACGGATATTGTCATGAAGCGAACCTTTTGGGTCGGAACGTACCCGGGTCTTACGCCAGTGATGCTCGATTACATAATCGAATCAATTGTTGAGTTTATGGAAAAGGCATCACGTTGAAAGGCAGGCACTTTCTAATCACGGGCCATACCGGCTTCAAGGGTTCGTGGCTCGTCGCGTTGCTCCGAAATCAAGGGGCAAAAGTTTCGGGTATCTCGCTCGATCCAGTTGAAGGTGGGATCTTTAGAACAGCAGAGATTCAAGAACTACTGGTCCACGACATCAGGCAGGATATCCGTAATGGTGTTGAACTTACTCGTGCTTTCCAGGATGTTTCGCCAGATGTGGTGATTCACCTTGCTGCTCAGCCACTTGTGCTTAATTCCTACGAGATTCCCGAAGAAACATATGAAACAAATGTAATGGGGACCTTGAATGTGTTGAAAGCTGCGCAGGGCACATCCTCTGTTAAGGCAACGGTGATAGTCACAACTGACAAGGTCTACCGACAAGTTCCAGGCGAAGAGCATGCTTTTCTGGAAACCGATGCTCTAGGAGCGGCAGACCCATACAGCACTTCAAAAGCCATGGCTGACCTCCTAACCCAATCCTGGATGGCCAGTCACCCAGAGTCAAGAATTGCCATTGCGCGCGCCGGGAACGTAATCGGTGGAGGAGATGTAGCAGCAAACCGATTGCTACCGGATTTAGTAAGAGCATTTAGTGATGGACAAACTGCAAGTGTTCGGAACCCTAGCTCAGTCAGGCCATGGCAACACGTACTTGATTGCTTGGCTGGTTATGTACTTTTGGCCGAAGGATTGCTAACTGGAGAAGCAAAGAATGGCGCATACAATTTCGGGCCTGATCCACAGATAACGCTTCAAGTACGCGAAGTAGCTGACATGGCGGCTTCAACTTGGGGCGCAGATGCCACTTGGAAAGCCATAGAGCTCTCCCAGCCTCACGAATCAAGTTTTCTGACCTTGGATTCCACTAAATCTAAAGCCAAACTTGGCTGGAGCGAAAAACTAAGCCCATCAGAAGCCATTAGCTGGAGTGTGAGCTGGTCACGAGAACAAACTTCGGGTAGGCAGGCACAATTGCTGACTATGGAGCAAATTGCCTTGTTCCAGTCTCGCTAGAGGTAAGCAAAATGGAAATCAAATCTGAAAAACTTCTTGCCTCAAGGGAGATCTTAACCGGGCCACAGTATCTAAGCGCACTTCAAACAAGTTCGTTTACTGTCTTTGTGGGCATCTACAACGCGGGGGCGTTTCTCGCAAAACTCCTTGAAGATATAGAAGCCCAGACCATTCAGGATTTCCCCCTAATTGTTGTAGATAATCGCTCTACTGATGACAGCTGGGAAAAGATTCAAGCGTGGCCAGCTGACATTAAGGGCCGGGCCAAGCTAATTAGAAATCCAATAAACCTTGGTGGAATCGGAAGCTTAGCCTTGAATTCTTCGGAAGTTGAAAGCGATTGGCTTGTCACAATTCATCAGGACGATACCTACAAGCCAAACCACCTCAAAGTACTTTCGAATGCCATGTCCAGCGCAGACCACGAGGATCTGGTCATTTTTTCAGACATGGGAAGCCAAAACTTCGAGGGAAAAAGAGTCCTTACTCCTATCCGTCAGAGCTGGGTCGCCGACATGGGTAGCCAACAATCTTCCTTCAGAGCAAATCTAGTTCAACAGTCTGTCAGCTACCCATCAGCGGCATTCCGAACAAGTGCCCTTTTGCCAATTCAAATCGCCTGGCACTCAAGCAGCTTTCCAGATACGGAAATTACCTTACTTCAAGCGTCGAAAGGCAAGTTTAAATTCATCCCCGAGCTAACTATGCTGTATCGCATGAACCCGAAAAGCGAATCGCACGATTTGAACCCCAGGGAAAGAGTATTGGGCCCATTTGCGTCCCTCTGTCGAGTAATGGCGTCCGACAGCTTCCTTACTATATGTGCGGGGCTGCCCGAGAAAGACAGGCCAAGTTTTGCCGACTCTGTTCTCGGAGGGATCGATCTCAGGCTAGGAAAGTCCTCATTTAGTGAAATAGTCAAAATGATCGCATCAGAAACCATGGCGATTGCTTGGGATTATTCTGAAACAGTTTCACGTGATCAACTTATTCGAACCTACAAACTAGCTGAGACTGGTCGAACAACCAAGCTACTTGAAGACCTAGGTGCGTTTTACGGAAATACTCGCTCATCAAAGGATGAACTACAAACAAGTGACCTGACCGAGGCGCAAGTTAATCTGGTGAGGCTCTTAGATGAGGTGTTGCCGCCATCGAATACAAAGGGCGGCATGCTTCAAAACGCCATGTTGACTTTGATCGCCCGATTCCTCCCGCTAAACATCCGAAGAAATGCAGTTGCCTTTTTTGTAAGAATCTTCGCGAAGATACAACCCAAATCTCCCTGGAACCTATCTTGGAAACCAAAGAACTGATTCGCCTAACCGGGGTGAACTCAGGAATTGCTGGGAAGCGGGCTGCAAGAAAGAGCTTTGCAGAGTTTCTTGAAAAGAAAGGGTTGCTGGCAGCCCCTGAAGAAACTGACATCCACAAGGTGGTTTGCATTGATTACTCTTCGAAATACAAGTATCAGGTGAACAATCCACGTCTTGGGCGAGAAAATCGCACATTGGTTCGAATGGAGCCAAGCGTTGTGCTCCCAGCAAACTTCTCGCGCTCAAGAAGAAATCAATTTGGGCTAAAAGTCACCGTCGGGGGTAATCCCACCGGCAGCTCGGCAACAGTCCATTGGCCTCTTGTTTTTCCTTCAGAAACAGACCTGGCAGTCCTTCATGCAGCCGGACGTTTAGATCTAGCAGTTCTTATCAACGGCAACAAAATGAGTTTTGTAAAGGGGGAGCTTTACTCTCTCAGAAGAAGGGCAATTAGAGCTCTTGACAATCTTGATGTCTTCGGCACTGAATGGGATTCGAAATTCACCCAGCGGCTTTTTATTGCTATCAGAAGTTTTACTCATTCATGCCTGAGCCTTAAGCTGCCACACATGCAAGGTGCGTCCATGTGGTTCCAGTCTTATCCGAAGTCTTTTCGAACAGTGGACGACAAACTCGCGGCAATGTCGAAATACAAATATGCGTTGGTGATTGAAAACTCCGCTGAGTACATGTCTGAAAAACTAATGGAAGCACTTTTTGCCGGGTGCATCCCAGTCTATGTCGGACCCAATCCGCAGGAATATGGGATCCCAAAGGATATAGTGATTTGGACCAACCCAAATATAGCCTCAATTGAAAATTCATTTAGAGAGGCAGCCACTTGGAGATTTGATGAATTTCAAGCCAGACTATCCCTATTTCTTCAATCCAGTGCGACTCGAGAACTATGGGACCACGAGCGCGTACATCAGAGGTTATTGGACCTAATTCAAGGAAACAAGTGAATAGAACTTACGCCAGAGATTTGTAGAGCTCAATGTAGCTTTTAGCAATCTGACCCGGTTTGTGACTAGTTGCTTTGTATTTAGCGGCTTGCCCAAACTTTGCCAACAGAGAGTTATCCTGAGCTAAAGCCGCGACGCTTCTCACAAAAGATTCCATGTCTTTTGCTAAGAACCCACTTTCACCGTTGGTGATAAGGCTACTTGTACCACCATTTTCTAAGGCTATCGACGGTATGCCCCTAGCAGCACATTCCATTATGGTCATACCTGCGGATTCGGCAATTGATGCTGAAAGCACACAGTCCGCGACGTTAGCCACCTCGGCAATTTGGGCTGCTGTGAGTTCACCAACCCAATGCACGTTCACTAGAGATGAAGTGAATGAACCACCATTTTTCCCCACCAGCAGCAGCGTGAGAGGACGGGACACTAAGGCGGACGCACGCTCAAGAGCTTGAAGGATGAAACCTAGGTTTTTGTTTTGGTCCTTTAGATCTTTAGCAATCACTATGGACAAAAAATCGCTTGCCCCGATAGCCAGGTTCTCCCTGGATCCCAAACTTGTTGGTTGCGTGAAAAAGGCATCATCAATCGGGTTTGCAATCACTGAACAATCTTGCTGGTGGAATACCGAGCTCAATTTCGCCTGGTCCGACAACCAAGATGTTGGAGATACGATACGGAGGTTGGGGTAGTTCCTAGTCAATAGTTTTTTCGAAAGATTGATGGAAACGACCTTTTGAAAAAGCGGTCGAGCCTGGGGGCAAGACGAACATTCCCTTAAATACTCTGTGCAGTCGTGAGAGTGGTGGCAACCACCTGTGAACGGGTTCATATCGTGCAATGTCCAAACCATTTTGCGACCAGCATCCAAAAGAATCCGGAGAGATTGCTGATTCAAGACCCCTGTCATCCAATGAAGGTGAATTATTGAATCGGGACGAATCTCCTTGTCACGCAAGCTTTCAAGATTGCCGCGTAGGGGTGAAAACAGAGTTTTCTCACTGCCAGACGACGCTAAACACTCGTCGGCAGCCGCGGCCAGTGTTATTGCCGGTTTGCGTAGGGGTTGAGAGCGAAGGTCAGAATCAACGACCGTAAGTACTCTGACGTCATGCCCGAGCCCAACTTGAGCACTAGCGATTGATTGGGTAACTAAGCCCGCCCCGCCAGTCTTTGAGAAGGTCACGTGATCGATTTGCACGTTTATAGGCTACAGACTGGGGTGCACGGGCTGTAAACTCAAGGCGTTGAGTCAAGGGAAGTTGAATGAAAAAAGCTCTTATCACTGGAATAACAGGCCAAGACGGCTCTTACCTAGCGGAGCTACTTCTAGCTAACGGCTATCAGGTGCATGGACTGATTCTGTCTCTTATACACATCTGACGCTG
>ERZ1022724.310-NODE-310-length-10246-cov-11.609459_pt1 | contig 10246 bp, 8 predicted proteins | sample MGYA00521091_ERZ1022724 | MGnify/ENA primary metagenome ERZ1022724 (study PRJEB33162, sample SAMN09537610) | freshwater metagenome | isolation source: freshwater | place: Canada:Alberta | collected 2017-07 | study: EMG produced TPA metagenomics assembly of the... | reverse complement strand
GCGGCTGGATGGGAAAAACTATAAGCTGCATCCGCACTATGAAAATTGCTTTGATGATACTCTTGGCCTTGATCGTTCTCGTGGGTTGTATCGGCCTTTTCGGTGGGATGCTGCCGCCAACACGCACGGCCACGGCTCAGCGTGATATCGTCGCTCCGCCCGCGAAAGTCTGGATTGTTTTGACGGATTTGCATCGTCAGTCGGAATGGAGGCCGGATTTGGAGGCGATTGAGGTGATGGATCCAACGGTGGGCAAAGAGCGTTGGAGGGAAAAACCCCGGCATGGTCCGGCCATGGAATTCCAAACAACAAGCCAAGTCCCCGGGGTTTCATGGGAAATGAAGTTCAGCGGTTCTGTCGAAGGACGGTGGTCAGGGAGACTCAAGGAATTGCCCGGAGTCGGCACTCGGATCGAAGTCGAGGAAACGGTGACGGTGGCAAATCCTTGGAAGCGCCTTTTGGCGAGACTGTTTTTTGATCCGCAAGCGATTGCGGAAGAATACCTCGCGAACCTGGCCCGCACTGTCGAGATCTCGGCGCAGTCGGATTGACGCGTTTGACACGCATGGTCATTGTCTTGGGAAAACGAATGTGATGCGCGACTCCACACGACTGGACTATCAGATGCGAATTGACCGCGTGCAGGCAAAGATCGCGGAGGATCTTTCGACCTCACTTGATCTCGAAGAGCTTGCTCGCTTGGCTAGACTTTCGCCATTTCACTTCCATCGTGTTTTTCGCGCCTTTTGCGGTGAACCTTTGGGTCAGTATGTGCGGCGGCTGCGACTCGAACGTGCTGCGCTCTTGTTACGACATAGCGACCGTAGCGTGACTGACGTCGCCCTCGCTGTCGGTTATGAAAGTCCGGCTGCATTTTCCAGAGCGTTCGAACAATCATTCGACCTGAGTCCCTTGGCCTGGAGAGGGGCTCAAGGGCAAATGCGGAAGCCTTCCACTGGAATCCAGGAACCCATCGATTTGATCGTCCCGGAGTGCATCAAGCATCGTACTGCCACGCGTGTGCTCTCCGTGCGGCGGCACGGACCTTATGAGGAATCGGCTCCCGCGGCGTGGGGGGCATTGATGGCGACCATTTCATGGCGGATTTGGCTGCATCTCCCCACTGAGATGATCGGCCTCTGCCATGACGATCCGGACATTACCGCTCAAGAGCAGTTGCGCTACGACGCTTGCATTCATTTGCGCCGAGCTTTTCCGCCACGTGGTGAGCTTGCGGAGCAGGTGATTGCGGGTGGGCGGCACGCGGTGTTTCTCCATCGGGGGCCTCACAACCGCTTGGTCGAGACCTACGACCGAATCTATGGAGGTTGGCTGCCCAGCGCGCATGAACAGCTTGGAGAGGCTCCTGCCTTCGAAGTATATCTTGACCATCCTGATCGGGTGGATCCCGAGAAACTTCGAACGCTTATCCATCTGCCGCTGAGAGATCGTTATTAGCCGCATTAGACCCCGGCATGTTCAGGAGTGGTGGTGAAATGGTGTGGTGCGGGTGGCGGTGCGTAGGGATCGTACGTTGCTCGGAGGTCCGGCCGTGACGGTGAGTCGAGAGGACATGGCGCCCACATCTGCAAGTGGTTGCCCAGATGGGAAATGAGACCTGAAAATCACGCAACGGATGTTCTCATTCTTCTAGTTCGGGGATCACCCTTAACCCGGTTCGGCGCAGCCTCTGAAGAGCATTGAAGCCTGGAGAGATGTCGAATTGGTCTTGATGACTTCATCTGATGATTACCAGAATGCACTCATGAGGCATAATTCTTTCTTTCTCGTCCTAACGCAACTGAGGTCCAAGTCCCCTGCTGCAACTGTCGGATGCTTGCGATTCACCATTAGCAGATGCTTCCGCGAGGTGAAGAGGGTGACGGTTCATTCAAGGTTGCTGTTCCAACCGCCACCGAGCGACTTGGCGAGGGCAGCCAATGTAATGCGTTGTTCGGCATCGATTTGACTCAGGGATAGCTGGATTCGCAGCGAATCCCGTTCCGCATCCACTACCTCGAAATAGCTGGTGAGTCCTTTTTCGAAACGTTCCTTGGACAATCTAAGGGTTTCTTCGGTGCTGGTGAGTGCCAATTCGAGCGAATTGCGGGAGCGTGCGAGGCCTTTGAGATCCACGAGGGCGTCCTCCACCTCGCGCAAGGCGGTGAGCAGGGTGTTGCGATAGCTTGCCAACGATTCGTCGCGACGGCTGAAGGCGGTATCGAAGTTGGCTTTGTTAGATCCGCCATTGAACACGGGAGCGGCGATGCCGGCACCGAGGGAAAGAACGCGGTTTTCCCAATCGAGGAATCGGCTGACTTCGAGCGACTCGAATCCACCGCCTGCGCTGAGGCTGAAGCTGGGATAGAAGGCGGCCTCGGCCACGCCGATGCGGGCATTGGCGGCGCGGAGGTTCTGCTCGGCGGCACGAACGTCGGGCCTGCGTGAGAGGACTTCTGCCGGGAGTCCCGCGCGGATTCCAGGCAAGGCTCCGCTGGTGCCGCGGTTGGTGACGGAGAAATCGGAGGGACGGCTGCCACAGAGCACCGCGAGCGCGTGTTCGGCGGATCCGCGCTGGCGCTCGACGGCGGCGAGGTCGTTGTTGGCGAGTTCGAGTTCGGTGCGGGCCTGGCTGGTGGAGAGTCCGTCGATCAAGCCGGCGTCGGCTTTGCTTTTCTGGAGGTCGAGCGTTTCCTTGCGGCTGGCGATGGTATCGACGAGCACGGTTTTCTGCGCATCGAGTCCACGCAGGAGGAAATACTGGCGCGCTACTTCGGTGGCGAGGCCGAGACGTTGGGAATCGAGCAATGCCTCGGCGGCGGCGGCCTCGGCGTTGGAGGCCTCGAGCAGGCGTTTGTTGCGGCCCCAGAGGTCCGGATCGTAAGCAAGATCGAAGGTGCCGCGGTAGCGCTGGTTTTCCAGGGGGATGTTGACGCCCGGAGGCAGTTGTCCGGCGGTGGCGTCTTGGGAGGCACGGGTGATGCCTGCGGAGCCATTGAGGTCGAGCGTGGGGAACATCCGGGCGCGGTCCAGCCCGACCAGGGCCCGGGCGGTATCGACGCGGGATTTGGCGGCGGCGAGGTCGTTGTTCGCCGCAAGGGCGCGGTCCACGAGGCGGTTGAGTTCACGATCATTGAAAAGCCGCCACCATGTATCCGGTAACGAGGCTCCTTTGAGAGCGGTGCCTTGTTTCCAGGTGCGGCCGACCGGGACATTCGGAACCGCAAACTCGGGACCGAGTTTGCAGCCAGCCAGGAAGAAGGCAGTGATAGGAAGAACAGTTAGATATAATTTCATGACTTGGAACTGCGCGGGTTGGATTCGATGAAAACATCCATCTGCTGGCCGACGAACAACGTGGAGTCAGGTGATTTCACCCGATAGATGGCCTGGAGGATGCGGGTGTCCACCCGTTCGGTGGAATCGCCTGTGAGTGATCGTTTTGGAATGACGAGCGGTTCATAACGCACGAATTCCAGCTCGAATCTCCGCTCGGCATCGCCGCGTGGAGTGGCGATGGCCTCGGCCCCGGATTTCAGGCGGGCGATTTCGAATTCATCAATGTCCGCACGGATGTGGAGTGGCTCAACCAAACCGACAACGAGACGTGGTTCGCCGGACGCACCGCCGTCGATGAATTCACCTTTGCGAAGGCGGACTTGCAACACGGTTGCATCGATGGGCGAGGTCACGCTGCTGCGTGTGATCTCGGTTTCCACGGATTCAAGTTCAGCCTTTGCCAGCGCGATGGCAGCCTCGGAAGTGGCGAGCTGTGCGTCGAGGCGGGTAACTTCGGATGCGCGGTCGGCACGCTCTTCGGCCGAAAGTGCGCGCGGGTCTTTGAGGGCGTTGGCGGAATCGAGCCGGCGCTTCGCCTGATCCAGCAAGGCTTTCGTGCTGCCGATTTCCGCAGTGGATTGGGCGATGCGGGCGAGCGAAACGTTCCGGCTTGCAGCGAGATCGCGTTGATCGAGAGCAAAGAGAATCTGACCCTTGGTAACCTTGTCACCGGCGCGGACATTCACTTCGGTCACCACGCCGGAGCGATGGCTGCCGATGGTGATGCTCTCGGAGCTGGGTTCGATCAGACCTACGGCGGCAATGCTATGTGCAAAGTTGGAGCGGGGGGGCGGTTGCGGTGGTTCGGTTAGAATCCGCTCGGGCTGGGTTTGTGCAATGGAAACGGCCGCATAAACGGCGCATAGCCCTGCGGCGATGGGCAGGATGAGTCCTTTGATTTTCATAATCGGGTCAGTGGCTTGGAGTAGAGGCTGTGTTGGTTTCGGTATGCGTGATGATGCCGTCGTCCATGTGGGCGATGCGGTGGGCAAAGTGAAAAACCCGGTTGTCATGAGTGACCACGACGACCGCGCGGTCCGGATGCACGGCGGAAGAAGAAAGGAGCTCCATGACGGATTCACCGCTTTTATGATCGAGCGCGGCCGTGGGCTCGTCACAAATGATAAGACGCGGTTCATGAACCAAGGCACGGGCGAGCGCTACGCGCTGCTGCTGGCCACCTGATAGAAGCCTTGGCGCGGCATCGGCGCGATGGCCAACACCGAGAACGCCTAACAGATCGCTGGCTTTTTTCACGGCAGCTTTTCGATTCATGCCTGCCGCGAGCAACGGAACGGCTGCATTTTCAGCGGCGGTGAGTGAAGGAAGGAGATTGTATTGTTGGAAAACGAAACCGAGATGCCTCCTGCGGAAGAGGATTTGATCCCGTGCCGACAATTCTGCCAGCGATTCCCCAAACAGGCTGACCTTGCCGGAATCACTCCCTAACAAACCTGCGATGATCGAAATGAGCGTGGTTTTTCCGCAGCCTGACGGTCCTACGAGGAACGTCATTTCTCCGCGCTCTGCGGTGAAATCGACCCCGCGGAGGACCTTGACTTGGGTTTCCCCGGTGCCGAAGGATTTTTCTATCTGATGACAATGGACCGCATTCATGAGTGGATTGTTCTAACTTCGGAAGACATCGGCGGGTTGGAGTTGAAGGACTTGGCGGAAGGACAGTCCTGCGGCGAGTACGGTGACCACCCCGATGATGCCACAACACACGGCAGTGACTTCCCATGGCAGATAAAGCCCGCGGAAAAATGGTAGTGTTTTGGCGAGTTCCGTCGTGGCGACCACCATTGCGGTGCCTATGCTCAGACCCAGCACCACCACAAGGCACGATTGGGCTGCCATCATTGCTGCAAGTTGCGGATGGGTGAATCCCAAGACCTTCAAGGTGGTGAAGGCGCGGGCATTTTCTTTTACGAACATTAGGAATGTCTGACCGGTGAAGGCGATACCGACGATCAGTCCGACCGTAATGGTGATATAAAATAAATTGGGCACGCCCTGGTCTGAGTAGAACTTCCAGCTTGTAGCCTCAAACTCCTTCCGGGTGAGCGCTTTCCAGCCGGTTGCTTTCCGGATTCGCTCCGTCACTTCGGCCGCGTCGGCTCCGGCGCTCAAGCGACCTACGACAAACGTCGTAGATCGCGTCTCCTCGCGGTTGAGCCGCATGGCGGTAGCCTGTGACACATGCACGATGGGAAAGCCGGTGAATGGTGGTGATGCCTCGCTCACGCCGCGCAATTCAAGCCACTCGTCGTGGACTCGGATTTTCATCCCGGGTTGGAATTTGCGGCCGGGATATAGCAAGGCCATGCCGCCCGGATCGATGACCGCGCTGTCACGCTGATAGATCCCGCTTGCATCGCCAAGTTTCATAGCGGGTTCACCGATGCGACTCTGCTCCGGCACGCCGATGAGGGTGATGGTGCTGAGTTTTCCGGATTCGGTTCTGGCGGTGGTATCGACCTTGAGAAATGGCAGCGCCCACTCGACGCCGGGAAATCCACGAACGGTCTGAACCGCGGTTTCCTTCAGTGGTTTCGCCTGATCGAAGCATTCCGTATCCGGTTCCATCACCCAGAGATTTGCTTCGCGCACATCGCGGATCTGCGAGCCGGTCATGCCGAGGAACGCGACGAGAAACGATGCCTGATTTTGTGTTAGAAACGCGGCGAGCGCCACAGCGAGCACCATGGTGAGAAACTTCGCCCCATCATGCCGGAGCATTTTGAGAGCAAGCGCGATCATGGTTTCCCTCCTGACGACTTGGGATTCACGCTGCCAAGTGCCTTCAGCATCAGGTTCGTGAAGACGCGGGCCATTTTCCGCCAGTTCACGGATGGATCGAAGGCGGATCGGGGGCAAAGCCCATCAAAAGTGGCCATCATGAAGACTGCCGCATCGCGCGGTTTGACATCAGGGTCGATTTCCTTTCGCTCTTGGGCACGACGGATCAGGAGTTCCATCCGGTCAGTCATCACACCGTAGTGGATTTTCAGGGCTTCCGCGATTTTGGGGTTCACGGTTCCTTCGGCATTGATCTGGTTGAAGAGGGCGATGGGCTCGTCGTTGACGAAGCTCTCCAAGGTCGAGGTCACCAGTTGATCCACCAGTTTTGGAAAAGGGGTTTCGAAGGGGATTGCAGCGAAGATTTTCTCCATTTTTGCCCGGTCGGCATCGATCATGGCGGCAATGATGGACTCCTTCGAATCGAAGTAACGATACAGCGCCCCGGGGCTCATTTCGAGGGCGGCGCAGATGTCGCGCATCGAGGTCTGGTGGAAACCTTTGGCGGCGAAACATTGCTGGCAGACGCCGAGAATCTGTTCGCGGCGGGCTTCGTGACGGTCTGGACTTTGGCGTGGCATGGTGTGTGAGAACGAACGTTCGCTAATTTTCGAAAAGCTCAATCAAAAAAGAACGATCGTTCGCTTTTTTAGCGGAAGACCTCGGCGGGTTGGAGCCGGATGACTCGGATCAGTCCGGCCGAACTGGCGAGCCCGATGACCAGCAGCATGAATGCGGCGACCCCGACGGCGGACTCCCAAAACAGGATGAAATGACGGAGCTGGATCACAAAGGGAGAGATGTTGAAGAAGGTGGCGGAAAGGGCCGTGCCGAAGCCGACTCCGATGAACCAAACCAGGAGGGATTGAAAGAGAACCATCATGAGCATGACACCGTTGGTCACACCGATGGCTTTGAGCGCACCAAATTGTTTGAGGTTTTCGAGAATGAACAGATAGAAGGTCTGTCCGGTAACCACAAGGCCGACGATGATCGAGACGACCACCGTGATGCCGAAATTGACGGGAATTCCGGTGTTTTTGAGATAATAGGAAACGGAGGCCCATTGAAACCGGGAGGTAGTCATAGCCTTCAATCCCGTCTCGCGTTCGATGCGGTTCGCCAGCTCCTCGGGAGTTACATCACTGCGAGGGCGAGCGACCACAAATGATAACTGTTGGCGTTGACGCCCTTGGAATGTCAGCGCTTCCGAGTATCGTGCATGGATCAACGGGAAAGTGGTGAAGGCAGGAAGCGCGTCGGAAATTCCCACGACGCGCACAAGCTTGTCATTCAGTTCAAGCTCCCGCCCGAGCCTCAGTTCCTCGCCGGGAAACAGCAGGAGGTAGCCAGCCTTGTCGATGATGACGCTGTTTGGTTTCCACAAGTCCCGCCAGTCACCCTGAATCATGTTGCGCGGAGCGCCGACCAAGGTTGTGTCATCAAGTCCGAGCACCGAGCATGCGGCGAAATGTCCGCTGCGGGTATTGGCGATCGGCAAACCCTTGAAGATCCTCACCGCGAAGTCCACTCCGGGCACCCCGCGGACCTTGAGCAGATCGGTTTCCTGCAGCGGCTTGGTCTGATCGAAATAGTCCGTTTTTGGGGCCATTACCCACACATCTGCGTCCGTTACATCGCGGATCTGATTTCCGGCACGCTTCATCAGATTCGAAAAAATGGACGATTGGTTTTGCAGCAAAAAGGTGGAGAACGCGACGGCGAAGAGCAGGCCGATGTATTTCGCCCGGTCTCCAATCAACATTCGGAATGCGACAAAGATCATGGTGTTTCAGTGGTTCAATAATTGACCAAGAGTCAGAATGAGTGCAAAAAAATCAGTGCCCGGGGAACCAGGTAGCTTCAGGGAAAATTTCATCGCGAATCCGGAAATCCGTCGCCTGATAGTCATACTCTGCGAGCAGCGGGCTCCATTGCATGCCATCCAGCAGCAGGTCCTGGTTCTGACGGACGATGAGAATGGAATCGTCGATCCCGGCGAGAAGGCGCATTTCCGGGACTTGTGACATGATGTGACTGCCGACGGTCACGGATGCCATGGCAATCGCGATATGCTCGGCGGCCATCCGGTCACGCGGCAAATCTCCGGATTCGAATCCGGCGTGGACCACTTCCATCATGGCACGGAAGGTGCGGCCGGCTTGCATGGAATTTGCCTGGCGTCTTGCTTCGGAAGCCTTTTCCCAGAAGGATTGGGACTTCATCATCATTTCCACACTGAAGAATTCCGGATAGGCCACCATGAAGTGGCAACAAGCGAAACCAATGGCCCTTGCCCGCTCGCGGGACTTGCCACGGAACCGCACCGCCCGCTCAAACAGGTCCGCTCGCTCTTTGAGCGCAGCCGTGGCCACGGCAAGCGCAAGATCCTCTTTGGATTGAAAATGAAGATAGATCGTGCCCTTGGAATACTCGATGGCCTTTGCCAGATCGTCCAAACTGAAGCCCTGAAAACCCTGACTCAGCAGCAGGCGGCGCGCATGTTCCAGAATGAGCTCTTCCCGAGCCATTCTTTCCCGATCCTTGCGAGTCATTGCCTGCGCACTCTTCACTGATGGGATGCTTCTACCTTTATGACCGAGGGTCAATATATTTCGGTGGGTAGTTTTTGTGACGATGGATTCGTCTCATCGTTTCAGCATCAACCTAGAATCCGCAGTTGGAGAGAGGATGAGAGGGGAAAATGGGATCAAGTGACGGATAACGGGTCGCTTTGAGTGGGGTCGAAGAGCAGCCATGGAGGAGATTTCCCCATGTTCAAGCTCAACTGCGGCGCAGTTCGGCCCAACCATTGCTCAAGCCTTTGGTAGGCTTGTTTGAGAAAGTTGGCGAACTTCCCGCCAACCGCCAGTTTGATAATTTTCCGCCGTCCGCTCAGCACCAGTTTGGCGGGAATGAGCAGCAGCTCGTAGCGGCTTTTGATCGCTTCGGTGTGGCCTCCTTGGTTTTTGAGCACCCGCACGAAGAGACTCCACAGATTGTATACCAGCAACAACATGCGCGCGGAACTCTGGCTCACCGCCGCCTTTTGCGAACAGAATCCGGCGAAGCCCCATTGGTTTTTGAGTTCGTCAAAGACGTTCTCCGCATCCGCTCGCTGGCGGTAGAGTTGGACGACTTGGAAGGCATCGGCCTCTTCGGTTGTTAGATTGGTGACGTAGGCGCTGAAGTCTTCTTCGCACTGTTTCCAGAAGCTGCCTTGCGGGCTTGGGTTGAGCGGCTTGAGCGTGCGCTCGACGATCACCCGGCGTTCGCTGCTCCAACCGTGGAGTTTGAGTTTGAGTTCGACCCACTGCACGAGTCCTTCGTTGGATTTGCCCTGCCAATCGTCCCATGGGACGGCGGCGATGGCCTTTTTGACGTTGGCGGTGAGCTTGAGTTTGAAGAGATAGGACGGACGCTTGCCTTTGCCTTGTTCGTGCCAGGCCATGATGGGTTCCTGGCCGAATCCAATGTCGCCGCGATTGAGCCGGATGCGGTGCTGGGCCAGCGGACTGCGCCAGACTTTTTCCATCGCCTCGATCCAGCCGCTGGCGCTCACGGTGTTGCTTTTGCGCCATTCCATGTGCAGGCACAGGCGCGTGCCGCCTATCACGCAGGCGAGCGGATGATGACTGGGGCGGCCGGGCTTTTGCGGGTTGTAGCCAATAGCGGCATCCTCCTGTTTGCCATACCGGACCACCACCGTGGAATCCCAGTCGGCCACGGCGTTGGGCGGCATGGCGTGATGGATCATTTGCTCGGCGGGAGCAAACCACGCTTCCACCTGCGCGGCATCGAGCGATCCACAGAGTCTGCGAAACGCATCTTCACCGCAGAGCCGAGCTTTGTGCAGGCCGGTGATTTTTGCCACCGCCGTATCGTCCTGCAGCCGCCGGCAATGGGCGAAACGGGTGCCACCGACCAGGCAGTTGAGCGAGAAGGCTTTGAGGATATCGATGACGGGGGTGGCATTCGGGCTGGTGCGCGGCAGGGGGTAATCTCCCGCGAGTTGGGCAAACACTCCGCAGCGTTCCAGAAAATGGTCCCATGCTACCAATCCGCCATATGCAGTGAGTGCTTCGTCGCTGCCGCGCAGGTGAAA
>ERZ1022724.308-NODE-308-length-10268-cov-16.461079_pt1 | contig 10268 bp, 10 predicted proteins | sample MGYA00521091_ERZ1022724 | MGnify/ENA primary metagenome ERZ1022724 (study PRJEB33162, sample SAMN09537610) | freshwater metagenome | isolation source: freshwater | place: Canada:Alberta | collected 2017-07 | study: EMG produced TPA metagenomics assembly of the... | reverse complement strand
AGAGGGAACCGCTTCTTCAGTCGCATCGGCGGTCATAGACACGCCGCTACAAGCTTTCCATTCGCCAACCGCGCTTGAGTTGCTTGTAGGGGCGTCTCTGTGAGCGCCCGAGCGGATGAACAAAGAGGGAACCGCCTCTTCAGTCGCATCGGCGGTCATAGACGCGCCGCTACAAGCTTTCCATTCGCCTACCGTGCATGAACCAACTGCAACATCCCCGGAGAAACCCACGCCGGCGAAAAACCCGTTGCTCGACAAGCTTTCGACAAAATGGATACTTCATTCCAACGCCCCCGTTCCCCTTCATGAGTCAACAAATTCGCGCCTACCGCAGTGCTTCAGAACTACCGTTTTCCCGCTGGATCAAAGGAAGATCCGGCAAATTCCTGATGCGGCTGCTCCCTGCCTACGCAACCCGCATCAAAGCCGCTCCTTACCGCCAGCCGCTCAACGCTGTCGGCAAACTCATCCGCAATGGACTGTTCTTCAAGGCAATCGAAGATCAAGACCACTCGTTGATCACACGTTTTCTCGGCGACTATTGGTCATCCCCCGTTTCGGACGAGTTCTACACGGGCTTTTCCCACCGCTACGAGACACTGTTCCTGACCTATCACTCGGGAATTGTTAGAGAAACCCTCAAAGCGGTGGAGGACACCGGCAACAACTATCAGCAACTGGTCGAACTCGGCTCGGGCGATGGAAAAATCCTCGAACACTTCAGCAAAGAATTGACAAGCATTCCCGCTTTCCACGGCATCGACATGAATCTCCCGCAAACGGAGAACAATCGCCAGATTTACTCCCACCTCCCCACCCTGACCTTCCACCACGGCGATGCCGGAAAATGGCTCCGCGATCATGCCTCCCCGGGAACAGTCGTGATCGCAAACGGCGGGGTGCTCGAATACTTCACGCGCCCCGAACTGTTAGAGCTGCTGAAGTTTCTCGCCGCCAAATGTTCGCCGTGCGTCGTTTCCCTCACCGAAAGCATGGCTGCCGATCACGATCTCGCCACGGAACCGGCAACCTTTCCCTATGGTTACGAGCTTTCCCTTTCCCACAATTACCCAGCGCTGCTCAAGGAAGCCGGATTTACCATCCACTACACCCATGATCGACTGACAACGCCTGCCGAGTCCGACGACATCGGGCGCTGGTATCAAGTCGTGGCGACGGCCTGACGGGTGGATTCCCATTAAATCACTCGTCCCGCGTCACTCGTGCTCAGGCGGTTGTGGCCGATTTTGGGACTACTTGTCCGATATCGAGACCCCAATTACCTTCCAAAAGCTAAATTTTTGGGTCATCTTACATCCAACGAAAGGCGACAGCGCACCACGGTGAACTGAAAACCTTTCCAAACATATCCTGTCCCGCATTTTTTTGCAACAGGCCGCATCGATCTCCGGGGGGAAGTCCATGCAGCGCCTCGCAGAGACCTACGGGACTTTTGGGGGGAAAATGTGTAATCTCGGGCGCGGATCGGTAACGGTCCGCGCCCGCCTGATTTCAAGGCCCATGGTAGCGGGAATCACCAGCGCTTGTAAGGCATCACGGCGAGTTGGGAGTTGAAATAGCGCGGGTCCGACGAGACCTCCGCACCCAGCCAGTTCGGGAGTTCCGGTGAGATCGACTCATCGGCAAGCTCCACCTCCGCGACGACCAAGCCCGCATTGTCGCCATGAAAGACATCGACCTCCCAGACATGCCCGCCGTAGTGAATCCGGTAGCGGGTTTTATCAATGACTCCCGGCAAGCACAGCGCAAGCAGGCTCCAGGCTTCTTCTGCGGGGATTTCATACTCAAATTCGGCACGGCGGATTCCCTCGGTGGGTCCCTTGATGGTGAGAAATCCAGTCTCCCCGGCGATCCTCACCCGCACGGTGCGGTGGCGATCGGCACAGAGGTAGCCCTGGGCGATCCTCACCCCCGGGCTGCCGTCCTGCCACGACTCATCCCGCACGAGAAACTTACGCTCGATTTCCTCAGCCATCGATCAAGATTCCACACGGTTCATGGCTCGGGCTCCACCTCGGGCTCCACCTCGGGCTCCACCTCGGGCTTCGGTTCCGGCGGCTGGGTGATGGACGACCAGTCGAGGGCCCCGTGGTCGAGGCGCTGCAACTCACTGGCATACACCGCGTCTTCATTCTTGGGGTCCATCTCTGCCGCGAGTTGGATGAAATAACGGGCTAGATGCTTGTTTTCCTCACCTCCTTGTTTCGCCAACAACTGCCCGCGGGTCAGCATCAAGCGCGCGAGCCCTTGCGGGCTGTAGTTTCCCGATGTGGCCTCAGGTAAAACCCCCTTGGACAACTGGAAGCTCAAAACCAAGGCCCTCTTGTTGCGGGGCGAAAGCTGGAGCGCCAACGCAATGACCCGGTAAGCCTCGTCCAAGGAAGCGAGCGCCGCCTTCGAGGCCGCGACCTGGTTCGCCGCATATACCGCCAGGTTCGTGGCGTAATCCTCGCGCTCAGAATCCAACATCCCAAGCTCCCGGGTATAGAGACTCGCCACGACCTTGGGCGCTTTCCACGCAAACGCTCCCCCGCCCTCCTCAGCACGGAGGGTGGAAAGCATCAACACAAAACATGCTACGACTTGCCAAACACGCATCTTCAGGAATAAGGATGGGAGAACCTTGGTCCTTGGCAAGTGGCAATTCATGATTCACCTTCCCCAAAAGCAGCGCTGCGCAAGCTCATGCGACAGGCGCTGCATGGACTTCCCGCCACCTCGGAAACGGCACAAAGTGCTATTCACCAATGGCTTACAGAAAATCAATCGCTGCGCATCATCGCCATTTATTCCGCGCTCCCCGGCGAAATCGACCTCTCGGCATTCATTCAACGCCATGACCTCATCACATGGGTTTTTCCCAAAGTCCGCGGTGATGCGCTGACCTTCCACACCGGTGAGGACCTCCGCCCCGGAGCCTTCGGCATCCTCGAACCGGCAGATGGCTCAGCCGAGGTGCCCGTCGCAAGCATCGACGCCTTCATCTGTCCCGGGCTGGCCTTCGACCTCCAGGGCGGCCGCCTTGGACGTGGTCGCGGGTTCTATGACCGGATGCTTTCCCTCAGCCGCCCGGACGCCCTCAAAATCGGGATCTGTTTTCCAAGCCAGATTGTCCCTAACACCTTTTCAGAAATCCACGACGTCCTGATGGATCGTGTTCTGTGTTAGAAACATCGGTCAGGCCCACTCCGGCACATCCAGGCGGAACTCGGGGATCCTTGAGAAAACCCACTCCCCCGTAGCGGTCTCCGCGAAGAACGCACCAGAGGCAAGCGCACCGCGGGCGACGACGTGGTAGCTGTTGTAGGAAAAATAGCCACCCGGCTCGATGAGCGGCGTCTGGCCCACCACCCCGTCGCCCTCGACCACGGCAATCTCCCCCTGGTCCTCCTGCACGACCCACTTCCTCCCGCGGATGGTGATGGGCACGGGCGAGTCGTTATGAATGGAAATGAAATACACGAATGGGTGGGGCTTCTCGCTGGGTGCATCCAAGCTCGGCATGTAGATCACATCATCGACCTTCACGCGCAGCCCTTCGAACTCTCGGATTTTACCAACCATCCCGGACATCGTTTCGAGAGATTTTGCAACTGCCAAGCTCGAAAGAGGGCTCAACGAAAAAACCATCGCCCGCGTTTCCCAACTCAGAGCTTGGAGAGAATCTCGATGGCGGCTTGATTTTTGTATTCCTTGGCGATGTCCAGAGCGGTCACCCCCTGCTTCGACTTCACGCTTGGATCCACCTTGTGCTCCAGGAAGAGCTGGATGAGTTCCTTCCCACCACTGGCCGCAGCCTCATGCAAAGGGGTGCCGCCGAGTTCGCTCAGAATCTTGAGGTCAGCCCCTCCGGCGAGCAAGGCACGCGCCATTTCGAGTTGATTCTTGGCAGCGGCATGGTGCAGCGGCGTCCAGCCTTCGCCGTCGCGCTCGTTCGGCTTGGCTCCCGCCTTCAGCAGTGCGGCTGCCACCTGCGGGTTGTTCCGATCCACCGCCAGGTGCAGCGGGGTGCGTTTCGACGCATTGACGGTCTGCGTATCCGCTCCGGAATCGATGAGAAACACCGCGATTTCGGTCTTATTCCGCATCACCGCCTGCTCAAGAGGCGGTCGGGAGTTCTCGCGCCCTCCCTTGTTCAAACTCGCCGGATCCGCCGCCACATGGAGGCGCACGTCATTGAGATCCCCTTTGGCGATCGCCTCGTCGATGGTGGCGAAAGCGGGAGCGGCCTGCAGGCCAGACACTCCGCACGATAGAAAGATGAGCAGTCTGAAGAATTTCATGGGTAAGATTCTTCGATTAATGCTCGAAAGCCGGAAAACTTTCAAGTTTCTGCGGATTGTTGCAGTGCGGTCGAAAGAACCCGGACCACCACGGCGTAAGGGGCCACTGGAAACCAACCCACCTTAGCCTTAGACTACCCAACTACCCCATGAATCCAATCATCACACGTCGCTCCTTTCTCGGAAACACCACCCTGGTGGGCGCAGGCCTCGCTGCCGGCTCGCTCTTCGCCGTCGAACCCAGCGCGGGAGCGCAAAAACTGAAATTCGGGGTCATCGGCTGCGGAGGTCGCGGCTCCGCGGCGGTCAAGGATTTCATGGCTGCCTGCAAAATCCTCGGCTGCGAGGCTGAGCTGGTCGCGGCCGGTGATGCCTTCAAAGATAAGGCGGACGCCCTCGGCAAAGCGCACAAGCTCGCCCCTGAACGCTGCTTCGGTGGCTTCGACAACTACAAGAATGTCATCGCCAGCGGTTGCGACTACGTCTTGATGGCCACCCCACCCTCATTCCGTCCTCTCCATTTTGACGCCGCAGTGGAAGCAGGAAAACATTGCTTCATCGAGAAACCCGTCGCCGTAGACCCCGTCGGTGCCCGCGCGGTCATCGCCACCGGTGAGAAGGCGAAGGCGAAAGGCCTGGCCGTCGTCGCAGGCACCCAGCGCCGCCACATGGCGGAATACCTCCGCAACAAGGCACTCATCGACGCCGGTGCCATCGGCGAAATCAAAGGCGGCGTGGTCCAGTGGAACGGCACGGTCCCATGGATCAAGCGCCGCAACGAGGGCGAGTCCAATGCCAGCTACCTCGCTCGCAACTGGCTCAATTTCAACGAACTCTCCGGTGACCACATCGTCGAACAACACGTTCACAACCTTGACGTAGCGGTTTGGTTCCTCGGTCGCCTGCCAGTCACCGCCATCGGCTTCGGCGGTCGGGCACGCCGGGAAACCGGTAACATGTTTGATTTCTTCAGCGTGGACCTCGACTTTGGCGATGACGTGCACATCCACAGCCAATGTCGCCAACTCGCCGGAAGCTACGGCCGGATTGGCGAGCTCTTCACCGGCACCGAGGGCGTGTGCTACGGCGGCGGCAAACTCAAAGGCAAAGAAGTCAGTATTCCGGAGATCAAGTTGGATACCGACAACGGCCAAGTCCAGGAACACGTGGATATGATCCGCAGCGTGATGACCGGCAAACCGATCAACGACGCAAAGAGCATTGCCGAGTCCACCTTGGTGGCCATCATGGGCCGCATCGCCGCATACACGGGAGAATTGGTGCGCTGGAACGACCTGGTCAAAAACACCGAGTCGCCCCACTACAACTACGCCTGCACCCCGACGGCACTCGATTTCGAAAAGGGCGAAGTCACCCTCCCTGCCGAAGTGCCGCCTATCCCTGGCAAGGCGTAATGCTGATTTTCCAAGCCTCTGGAATCATCCCCGCCAAAGGCACCACCACCGACCGAACTCCAGGCGGAGTCCGGTCGGTTTTTTGTTTCGTAGCGCAGGCTTGTCAATCGCCCGCGCACCTTGTTGTCTCTCCGCCCACGCCTTTCAAGCACCCACCCCAGCCCACACGATCATGTCCACCACGTCCCCAGCCATCATCATCGGCGGCACCATCGCCATCGACCACGTCAAGACCCCGGAAGCGGAAGCTCAGAACCTGCTCGGTGGCTCCGCTGCCTACGCGGCCCTCGCCGCCTCGTTTTTCAGCGAACCGGTCAACCTGATCGGAATCATCGGCCACGACTTTCCCAAAGAACACCTCAGCATGCTGGAAAACCGTGGAGTCACCCTCAGCGGAGTGGAACGCTCGGAGAGCGAGTCCTTCACCTGGTCGGGCGAATACCACGCAAACATGAACGAACGCACCACTCACCGCGTGGGACTCAATGTTCTGGAAAACTGGCAGGTCAAGGTCCCTGCGGATTCCGCCACCTCACCCATCGTCGTGCTTGCCAACATGTCACCAGACAACCAGTTGGAAATGCTCGCCCAGTGCGATGGACCGCACGCCCGCTTCGTCATCGCAGATACCATGGACCTCTGGATCGAAATCGCCAACGAGCGCCTCCACGACGTGCTGCCCCACCTGGATATCTTCGTCCTCAATGAAGGTGAGGCCCGCGACCTTGCAGGCACTTCCAACCTCGTCAAGGCAGGCCGCACTCTTCTGGAAAAAGGCCCCAACAACGTCGTCATCAAGCTCGGCGAGTTCGGAGCCATGCTCTTCTCCGCAGACGGCGAGATCTTCCGCTGCTCCGCCTATCCCTTGGAAACCCTTGCCGATCCAACTGGCGCGGGAGACACCTTTCTTGGAGGTATGGCCGGTTACCTTGCTTCACAAGGCCACCCACCCTACGCAGCTCCGGTCCTCCGCCAGGCGATCATCCAAGGATCGATCCTTGCCTCCTTCACCTGCGAAGCCTTCTCCACCCGGCGGATGGAAAGCCTAACGGAAGAGGAGCTCGCCGCGCGCGTCAGCGCCTTCCGGACCGTGACCAGCTGGTAACGTGACTGGATTCACGATTTAGCGGAGCGTGGGCATCATGGTAGCTGGCAAGGGTGGCGCTGGAGTGTGACAAGCAATCTGCCCCAACCCGCCGTAGTGGCGGGTGAAATTCAAATTGCCGGACACGGTGGTAAACGACGGCGCTCATGTCGTTGAAGTGAATGCCAGGCCTTTGCAGGGAGCTTCGCACTTTGCAAAGACCACTCATTCATCAGCACCACGGGTAACATTCCTCACCAGGCTACCGCACCCCGGCCCAATTCGAGGCCAAGAACCACTCTCATAACCCAACACAACACGGCCGCAAAATCGGTTCTGTCTCAACGAACATTTTGCGACTAGCGAGGTTCTCAGGGGTGGATTCTTATGGACTCAAAACCCTTGCAAGATCCTTGGCCGCCAACCACCCCTGCAAGCTGGAACCAGGGACCTCCACATACTGGAAGTCTCCGCGCTTCGCCCCCATCTTCACCACCCGGCCTTGGGCGGCGGTGCCGATGGAATCCGCCTTTTCAAAAGGCGAGATCCGCACGGCTGCATTTTCCGACAGGACCACACCGTGCGTCGATTCCCCCTTGCGCAGGTAGAGGACGCCTGCGCCGAGCCCGAGAAGCAGGCTGGCCAGTATCGCAGCGGCAAAGGAAAACCGGCGCGGCAATCTAACCACGCCACAGGCCAACCCGAGCCCGCCAAGCGTCAAGGCCGCGCCCGCGACAATCCATGACCATTCATTCCGGCTAAGGTAATGCACGACGGCATGGACCCACGGATGAATGGTCACGTCTTCCACCACCGCCACCGCCTTGCGGGCAAGCGCGAGGTTGGCTAACAGATCCGGGTCACGCGGATCGATGACACGCGCCCGCTCGTAAGCCAGGATCGCGGGGCCGTATTTTTTCAGGCTTTGATAGCTGTTACCAAGGTTATAGTAGATACTGGCCCGGGGGCCGCCTTGTTGGAGAATCGCCTCATAAGCCGAGGCGGCCGCGGCAAAGTCGCCGGATTGATGGAGCTGGTTTGCCTGCTCAAGGGGCGTGGCGGAAACCATTCGCGCAGCGATGCAGAGCCAAAGCAAAAGAGCGAGGATTGATCGATTCATTTCAGCGGGTCGGTGGGGTAATTGAGGCCATGGCGTCGTCGAATAGCGCCCGCCACTGAGGAAGGACTTCGCCCGTGCCCTGGCGGCTGTATTCGTGGCGATCCGCTTCTTGAAAAAAGCGGGCCACGGGGGAATCCGGCGCAAGCCGCGCCTGGACTTCAGCAAGCGTGATGGCCTGTGCGGGTTGGTTCCACAAACCGCTCAACTGATGTTGAAGGGCCAGCCGGGCAGCGCCGAAATAAGCGGACACCTCACCCGCCGCAGCAGACCTTACCGCCAAATCAAGAGCCTGCCGCGTTGCCTTTTCCAGCGCCCGCCTGGCGAGCCGTTCGGGATTCGCACGATGGTTCCGCCAAGCTGCCAGAATTCCACCTAACACCCCAAGCGCACCTGCGAGACTCAGAATACGAGGGAATTCGGGCCGGGACACAAGCGGCACCAAGGACCCGCTCCGCGACATTTCCCGGTGTTGCCCGACCAATCCAGCCGCCTTCTTTTCAGGCTCCTTGACCACGGGCGCGGCGGCGGTCTCCACCTCGACGAGATCTTCCCCGGTCACTTCAATTTTTTGCACCGGGCTGCGAATCGTCTCGTAGGATTCCTTGGCGGGATCGAAATAACTGAATGCCAACGAGACCTCCTGTGCCCCCCCCTTACGCGGCACCGCACTGAATCGAAACAACTTGCTTCCCGAGAACGACGCTTGATCGCCTGCCGAGAACTGATCCTTGCCCGGATAGGTCTTCCATGGATCGGCAGGGCTGAGTTCGGGAGCATTCATCAGGGCGAAGTTCCCAGAGCCACTGAGCTGCGCGGTGATCTGTTGCGGCTCACCGGTTTTCCAACGGTTCGGGATTTCCGCTCGGTCGAACTTGAATTCGCCGACCGCTCCCGTGAATCCGGCCGGGCGTCCCTCGGTGGGCAGCGCGCGCACCTCGATCTCTTGATCGTCCGACTTGAGGGTGACGTCCTTCTGAATCATGGGTGCATTCATTTGATCAAATACACTGTCGAAAAACGGATCATCAAAAGGCCCGCCCATCCGCCGGCGCGGTTGCTTCGGGGCAGAGGCATCCCTAACGGCCACGGTGGCGTTGACCGAGAGTGATGCGGGGAACTTGCCCGCCTTGGTCGCGGAAATACCGCCGAACCAAGTCACAACGAGGTAGCGCTTCCCATCACGCATTTCCTGAGTCTGCTGTGGCTGGTCACTGACGTTGTGCAGGGTGAAGGCCTTGCCCTCGGGCTGGATTCCGCTGCGCAGGTTCGCGCGTGAATCGGCAGGGAGCCATGCCCGGATCCGCACGGGGGCGATTTCTCCAACATAAACATGGTTGCGTTCGCTATCGGCCAGTTCAACCGTGAGGAAGCCGAAGCGCTTCTCCCCTGCATCTCCAGATTCCTCTTCGGCAGCTTGTGGCATGCCGGGCGGGGTCGGAGCCATCCCCGCAGGTGGCTGTGCGGCTCCTGAGTCCAGCACCTTGAGCTTCAGTGGCTGGCTCGCGACCTTTTGATTTCCCACCATCGCTTCGATCGGGGGAATGACATAGTCACCCGGAGCATTCGAGCCGACTGCATAGGTATAGGTGGTGGATACGGATGTCATGCCATTGACCATTTGCATTTGGGTGCTTTGGCCACGGGAATTCACGATGAGATTCGGGACGGCCGGGATGACAGGCGGCTGCGCACGCCCTTCGATCCGGACGGTGAGAAGCGCGCCATTTCCGGCGGGGACTGATTCACGATCCAGCTGGGCCTGGATTTCGGCAGCGGCGCTCAAGTGGGTTAGAAGTATGAAGGCGGCGAGCGCTCTCATGAGGGACTGCATCAAGATTACCATGTTTTGCCCTTGGTTGAGTTATCGGGTGTGGTTTGCCGGGTTCGCTGAGGCTGAGGAATGGGGATCACCATCCGCTCGTCTTTACGCAAAGCTTCCAGCAACTGCTTGGCCTCCTCGGGTGTCATCTCCTGCTTTTGAACCCGCTCGTTGCTCATCTCCCCGGGCTTCTCCTCCCCGGGTTGCTCTTTGCCTACTTGCTGGTCTTTGGCTTGCTCCCCTTCTTTCTTTTCACCCTCTCCGGGCTTATCGCCGTCTTTCTTTTCACCTTCTTTCGGATCCTTCGATTCTTCCGGCTTATCTCCTTCTTTGGATTCCTTGCCGTCTTTCTGATCTTTTGGATCCTTGCCTTCCTGTGAATCTTTTGGGTCCTTCTGTTCCTTGGAATCTTCGCCGTCTTTCGAATCCTGATCTTCCTTCTGGTCTTTTGGGTCCTTCTGGCCGTCCTTTTTCTCGTCCTCCTTTTTCTCGTCCTCCTTTTTCTCGTCCTCCTTTTTCTCGTCCT
>ERZ1022724.306-NODE-306-length-10309-cov-10.718549_pt1 | contig 10309 bp, 6 predicted proteins | sample MGYA00521091_ERZ1022724 | MGnify/ENA primary metagenome ERZ1022724 (study PRJEB33162, sample SAMN09537610) | freshwater metagenome | isolation source: freshwater | place: Canada:Alberta | collected 2017-07 | study: EMG produced TPA metagenomics assembly of the... | reverse complement strand
AAAACTAACAAAAAACTCTCATAAGGAGTGGATCAACTTTCGGGGGCACTCCACGTCGCGTACCAAAAGCATGGAAGAGTTATTCATTGCGACTCCTTTCACATGTGACAGCAAATGATTGGTTTAAACGGTTTGCCTTTGTGAATTCCTCACAACCACATCCGCCACTCGGATTCGATGCTTGTTCAGCGCCTTGCGCAACCAGTCTTCACCTTCGAGACGGACATCGTAAATCGCCGCAGCTTTTCGAGTCCTCTTCGAAAAACTACGAACATTTGTGTGAAGACATTTTCCCGTGAATTTGAGACCAAGGGTTGATTCGAAATAACGCAATGATCCTTCCACTTCCCGGATGGCTTCCTCGCTGTCGAGTTTGTCGGATCTGGTGGTTTTGACTTGGATGAGCACGTTTTCGTTTCCGCCATGACCAATTGCGACCACATCCGCCCCGTGATCCCTGCCGCGTGAGGTTAGGATGACACGGTCTGATTCCCGGTCGAAGATCTCTGCAATCAGCGCCTCGAAAAGCTCCCACGAGAGTTTGCTGGCTGAATCGGCGCTCAAATAGACGGGAGGATTGGAAGTCTGATTTGCCGCTCCTTTGATCACGGAATCGACGAGTTCATCCATGCTAACGGGCTGCACGGGGATCAAACCAAGTGATCCAGCGAGACGCTTCTTCTGACTGATCAGGCGGTCCAAACCAGTATCAAACGTGGTGATTTCCCTCGTCGGATGTTCCAGCATCGGAAGGTAAACGTGAACATCCTTGGTCTGACCGATGCGGTATGCGCGGTCTGTCGCTTGGTCTTCCTTGGCGGGGTTCCAATGACGCTCCAGGTGGATGACATGGTTTGCCGCCGTAATGTTCAGTCCGGCACCCGCCGCGATGGGCGAGAGAACGCAAATTCCAAATCCGTCGGTGTTGGAGAATCCGGCAATCAATCCCAGTCGGGTTTCGTTGGGCTTCCGCGATGAGATTGCTTTGGTATCACCGTTGATCACCGGAACCTTCACGCCGTAAATCTCCGAGAGGTGGGAGGAAAGCAGGTCTTGCAGCTTCTTCTGAATGGAAAAAATGAGGACTTTTTCTCCGTTGGCCCTGATCCCATCGAGTTGCTCAAGAAGCCATCCGAGCTTAGCCGAACGACAAAAGAAATCGCGGCTACGGCGAACGTTGGAGGCTCCCTCGACCGGAGCGTCACCCAAAAGAGCTGGATGAAGGGAAATTCTCCGCAGCTCCCACATAGAAGCCAACCATCGGTTGGCGCGCTGCTCGGGCCGTTCATCATCAACCGGAGCGTTCGCACAGTGTAGAATCTCATCGTAAAGCACTGCCTGCTCGGCCGTCATTTTGAGTCGCACAGGAACGAAATTCTTTTTTGGCAGGCCTTTCAACGAACCCTCTTTGGTTCTGCGGAGGATGAGAGGATCCAGACGAACGCGCAACGCCTCGCCGATCACTTCAAGCTGTGAAGGATCATTCCGGATTGGGCGAATCCACTCGGCGCGAAACTCGTTGAATGATCCAAGTGCTCCCGGTTCGACCGCATCCATCAGGCTCCATAGATCGCCCAAATGGTTCTCTACCGGCGTGCCGCTGAGGGCGATTCGGAAAAAACCCTTCAAGGCTTTGGCGGCGACAGTTTGCAGCGCGTTCGGATTCTTGATATTCTGTGCTTCATCGAAAATGACGGAGCTCCAGTTGCAGCCGGCAAACGAAAACCGGTAATCACGCAGTGTCGTGTAGGTAGTTAGAACGATCGTTCCAGGCTGATCCAAACTATCCTTACTCCCATCGCCAAACCGTAATCCGTATTGTTCGACCGCTTTCTCTGGCAGGTCTCCGTCAATCTTAATCCGGTCCTTGCCGTCAGGCGTTGCAAAAAAATCACGGAGGCTCCCGTCAGGAATAGCCCGGATCACGCGGGAGAATGGGTTCAGGTCTTCGGTGAAGGCGATTTCGATTTCCTGCCGCCAGTTGTCCACCAACGAGAGAGGGCAAACAACGAGACATGCGGGAGGAGTGTCACCCACTTTATTCAACCATGCTTGATGCCATTCACTCAGGAAAAGAAGAGTCGAGAGGGTCTTCCCGAGTCCCATGTCATCCGCGAGGAGCGCACCTGCTCCCCAATACTTCTGACCCTCTTCCCACCTGGCCGGCTTGCCGCATCGCTCCGCATGGCGTGCCAGCCAGTGAACCGCTTCCTCTTGGTGAGGAAATGGACGCCGCGGATAGCGGTCGAGCTGCGGTTGGACGCAAACTGTTTCTAGATGCGTGGCACGGTCATCGCGTAGCCCCCAACCGAGTTCCTCATCATTTTTTTCAATGATGGGCACCAGGGGGCCTTGGTCTTTATCGTCATCAGCCCCTGAATCACGATCAGCCTCGCCGTCGCCGCTTTTGGATTCGGCGGAATCGCTCTTGGGCGCGGTTACCGCCTCCGGCTTTTTGTCGAACCAATCGATCTTTTCTCCGAGTTCACCTGCCGCTCCAAGATAGCCACCGCTCCATTCGCCGATTCCAATGACCCGAGGCAGGAACTCAACCTGACCGTGAACGAACACATGCTCCGCCAGCCACTTTTCCGGATCTCTCCGGAATGCATCCCTCTGGTGACGTGGCACCCGGGGCGCGCGAGCGATGCCCCGGGCCTGCGCCGTCTGCTCTTCATCGAGAATAATGATGACATGGCCAATCCGGAGAACCGCCTCGTTCCCTGGACCCTCCAGTTGGCCGAGGCGATCCATGATGGCCCTGCGGAAAAAACAATAGACCTCACTTGGGTCAGCGTTTTCACCACACTGGGTTCTCAAGAGTTTCTCAAGACCGGAAACCAGGGGCAAGGGGGTGAGGAGCAGCGAGCCATCTGGCTGTTCCTCAGCATCGACACAACATTCTGCTGAGGCCACCGGGCTGATGTTGCCAGCCTGTGACACATCGACCCGACAGCCGTGACCGGAAGCATCTGCTAGAGCATGAATCAAGCGAAGATGATCCGTTTCCCTTTTTTCCGTCAAACCGCGCCACTCTTCGAATGCCCGGAGGCTAGCAAACTGTGATGCGTCGGGGAGGTAGCGTTCCGATGCGATCTCAAGAACCGGCCCTCTCAGACTCCACTTTGAGACGGTGTGTCCATGAATATCGACAGGGCTCAGAATCGCGTCGAAGTTGTTCAAATTCGGAACACTGTGAGCATCCAATCGAAAATAGCTTGGCCAAACCGGGGGCAGACGAAAAAGTTCTCTGGTTCCCTGATCGAGCCGAACGGCATCAGGTGACGGAATGTAGATGCCGCCCAATGCGCTTTCAACGTCGGCATCGCCACACTCCAATAAGCGCTGGAATCGACTGTAAATCTTGATCGTGCTCGTAGTTCCTCGTCCATTGGAGGCGCGTTCAAAATCTCCGCGTCTTTTGAAAAAGACGACTATCCCACCGTCATCACACGACCAGTCAATAGGATCATTGGGGGTGAATAAATTCATGGGTTTTAGCTTAATCTCCGCCAATTTGGTCCATATTTCTCCAATTTATAAACAAAATCCCAGACCCAGTCGCCGGTATGGTGCCGCTGGTAAATTGGACATTTCGCCTTAGTCACTCGAAAATCGGAGTCGTGGTAACCCTTTGGAGCGCTGTTCCAAAAACCATTCACAGGAAATGAATTCGGCCCGACAAAACCGCGAAGGGCGAAACTGTGAGTTCCTTCGATCAGGAAAACATCATCGGTGCAGCGCAAGCAAATGAAACTGGTGTGCTGAGGCCCTCCGCCCACCCAACTCGGGTGCAGAACATTCTTTGTCCTAGCATCCAATTGGTAATTGAGATCTCTGTGAACGATCAGGCGCGCGTCGATGACCTTGCCGATCTTGAAAAGATTAAGCAGCATTCTGCTTCGCTCTGGAAATTGATGTTCCGCATTCGTGCCGCGAAGACTTTGTTCTAAGAGCTTAATGAATGCTTGCAGGCTTAACTTGCTGAGTGCCCTGATTGCCACATCTTTTTCAGAACTGGTGGCCCATCCCCACCACCGTTGCTGCATTTCACTGTTTGGAACTCTTGGATCGCAAGCGTAGGTAACGAGTTGCTCGCTCCAATTCTCTGGAACCATGGATGCATTCTCGTTTTGGCTTCGATGAACGAGAATTTGCGCGGCTGCAGCGCCTAACGGCAATGTGGAGTTCAACTTTCGCTCCTTCTCGGAAATCACCAAATCATTGAGTTCAAGATCATTGTTTGCCAATGGGAGCCTTTTGAGGCGACTCAATATCAAGGACTCGATAAGTCGCTCACGAAATAGCCCGCCCTGGTGAATCTGGAAAGTGTCGGCCAGTTCATGAACCGACATGCCGGGTTTCCACTTCTCAGCCACCTTGTCTGGTGCGTCTATTGCAAAAAGAATTTGCGCGTTCTCGGCCCAGATCTTTGAAATGGGATCGAGTTTCTCGTGAGGCGCTGAGCGCCATGCCAATTCCAACATCCAACACATCGACTCCAAGCAGGGCAATCGTTCCCGCCCGTAGTGAGTGAAATAAAGCTGGGTTGCCAATCTCCGGATGTGTCTTTTCAATTTGCCGGGATCTTCGCCCAAGACCGAAACGACAACATTCTTGTCCAGTGGAGGCAGCCATTCCCGTGATCCTTCGTCACCTAGATCATTGAGGTAAAGGCTCAGCAGCATCCACTCCCTTCGCCTGCCGTTAGAGGATTCCTCAAATGACTTACCTTCCTGCAATCCCAATCGCATTCGAACCCTGAAATCATCTAATAATCCTGTAAACGAAGCCGTTCCATCGCCTTCCCAACCTTCTGTCATCTTTCCAATACGCGATACCGCCCGCTGCAACATCGCGCCGTCCAAGCGAGGTGTTCTAATGGGACGGAGTTTGAAGAGATCAAGGTTCATTCCGCCTCCTTTAGCTTCTTGATGAGATCGCTCGTCTTCGCTCTCATCGAATCCAGTTGTCCCTTGAGTTCGCCAAGGTCCTTTTTCTCGGAGGAAGCCAAGGTGAACCGAATATCAATCCGACGATCCGCCGGGTTGCCGACTCCTAACGGATGCGCCATGCCGGCCTTGGTCAAATCGGCAGGTCGTGTGTCGGCGTATCCACTGGTCGAAATCAACGGACGCTCGATCGCCCCTTCTTCCCTTACTGCCGTCTTCAAATTCTTCAGCTTCGTGAAACGCCCCGGATTATCCGTCCAGTGAAGCCATAGCGAAATTGCCCGATAGGTGCTGAGGCCCCAATTTCCCATTCCCTGTCGGTTCGGAACAGAGTCGGTGTGTCCTTCGATGAAAACCGTATCGAGCAGCTTTCTGTTCGCATCATTTTCCAAGGCTTTCAACAGCGCCGCCCCGATGACGTCCGCAGAGTTCTTGTAAAGGTCTTGGATGCTGAATTCGCTGAGCTTGAAAGACAGCGCGTTTTCGGGAATCCGCAGCACTGTGCCGTTTTCCGCGACAAGCACTTCAATTCCCTGTTCCTTGAGTTCTCTCTGGATGCCTTCCAGCATTCCTTCAAGGCTTTTCTCTCTTAGGCCGACTCCCTCAAGGGCACTGGCAACCTCGCTCTGGGTGACTTCGATTTCATCGAGGCTTTTCCGTAATTCTTCCAAAACCACCCGGATCCGCTTCCGTTCATTTTCGAGGGCCTCTTTTTCCCTGAGCATTTTTTCATACTGCTCCCGGATGACGACGATGTTCCTGCGGTCTTCTTCCAGCTTTCGCTTCTGCAAGTGCAACTGGATCATCATCACCACCAGCGCGAGGATGAAAATTGCCAGCAGGCTGGCCATCAGATCAGAGAATGAAAGGAGGAAAGGATTCTCCTCTTCACCATTCTTTGGGGTCTTGTCTGTTGGTCGGCGAAACATCAGCGGCGGTTATCGGATGTGAGATCGTTGATTGCTCCCTCAAGGGTCTGAACTTGGACAGCAAACTTGCCCAAGCTATCCTCGACAGCTTTTGTCCATTGCACCATGTGATCCCTCGTGGTGCCCTCGACCTTATCCCCATACGCATCCAGGATCATTTGAACCTGATCCTTCATGCCGCGGAGACCCACCTCGATGCCCTCGAACCATTGCTTCTGGTGCGCCAGCATCTCTCGATAGACTTCTTTAGCTGCTTCTGCTCCAAGTTTGATCTGACCTCCCGCTTGATTGAGCGTCGACGAAACACCACTGAGCGTTTCTGGAAGCGGAGAAAGTTTGTCCGCGGCCCTCTCACCGGCAAGAGCCGCCTTTTCAGATGACTTGGCAGCAGTGGCGTGTTGAAGGGAGGCATTTTCAATCGCAGTTGCCAACCCGGCCAATGATATGCCAGCTCGTTCAAGGTTCTCCGAGGACGTGCCGAGGTTGGTCGAGAGTGTCTCCACCCGGGCGAACTTATCAGCGGCAGCGGCGACGGTGGCGGCGAGCTTCTCGGTTTGGTCCAGTAACAGAATCGACCGTCTCTCGTCACGATCTGCCTGAAGCTCAGCCTGCTGGCCAAAAATCTGAGGCGTCGTATCCAAAACGTCTTTAAGTGCGAGCAAGGGCTGCCCGAGCGAAGCGATGATCCTGGCTCCGTCAGAGATCGCCTCCTGGACCTGCGGAAGTTTATCCCCCACAAGTTGAAACTTGTTCGCCACGCTTTCGTTGACGTTCGCCGCTTTTTCCTGTGCAGCCGCCGCATCCGAATTCTTCTGTGCGGAAAGCGTGAAAGTATCCCTCATGGAACTGAGTTCGTTTGCCGCTTCCTGAAGGCGGATCGATCCTTCCTTGAGTTGGGTGACCACATCCTCATGCGCGGTTAGGCGCTCCACCGCCTGATTCATCGCATCCCGTGACGAACGCACGGTATCATCCACTCCCTTGATGACGGTTTCAAACCCGGAGAGCGTGGTATTGAGCTGGCCACCAAAGACTTCGGGAGTTCTTCCGAGCAGATCCTTGAGATCCACCAAGGGTTGTCCCAAGGACGCGATCATTTTGGCACCGTCAGTCAGACTCGCCTGAACTTCCGGGAGCTTGTCGCCCACCAGTTGCAGTTTATTGGCCACTTCCTCGTTTACGGTTGCTGCTCTTTCCTGAGCGCTTGCCGCATCCGAGTTCCTTTGTGCGGAAAGAGTGAATGTGTCCCTCATCGACGTGAGTTCGACGGCAGCTTCTTTCAGCTGGGCCGCGCCGTCATCAAGATGTTTGACCACTTCCTCATGCGCGGTTAGACGCTCGACCGCCTGCTTCATGGCATCGCTCGATGCCTTGACCGTGGCATCCACGCCGCCCAGCAACTTGTCAAATCCGGAAATCGTGGTGTTGAGTTCGGTGCTGGCCCCCAGAAACTCCGACTTGAATCCGTCCGCCATTCCCGTCACAGCGTTCTGGAGCTTGCCGAGTTCTTCCGTCAGGGCTGCGGACATCAAATCCGCTCCCATTTTGCCAAGGTCCTGCGCGTTGTTGCCCAGCGAATCTTTGACGGCTTCCGTGATGCTGCTGCCAAGACGGTTCATCGCCTTCTGCATTTCATCGCCAATCGCCACTGCCAAGCCCTTGAGGACGCCTTCGGTTTCTGCGGAGGCCCGTTGCAGTTCAATCATGCTCTCTTCAGGGGTGTAGCGCGGAATGAGAGCATCCACCCGGCTCTGAAGCTGCCGGATACGTGTCAGCGCCAGCCATTCGAGAAATTTCTCAATGACGGTGAACAGCAAACTGCACACCACACCCCACACCGAAGTGGCGAATGCGGTGGAACAGCCCTTGATGATGGGAGCGATGCTCTTGTCGAGATTTTCGATCTGCGATGCATCCAGCTCCAAACCACCGATGCCGATTTGCAGGCCCACGAAGGTCCCGAGAACACCGAAGCCAGTTAGGATGCCCGGCATTGCCAATAGGAAGCGGTTGCCGACCAGGCCGTGAGCCAGCGAGGATGGATGGAAGACTTCCGAAGCGTTTGCACAACGCTTGAGAATTCTCTCCAGTGGCTTGCCGGGGACCGGAACTTCCACTAGTAGCTCATTGAAAGCCGGAGCAAGCGGCAGCCCTGTGCTGCGCACCCATTCATTGCGCACGTTGGCAAATGCCTCACCGTCTTTAATTCCTTTGAGGAATTTGAGATAACGCCCCGTCCTTATCACCGCTTCCGCAGTTCGGTAGCAGGCCCACAGGAGGGCAATGATCGAGATGCCGATGGTCGCCAGCAGCCAGACGTCCGTCAGATCGGTCAGATTCTTGATTGGCCACTGGAGTTCCCATGGCTTGAAGGTTCGGGGAAAAAGTGAGTTCCAAAACATTGCTTCTTAAATTCTAGGTAATTCGAGGATTGTGTGATGCTTGGGCTATGAGCGCTCTATAACCGCGCGTGGGGATGTCCCTCAGATCGTTAAAACTGGCGGCGACTGGTTGGTGTTAGGTTGGTCAGTTGGTGTATGAAAGACAAGGGTCAAGTTTCTCCGCGCTGGCGCTCGCAACGGAGGACGAGGCTGGAGCGTAGCGGAAGACTCGGAATGGAGCCTCACCCGCCACACCGCCGATCCGGTCAGGCTGCTTGGCTGATAGGCGGTTGGTAGATTGACCAGGGCGTGCTGTAGTCATGCGCTTGATGCTTCCGGCGGTGATTGTAGAACTCCATCCAGCCTGCGGTGAGGGTTCGGAGTTCTGGAATGGTCTGATAACTCCACAAGCGTAGCTTTTCATATTTCAAGCTCCTCCACAGCCGCTCGATGAAGACGTTGTCCATCCAGCGGCCTCGTCCATCCATGCTGATCTGGTTGCCTTGCTTTTGAAGCTCGGAGATCCACGCCTTGCCGGTGAACTGGCTGCCTTGGGGTAGTGTAAACTTTCTTCTGTAAAAGCGAGGCGCTGATTTCACCTGCGATTCACCGTGCGAGAGCCCGATGGAGCGTAGCGCAATCGGGCTCTCGCACGGTGCCGCCGCCCTCCCGGGTGGCTTGCAGCGTCCGTTCAAGGCCTTTCGTCTGACTTTACTACTCCAATAGACCAAGACCATGAACGAACAAGTCGAAGCTACCCTCCAAGACCAACTCCTCAAGATTCTTTTCGCCGAAGGCCTCGGCGACGGACTCGCCAACATCGCCCAACTCCTTATGAACGCCGCCATGCTTATCGAGCGTGAAAATCACATCGGTGCCGGACCTTACCAACGCGGCGTCGCGCGCAATGGCCACGCCAACGGCTTCAAATCACGAACCTTCCAAACCGCCATCGGTGCCCTCCAGCTTGCCGTTCCCCAAGTGCGCAATAGTGACACGACTTTCCGCACCTCGCTTCTTGAAAAAGGCTCCCGCAGCGACCGTGCGCTCAAGTCCGCCATCGCCACCCTTTACGTCCAGGGTGTCAGCACCCGGCGCGTCACCAAAGTCATGGAGGACCTTTGTGGCTTCGAGGTCTCCTCCGGCCAAGTCTCCAATCTCAACAAGCAGCTCGATGAGGAATTTGCCAAATGGCGCTCACGTCCTCTCCCCGAGATCCGCTACCTCATCCTTGACGCCACCTATTACAAGGTGCGCATCGCCGGCACTGTCCGCGACTGCGCCACGCTCAAAGCCATCGGCATCAGCCGCGACGACGGCAAACGCATGATCCTTGGTGTCAGTTGCGCCCTCTCCGAAGCCGAAATCCACTGGCGCGAATTCCTCGTCGCCCTCAAGGATCGCGGCATCGGCATTCCCGACATCATCGTCTCCGACGCCCACTCCGGCCTCAAGGCCGCCCTGCGGGCCGCCCTGCGGGCCGCCTGCAACTCTAGCCCCTGGCAGCGCTGCCAGTTCCACCTCCAGCAGAACGCCGGCCACCTCGTCACGAAGCAGGAACTCAAGTCCCTCATCGCCTCCCAAATCGCCGCCATCTTCAACGCCGAATCCCGACCCCACGCCGAGGAGCGGCTGCGCGTCTTCCTCCAAACCTGGCGCGAGAAACAACCCAAGCTCGTCGCCTGGGCCGAAGAAAACCTCCCCGCAGGCTTCACCGTCTTCGATCTGCCCGAGGCGCACCGCAAGAAGCTGAGAACCTCCAACGCCTGCGAAACCCTCAACAGCCAGATCAAACGCCGCACCCGAGTCGTAGGTCTCTTCCCCAGTGAGGAATCATTGCAACGACTCGTCACCGCCGTCCTTGTCGAAATCTCCGAAGCATGGGAATCCGGTAAATCCTACCTGAAACCACAAAACTAACAGCAAACAATAACCACCCCACCTGCTTCAACTAAAAGCATTGAAGAATTTCAGAGAAAAAATTTGCGCGGCTGAGGGCTTCAACAGAGCGCTTAAGTGCGCCGGCTGGCAATATGCGCGGCGTTCG
>ERZ1022724.305-NODE-305-length-10313-cov-15.156463_pt1 | contig 10313 bp, 5 predicted proteins | sample MGYA00521091_ERZ1022724 | MGnify/ENA primary metagenome ERZ1022724 (study PRJEB33162, sample SAMN09537610) | freshwater metagenome | isolation source: freshwater | place: Canada:Alberta | collected 2017-07 | study: EMG produced TPA metagenomics assembly of the... | reverse complement strand
CGCCCGGCTGCGGCGCGAGATGGGCCAGGAGACGATCTGGTGCAAGCCGAGGACCCGTATATTGATTGTTCCGTCCGATGCCGCTGGATTAGCGGCGGCGGCGAAGAAGTGCGAGAAGGCCAAGACCGCCAAGAAGGGCAGCGGATGGCTCCGGAATAGTCGTAATGAGGGGCGATGGGCTCCGGAAGGAGAACATGTAGAGCTGGTTGCCGAAGGCACTTGAAGCGTCGGTCTTATCAACGGTGATTGTCTGGGTGTTGTCCCCCGCCACCGTCAAGAATGCGTATGCGCCTAATGGATCATCGAAACCGGTATTGCCTTCGGGAGGTGCGTCTCTGAATACTGTGTTCGAACCAGAGGTGGTTACGATTACTCCCGTAGGACTAGCGAGACCGTAGATGTCAATATCAGCCGTTGGAATGCTGTTTCGCTGGCCAAAGTCGAGGTCATAGGAAGTGAAAACCATCTGATTGCTGCCACCCAAGGCTCCGGTGTTCGCGGCATTGCGCCAGTCGAACTGGAAAGTGGCACTATTTATTTGAGTGGTGTCGTTACCGTTCAATCCTGTCAAGAGAATCGACATGGTGCCAATATCGGTGAGTCCTTGGCTATTGGATGTGCGGGCGAGCATCAGCTCCGTGCCACTGCCAGAGATCGCTTTCAACGTGACGCGGAGGGTTGCCACGGTGGGAAGCGCATTGATATTAGCCGCAAGGAATTTGTCGCCCACGATCGCGTCTGCATTGCCGATGGTGAAATCAACAAACGCACCCGCTGATGTGAGGATGGTGTTTCTGGGGCCACCAGAAGAAACGACGTCCGTGGTAGAATCAGGGCGCGTGGAAACAATCGGATTACTGCCAGTGGCGTAACCGGTGATCACGTAGTTCATTACCGCTGCATTAGCGGATGCCGTGATGGAGAGGGCCATGAGGCCGAGTATTCTAAATGATTTCATGATGGTGAGTGTGGGAGATTTGATTTATCAGAATTTGTGGGTGCTAGGAAGCACTCCATCGCAGTGTATTTCCGCAGTGAGAGCCAAACGTAACGCCCTACTGAATATTTCTTGATTTTACAGATCAGGGCTGACAAGCTGCTGTGGATCGTATCCTACTGGTGTTGTGGAGAAATGGGCTTTGATTGGCTGCGCTCACCCCTCGCAGGACTCCACAACGTGTCCCATACGCAGCTTCCCTGGAGCCCCTGATTCTCGCTTAGCCCAGCTCTAGTCCCCGACCGGGAGATTGCACGAAAACATTACGAATTTTTGGTTTCACTCCCGTGCCCCTTAAGACGAACTTTCTTGTTCAATCAGCATTCAGAAACTCAGCCCCACGGCTACGGCCTGCTGCTTACGCTTGGCTGGCCCATTTCAAGATGCCAGCCAAGGCTTGCTTCCGATGGGAGGACAGCCCTTTCGAGGCGGGTTGGTTCCCGCAGGGTTGATCTTGAAGTTACTCGCGGGACTCCAAGTTGACTGATCCTGTGAGTCCTGCCTTGCCACCACCAACGGAGTTCAGGCGGACGGAAATTGTGCGGAGTCCAATCTTCGGAGGAAGGGTAACTGTTATGCCTGCCGGAGAGGGGTCCGTCTTGTTTGCGGCGCTAACGCCGTCGATGAAGAGCTCGGCCGCCCCAGTAATTTCCTTGAAGTGAAGGATGCCTCCCTGTTTGGCGATGGCCGCCACCGGAGTGAACTGGCAACGTAGAAGTGACCAGTTGCCACCGGTAAAGTTCTGCGCAACTCCCGCCTGCACGCTGGTCCAGGTGTTCATGTCGTTGTCGGCGAACTTGGCGTTCGGATCCAAGGGTTGATTGGATGCCGGCGACTGCATCCAGTTTGCAAGGACCATCACGGAAGATACTTCTGCTACCACAGGCCCAGCAACGGCGGCAGTGACTTGAATTGGCGCTTCAGCTGCCTTCAGGCCGGGCGCAGTGGCACGCAGAACAAACTCGCCTGAGCCATCGCGCTGGGATTGCAAGATCACTTGGGCGAGGCCGTTGAACAGGCTGCGCTTCCACCCAGTGGAAAACTTCTCCGCTTCATGGCTGTTCGGATCGCCATTGGCCACGCCGATGATGGCTCCGGGGCCGCGGGTTTCGAAGTTCACCATCAAATTGGCGGTGGGAACTTCGCGACCTTGGGCATCCACTGCACGGATGGTGACGGGCATTGCGTCCGCGCCATCGCCCGCAAGCGCCTTGCGATCCGGGATGATTTCGAGGGCGGTGGGCAGGCCGGTGGTCTCCACGGCGAAGCGAGCGATTTCCTTGCCGTTTTTCCACCCTATGGCTTCGATTTTTCCAGGCTGATAGGGAACCTGGAATTCGGCCATATCGATGGGATCCACCTTCTTTTCCTCGATCACTTTGCCATTGAGCATGAGCGTGACGGAATCTGCGTTGGTGAGCGCCATCACCTTGATGTTCTGGCCTTCCTTGCCTGCCCAATTCCAGTGTGGAACTAGCTGAAGAACCGGCTTATCCTTGATCCAATGCGCCTGACGGAGGAAGTAGGCGGTTTTCGGAAATCCGCACTGGTCCATGATGCCGAAGAACGAGCCGGCGGATGGCCACTGCAAAGGTGAGGGCTCGCCGCGATAGTCGAAGCCGGTCCAGACAAAAGCACCCGCAACAAACGGGCGCTCAACGACATTCCGCCAACCCTTGCGATGAGTGACTCCCCACTGCGCATGCTGGTCGTCATAGGAACCGATAAGGTTTCTCTTGTGATCGGTTTCATAAACCCCTCGCGTCATGAACCCGGAAGTGTCTTCCGAACTGGTGACAGGAAGATCCGGGTGCGTCTTGTGGAACACGTCGTATATGCCCTGGCTGTAGTTGAAACCCACAACATCCACGGCTTGCGAGACATTGATGGGGGTGTCGTGGCCGCCACTCATCGCCGCGGTGACGGGGCGTGTCGAATCCAGGCGTTTCACCACGGCGGCCATCCTCCGAACCATTTGATAGCCCATCTCGGTGCCTTGGGTGGTTTCCTCGTTGAAAACCGACCACATGATCACGCTCGGGTGATTGCGATCGCGACGGACCAGCCATTCGAGCTGCCGGATATACTCTGGCGAGACATTGAAGTTGCGATTCTCATTCATCACCAACATTCCAAGACGGTCGCAGGCTTCAAGAAACTCCTTGGCGGGGGGATTGTGTGCGCAGCGGTAGGCGTTGCTGCCAAGTTCCTTCAGGCGGCGGATGCGGAAGTCCCAAATCGAATTCGGAACCGCGACACCGACTCCAGCATGGTCCTGATGATTGCAGGTCCCTTTGATCTTGAGTGGCTGATCATTGAGGAAAAAACCCCGTTTCGCATCAAAGCGGATGGTGCGGAAGCCACAGCGGGTTTCCACGGAGTCCTGAACCACCCCGTCAAGAAGCGCACGGGTGCGGACCGTGTAAAGCGTTGGTGTGTCCACGGACCAGAGCTTCGGATTGCTGACGGGGATGGTGAATTTCGCCACGGCGGTATCAAGTGGCGGCACATCCATCGTGGTGCGGCCAGTGGCTACGGTTTTGCCATCGGGATCGATGAGTTCGGTATGCACGCCGCAGGTCACAGTGGCATCGCCGATATTGGAAAGAGTGGTTTCCACCGGGATCTCCCATTTGCCGTCGGCCAATCGAACAGGATTTGCAAACACGCCGTCAGTGGCAATGTGGAGAGGGCTTCGTTTCACCAGCCAGGTGTGCCGATAAATGCCCGCACCCTCATACCACCACCCTTCCATTGCTTGGGCGTCAACGCGGATGGCAAGCGTGTTCAGGGAATCGCCGTATAGCGCGAAGGGTGTTAGATCAATGTGGAAACTGGTATAACCACACCAGTTGCGATGAACGAGTGTGCCGTTGAGCCAGACCGTGCAGTGAGTCGCGATGCCGTCGAACTGGAGTTCCAGTGCCTTGCCCCGATCCGCGGGATCGAGATTGAAGCTGCGGCGATACCATCCGAAGCCACGCGAACGGTAGCCTTGCGAGAGATTAGCGGATTTTAGGAATGGCTGCTCGACGGCCCAATCGTGCGGCAGGTCGAGGTTGCGCCATTCGCTGTCATCGAATTCCGGAGCCGCTGCGCCCCAGGCCTTTCCAGCCTTGGCGTTGTAGTAGGAATTCGCGTGACCCTTGATTTCGGGGAACGGGATGTCACCCTCGTGGAATCTCCAGCCTTGGTTGAGTGAGAGTTTCTCCGTCCGCCCCTCCGGGACAGCGGCCTGACTGAAGGTCAAGGTTGATACGACCGCACCGATCATCGCGAGCTTGCGGGACAAGTTCATGCCGAGGTTGCAAATGGTGATTTTCATTCTTTGAAGTGGGAAACAAGGTCGGAATACTTACTCTTGGAACGTCAGGGTGCTGAAATCGGATAGATTGTTGTTAAAGCCACCGGAACCGGCATTGAGTTTCTGATTTTCAGCCCCCGCCACACTCTTGGCTTTGGAATTGGCGCGGTGACGGGTCACCTGAACCCCCCAGCGTTGTCCACCTGAGGAAAGCTTCTCAAACTCAAGGTCCTTGAATGGAACATACACCTCCATGCCCCAGAAGCCGTCTCCCAAATGAGTGCCGGTCTTGATGCCCTTCAAGTGAAAGGTCTCATCACCCGTCTTGAGGTCCTGGACAGCGCCGTTCGCATTGACAACCGCTTGCACGAACTCTCCGTCGTTGGACGCAGCCACATCCAGATACAATTCAATCGAGTCATCATGCCACGTCAATGCGTGGTCCCGGCCTGAACTATTTCGTTTCAGATTCTTTACATCCGGTTCAACCATGTGGAAACCGAACGTCACGCCGTCCATCGTCCAGACGGCCTTCACGGTGGTGGGGAAGGCAGCATCGGCTTCCTTATCGTCTTTGCGAACCCGCAACAGTGCGGTGGGAGCATCATTCCAGACCGAATCGTCTAGTTTCCCATCGACGACAGGATTTTCGATGACCTTCTTCGCGATCATTTCCTGTTTGCCTTTGCCATCCACCACGCGCGCGAATTCTTTGTAGAAATCTTCGAAAGGGGCCTCCATATACTTGAGCCGGGCAAGCGCCATTGCATCCCCCTTGAGTTGTTCGTGAGCCTTCGCGAAGAGGTCCTTGAATTTTTCCAGCGTTTCACGCGGATAACTGTCACGATAGATTGCCTGTGAAGTAAGGATTGCGTTTGGCCAGCGGCTCTCCTCCCAGCCTTTGATCTGCAGATCCATGATTGCGCGGACCGTATCGGAGGCGGGTCCAAACATGCGTTTGGCAAATTCATCCAGCGAAGTCTCCACATTGAAGTCCGGATCCCAGAGTAGCTTCATCCAATGATAAAGACTGGTGTGAAAACGCAACCACTCACTGTGATTGTCGCCATTGATGAACGTGCCCTTGGTCTTGTCACGGTTGTTCCGATAGAATGTCTGAAGGACATTCGGATAATTGAAAGGCGCATGGGTGCGGTCGGCAGGCCAGCAACTGTAATGCCAGTCGGTGATGGGATGCCCGGTGATTTCAATCCAGCGGTCAATATTGCGCTGCTCCGCTTCAAGGATGGCTGGCTCCTTGTATTGTGCGATGCCTGGCATCCCGCACAGTTCGACATATGCATTGCCGGGGAATTTATACCCATCCGGAGCCAGTGTGTAATTCATGTAGGGAAGATACAGAATATTCATTTGTGGAAACCTCACGAGCATCGCCTCTCCCAGCTTCTTCACGAAGTCCGCCATGATTCTCGAAGCCTGTCCATAGCGCCCTCCGTCTTCATCCCAAAGAGCCCTTGCTTCCTTGCTGTAGGAATTCACAGCAAAGTCCGCAGGAGAAACAGTCACGGTCTTTCCAACGATAAAATCCTTTTCATTACCATTCCGCACGTGATCCTCGATTTCCTCCAGGTAGGTCTGAACCGTCATTGGATGCGCATAATCGAGCATCTGGAAGTTTCGCGAACCGTCCTGATTGAGTTGGAAGATCTCGGGGCGGTTTTTCACATAATTCTCGTTTTTATCCCAACTGCGCGGGGTGTGAACAGCAAGCTGGATCGGCCAAGAGCTGGCTCCTCGCAGCGTCCGTAACAACCCACCGAAATCCTGCGTTTCATAGCCTTTCATGGGACTGAAGGGAGGGAAGTAGAGCCGCTTCCGAAAATGCGGAGCGTCAGTGAGGTGGACTGGATCGATTTTGATCGTCTTTTGTTCAATCGTGGATCTCCCCCCAAGTTCCGTCGTCCAATACCAACGCACTCCCAGAAAGCGCTCCATGAACTCCGAAACGCCCCATGCAGTCCCGCTGGATGTGACCCCATGGATCCCGCCTACCGCGTTGTCATCGTGACCCACGATGAATATCCCGTTCGCCGTGGTCTTGATGGTGAAGCCCTCTATCGGCAGCTTTGACCCGTCCAACCCGGCCGAAGCGGCTCCTGCCCAGTTGCCCAAGTGAATCAGAACGCCTTGATGTTCCTCCGCTGCCTTGACCGAAATCACAGGAAGTTCCGCGCCGGTTGTGAGACGGAACACTTCTTCAAGCTCCTTCACGAGCGGGGCCAAATCATTCGTGACACCCGGATGAATCACCACTGCCGCGGTGGATTTTCCGTTCTCCACCAACGTGATCGGCGGATGTGCAGGAGCGTCGTGCAGTTGAACCGGATTGAGATCCCGGGCCTTCGGATTTGCAAGGAGTCCGAGAGGATTGAGAAAGATGATTGCGGCCAGCAAGCAGGTAGGTTTCATGAGTGGATCAGTCGTCGTTGAACATTGGTCAGCATTTGCCGCAGGTTGGGTTTCTGTGAGAATGACGAGTTTTGGGGTTTTGCTCGGTCAGCAGCAGCCCCGAACCGTCGTTTATCTTTCCATGACTCCGAAGAAACGTAACGCTCCCGGGAAACAATCTGCGCCACGAGGGATTTGCTGGTGGTTTCGGGTGCACCCGATGATGGGCCTGAAGTGGCGTTCTCCACGAATTCGGACGACGCCGTGATTGGTCGAATGGCCCCTCTGTAATCCCTCCCCCACCCTCGGGTAACCCCATGCCATACTTCAGAAAGATGTTACGTTCGTCCCTCGCGGCGGAAATTCATTTTGAACGTCATCCTGCTTCGCAAGCGTCGATTACCCGGAGATTCGCCGCGAGCTCCAGGATTGGCCCTCGTCAACCGAAGTGTGCGATTCCGTTACTCAAAGGTCCTCACGAGGTGCATTCGAACACTCATCCACCGAGAAATCTTCCATCCACATGAACCCAAACCACAACCACATTCCACGCCGTCGCTTCTTGGCCACCACCGCCGCCGCGCTCGGTCTTGCCCCCATGGCCTACCTCCGGGCCCAGCAAGGGTCGCCCAATGACGAGATTGCCATGGGCATCATCGGCTGCGGCGGACAGGGCACCTCGAACATGTCCAATTTCCTCAACATCAAGGGCGTCCGTGTTGTCGCGGTATGTGATGTGGATTCCAACCAAGCCGCTAAAGCCAAGGCCAAAGTGGATGAGTTTTACAAAAACACGGACTGCAAGGTCTATCGGCATTACTCCGACCTCCTCCAGCATTCAGGTCTTGACGTGGTCAGCATGGCCACTCCGGACCACCTGCACGCGCGCATCGGGATCGACGCCGCAAATGCCGGCAAAGACATCTATGGCGAAAAACCCTTCACTTGGGGGCTCGCCGAAGGCCGCTTGCTCATCGACGCCCTTACCAAAAACAACCGCGTCTGGCAGACCGGTTGCTGGCAACGCTCCGGCGGTGAGTTCCGCCGCTTCAAGGCGCTCATCGAAAATGACACGCTGGGCAAAATCACCCGTTTCGAATGCGGCACGCCGTCTGGCATGATCGTCAAACAGCACGTCCCTGCCGATCAGGTGGCCTCGATGATCGGCAAACCACCCGAGACCCTCGACTGGGCAGCTTGGTGTGGACCCGTCAAGAACGTTGCTTTTGATCCCCGCCTCCACCCGTTCAACTGGCGCTGGAAAATGACCTTCGGGGGCGGGTTGCTCCTCGACTGGGTCGGCCACCACGTGGACATCGCCATGTGGACGCTCGGCCTGGACGGCACCGGCCCGGTCAAGGTCGAGGCCACCGGGGAATTGGGAAAAGAGGAGTATTTCGACAGTCACGTCAACTACGCCTATCAGGGCACCTTCGCAGACGGCCGACTCCTCGAAGTCCGCAGCGATTTCGGCGGCACCAAGTTCACCGGCGAAAACGGTTGGATTCACGTCGATCGCGGCAAGTTGGAAGCGTCTGACCGGGAAATGCTCCGCAACCTGCCCGCCGATTTCGACACCAAGCCCGCCAGCCACTATCAGAACTTCATCGACTGTGTCCGCTCCCGCGCACTGACCGTCGCCCCTGCGGAAGCCGCCCACCGCGCAGCTTCCTTCGGCCAGCTCGCCATCGTCGCCATCGACTCGATGCAACCCCTCAACTGGGATCCAAAAGTCGAGAAGGTCCTGGACAATGCCGAACAAGCCAGGCACCCGCGTCTCGGAGCCCGCATCGCAGTTTGAAGGGTCAGGCACCGAGATGAAGGTCACCTACTGAGACGAACCGACATGAACCACGCATCGACATAATTCCATGAAAACATCAACATTAGCCTCTATCATCTTCACATCACTGTTAGCGTCCTCTCTTGTCCAAGCGGAAACTCCCGATGAGAGGAAATCTCGCATGGAATGGTTCGAAGAATCCCGCTTCGGAATGTTCATCCACTGGGGGCTGTATTCGCAAGCTGCTGGAATGTGGAACGGCAAGCCGGTTGAAAACTATGGGGAGTGGATCCAAAGCTACGGAAAGATCACCGCCAACGAATATCGGGAAAATCTTCTGAGCCAGTTCAACCCTGTGAAGTATGATCCGGAAGCTTGGGTGATCGCAGCAAAAAATGCCGGCATCAAATACATCGTCATCACTTCGAAGCACCATGATGGATTCTGTCTCTGGGATTCGAAGCTGACTGATTTCGACATCGCATCCACGCCTTACCAAAAGGATCTGCTCAAGCCTCTGGCGGCGGCCTGCGAAAAACACGGCATCCGGTTCTGCCTCTATCACTCGATCATGGACTGGTCGCATCCCGATTGGGGAAACAAGGAATCGTGGCGGGGCAATGCCAACAATCCCAACCCGGACATGGATCGCTTCACCACCTATCTCAAGGGTCAGCTCGAGGAAATCATCACCGACTACAAACCCGGCATCCTGTGGTTTGACGGCGAATGGGAAGATGCGTGGACCCATGAACGCGGCAAGGATCTTTATTTCTATCTCCGCGAACTGGATCCCAAGCTCATCATCAACAACCGAGTGGACAAGGGCCGCGCTGGTTTGCAAGGCCACACAATTGACGCGAAATTCATGGGCGACTACGGCACACCCGAGCAAGAAATTCCAGCCACCGGATTCGGCGATGGGGTTTCATGGGAATCCTGCATGACGATGAACGATACGTGGGGATTCAAGGCTGACGACCAGAACTGGAAGACAACATCGACCCTGGTTCGCAACCTCATCGATATCGCCAGCAAAGGTGGCAACTACCTGCTCAACGTCGGTCCGACTGGAGAAGGCGAGATTCCGGCAGCTTCAATGGACTGTCTCGCCGAGATTGGAGAGTGGATGAAAATCAACGGAGAATCGATTCACGGCACTACCGCATCGTTGTTCTCCAAAGCTTCTTGGGATGGGCGATCCACTACCAAACGCCTGAAAAGTGGCCCCACCCACATCTATCTCCATCTCTTCAGTCTCCCTGAGGGTCGCAAGCTGACTATCAATCATCTTGTTACCCAACCCGAAGAAGCCATTATTCTCGGCCAATCCGGCAAGCTGGTGATCTCCGGAGAGCCTGGCGCGTGGACTCTTCAGCTTCCGGATGGTTCCCTCAATCCAATTTCATCAGTCGTCAAATTGACGTTCAATCGTGAGGTCGCAGTCGACCAACCGGTCAAATAACCAGGGATGATCGCATAGAGGCAATCAAATTGAAGCACCAACGAAAAGTTGAATACAGACCTGAATCCAAGTAAACGCTTCAACACCATGATTTACCTTCACTCATGAAACGACCCGGTGCAGGTGCGCCCAGCCCGCTCGATCTCGAATGAACTCCCATCCGCCACCCAACCCCGGATCTTAGCGCGACCTGCTTCTCCAGCCAGATTCAGCTTGCGAGTCCTCCTTGTGATGATAGAAATCAGCCCGATGAACGGAAATTCCAGAGCCACACCCTTCGACGCTGTAGAAGTAGGCATTATACAGCGTGCTGCATCTGCAGGACAAATACAGCGTGCTGTTCAATAACACTGTT
>ERZ1022724.304-NODE-304-length-10340-cov-6.134273_pt1 | contig 10340 bp, 10 predicted proteins | sample MGYA00521091_ERZ1022724 | MGnify/ENA primary metagenome ERZ1022724 (study PRJEB33162, sample SAMN09537610) | freshwater metagenome | isolation source: freshwater | place: Canada:Alberta | collected 2017-07 | study: EMG produced TPA metagenomics assembly of the... | reverse complement strand
TGAAATTCATGATCTTCGTCATTGATCAGCAATCGCGATCTGCCTCGACTAATGAGATGGCAGCAATTGATGAGTTCAATGCCTCTTTGCAAGCAAATGGACAGTGGGTTATGGCTGCCGGTTTAGCTAATCCTTCCAGGGCAACCTTGATTGACAACACATCAGGCGCAGGGAAAGTAGAACCAGGTTCCCTGTTCAAAGAAGACGACTTCTACAGCGGATTCTGGATTATCGATGCCGAGTCAGAGACAGTTGCCAAGGAGCTTGCGATGCGTGGCTCAATGGCTTGCAACCGCAGCGTGGAGCTGAGGCCTTTCCTCTAAAAAATCTTGGGGTGTAGGCTCTGAGTATCGCCTCGAATACTTCGTGACGAAGTTAAGGGGGCATTCAATGACTATTTCCGCATTTAAGCGACTCAATCTAACGCCGACCAAAGTTATTGCGGCTATTGCGTCCGCAGCCGTTGTATTTCTTGTTATTGGCCTAACTGCCACCGCGTCAATCCCTGCGGTCGGAATGGGCTCGGCCAAGAGCTTTGCTGTTCTGGCTGGATCTGGAATCACTAACACTGGTGCGACAACTCTGTCTGGAACCGATGGTGCAAACATCGGTAGCTCACCAACAGGCACCTTCACTGGTGACACCACTGTCACCACCACCGGCACCAAGTACTTGGCAGCTGATGCGGTCACCGCTGCTGCACAAAACGACCTGATCACCGCATACAACGATGCAGCTGGTAGAACCTCTGCAACCGCTATCTCAGCAGACCTGGGTGGCCAGACTCTGAAGCAGGGCGTCTACAACTCAGCAAGCTCAATCGGTCTAACTGGAACTCTTACCCTCGATGGTGAGAATGACCCAGCAGCCGTGTTTATCTTCCAGGCAGGCTCAACTCTGACTACTGCTAGCGCAAGCCGGGTAAACCTGATCAACGGTGCTCAGCCTTGTAACGTTTTCTGGCAGGTCGGCTCTTCAGCAACTTTTGGAACAAACTCAGACTTCACCGGTCACGTCATTGCATTGACCTCAATCACTGCAACCACTGGTGCCAGCTTCAAGGGCCAGCTATTGGCTCGCAATGGTGCTGTGACTCTGGACACCAACACCATCGTGAATGATGCTTGTGCTGCGGTCGTAACCCCGACCCCGACCGAGACTGCTTCAGCTACGGAGACTCCAACTCCTACGGAGACAGCAACTCCCACAGAGACTGCCACTCCAACTGAAACCGCTACTCCTACCGAAACTCCTTCAGAGACAGCGTCTCCGACCGAGACCCCGACTGAGACTCCTTCAGAGACCGCTACTCCTACCGAGACCGCAACTCCTGAGGAATCTGCCAGCGCTACCGAAGAGGCAACTGATACTCCTGAGGTAACGACTGCAACCGGTGGCGAACTGCCAAACACCGAAACCTCCGAGTGGCTTGTGCCACTAGGTATTGGACTTGGTTTGGTCGCAATTGGTGGAGCAGTGCTGCTGATTCGAAGAAGGCAGAACCGATAGTCGGTTTCGCATGGCGAAACACTCCAGGCATGTGCGTCACTGGCCACATCTGGCCATCTGGCTTGGCATTGGGTTAGCCCTTTGGGCCATTGTTTTCCTTAGAGCGCCCATACCACCCCAGGACCCGCCTGTTGTGCCACCAACCGCATCCCCGGCTGTTAGCGCTCATGAAACTCCATCACTGGAGTACTCGACAAGTGCTGAAGTCCCAGCTGAAGCGATGCCCGTGGTAACTGCCTCTGAGCCTGTGGCTCTTTATGATCGCAGGCCCTCCCTTGGTGAAAAGATCGGCACAATCACACTTGAGTCACTGGACCTGAGTTGGCCAATCTTTGAAGGAACCGAGGATGCTCAGTTAGCCAAGGGTGTTGGTCACTACCGAAAGAGTGTGCTGCCAGGTGTTGAAGACAACACAATCCTCTCCGGCCATCGAAGCACGGTGTTCAATCGACTTGGCGAACTCAAGAAGAACGACTTGATTTATGTGAAGACCAAGGCGGGGGTATTCACCTACCGAGTGAGGGGCTTCCGTGTGGTTGATCGTTCTGACAGGACTGTAATCATGCCCACTGAGACAGCAGTCCTAACTCTCACCACTTGCTACCCGTTCAACCACATTGGCATCACAACGGACGCCTTCATCGTGACTGCAGACCTAATTGAGTCAGCTCTCAAGCCAACCTCAACGAAGTAGCTATGGCTGCAGGCGCTGAACCTGCCAAGAACTAGCGATACCTGAGTCGGAAAGAGTTCTCACATATTCGATGCGGTCATGCATGCGATTGGAACGGCCCTTCCAAAACTCGATTCGGGTGGGGTTGATTCGATAACCACCCCAGTAGTCAGGTCTTGGTGTTTCAGTGTTGGCAAATTTGTTTAGTGCTGAATCGAACTGGGCATCCAGTGCTGTGCGGGATTCAATCGGTTGGGATTGGTGCGACGACCAGGCCGCTACCTGAGATTCGTGAGGTCTCGACTTGAAGTAGGCATCAGACTCAGCTGCCTCTACCTTTTGAGCAACGCCCTGAATCAAGACCTGGCGATAAATCGAATACCAGCCAAAGACTGCGCTCACATTTGGGTTCACAACCAGAGCTTCACCTTTGCGCGATAGGTAGTTGGTTGCGAAAAAGAATCCGCGCTCGTCAACACCCTTTAGCAAAACAGTTCTGGACCTGGGGTGATTTTTCTCGTCCACGGTTCCAAGCACAAAAGCATTTGGTTCATAAATGTTTTGCTCTTCAGCTTCGCGCAGCCAAATCTTGAACTGTTCGATCGGGTCAATCAGCAGCTGAGACTCATCGAGTAACTCTTGGCCATAGTCTTCGTGGCGGTTTAGTGAATCCATGACTGCACTCCTAGGCGGGGTTATCTAAGTCGATGATCTCATTGAGAAAAGGTGCTCTCGCTGTCCACTTGAGCTCATTCTCAATGCGATAGCGAAGCCGATCACTAGCAGCCGGTTCACCGTGAGTCACGTAAACCATCTTGGGTGCTTTGGGTGAGCTCCTCATCCAACTCAAAATCTCATCACTATCGGCATGGGCAGACATGCTCTGCAGCTGAATGACCTGTGCCCCAATGGCCACGTCTTGCCCAAAAATCCTTAGGGACTTTGCTCCCTCGGCAAGCATTCTGCCGCGAGTGCCGCCGGCCTGATAGCCGGAGATGACTATCGCGTTTTTTGGGTCTGGTCCGAATGACTTGACGTGGTGAAGCACTCGCCCGCCGGTCATCATGCCACTAGCAGAGATGATGACTTTCGCCTGAGTGTTTTCATTCAAAGCTTTGGACTCTTCAACCGTCTGCACCAGCTTTGCAACTGAATACATGGCTTCGAACTCGGCTGTATCAACTTTGTGTTCCTCTTGGTGGCGGTGATACATGTGAGTGGCATTCTGAGCCATGGGGCTGTTCACATAAATCGGCACTCTTGGAATTCGGCCAGTTTCCATCAAGCGCCAAAGACCGAGCATCAAGGCTTGAGTTCGACCCACCGCAAATGCCGGAATCACAACCGTGCCACCGCGCTCCAGAACTGGCTTCAGACCTGCAGCTAGCTCATCCTCAGGGTTCACAACTGGGTGACTTCTATCCCCGTAGGTTGACTCAACAACCAAGATGTCCGCCCCTGCAAAGTTTGCCGGCGGATTCATGACTGTGTCCTTCGCCCTTCCAAGGTCACCGGAGAAATGGATTGTTGATGATCCAACCTTTAGCTGCAGTTGAGCAGCACCAAGAATGTGACCGGCATGCGTGAACTCTGCCGTCACTCCTGGCGTGAGCGTTACCTCCTTGCCGAAGGTCACGGTCTTGATTCGGTCTAGGGCTCGCTCAACATCAGCAAGGTTATAGAGCGGGGTAGCTGGGGAGTGCTTCGAGTAACCCTTGCGATTGGCCCGTTCAGCCTCTTCCTCCAAAAGATGAGCGCTGTCTGGCCACATGATGCTCAGCAATTCAGCTGTGCCAGTAGTGGTGAGGATCTGGCCCCTGAATCCCTGTCGCAGCATTGCTGGGACATATCCCGAGTGATCGAGATGGGCATGAGTCAAGAGGATGAAGTCGATTGTGTCGGCAGGGACGGGAAAGTCATCTCGATTGCGTAGCCTCAGGTTCTTGTACCCCTGGAACAAACCGCAATCAACCAAGATTCGTTTGTCGCCGGCCTCGATTAGGTATCGACTACCGGTAACTGTTTCGGTGCCCCCAAGAAAACTTAGAGAATTTAGAGCTCTCTTCATTACCTCAGCCTAGTTCGCATCAATGAGACAAAAGACCTGGGGCAGAAAATAAAAAACCCGAGAAGTTGTGAAGGCTTCTCGGGTTTAGTGCGCTTGGAGGGACTCGAACCCCCAACCTTCTGATCCGTAGTCAGATGCTCTATCCGTTGAGCTACAAACGCTGGGTAACGAAGTGAGAGTCTAGTAGATTTCACCACTTCTGGACAAGGTCAGATTTTGCTTTTCAACACTCACTACTCAAAGCGCAGGGCATCAATTGGCTCCAGCTTGGCTGCAGTTCTAGCTGGCCAAACACCAAAGACAACTCCTACTACCAAGCTAAATCCAAGTGCTAGAAGCACTGTTTCCAGCTGGATCGAGAAGACCCAGTCGCCGATGATTGCCAAGAAGAATGCCGCAATCTGGCCAAGGATTAGGCCGACCACGCCACCGGCAAGAGAAAGAACAATTGCCTCAATTAGGAACTGAGTAAGGATGTTGGATTGCTTCGCACCGATGGCTCTGCGAACACCGATCTCTCGGGTTCGCTCTCTTACTGAGACGAGCATGATGTTCATGATGCCGATGCCGCCAACAATCAATGAGATTCCGGCAATACCGGTCAGCAGTAATCCAAGGGTGTCGGTGATGCTGCTGACAGCAGCAATCAGCGAAGCCTGGTTGGTGATTGTGTAGCGGGCCTCGGTTTCTGCCCCCAGGCCGTAGCGATCACGAAGCAGGCGATCTGAAGCTACCTGAAGTGCATCGACTGCCTCGGGGGTTTCGGCCTGAACCACAATGCTTGAAACGTATGGGTACTGACTAAAAAGCTTTCTAGCTGCGTCAAGGGTCACGTAGACCCTGCCGCCAGTGCCAAAGCCAGCCTGGTCATCCAAGACTCCGACGAGTCTGAAGTCTTGACCGTTTAGCTTGACGGTCTGGCCCAACATGTCTGACGTGAGGCCAAGGTCATTGGCCGCATCTGCGCCAAATACAACGTCTTTTGCACTAGCTGCGAACTTGCTGTCCGACAGGTAAGCGCCGAGAGCAATCTCTGGCTTCACGGCAGCAAAATACTGTGAAGAGACCCCGACCAAGCGAGCGTTTACACGCTTGTCTTCGGTGGCAATTGTGCCCTCGTTTTGTGCCTGAACGAACATCACTGAAACACCATCAAGCTTCGCAAGTGCTTCAGCGTCTTGCTCAGTTAGTGCATCTGGAGCCATTGCAGTGATGTTCAGCTGGTTGGTGCCAAGGGTTGCCAAAGACTTGTTGATGCCCTGTGAAGCTCCATCAACGATTGAAGTCAGGGCGACAATCGCTGCAACACCGATCACAACGCCAAGCATTGTCAAAAGGGATCGAGTTTTGGTTGCCCAGATTCGGTTGAGGGCTAGTCGAGCAGTTCCTAGGAGTCTCACTTTGAACCCCGTTCATCTCGCTCGATGCGACCATCTCGCAAGAACACTCGCCTTGGAGCACTGGCAGCAATGTCCAAATCGTGGGTAATCAAAATGATGGTTCTGCCCTCTTGATTGAGTTCCTTTAGAAGATCGATCACTTGGGCGCCGGTCTTTGAATCCAAGGCTCCCGTTGGCTCATCGGCCAGAACGATGTCGGGGCTAGTGACCAGGGCTCTGGCAATCGCAACGCGCTGCTGCTGCCCGCCAGAGAGTCGATTGCGGTCGAAGTTCAAGCGCTCTCCCAAGCCCAATCGGGTCAGCATCTCAGTTGCGGATTGCTTAGCCTGTTTAGAGCTGATCCCCTGATACAAAAGCGGTGCCATCACGTTTTCAATTGCTGTGGTGTTTGGCAGCAATTGGAACTGCTGAAACACAAAACCAATAGCCTTCGATCGCAAGCTAGTGAGCTGATTGTCGTTGAGTTCACTTGTTGGATCTGAGGCAATCTTCACAACCCCAGAGCTTGGTCTATCCAGGCAGCCAATTAGGTTCATCATGGTTGATTTGCCGCTACCGGAGGGGCCAACAATCGCTACGAACTCACCGTGCTCAATAACTAGGTCAACGCCATCAAGGGCGACAGTCACCTGATCGCCAACTAAATACTCGCGTCGAACGTTTTCAAGTTCGACGACTGGATTAGCCACTGTTTCTGGCTCCCGGTGGTGGACCGAAGTTAACCGGTGCTGGAATCGATCCACTGACACCGGTGATGACCTGGTCGCCCTCACTCACGCCGAAGACAACCTCTACAAGAGAGTCGCCCGACAGGCCAAGCTCGACATTGATTCTGGTAATGCTCTGGTTGCCCTCGGCGTCAGGCCTGAGGATTTCAACCTCTGGAACATCGCCAATTAGCGCGCCCAGCGGTATGGCCAAGACGTTGGACTTTTTCTCAACTTCGATTACCGCGGTGGCACTCATGCCAAACCTTGCACCCTCTGGGATGGAGTTAACCTCAACCAACACTTCGTATTGCTTGATGCCGCTGACTGACTGAGCAACCTGCCCAATACGAACTACTTCACCCTCGAAATTGGCGTTGATTGCATCAAGTTCGATGGTTGCGTTCTGGCCCAGGCTTACTAGGTCAGCGTCATACTCACTAACAAATACGGAGACAATCGGTTCAGCGCTGCCAATTGTGAGAACTGATCCCGAAGTCCTGAGGCCCTCGGCGGTGTCAACCGATCTAACGATTCCGTCTGCCACTGCAACAACCTCAACGCTCTGGCCCAGCTGGTTTAGGTAACTGAACAGGATGTCGTCGGTCTTGACTGAATCTCCGGCCTTGACCTCAATCTGCTCGATTTCAAGGCTGATGCCGAATTGTGCAGGTAGTGCCTGTGATCCATTGGCAGAGATAAGCACTGGCTCTTCGCTGGGTCCGTAGGCAAGAAGCTGTGACTCTGCAAGTTGCCCATTTGCGGATACGGTCTTGATGACCTCAGTCTTCTTTACTTCAAAAGTTTCATAGGCGACGGTTTGGTTCAGGCCGCTAACTACAAACCCACCAACTACCGCTACTAGAACGGTTGTTACTCCAACAACCCAGGGCCAACGCCGCTTCTTCATGTTTGCTTCTCTCTAGAGCCGCGTGAGCGGGACCGTATCTATCTTTTGGTAAAACTCCCACACCAACCACAAAGATTCCTGTGCGTTTAGTGGACGAAGTCCGAGAAAGAAACTGCTACCTACTTAGCAACTCAACAAGGGCAAGAGATTCATCGTAGAAACGGCTCTCAACATCATCGGAGAGCTTGATCACGATGCTGTTGGTTTGGGGGTTCATGATCATGAATTGGCCCCGATAACCCTGAGTTAGCAGAGAGCCGTTCGGCCTGTGCCACATGTTGGCCCCGAAGGTTTCGGAGCCAAAACCACCAAACCAAACTTTGGCCGGGGTTGTCATCCTCGAATACCAATCTTGAGACAGCACGATCTGCTGCTGGTTAGGGCCGAATGCAACGCGACCACCATTGAGGAAGACGCCTCCGACGAGTGCAAGGTCGCGAGCAGTTGCATTGAAGCAGCAGTAAGACTTTTCCCAGCCACCTTGACTATCCACTGCCCAACTTGCCTCAGTTGCTGCACCAACCTTGTCCCAGACCTTTGAGCCAAAGTATTCGGCTAGCGAAGTTCCCGTAATCGAAGAGATTGCCATGCCCAAGAGCTGGGTGTTCACAGACCGGTATTCATACTCTTCACTGCCCGGATCACAAACCACCTTGAGGTTATTTCTGAGCACGAACTCCATGTCGGTGGTGGCAAACATCTGGGCGATTGGGAATCCCCAGCCCGCTGGACCAGCAGGGTAATCCTCATCGATTCCAATGCAGGATTGCATATCCAGCAGATGCTGGATGGTCACATCCTGCAGGCCCTCGATATTGGCAAACTGCGGAAGGTATGTGGTGATGGGTTCTTGCTCTCGCATCAAACCTTCGGCAATCAAGGAACCAGCTGCCATACCGACCATGGTTTTACCCATGCTCATGGTGTTGGTGATTTGGTTCTTGGCAAAACCATCGGAGTAGTCCTCGTAGGTGATTACGCCGTTTCTAATAATGAGCAGTGCATTGGTGGCCGTGGCCCTAAGAAGGTCTTGGGTATTGAACTCGCGCCCCTGGAAAGTGAAGGTTTTGGGTAGCGTCTCCTGCGACACTGCCACCTCCCAGATGTGCGGGGTGGTGGAAGCGGGAATCTTATGAGTCTGCATCAGCTCAGGCTGCTCAGAGGGCAAGCTCTGCGCAAGGGCTAGGGCATCAATTGGATTTGGGTAGCGAACAATCAGGGTCAGTGATGTAGCTGCAATCGCTAGCGCTAGAACTGGCGCAATGACCCAGAGCAAAAATCGCTTGATGGACTTTCTCATTGAGGAATCTGGTGAGGTTTGTAAGAACTACCTCGCCTTCTCCTCTCTTGAAAAACCTATGGCATCTAAATTGGCTTTGCCCCATGCTAGCTGGCATCGGAGGGCTTAGCTAATCAGCTTTTGAGAGCTCTGTTGGTCACAACAATCGACGCTGCCTGCAGGGCTGCCAAGAGGAAAAACACCGCTCCCGTTCCTGACGCAGCTATGGCACCTGCCACCACCGGGACTGCAACCTGACCAAGTCGATTTGAAGACAGTCGAATGGAAATAGCTAACCCACGGTGATCAGGATCTGAAATTCTCGACACCCAGGCCATGGTCGCAGGTTGCCCAATGCCCATGGCAAATCCAGTAATCGCAATAGCTACTGCCAGCCACACAAAGTCAGTTATGAAGGCAATTGAAACCGATCCAAGCAGTGTGATCAGGGCCCCAGCATTGAGGATGAACTTCATGCCGAAGCGATCGTTGATTCGACCCAGGACTATGCGGACTCCCATGGAGGCTAGGCCTCTGATGGCAAGCAAGATTCCAATCTGTGATGAGCCAAGCCCCAACTCCCTGCCAAGCAGTGGCAAGAAGATCAGCATTACGTCAACAACTGCAGTTGAAGACGCTGCGACAAAGATGGCTGGTTTGTAGCCCTTGACCGCAAGCACTCTCTTGACTGCTCCCGCATTCACAACCTGAGAGGAGCGTTCACGCTGGCTCTTTTTGTAGAGCGCGACAACGCTCAGCCCAGCCAAGATAAAGAGTGCGACGGCGAACCAGAGAGCTGAGTTGACCTCAACCTCAATGCCACCGCGGTCAGCCAGAACACCACCGACAAATGGACCGACTGCGTGTCCGACGGATGCGTAGAAGGTGAGCAGTCCGAAATTGCGCTCATACTTTGGATCTGCTGAGCGGTTAGCAATCATCGTTTGCCCACCGGTCATTGCGAACAGGTGCCCAATGCCTAGCAGTGGCATCGCAATGAACAAAAAGAGCAGTGACTCAAAGAAGATCAGACCCACAGTCACAAGCAGTGCCAAGAATGACCCGACCACCAAGGCTGTGCCATCGCGACCACGGTCGACCCACTTGCCCATTTGAATGGCAAAGATCAGCGGCGCAATTGCGAAGGCTGATCCAACTAAACCAACCAAGACTGCATCAGCACCGAGATCAACCGCCCGATAGGTGATCATGGGCCTTACGACATAAACCCCAGCTTGGATAAAGGCCGAGTTAAGCAGAACGAGCAACAGCCAACGGCTGTTGCTCGCACTAGCTAGCTTCATTTAGTTGTTTTGCTTTTTCTTCCAAAGTGCGTAGAGCTTTGGAATCGCAATTGCGATTGCAAGCAGGATGTAAACACTCAGTGAGAAAGGACTTGCAATCAGGATGCCCGGGTCTCCAGAGGAGCCCTGCAGTGCCCTGCGGAACTCTTGCTCTGCCATCGGTCCAAGGATTACTCCAAGGATCAGTGGCGTGACCGGATAGCCGTAGCGTCTAAAGAGCAAGCCCAGCAGTCCAATGACTATGCCCACCCAAATGTCGAAGGTCTCGCCGTTTAGGACGTAGGCACCCACGAGGGCAAACAAAGTAATGCCGCCATAGAGGTATGGGGCTGGGATCAGCAAGAGCTTTGCCCAAACGCCCGCTAGCGGAAGGTTCAAGACCAAAAGCAAGAAGTTACCGATGAACAGCGAACCAATCAAAGTCCAAACCAACATCGGCTGGTCCTGTCTCTTATACACATCTGACGCTGCCGACGATCTACTCTGTGTA
>ERZ1022724.303-NODE-303-length-10358-cov-4.636222_pt1 | contig 10358 bp, 12 predicted proteins | sample MGYA00521091_ERZ1022724 | MGnify/ENA primary metagenome ERZ1022724 (study PRJEB33162, sample SAMN09537610) | freshwater metagenome | isolation source: freshwater | place: Canada:Alberta | collected 2017-07 | study: EMG produced TPA metagenomics assembly of the... | reverse complement strand
AAGCAGATCGCCTCATTGATATCACGCGCAATCAAAACCGATGATGCAGCTGCACATGCAGCAATCAAGGCAGAGGTTCATGCATTGACCGCGCGCTTTCCTATCTACCAGGCGTAATTTTCTGCAATGCGCGAGTACTTAATTACCCTGCTGATTTCAGCGGCGTTGTGTTATTTGATTACTCCGCTAGTGCGCACGCAAGCGATTCGTTTTGGTGCAGTTGCTGCGATCCGTGATCGCGATATTCATAGCGTTCCAACCGCCCGTTGGGGCGGGGTGGCGATGTGGGCATCGATGGCGCTGACCTTTGCAATCGTTAACCACCTGCCATTAGTTGGAAAATCCTTTGGGCATGAGGCGCAAGGAATTTTCTTGGCATCTACCGCAATTGTGTTGCTCGGAATGGCAGATGATCGTTTCCAGTTAGATGCTCTTACAAAACTCGCGGGACAAGTTTTCGTCGCTGGAATTTTGCTTATCTACGGAATTCAGATTTTGTGGCTACCGATTAATGGTGTGATCACCTTGCCGCCAAGCATCGGTCAATTGGTAACGGTGTTAATCGTTTTGGTGGTTATTAACGCGGTTAACTTCATTGATGGAATGGATGGTTTGGCCGCAGGAATTGTGGCTATTTCAGGTATCGCCTTCTTTGCCTTTGCTTATCTTTTAGCGGTTGATTACGGCTTTAGTCGTGCTGGTGCTCCATCGCTTACAACCGCGGTATTAGTGGGTATTTGCTTAGGTTTCTTGCCCCACAACATCAACCCAGCCAAGATCTTTATGGGTGATAGCGGATCGATGTTGTTAGGACTCCTTCTATCGGCAGCTGCAATCACCTTGACCGGCCAAGTAGATCCCAACGCGATATCGGCTGAATCATTAGGACCAACCTTGCTTCCATTGCTTCTTCCATTTGCAGTTCTTGCGATTCCATTTTTAGATTTACTTCTTGCAGTTGGCAGAAGGTTAAAGGCGGGCAAATCTCCATTTGCACCTGACAATGAACATCTTCATCACCGTTTGCTCAGTGCAGGTAACTCAACAAACAGAACCGCGGTGATTTTGTACTTGTGGACAGCCACAATTGCATTTCCTGTAACTGTGCTCGCCTTTGCACCTTGGTGGGTCGCGCTTATTACAGCCTTACTATTATTTGGAATCAGTGTCGGTGTAATGAAGAGCAAGAAGAAGGTGGATGCATGAGTAATCAGAGTAATGAGCTTCAGATGCTTAAGGGAGCGCTAAAACCAACCATCATCACAGGTGTGCTCTCAACTGCGGTTTCTTCTTATGTTGCTGGGTTGCCAGGTTTTTACGGTGCGATGTTGGCTCAATTCATCGTAGTTATTTTCTTTGGTGTCACTCTTGGTGTCTCCAAGATCGCTAAGAACTTGGACCCTATGTCCACGATGGGGTTGGCATTTTTTTCCTACACAACAAAGTTGATCTTTGTTTGGATATTTCTTTGGGCGCTTTCTACCTTCATCGACCGTGAAACCATAAATCGCACCAGCTTTGGTGTTGCAACAATCCTGCTCTCACTGAGCTGGCTCGGCGGGGAGATTGCCAGTTTCATGAAACTGCGCATACATTTACCTCTGCCCCCTAAGGCCGATCCAGAGGAGAAGTAATGAGCCACAACCAAGAAGGTGCAGCCTGGTCGATCCTGGGCTACCTGATTTCTGGCCCACTTTTCTGGGGTGGCGTTGGATTTGGGCTAGATAGCTGGCTCGGGACCGGATTTCTGCTCCCTAGCGGCGTCATAGTGGGTATGGGCGCCTCCCTGTACTTGGTTTGGCTCAGATTTGGCCGCGAGGCTTAGGGCAAATTCACAGATTTCGATTTCTCCAACTCGGACTTTTCCGCATAGGGTATGCCCGAAGATTGCTTCCCAGTCTTCATCCATGTTTGGCACTACTTAACTTCATGAGGAGATCGCGTGCGCTCGGTGACAAACCTTCGTTCCGCCGGTGAGGGCTTTGTTCCACCAGGTGCGAAAGATTTCGTATTGCCACCAATTTTCGACAGCATTCCATGGCTGACTAAGCCAATTCTTCTTGTAGCGCTTTCAGTAATTCTTGTATCTGTCTTTTTTATTCTCTCTTCACGCAAAGCTGCAATGGTTCCATCAAAGCTTCAATTTGCCGGTGAAGGTGTTTACGGATTTATTCGCAATGGAATGGCCAAGGATGTAATCGGTCCAGAGTTCATGCGCTTTGTTCCCTTCCTCTTTACCTTGTTCACATTTGTTTTAGTTAATAACTGGTTTGCAATTGTGCCAATGCTTCAGTTCCCAACTTTTTCTCGTGTTGGATTTGCATATGCATTAGCTCTCATCACTTACGTGGTTTACCACTCTGTCGGTGTAAAGAAGCAAGGACTTTTTGGTTACATCAAGGGAATCGCATTTATGCCTGGTGTACCAAAGCCAATTTATTTGTTGCTTACTCCAATTGAGATCGCAACCTTTTTCATAGTACGCCCATTCACATTGGGTCTTCGTTTGTTTGCAAACATGTTTGCTGGACACCTTTTGCTTTTGGTTTTCTTCCTCGGAGGAGAGCATCTTTTGCAGGGCGTAATCGGCCTCAAGATCGTGAGTCCATTCGCCTTCATCGCCGGAATTGGGCTCACATTTTTTGAGTTCATGGTGCAGTGCCTTCAGGCTTACATCTTTACTCTTCTGTCCGCCCTCTATATCGCCGGCTCACTTGCCGACGAGCACTAGATAAACAAACACACTAACTTTGGGGAAGTAACTTCGCTTCTTCAAGCAAGAAAGGTAGAAAAATGGAACTAACTGGCTCTATTAACGTCATTGGTTACGGTATCGCTGCAATCGGACCGGCTCTAGCAACAGGAATGATCTTCACCGCTTACATCAACGGTGTAGCTCGCCAGCCAGAGTCACGCAACGTCCTACAGCCAATCGCATTCCTTGGTTTTGCTATGGCAGAAGCGCTTGCACTCTTCGGCCTCGTTCTTGCATTCGTTCTCTAATCGGTTATCACAACCCAATACTTTGGTAACTCTCTAAGGAGAAAAGATGCAACGCTTTATCGAAATCGCAGCAGGCGGAGAGCTCAATCCTCTTGTCCCGCATACCTCTGAGTTGATCGCCGGAACAATCGCCTTCACGCTTTTGTTCCTGGTTCTTCGCAGCAAGGTTGTGCCTATGTTTGAAAAGGCATACGCGGCTCGTACAGAGGCTATTGAGAGCGGAATCGAACGTGCTGAAAAGGCTCAAGCAGAAGCTGCTTCAGCTCTTGTTCAGTACACAGATCAACTCTCAAAGGCACAAGAAGAGTCTCAAGCAATTCGCGAAGAGGCGCGCATTCAAGGTGCAGCAATCATTGAAGAGCTTCGTGCCAAGGCACAGGAGGATGCAGCAAGAATTCTTGCAAATGCACATGCTTCAATCGAGGCAGAGCGCGAGCAGGCAATCACCTCACTTCGTAATGAGGTTGGTGCACTTGCAGTTGATCTAGCTTCAAAGATTGTTGGAGAAGCACTTGATGATCAAGCTCGCCAATCACGCATTGTTGATCGCTTTCTAGATGATCTAGAAAAATCAAAGTAGTTCAAGAAGAATTCAAAGGAAGAGAGAAAGCTAAATGAGAGCCCAACTCGGAGGCGGAAGTCGTCAATCACTTGTGATTGCACGTACAGCACTTGATGCTGCCGTCAAAGGTGTCGATGCATCAGCTGCATCTGCACTGAGCAGCGAGCTCTTTTTTGCAGCAGATCTCTTGGGTTCAAATATTTCAATTCGCAGAGCACTCACCGACCCATCTCGTGATGGCAAAGCCAAGGAAACTCTGATCAAGGATTTATTGGGCAAGAAGGTAGGCGCAGCAAGCCTTTCTTTGCTCAGTGAAATTTCATCCTTGCGTTGGTCAGGGGCGAAGGACTTGGTTCAGGTAATTGAGCAGCTTGCAATTGAAGCAGAGGCATCAGCTGCCAATATCGCAGGTGAACTAGATCGAGTTGAAAATGAAATGTTTGTCGTATCAAAGACAATTTCAAACTCATCTGAGCTTCGTAAAGCATTTAAATCAGATGCACATGATGCAAAGGCGCAGCTAGCAGCTGACCTGCTCAAGAACGCATCTGGATCAACTACACGTTTAGTCACACAGATGGTCAACTCTTGGCGCGGACGAAGCATCGAGTCAGCTTTTGCTGATTATCAATGGGCTTTGGCTGCACGCCGCAACCGTGTGATTGCACTTGTTCGAATCGCAGCACCTATGAGCCAAGCGCAGCAAGATCGTTTGGGTGCAGCTCTCGATAAGCAGGTAGGACAGCCAGTTCGCATGAACATTGAGGTCGATCCAGCGGTTTTGGGTGGAGTTTCAGTGAAGTTCGCAGATGAAATCGTTGATGGATCAGTTTCAAATCGTTTGGCTGGGGCCGCACGCGCCTTGGCTGGAAGCAAATAAAGGGAGAAACACATGGCAGACCTAAAGATCAATCCTGAAGAGATTCAGGGTGCCTTAGCGAACTTCGTTAAGTCATACGATCCAGGCGTTGCGGCACGCGACGAGGTAGGAACAGTTAGCCAGGCAGGCGATGGCATTGCACGTGTTGAAGGTTTGCCTTCAACGATGGCAAATGAGCTATTGCAATTTGAAAACGGAACGCTAGGTCTTGCACTCAACCTAGATGTTCGCGAAATTGGAACTGTTATTTTGGGTAGCACAACAGGAATTGAAGAAGGAACATCTGTTCGTCGTACTGGTGAAATTCTCTCTGTACCAGTCGGCGATGGTTTCCTAGGTCGCGTTGTTGACGCACTTGGAAATCCAATTGATGGCAAGGGCGAGATCAAGGCTGAAGCACGTCGTGCACTAGAACTACAGGCTCCCTCTGTAGTTCAGCGCCAACCTGTTAAGGAGCCGCTTGCAACTGGTATCAAGGCGATCGATGCAATGACAGCGATTGGTCGCGGACAGCGCCAGTTGATCATTGGTGACCGTCAGACAGGTAAGACAGCGGTTGCGGTAGACACAATTATTAACCAGAAGGAAAACTGGAAGTCTGGCGACAAGAAGAAGCAGGTTAAGTGCATCTACGTTGCTATCGGACAGAAGGGTTCAACGATCGCATCTGTAAAGGCTGCGCTCGAAGAAGCTGGCGCAATGGAGTACACAACAATCGTTGCATCTCCTGCATCAGATCCAGCTGGTTTCAAGTACCTATCTCCTTACACAGGTTCTGCAATCGGTCAGCACTGGATGTACAAGGGCGAGCACGTTCTTATCGTGTTTGATGATTTATCAAAGCAGGCTGAGGCCTACCGTTCAGTCTCACTTCTACTTCGTCGTCCACCAGGCCGCGAAGCGTACCCAGGAGATGTTTTCTACTTACACTCACGTTTGCTAGAGCGTTGCGCAAAGCTTTCAGATGATTTGGGTGGCGGTTCAATGACCGGTTTGCCAATCATCGAAACAAAGGGAAATGACGTTTCTGCTTTTATTCCTACAAACGTAATTTCTATTACCGATGGTCAGTGCTTCTTCGAAACAGATCTTTTCAACGCCGGTGTTCGCCCAGCGATCAACGTAGGTGTTTCTGTTTCTCGTGTAGGTAGCTCTGCACAGACAAAGGCGATGAAGAAGATTGCTGGTCGCTTGCGTCTAGATCTAGCTCAGTACCGCGAACTTGAAGCTTTCGCTGCTTTCGGTTCAGATCTTGATGCTGCATCAAAGGCGCAGCTTGAGCGCGGTGCTCGCATGGTTGAACTTCTGAAGCAGGGTCAGTACTCACCGTACTCACTAGAGCGTCAGATCGTTTCAATCTGGGCGGGAACAACCGGAAAGCTTGATGATGTTGCAGTTGCAGATATTCGTCGCTTTGAGGCAGAGCTTCTCGACTTTATCGGCCGCGAACGCAAGGAGATCAACACCGTTATCTCTGAGACTAAGCAGCTAGATGATGACACCATCGCAAAGATGGAAGAAGCGGTCGTTGCTTTCAAGAAGCTATTTAAGTCATCTGTTGCTGCGCCTCTTAATGAGGCAGAGGCAGAGGCGCTTGATGGCGTCGAAGCAGAGTCTGTAACTAGATATGTCCAACCGGCGGTGAAGAAGTAACCCATGGGTGCCCAACTTCGCATTTATCGCCGACGGATGCGATCCGTTAAAGCGACTAAAAAGATTACGAAAGCTATGGAGTTAATCTCTGCTTCTCGTATCGTTAAGGCGCAGCAACGAGTCGCAGCTTCAACTCCTTATGCAAATGAGTTGACCCGTGCGGTATCTGCTGTTGCCACTTACTCTTCTGTCGATCACCCTTTAACAACAGAGTCTGTAAATCCAAAGCGTGCAGCGGTGCTGATCATTTCAGCTGACCGAGGCATGGCTGGTGCATACTCAAACAATGCGATCAAGGAAGGCGAACAGCTTGTAGCCCTTCTGCGTGAGCGCGGACTAGAAACAAAGTCTTATCTAGTTGGTCGTAAAGCGGTCAGTTACTACAAGTTCCGCAATCGCGAGATTTCAGGACAGTGGACAGGTTTTTCAGATAACCCAACTTACGAGGATGCTCGCGAAGTTGCCGATGCACTGATTGAAGCCTTCGTACTTGATGCTCAGGTAGATCCAAATGGAGTCGATGAGATTCACATTATCTTTACCGAGTTCAAGTCAATGCTGACTCAGAATGCAATGGCAAAGCGCATGCTTCCGCTAGAAGTTGTTGAAAGCGATACTCCAGCGCCAGCTGGATTCTTGCAAATGTATGAATTCGAACCTAATGCCGAGGTTGTGCTTGATGCACTCCTACCTCGTTACATTCAGGCTCGAGTATTTAACGCGATGTTGCAATCTGCAGCTTCAGAGCATGCAGCTCGCCGTCGCGCAATGAAGTCAGCAACTGACAACGCTGATGATCTAATCAAGTCGTTAACTCGACTTGCGAACGCGGCTCGTCAGGCCGAAATTACTCAAGAGATCAGTGAAATTGTTGGCGGCGCAGACGCGTTGGCCTCAGCTAGTGCAGGGAGTGAATGATGTCGAACTCAAAAAAGGGCCGCGTAGCTCGCGTTATCGGACCGGTTGTGGATATTGAATTCCCAGCCGATTCAATGCCAGCGATCTTTAACGCGCTACATGTAGAGACAACCATGTCAGGTACTACTCGTACCCTGACACTTGAGGTTGCTCAGCACATTGGTGACAACCTTGTGCGCGCGATCTCGATGCAGCCAACTGACGGTATGGTCCGTGGCGCCGAGGTAACAGACACAGGAACACCGATCTCGGTTCCTGTTGGTGATGTTACAAAGGGTCACGTGTTCAACACACTTGGCGAATCACTAGATGTTCCAACCTCTTCACTCGACATCAAAGAGCGTTGGCCAATTCACCGTGATGCACCAGCATTTGATCAGTTGGAATCTAAGACTGAGATGTTTGAAACCGGTATCAAGGTTATCGATCTACTAACACCTTATGTAAAGGGTGGAAAGATTGGTCTATTCGGTGGTGCAGGTGTAGGTAAGACAGTTTTGATCCAGGAAATGATTTACCGTGTAGCTGAAAACTTCGGTGGTGTATCTGTATTCGCCGGTGTTGGTGAGCGTACACGTGAAGGTAATGACTTGTTCCTCGAAATGACCGAGACCGGTGTTATCAATAAGACCGCGTTAGTGTTCGGTCAGATGGATGAACCACCTGGAACGCGTCTACGCGTTGCATTGTCAGCGCTAACGATGGCTGAGTACTTCCGCGATGTTCAAAAGCAGGATGTACTTCTCTTCATCGATAACATCTTCCGTTTCACACAGGCAGGTTCTGAGGTTTCAACACTTCTAGGCCGTATGCCATCTGCTGTGGGTTACCAGCCAACATTGGCTGATGAAATGGGTCAGCTACAGGAGCGCATCACATCAACACGTGGTCACTCAATTACATCTATGCAGGCGATTTACGTCCCTGCTGACGATATTACCGACCCAGCTCCACACACTACTTTCGCGCACTTAGATGCAACAACAGTGTTGTCTCGTCCGATTTCAGAGCTTGGTATCTACCCAGCTGTGGATCCACTTGACTCAACTTCACGTATCTTGGATCCACGCTACATCGGTGAGCACCACTTCCGTGTTGCTAACCGCATCAAGCAGATCTTGCAGCGTTACAAGGATCTACAGGACATCATCGCTATCTTGGGTATCGATGAGTTGTCAGAAGATGACCGCGTACTAGTAGGCCGCGCACGTCGTATCCAGCGCTTCCTTTCACAGAACACATTCGTTGCGAAGGTGTTTACAGGAATTGAAGGATCATTCGTACCTCTTTCAGAGACAATCGAAGCATTTGAAGCACTTGCAGATGGAAAGTACGACCACATTCCAGAGCAGGCATTCTTCATGTGTGGTGGTCTTGCAGATGTTGAGCGCAACGCAGCTGAACTAGCAGCAAGCTTGGCGAAGTAATAGATCATGACACTTAAAGTCGAACTAGTTTCTCCAACGCAGCGCGTATGGTCGGGCGAAGCAGAGTCTGTCTCTGCCCGTACCATCGAAGGTGATATCGGTATCTTGACCGATCACACCGCGCTCTTTGCGGTACTTGTCGACGGTCAGGTAAGCATTAAGGGTGCTGATGGAACCACCACTGAGTTTGGTGTCAGTGGTGGCTTCCTTTCAGTTGCAAATAACCGAGTTTCGATTCTTACAGAATCGGTAAATTAACCCTTAACGCAGGTTGTGTTCAGTTCTGATTTCACGAACTGTTCTTGATTTTCCGCGCATTACGATTGAGTGGCTCACCGCTCCAAATGGGGTGTATCGAACCCCTCGCACAAGTTCACCATCTGTAATTCCCGTAACGGCAACGAAGACATCCTCAGAGTTAATCAAATCTTGGGTGTGGAGAATTGGCCCAGAAGCCTTTCCATCAACATGTAACTGTCCTTGTATTGCTCCGCCTAAACAAATCATCGCCGCCGCTGTGATTACACCCTCTGGCGATCCACCTATTCCCATAAGTAGATCAATGCCTGTATCTGGTCTGGCGGTTTCAATAGCTGCAGCAACATCACCATCTTGAATCAAACGGATTCGTGCACCAACTTGGCGAATCTCAGAGATCAAAGTTTCATGTCGAGGGCGATTTAAAACAACCACGGTGATGTCATTGATTGACAAGTTCTTTGCACGTGCCACAGCAGCGATGTTTTCTGCAGTAGTGGCGCGCAGATCGATCTCCTTGGCCGCCTCTGGACCTGTAACGATTTTATTCATGTAAAAAGATGAGTCTGGTTGAAACATTGTTCCCCTAGGGGCAAGTGCAATAACTGAGATTGCACCGTTCATGCCATTGGCGGTTAATGATGTTCCATCAATCGGGTCAACCGCTACATCACACTCTGGTCCCTGTTGATTTCCAACTACTTCACCGTTGTGCAGCATGGGTGCCTGATCTTTTTCACCCTCACCAATAACTACAACACCATTCATATCTACAGTGTTAATCATTTGGCGCATCGCCTCGACCGCTGCCTTATCGGCTAAATTCTTTTCGCCTCTTCCTACCCAAGCCGAGGCAGCTATCGCAGCTGTTTCTGTTACGCGGATTAACTCCAGAGCTAAATTGCGTTCAGGGGTTGAGAAGTTCATTCTCGAGTTACCTTTGCTCCAAGGCTCTGTAACTGTTCAGCAAAGTTTGGATATCCGCGATCGACGTGGAAAGCCTGATCTACAGTGGTTTCACCCTCGGCAACTAACGCAGCCAGGATTAATCCTGCACCTGCGCGAATATCGTGGGCTTCAACCGGTGCACCAGATAGCTCCGGTACGCCTGTAATTGATGCATGATGGCCATCTACGCTGACCTGTGCACCTAGTCGGCTGAGTTCATTAACAAACATAAAACGTGATTCAAAGACATTTTCAGTAACTAATGAATGGCCTTGCGCGATTGCGTTAAGGGCGATAACCATCGGTAGTAAATCAGTTGGAAATCCAGGGTAGGGAAGTGTTGCAACATCAATTGCCTGCGGGCGTGAATCCATTTTCACTCGAATGCCATCGGCAGTTGAAGTAATGATCGCACCTGCCGAGGCCAACTTTTCTAAAGGTAGTTCAAGATGTTCAGGTCGAGCGCCATGGATGGTGATATCACCTCGGGTCATCGCTGCGGCAAATGCCCAGGTTCCGGTGATGATGCGATCTGTGATGGTTGTGTGATCAGTTGGATTTAAAACTTCAACACCTGTAATTGTGATTAATGGAGAGCCAAGACCTTCAATCTTTGCGCCCATTGAAATCAGGAACTCACCTAAATCAACGATATCGGGCTCACGGGCTGCGTTATCGATCGTTGTTACACCTTTAGCTAAAACCGCTG
>ERZ1022724.302-NODE-302-length-10385-cov-10.534850_pt1 | contig 10385 bp, 21 predicted proteins | sample MGYA00521091_ERZ1022724 | MGnify/ENA primary metagenome ERZ1022724 (study PRJEB33162, sample SAMN09537610) | freshwater metagenome | isolation source: freshwater | place: Canada:Alberta | collected 2017-07 | study: EMG produced TPA metagenomics assembly of the... | reverse complement strand
TTACCTAAAGTGTGGCCATAGCCACGCTCAAACGGCTCCATTACAACTTTTGCTTGATTTGCTGTAATTGCTTCAACAGAAATAATTTTTGGCTTGAGCAAATTTGTTTGCATATTTTCTTCCTTAGAGTGCCTAATTAGCGCGAATACAATTCGACGATCAAACTTTCATTAATTTCACCGCTAATTTCATCGCGGTCAGGCACTTGTTTAAATGTTCCTTCTAGCTTTGCCGCATCAACGGTAACCCAGTTAACTGCGCTTGATTGCTGCACTAAATTGAGTGATTCCTGAATGCGAGTTTGCTTCTTTGCTTTTTCACGGATTGCAATCACATCGCCAGGCTTGACCTGAATCGATGGAATATTGACTGCACTGCCATTGAGCATGACGGCGCAATGCGATACCAACTGACGTGCCTCAGCGCGTGTGGAGCCAAAGCCCATGCGATAAACCACGTTATCCAAACGGGACTCCAAGAGCTGCAGCAAGGTTGCGCCGGTGTTACCTTTGCGACGCTCTGCTTCAGCAAAATAACGACGGAACTGACGCTCTAAAATGCCGTACATGCGTTTGACTTTTTGCTTCTCACGCAACTGATTGCCATAGTCCGAAGTCCTGGAGCCTGATGTGCGTCCATGTTGACCTGGTTTGGTGTCTAGTTTGCATTTATCCGACAGAGCGCGGCGTGCACTCTTCAGAAATAAGTCGGTACCTTCCCGACGGGATAATTTGGCCTTAGGGCCTAAGTAACGTGCCACGGTGCTTTCCTTTCTTTGCCGCAGTCTTTCGACCGGCGGTGAGTTCATCCCTTACATCAGATGAACAGTGGGCTTTAATAAAAAATAACTAAACGGATACTGCGTACTGCAAAACTTAAATACGGCGACGCTTTGGAGGGCGGCAGCCATTGTGTGGCACAGGTGTTACGTCTTGAATCTCGGTAATCTTGATTCCCAAGGAATTCAAAGCACGAACAGCAGATTCACGACCTGGGCCTGGGCCCTTGATTTGAACTTCTAAATTCTTAATGCCACATTCGATTGCAGCTTTGCCAGCAACTTCAGCCGCTACCTGAGCAGCAAATGGAGTTGACTTACGTGAGCCTTTAAAGCCTTGGCCACCGGAAGTAGCCCATGACAACGCATTGCCTTGGCGATCTGTAATGGTAATGATGGTGTTGTTAAATGAAGCGTGCACGTGCGCAATGCCGTCTGCTACGTTCTTTTTAACTTTCTTACGCGCACGCTGGGCGGCTGCGTTTGAACTAGTTTGCTGTTTTGCCATGTCGTTTAACTCTCTCGATTATTTCTTAAGGGCGATGCCGGACTTACGTGGGCCCTTGCGGGTACGCGCGTTTGTCTTTGTACGCTGACCACGAACTGGCAGGCCTTTACGATGGCGAACGCCGCGGTAGCAACCCAAGTCCATCAAGCGCTTGATGCTCATCGTGACTTCACGACGCAAATCACCTTCTGTCGTCAGCTTGCCAACTTCGTCGCGCAATTTTTCTAAATCGCTATCGGTCAAGTCCTTCACTTTCTTGTCAATGGGAACACCAGTCGACGCGCAGATTTTGCGTGCTTGTGTTGTGCCAATGCCAAAAATAGCCGTTAAACCGATAACGGTATGTTGATGATTTGGGATGTTTACCCCAGCGATACGTGCCATGAGAATTCCTCTTAATTAACCGAATTAGCCTTGACGCTGCTTATGGCGTGGATCTGATGAACAAATCACGCGCACAACGCGTTTGCGCTTAATGATCTTGCAATTTCTGCAAATGCACTTTACGGATGCCAATACTTTCATAACTCACCTATTCAAAAATATTTACTGCTAATTACTACTTCGCGCGGAAAATAATGCGTGCGCGCGTCAGGTCGTATGGAGTCATCTCCACCGTCACCTTATCTCCTGGAAGAATGCGAATGTAATGCATCCGCATCTTTCCAGAAATGTGCCCCAATACTACGTGTCCGTTTTCCAGCTTTACGCGAAACATCGCGTTCGGCAAATTCTCAACTACTTCACCAGCCATCTGAATAACATCATCTTTTGACATAGTTACTGTGTAATACCCATCTTAAAGTTGGCCTTCTTCATTAAAGAGCCATACTGCTGCTGCATTACAAACGACTGCACTTGCGACATAAAGTCCATTGCTACGACAACAATAATCAAGAGTGAGGTGCCGCCAAAATAGAACGGTACGTTGTATTTCAAGACCAAGAACTCAGGCAGCAAGCACACGAGCACCATGTAAATCGCACCACCCAAGGTGAGGCGCACCAAAATCTTGTCGATATAACGAGCTGTCTGATCGCCTGGGCGAATACCAGGAACAAAGGCTCCGCTCTTCTTTAAATTGTCTGCAGTGTCGCGGCTGTTGAATACCAACGCGGTGTAAAAGAAACAGAAGAAAATAATCGCTGCGGCATACAGAATCACATAAACGGGCTGACCTGGGGCTAAAGTCGCTGCCAAATCTTTAATGACGCTGCTGAACATATTGGTCGGCTCACCCGAAGTAAACCAACCAGCAATCGTTGCAGGAAACAAAATAATCGACGAAGCAAAAATAGGAGGAATCACGCCTGCCATATTGAGCTTGAGCGGTAGATGCGATGATTGACCGCCATACACTTTATTGCCAACCTGGCGCTTTGCATAATTCACCAGGATGCGTCGCTGGCCGCGCTCAACAAATACTACGAAATAGGTCACTGCAATCACGATGAGCACAATGAATAGACCGGCCAGAATGCTCATGGAGCCAGTGCGGACCAACTCACCCAAGCCGCCGACTGCGCTAGGCAAGCCAGACACAATACCGGCAAAAATAATGATGGAAATACCGTTGCCTAAACCACGTTCTGTAATTTGCTCACCAAGCCACATCAGGAACATTGTTCCAGTAACGAGCGTAATCACGGTGTAAACCTGAAATGCCATACCAGGGTCAATTACAAGACCAGGCTGTGCTTCTAACGCCACTGAAATACCCAAGGCTTGGAAGGTCGCCAATACAACCGTGGCATAGCGGGTGTATTGCGTAATTTTGCGCTGGCCAGCAGGGCCCTCTTTTTTCATCGCCTCAAGCGATGGAACAATAATCGTTGTTAACTGCATGATGATCGATGCAGAAATGTAAGGCATGATGCCGAGTGCAAATACGGTGAAGCGCGACAATGCGCCACCTGAGAACAAGTTGAACATGCCCAAGAGGCCATCTTTTTGGCCTGAAAATAATTCAGCCAACTGATTTGGGTCAATACCAGGAACTGGGATATGCGCACCGATTCTGAACACAATCAAAGCGAGCAGCAGGAAAACCAAGCGTCGGCGTAAATCGCCGAACTTGCCCCCTGCTTGCGCAGCGCCTTGAGTGTTAGAAGAGCCGAGTGCCATTACTGTATCAATTACGCCTGATCAACCAACTTACCGCCAGCAGCTTCAATAGCGGCTTTTGCGCCGGCAGTTGCTGTTAAGCCTTTTAAAGTAACGGCGCGCTTGAGCTCACCGGTCTTAATAACCTTAACCGCATTGATCTGCTCGCCAGCATAACCATGCTGCTTCAAAACCAAAAGATCTACTTCTGGCAAACCAATCTTTTCGAGGTCATTCAATGTAATTTGGCCAACGTGACGGCGCGTCAGGGACACGAAGCCGCGCTTTGGTAGGCGACGATACATTGGCATTTGACCGCCTTCGAAACCCACTTTATGAAAGCCGCCTGAACGGGACTTTTGCCCCTTATGTCCACGACCAGCTGTTTTGCCAAGGCCAGAACCGATACCGCGTCCAACGCGGCGGCGATTTTTCTTAGAACCTTCTGCAGGTTTAATTGTGTTGAGTTGCATAGTATTTGCCTATATATCTTGCTGATCGTTAGCCGATGACTTTGACCAAATAAGAAACTTTATTAATCATTCCGCGTACTGCAGGCGTATCTTGTAATTCTGAAACCGAATTGATACGGCGTAAGCCTAAACCGCGAACAGTGGCACGGTGACTTTCACGTGTACCAATCAAACTGCGAACCAATTGCAGTTTGACTTTGGAGTTGGATTGCGTTGTCATTTATGAATTCCTAATCTAGTGGTCTTAGCCGAGAATCTCTTCAACTGACTTACCGCGCTTAGCAGCAATTTCAGAAGGAGTGCTCATCTTGCTTAAACCATCGATGGTTGCACGAACCATGTTGTACGGATTGGTTGAACCAATCGACTTCGCAACAACGTTGGTTACGCCCATTACATCAAAAATAGCGCGCATTGGGCCGCCGGCAATAACGCCTGTACCGTCTTTGGCTGGGGAAATCATCACGCGCGAAGCACCATGCTGACCGATAACGGTATGTTGCAAAGTACCCTTGCGAAGCGTTACCTTGATCATCTTGCGACGGGCTTCGTCCATTGCTTTTTGTACGGCTACAGGAACTTCTTTCGACTTCCCTTTGCCCATTCCAATACGGCCATCGCCATCGCCTACTACGGTCAGTGCAGCAAAACCTAAAATACGGCCGCCCTTCACCACTTTCGTTACGCGATTAACAGCAATCATCTTTTCGCGAAGACCATCATCGCGCTCTTCTGATTGCATTTTGGTTTGCATTTTTGCCATGTTTTTTCCTAAACCAATCTGTTAGAACTTCAGGCCGGCTTCACGCGCGGCTTCAGCTAATGCTTTAATACGGCCGTGATAACGGTGGCCAGAGCGATCAAAGGCAACGTCGACAACGCCGGCTTTCACAGCACGTTCAGCAATTAATTTGCCAACTTGTTGTGCCGCTGAAGCGCTTCCGCCATTCTTGATTGCTGCACGGAGATCTTTTTCCATGGTCGACGCTGCTGCGAGTACTTTGGTACCGCATGGGCTATAAACCTGTGCAGAAATGTGGCAGTTGCTGCGGATAACCGTTAAACGGTTCGCCAATGCTTCAGCGATCCGAATGCGGGTCTGCCGAGCGCGCCTTAATCTTGATTCGTCTTTATTCATATCTAATCCCGATTACTTCTTCTTAGTTTCTTTGAGATGCACGACTTCGTCGATATAACGTACGCCCTTGCCTTTGTATGGCTCTGGTGAACGGTATGCGCGAACCTCTGCAGCAACTTGACCAACCTGCTGCTTGTTGGAACCTTTAATCACGATTTCTGTTTGCGATGGCGTTTCCGCTTTTACACCCTTCGGCAGGTTGTAAATAATGTCGTGTGAGAAACCGAGTTGCAATTTCAGGGTATCGCCCTGCGCAGCAGCACGGTAGCCAACGCCTACCAAGCTGAGCTTGCGCTCAAAGCCTTGGGTTACACCAACGACCATATTGTTTACCAGGGCGCGAGTTGTTCCGGATAACGCAGCGGACTCTACTGTGTCATCTTTACGCTCGACATTGATGAAACCGTCTGCTTGGCTTAAACCAATGCAGGTGTTCAAGGTATGGTTCAAAGTGCCCAATGGACCCTTTACCGTTACATTCAAACCGCTAATGGTTACTTCAGCACCTTTTGGTACTGGAATGGGGGATTTTCCGACTCTGGACATAGTGCTCTCCTTAGGCGACGTAGCAAATTACTTCGCCACCCACGCCTGTAGCGCGAGCCTTGCGATCGGTCATTACACCTTGGGGCGTGGAAATAATCGCCACTCCCAAACCATTCATGACTTCAGGTATATCGTGACGGCCTTTATAGATCCGCAGTCCAGGCGTTGATACGCGCTGAATGCGTTCAATAACAGCACGGCCAGCGTAATACTTCAGCTCGATATGCAATACCGGCTTCGCTGCCTCGCCTTTGATTTCAAAACCATCGATGTAGCCCTCTTCTTTCAGGACTTTAGCGATAGCTACTTTAATTTTTGATGACGGCATGACAACCATCGGTTTCTGCACCGCTTGCGCGTTGCGAATCCGGGTCAACATGTCGGCGATTGGATCGCTTATGCTCATGAGTTCTCCTAATTCTTTCGCCGCTTACCAGCTGGCCTTGGTTAAACCGGGGATTTCGCCACGGAAGGCGATTTCACGAATCTTGCTACGGGCTAATCCGAATTTACGGAATGTGCCACGTGGTCGACCGGTTAATGAACAACGATTCCGCTGGCGGATCGGGCTTGCGTTACGTGGTAGAGCTTGCATTTTCAAACGGGCTTCGTAGCGCTCTTCGTCGCTACGGGCTGTATCGGCAATGATGGCCTTTAACTCAGCGCGCTTTGCTGCATATTTCTCTACACATTTAGCGCGCTTATTCTCGCGCTCAATTAGGGATAGTTTTGCCACGTTAGCCTCTTAATTGCGGAAAGGGAATTTAAATGCCGCCAACAGCGCTTTTGCTTCATCGTCTGTTTTTGCGGTTGTCGTAATGCTGATATTTAAACCACGAAGCGAATCGATTTTGTCGTATTCAATTTCAGGGAAAATAATTTGCTCTTTAACGCCGATGTTGTAGTTACCACGGCCATCAAATGCCTTGCCTGAGATGCCGCGGAAGTCGCGTACGCGTGGTAGCGCAACCGTAACAAAGCGATCCAGGAATTCAAACATGCGTGCGCCGCGCAAGGTAACCATTGCACCAATGGGATAGCCTTGACGAATCTTAAATCCGGCAATCGCTTTACGTGCTTTTGTTACCACTGGCTTTTGACCTGCAACTTTGGTTAAATCGCCAACGGCATTCTCGATGATCTTCTTGTCATTCACTGCATCGCCAAGACCCATGTTCAGGGTAATCTTGGTAATGCGTGGAACTTCCATTACCGACTTGTAACCGAATTTGGTCATCAAATCGCCAACGACTTTTTCTTTGTAGTGCTCTTGAAAACGTGTGCTCATAATTTCTCCGGGCCCTTATGCGCTTAACGTTGCGCCAGTGGTTTTCAGAAAACGGACTTTCTTGCCGGCATCCACTTTGATACCAACCTTAGAAGGTTTACCGTTTGCGTCCACCAAAGCCACGTTGGATACATGAATTGGCATCACTTTGTCGATCATGCCGCCAGTTGTGCCTGTGTTGGGATTAGGCTTAACGCTCTTTTTATAGACGTTGACACCCTCAACCACTAATTTGTTCTCGAGTACATCTGTGACTGTTCCTTTTTTGCCTTTATCGCGGCCGGTCAGAACAATGACGGAGTCACCTTTACGAATCTTTTTCATATCTACCCCTTAAATCACTTCAGGCGCGAGGGAAACGATCTTCATGAACTTCTCGGTACGCAATTCACGCGTAACCGGTCCAAAGATGCGAGTTCCGATCGGCTCAAGCTTGGCATTCAGCAGTACTGCGGCATTGGCATCGAACTTAATCAATGAGCCGTCTGGGCGGCGAACGCCCTTAGCAGTTCTCACCACTACTGCGTTATAAATATCACCTTTTTTTACTCGGCCACGTGGAGCAGCGGATTTCACGCTGACTTTGATGACATCACCGATACTGGCGTAGCGACGCTTAGAGCCGCCCAATACCTTGATGCACAACACTTCACTGGCGCCAGTATTATCGGCAACCTGCAATCTACTTTCGGTCTGAATCATTTCTTAATTCCCAACTTATTGGCCAAAGGCGAACAGTTTTGGTTCCGTCAATGGGCATTTAGCGACGCTAAAACCCGGATTTAATGGAAAAACTACTTCTATGTACCGCGAAAAGCCTTCTATTCTACTACTGAAAAAGGGGCTATGGCAAGGAATCTTGCGCATTTCCCCCTTAAAAAACCTTAAATACCCTTCGATGCCTCAACTAGGCGGGTAACAACCCATGACTTTGTACGTGAAATTGGCTTGGATTCCGCAATTTCAACGGTATCGCCCATCTTGTACTGGCTGGTTTCATCATGAGCATGGTACTTTTTGGAGTGTCCAACGTACTTTCCATAGAGCGCATGCTTCACTTGACGCTCAACAAGGACCGTCACTGTTTTTTGCATTTTGTCACTTACAACACGGCCAATTAATGTCCGGCGTAAGGGTTTGGAGGTTTCTGTCATATCCCTTCCTTATTTCTGGGCAGTCTTTTGGGTAATGAATGTCTTCACGCGAGCGATGTCGCGCTTAACTTTACCCAATTGGCTAGTGTTAGTAAGTTGCTGAGTACCCTTTTGCATGCGCAGTTTGAAGCTCGTTTTGAGGAGCTCAGACAGTTCGCTGTTTAAGGCATTCAGATCTTTGGTTTGCAATTCTTTGTTATTCATTATCTCTATCCCGATTAGCCTAAGTGGCGAATCACAAATGTGGTCTGAATAGGTAACTTCGCAGCAGCAAGCTTGAAAGCTTCGCGCGCCAAGGTCTCATCTACTCCGTCCATTTCATACAACACTTTGCCTGGCTGAATCTCAGCAACGTAGTACTCTGGATTACCTTTACCGTTACCCATACGGACTTCGGCTGGTTTTTGCGAAATTGGCTTATCTGGGAAAATACGAATCCAAATACGGCCACCACGCTTAATGTGGCGGGTCATCGCACGACGTGCCGACTCAATTTGGCGCGCGGTTAATCGACCGCGACCAACTGCCTTTAATCCAAAGTCACCAAAGGCAACTGAACTGCCGCGCGTTGCGACCCCAGTGTTACGGCCTTTTTGCTCTTTGCGATATTTGCGACGCTTTGGTTGCAACATGCTTTACTCTCCTGACTTCTGTGTATCAGCGGCAGCTTCTGGCTTAGCGGCTGCTTTGCTAACACGCTTAACGGCTGGCTTTGCAGCTACTAATGGCTTTGCATCACCTGCTGGTTTACGCGCGATTGTTTTGGATGGAGCACGGCGTGGCTTTTTGTCATCAACGACTGGCTCTGCTGGCGCTGCTACTGGAGCATCTGCACCACGACCCAATGTGTCGCCTTTGTATACCCATACCTTGACACCAATAATGCCGTAGGTTGTTTCTGCTTCCGATGTTGCGTAATCGATGTCCGCCTTCAAGGTGTGAAGTGGAACACGGCCTTCGCGATACCATTCGCGACGTGCAATCTCAGCACCATTCAAACGACCCGAAGACATAATCTTGATGCCTTGTGCACCAAGACGCATTGCATTTTGCATAGCGCGCTTCATGGCACGACGGAACATAATGCGCTTCTCGAGCTGCTGCGTAATCGAGTCAGCAATTAATTGTGCGTCTACTTCAGGCTTACGAATTTCTTCAATGTTCACATGGACAGGAACGCCCATGCGCTTTTGAAGTTCGCGGCGGAGCACTTCAATGTCTTCGCCTTTTTTGCCAATCACGACACCTGGGCGTGAGCTATAAATCGTAATGCGTGCATTTTTAGCAGGACGCTCAATGATGACTTTGCTAACGGATGCATTCTTCAATTTCTTTTTCAAATAGATGCGAACGTCCACATCTTCTTTGAGCATTTTTGCAAAATCAGTGTTGTTCGCATACCAACGCGATGTCCAATTCTTGCTTACCGAGAGTCGGAATCCGGTGGGGTTTATCTTTTGGCCCATATCTTTCCTTAGTTACTCAAGGTCACGCTAATGTGACAAGTTTGTTTTTCAATTTGATTGCCACGACCCTTAGCACGAGCAGTGAAGCGCTTTAAAGATGTGCCCTTATCAACAATAATTGCAGCAACTTTGAGCTCATCAATATCGGCACCTTTATTGTGTTCAGCATTGGCCATTGCAGACTCAACTACCTTCTTCACAATAAAAGCAGCCTTCTTGGGGCTGAAATTCAAAATGTTCATGGCGCGTGCAATTGGCAAACCACGGATTTGATCAGCAACCAAACGTGTCTTTTGCGCAGAAATGCGGGCGCCCTTGTGAATAGCTTTAACTTCCATCATCATCCCCTTACTTCTTCGTTACTTTCTTGTCAGCAGCGTGACCTTTGAAAGTACGGGTCAAGGCGAACTCGCCTAACTTATGACCCACCATGTTTTCTGATACATAAACCGGAACGTGTTGACGACCGTTGTGCACAGCAATTGTCAGACCAATGAAGTCGGGCAGAATTGTGGAACGGCGTGACCAAGTTTTAATCGGCTTTTTGTCTTTGTTGGCCTGTGCAACTTCGACTTTTTTTACCAAGCTGGCGTCGCAAAACGGGCCTTTTTTAGCTGAACGTGTCATATCTATTTATCCTTATCGCTTAACGTTTTTGACGACGTTGAACGATCATCGAAGTTGTACGCTTGTTACGACGTGTACGATAACCTTTGGTTGGAGTGCCCCATGGGGATACAGGAACACGGCCTTCGCCAGTCTTACCTTCACCACCACCATGTGGGTGATCCACTGGGTTCATTGCCACACCGCGAACGGTTGGGCGAATACCACGCCAACGATTTGCACCTGCTTTACCAATCTGACGCAAGCTGTGCTCTTCATTACCAACTTCACCAATCGTGGCACGGCAGTCGATCAGAATGCGACG
>ERZ1022724.301-NODE-301-length-10392-cov-7.641772_pt1 | contig 10392 bp, 9 predicted proteins | sample MGYA00521091_ERZ1022724 | MGnify/ENA primary metagenome ERZ1022724 (study PRJEB33162, sample SAMN09537610) | freshwater metagenome | isolation source: freshwater | place: Canada:Alberta | collected 2017-07 | study: EMG produced TPA metagenomics assembly of the... | reverse complement strand
TCTGCCTGTCTCGTGGGCTCGGAGATGTGTATAAGAGACAGCATATATATAGATAGATAAGGGAGTTCGAATGACCTACGCAGACCCACAAGTTTCTGGCCAAACATCCAATCCATTCTCTGGCCAATCAACTGGTCAAGTTAGTCAAAGCCCTTCAGAAGGCTTTGTGGCCGGTGGTGTCGGTGGTACCCAAGCAACTCAATTAAGCGATTACAAAATCATTCGTCGCAATGGTTCAGTTGTATCGTTTGAACCATCAAAAATTGCAATCGCAGTTACCAAAGCATTTTTAGCGGTTAACGGTGGTCAAGGTGCAGCATCTGCGCGAGTGCGCGAGCAAGTAGAGCAATTGACTCAAGTAGTTGTGCGCGCTTTATTGCGCAGCCGTCCTAATGGTGGAACTTTCCACATTGAAGATATTCAAGATCAAGTTGAATTGGCTTTGATGCGCAGTGGTGAACACAATGTGGCGCGTGCTTATGTGCTTTATCGTGAAAAGCGCAATCAAGAGCGTGCAGCACAAGTGGCCGCTCAGCCAGTAGCTCCAATCGTTGATCACCCAGGAATTAACGTGAGTGACAATGGTGTGATCAAGCCATTGGACATGGTTGCATTGCAAATGGTGATTCAGGCTGCTTGCGAAGGTTTAGGTAATGCCGTGAATGCAGAGCCAATCATCAAAGAAACCATCAAAGGTTTGTACGAAGGCGTTCCAATGGCTCAGGTGTATGACTCAGCTATTTTGGCGTCACGCACATGGATTGAAAACGATCCAGCCTACAGCCAGGTGACTGCACGTATTTTGATGCACACCATCCGTAAAGAAATTTTAGGCCGTGAAGTGCCGCAAGGTGCCATGGCTGCTGAATACATCAACTACTTCCCACAATTTATCAAGCAAGGCGTGGATGCAGAGTTGTTAGACAAGCGTTTATTGACTTATGACTTGGTCAAGTTGGGCGCCGCTCTGAAAGCTGATCGTGATTTGCAGTTCAACTATTTGGGCTTGCAGACTTTGTATGACCGTTATTTCTTGCACATTGAAGATCACCGCATTGAAATGCCTCAGGCATTCTTCATGCGTGTGGCGATGGGCTTGGCCTTGAATGAAGTGAATCGTGAAGATCGTGCGATTGAGTTCTATGAAATCTTGTCAACATTTGATTTCATGTCCAGCACCCCAACATTGTTCAACTCAGCCACATTGCGCTCACAGTTGTCTAGCTGCTACCTCACAACAATTCCAGATGATTTGGATGGTATCTACGAAGGTTTGAAAGAAAACGCTTTGTTGTCTAAGTTTGCTGGTGGTTTGGGTAACGATTGGACGAATGTGCGTTCTTTGGGCAGCCATATCAAAGGTACCAACGGTAAATCTCAAGGTGTTGTGCCTTTCTTGAAGGTAGTGAACGACACAGCCGTTGCAGTGAACCAAGGTGGTAAGCGCAAGGGCGCGGTTTGCGCATATTTGGAGACTTGGCACTTAGACGTGGAAGAGTTCCTAGAGTTGCGTAAGAACACGGGTGATGATCGCCGCCGCACGCATGACATGAATACTGCTAACTGGATTCCAGACTTATTCATGAAGCGTGTGATGGAAAAAGGTGAGTGGACATTGTTCACACCATCAACTTGCCCAGATTTGCACGATAAGTTTGGTTTGGAGTTCGAAAAAGCTTATTTGGCCTACGAGCAAAAAGCTGCCAATGGTGAAATCAAGCCATTCAAGAAGGTCAATGCCTTGGATATGTGGCGCAAGATGTTGGGCATGTTGTTTGAAACAGGTCACCCATGGATCACTTTCAAGGATCCATGTAACGTTCGCAGCCCTCAGCAACACGTGGGCGTGGTTCACTCATCAAACTTGTGTACAGAAATCACTTTGAACACCAATGAAACAGAAATCGCTGTTTGTAACTTGGGTTCAGTGAACTTGGCTGTTCATTTGAAGACCGATGCCAGTGGCAATTTGGTACTTGATCACGAGAAACTACAAAAAACCATCCGCACAGCGATGCGCATGTTGGATAACGTGATTGATATCAACTATTACGCGGTGGCTAAAGCCCGTAACTCAAACATGAAGCATCGTCCAGTTGGTATGGGCATCATGGGATTCCAGGATTGCTTGCACATGTTGCGCATTCCTTACGCCAGCGATGCAGCGGTTCAATTCGCTGATGAATCCATGGAAGCTGTTTGCTACTACGCTTACTTGGCCTCAACAGAGTTGGCCGAAGAGCGCGGCACTTACGAGACTTACAAGGGTTCTTTGTGGGATCGCGGCATCCTGCCACAGGATTCAGTCAAATTATTGGCTGAGCAGCGCGGTGGCTACGTTGAAGTGGATATGTCTTCTAAGTTGGATTGGACACCAGTTCGCAACCGTATCAAGCAGTTCGGTATGCGCAATTCAAACTGTGTGGCGATTGCGCCAACAGCCACAATTTCTAACATCATTGGTGTTTCAGCCTGTATCGAGCCAACTTATCAGAACCTTTTCGTGAAATCTAACCTTTCAGGTGAATTCACAGTGGTGAACGACTATTTGGTTCGTGATCTAAAGGCTCGCGGTTTGTGGGATGAGGTGATGATTGCCGACCTGAAGTACTTTGACGGCTCATTGTCAAAAATCGATCGTATTCCTCAAGATTTGCGTGATTTGTACGCAACAGCGTTTGAAGTTGAGCCTCAGTGGTTGGTTGAAGCTGCCTCACGTCGTCAAAAATGGATCGACCAAGCTCAGTCATTGAACATTTACATGGCTGGCGCATCTGGTAAGAAGTTGGATGACACGTACAAGCTGGCTTGGTTACGTGGTTTAAAAACAACATACTACTTGCGCACGATTTCAGCCACCCACGTTGAGAAATCAACTGTTAAAGGCGGCGCTTTGAACTCAGTATCGAATGGTGATCCAACTTTGGCAGCGGCTGCTGCTGCAGCTGCTGAAGCAGACGGTCCGGTTTGCACGATGCGCCCAGGAGATGCTGGCTTTGACGAATGCGAAGCTTGCCAATAAGTCGTATATTAATGATTATAAAAATGCAATTTAAAAAGAATTTGGAGAACACATCATGTTGAATTGGGAAGAAGAGACGGCCGCAACACCAGTTGCAAAAGCAGCTCCAGTAATGAATCCATCCGTTGCTGCAGAAAACAGCCCCTTGCCAAATCGCCCAATGCCGATGCCAATGTCATCAGCATCAGCGCCTTCAGCAACGATTGACCCAGAAGATGCTGCTGCTCGCCGCGTGAACGTGGCTGACAAGCGCATCATCAATGGTTCAACCGATGTGAACCAATTGGTGCCATTTAAATATAAATGGGCTTGGGAAAAGTATTTGGCGGGTTGCGCAAACCACTGGATGCCTCAAGAAATCAATATGACTCGAGACATTGCTCTTTGGAAAGACCCTAATGGTCTGACTGAAGATGAGCGCCGCATCATCATGCGCAATCTTGGTTTCTTTGTGACAGCTGACTCATTGGCTGCTAATAACATTGTTTTGGGCACTTATCGTCAGATCACAGCCCCAGAATGCCGCCAGTATTTGTTGCGTCAAGCTTTTGAAGAGGCGATCCATACCCATGCCTACCAATACATTGTGGAATCTTTGGGTCTAGATCAGGCTGAAATCTTCAATGCGTACCACGAAGTGAAGTCAATTCGCGACAAAGATGAGTTTTTGATCCCATTCATCGATGTTTTGACTGATCCATCATTCAAGACAGGCACTCCTGAGAACGACCAGAAGCTATTGCGCTCATTGATTGTGTTCGCTTGCATCATGGAAGGTTTGTTCTTCTATGTTGGTTTTACGCAAATTTTGGCGATGGGCCGTCAAAACAAGATGACCGGTGCTGCAGAGCAGTATCAGTACATCTTGCGTGATGAGTCATTACATTGCAACTTTGGTATCGACATGATCAACCAGATCAAGTTGGAAAACCCACATTTGTGGACTTCAGAGTTCAAAGAAGAGTTGCGCGGTCTGTTCGAAAAAGCGGTTGAGTTGGAGTACCGCTACGCTGAAGACACCATGCCTAGAGGGGTTCTAGGTTTGAACGCGCCAATGTTCAAAGGTTATTTGCGCTACATTTGTAACCGCCGTTGCATGCAAATTGGTCTTGAGGCAATGTTCCCGAACGAAGAGAATCCTTTCCCATGGATGAGTGAAATGATCGACTTGAAGAAGGAAAGAAACTTCTTTGAAACTCGCGTTATTGAATATCAAACTGGTGGTGCGTTGAACTGGGAGTAAATTTTTTTTAAAATAATTAATGACAACGCATCTCTTAAGTTGTACTATCACGAAAGTTATGAAAGCACTAGGAGAAAAAACTGTTGATAAGTAGTCGCCAACAACACGGATTAAAACCGAAAACTCTGAGTTATCAGAGTGAGTTGTCTTCTATTTCTTTAGACAGTTTTAAACATTCTTCTAATTTATTTAAAAAGCCGTCACCTGCAGAGGTCACGGCTTTTTTTCCAAGATTCATTAGCGTGCGACGTGTAGTGAGTGGCGCGCCGATGAATGGCTCGCTCACACGAAGTTGGTGTGGTCGGGTTTCTTTAATCAGTAGTATTTGTAAATCACTCTCACGTGAAGGAGTTTAATATGGCAACTGCCAAGAAAAAACCTGCTGCAAAGAAACCAGCTGCTAAAAAAGTAGCTGCAAAGAAACCAGCTGCTAAGAAAGCTGCTGCTAAAAAGCCTGCTGCTAAGAAAAAAGTAGCTGCTAAGAAGCCTGCTGCTAAGAAAGCTGCTGCTAAAAAGCCTGCTGCTAAGAAAAAAGCTGCTGCTAAGAAGCCTGCTGCAAAAAAAGCTGCTAAAAAAGCGGTAAAAAAAAAGTAAGTAAGCCTGCTGCTAAAAAGCCGGCTGCTAAAGCTGCTCCTGCTTCATCAGCAAAGACAGTTTTAAATCCGGCTGCTGCTTGGCCTTTCCCAACAGGTTCTCGTCCTTAATTTATTAGGGACTGGTTCCCAGAGGGAATCAAACCCGCTAGAGCTTAACGCCTTAGCGGGTTTTTTCTTTGGTAAGACCTAAGACTAGCTAGGTAATTAGTAGTTGTAGCCAAATGCCTGCTTGAACTGCATTTGAATAGCTTCTTGAGATGGGCAATGATTTTGGGGGCCTTGGCTGGCAATTTTGATGGAACCCATCAGGCTTGCTAAGCGGCCGGTGATTTCCCAATCAAAACTTTGTTCGATACCGAAGAGCAGTCCGGCCCTAAAAGCATCGCCACAACCAGTTGGGTCAATCGCTTTTTCGACGGGAACCACTGGAATTTCAATTTTCTTACCTTGGACATGTATTTCTGCACCTTGGGCACCCTTGGTGACAATCAAAGCTGAAACACGTTGCGCAATCTTTTCTAAAGATAAGCCGGTCCTTTGAGCCAGCATTTCACCTTCATAGTCATTCACGGCTACATAAGTGGCTTGCTCAATGAAGGCCAAGAGTTCTGGACCATCAAACATCGGCAAACCTTGGCCTGGATCAAAGATGAATGGAATCTTGGCATCTGCCAATTGTTGGCAATGTTCAACCATGCCTTGTCTGCCGTCTGGAGCCACAATCGCAATTTTTGGCAATCCAAGTTGTTTCTTCTGACGATGATTGATCACCTCCGCCACGGTATTGAGGTGTGATTCACCCATGGCGCCAGGATGAAAAGCTGTGATTTGGTTGTTATCGCGGTCGGTTGTGATCATCGCTTGGGCAGTGAAGGCTTCAGGTAGCTCGCGGATATGATCAGCACTGATCTTGTGTTTGGCTAATTGATCAAAGTAAGATCCAGCATCGCCACCAACGGTGGCCATGATGATGGGTTCACCACCCAATAGTTTGTGGTTATAGGCAATATTGCCAGCACATCCACCAAATTCTCGGCGCATGCTGGGAACCAAAAAGGCAACGTTCAAGATATGAATTTGGTCTGCCAAGATTTGATCTTGAAAGCGACCTTCAAAGTTCATGATGGTGTCGTAGGCGATGGAGCCACAAATTAAGCTAGACATAAAGTTCCTTGGGTGAGTGAATTAGTTTAAATGAATAAAATGTGTGGATTATTCTGAGGGGGCATCTCTTGGCTTGTCATCAACATAGAGCAGGCGCACTCTAAATCCTGCAGCTTGCTGGGGTAAGCTCAAGTAAATATTGCTGGAGACTTCCTGGAGGGCTTGTGAGCCGTTTGGAGTGACTTTGGCATCATCTTCTGGCAACCAATCTTGGGGTCTCAGAAGTTTCTCTGAAATCACAGCATCATTGGCATCGGTGATGGATAGCATTACATGTGGCCAAGTGATGAGCAAAGGTGACTTATTACGGATTTGAAGCTCTAGTATTCCGGTGGCAGTTTGGTTACTGCCATTTTGATTGTTGCCAGCATTGATTTTTAGATTGGCTAACTCAATAGACCAAGCAGAAAAGTCTCTTAAAGGGATGTCTTGGCAAGAAAACTGTTTGCACAGCAAAGAATCTAGTGACTTGAATGCTTTAAATAATGGTTCTTGAATGCTAGTGGGTGTTTTGGTGATCTGTAATGCAATCGCATGCCTACCAAGGTGAAAAAGCTGTAAAACAATCACCACCATTAATACAGCTAGGCTGATCCAGCCAATCAAAGCGAGCGATTTCTTGTTTTTTGATGGGTTGGCTAACTCTGCTGACTCAGCTAACTCAATTGACTTTGAACTGTTTTCGATCGTTTTTTTTTGAGTGTCCGATGAGGTTTGATCAGTGCCATCTGCCATTAATTGACCTGTTAGACAAACCCAACCATCACATTCACGCCAAACATGAAGTTGAATCCATGGTTGATAGGTATCAATGACCTCTTGTGCTTGGCGCTCAAGAATGCCTGATAAAACAATGTGACCATTCGGCGCAATGCGTTGGCAAAGTGCTGGAGCAAGTACTTGAAGCGGATTAGCCAAGATGTTCGCTACAACCACATCATGCTGGCTGTGAGTGCTGTCTTCCTCTGGTAATCTAAAGTCAACAATCACCTCATTGCGCTCTGCATTATCTTTGGCGGATATGACCGCTTGCGGATCAATATCAACGCCCAGTGCATCGCCACAACCCAAACGTTTTGCAGCGATTGCCAAAATACCTGAGCCACAACCATAGTCCAAGAGAGTTTTGCTGGCTAAATCAGGGTGCTCTTCTAACCACTGCATGCACAGCTTGGTGGTTGGATGACTGCCGGTACCAAAAGCCAAGCCAGGATCAACGGCTAAGCAAACAGCATTCGGATCGTTAGGAGCATCATGCCAGGATGGAACTACCCATAAACGCTGGCCAACTTGAATAGGTTCAAACTGTGATTGCGTGAGACGAACCCAGTCTTGTTCTTCAACGCTTCTTTCTGAGGGAGCATTGATCTGAAAACCCGCTTCAGTCAAAGCCAAAGAGATTTCTGCTGCACTCAAGCCTTGCTCATCGAAAAGGGCGATGACTTGAGATTGTTCCCAAGCCTGTCGATCAGGCGTTAGGCCTGGTTCCCCATACAAGGGTTTTTCAGAATCAGTGTCAGCAGCTGCGTCACTGACCGAAATGGAAAGGGCACCCAATTCCATGAGGGCGTCCCCGAGATCTTCAGCAAGATCTTCGGAGACAGTAAATACAAGTTCACGAAATGCCATGGAAGACTAAGTGGCTTATGACTGAATTACTTCGTGTTACCACGACGTGAAGCTGCTTGCTCCTCAAGTTTGTGCTCTAGGTAGTGAATGCTTGTGCCACCTTGTTCAAACTTTGGATCTAGCATCAGTTCGCGATGCAAAGGGATGTTGGTCAAAATGCCGTCAATTGCAACTTCAGACAAGGCGATGCGCATACGGCGAATCGCTTGTTCACGAGTTGCACCATAGGCAATCAATTTACCAATCATTGAGTCATAGGTCGGCGGGACAAAGTAGCCAGCATAAGCATGTGAGTCAACGCGAATGCCAGGGCCACCTGGCATGTGCCAAGATTGAATGCGACCTGGGCTTGGCATGAATTTCACAGGATCTTCAGCATTGATACGACATTCAATGGCGTGACCTCTGAATTCAATGTCTTTTTGGCGGAAAGGTAACTTTTCGCCAAATGCGATGCGAATTTGCTGCTGAACCAAGTCGATGCCAGTGATCAATTCTGTGACGGGATGCTCAACCTGAATGCGGGTATTCATCTCAATGAAGTAGAACTCATTGTTCTCATATAAGAACTCAAAAGTACCAGCGCCGCGATAGCCAATTTTTCTGCAAGCTTCTGCGCAACGCTCACCAATTTTTTCAATCAAGCGACGCTCAATGCCAGGGGCAGGAGCTTCTTCAATCACTTTTTGGTGACGACGTTGCATGGAGCAATCGCGCTCGCCTAAGTAAACCGCATTTTTATGAGTATCAGCCAAAATCTGAATTTCTACGTGGCGAGGATTCTCTAAGAACTTCTCCATGTAGACTTCTGGGTTACCAAAAGCTCGTCCGGCTTCTTCACGAGTCATGTTAACTGCATTGATCAAGTGAGCTTCGGTATGCACCACGCGCATACCTCGTCCGCCACCGCCACCAGCTGCTTTGATGATGACGGGGTAACCAACTTTTTTAGCAGTGGCTAAAATTTCTTTTGGGTTATCAGGTAAAGCACCTTCTGAACCTGGAACGCATGGCACGCCTGAGCGAATCATGGCTTGCTTGGCAGACACTTTGTCACCCATCAAGCGAATGGATTCAGCAGTTGGTCCGATGAAGATAAAACCAGACTTATCAACGCGCTCGGCAAAATCAGCGTTTTCTGACAGGAAGCCGTAACCAGGATGAATCGCTTGAGCATCAGTCACTTCAGCAGCAGAAATAATCGCTGGCATGTTCAGATAGCTGAGCGCTGATGGCGCTGGACCAATACAAACTGCTTCATCAGCTAATTTGACGTACTTGGCGTCGCGATCAGCTTCTGAAAAAACAACCACGGTTTTGATGCCCATCTCGCGACAGGCTCTTTGAATACGAAGTGCGATTTCGCCACGGTTGGCGATAAGAATCTTTTCAAACATTGGGTAACCTTAGTGAGCTTTAGCTTTAATTAGCCAATAATGAAAAGAGCCTGACCAAATTCAACACCTTGGCCGTTCTCACATAGAATTTCTTTAACAACACCTGATTTATCAGACTCAATTTCGTTCAATAACTTCATCGCTTCAATGATGCAAAGTGTCTGACCTTCTTTGACCGTGTCACCAATCTTTACAAAAGAGTCGGCGCCTGGGGTTGGAGAGCGGTAGAAAGTGCCGACCATCGGAGATTTAACAGCATGACCGCTTGGTTCTGCTGGCGCAGCTTCCGCTGCAGGGGTAGCTGCTGCGGCAGATGTTGGGGTTGGAGCTGGAGCAGCCGCTGGAGCTGCGGCGTAAACTTGCTGAACGGGTGCTGCGATTGGGGCTGGATTTTTAACGATACGAACTTTGTCTTCGCCTTCTGTTACTTCTAATTCTGAAACGCCAGATTCGGCTACTAAATCGATCAAAGTTTTGAGTTTTCGTAAATCCATGATGCCCTTCCTGTAATTTTTACTGAGAAGTGATTATAGCGTTATCTATCCACGAACTGAGCTCATCTTCGCTTATTTTGCCTAGTTTCGTCTTAATAATGGCTCCTTTGCGGTCTACCATCACCGTAAAAGGCAGCGCTGAACTGGGATTTCCCATGTTTTTTGCCCAAGTTGCCCCGTCTAAACCGCCCAAAACAATTGGGTAGTTAACAGGTGTTTTTGTAAGAAATTCGCGTATGTTAGATGGTGAATCGACTCCAATGCCAACAAATAGTACATTTTTAGAGGCATATTTGGTCTGAGATCGCACTAATTCAGGCATTTCTTCAACGCAGGGCGGGCACCAAGAGGCCCAGTAGTTGATGATGAGGATTTTTCCACGCCAATCGGATGTTTGATGAATTGCTCCGTCCGGAGACCGTAATTCTCTAGTGAGTAATTCCTCGATGGCGGTATCGCTGGCTTTTTCGACCCTGTATTTATAGCTCGACAAACCCACGCCCAAAACTGCAGCAAGTGCTCCAGCAATCAAGATCAAACCCCATTGGCGTTTATTCATGTTTTTCTTTCCGTTTTTCAATGAATTACCTTATTTTGCACGGATGTTTGGATAAAATCTTGGCATGCATCTTCATATCCTAGGTATTTGCGGTACTTTTATGGGCGGTATTGCCGCCATCGCACGTCAGGCAGGTCATCGAGTGACTGGTTGCGACGCCAATGTTTACCCACCCATGAGCACTCAACTAGAGGCCCAGGGTATTGAACTGATCGAGGGATTTTCTCCAGATCAAATCTCTTTAAAACCCGACTTATTCATCATTGGTAATGTGGTTTCTCGTGGCAA
>ERZ1022724.300-NODE-300-length-10399-cov-4.779872_pt1 | contig 10399 bp, 9 predicted proteins | sample MGYA00521091_ERZ1022724 | MGnify/ENA primary metagenome ERZ1022724 (study PRJEB33162, sample SAMN09537610) | freshwater metagenome | isolation source: freshwater | place: Canada:Alberta | collected 2017-07 | study: EMG produced TPA metagenomics assembly of the... | reverse complement strand
ACCTCGCGCACGGCTACTCGAAATGACATCGCCATCTCGCGTCACCACAGTAAGTGTTGGATGAGATCTCAAGATTGCTTCAGCTGCATTCGCATTCTCGGCAACAACCGTCGATGCAAGGAGTGATGTAACCAAATCGCCGATAGAAGCCGAACGTATGTGGGCAGATAATGGATTTAGCCCAGACGGAATTGAAGCTCCCCCGCCTTGACCTGGTTCGTAGACCAGAACATCTGCTTGACCAAGATTTTCATTGCGAAGTGTTGTTAACGCAGTAACCGCGGATGAAAGATCCTTCACAACTACAGCATCTGCAAGGGTTCCAAGGGCTGCTGCTGCGGCAGCCTCCCAACCATTATCGATCTCAATTAAGCCAGCGATACTTCCGAGAATTGACACTCCACGGGAATCACGCAGCAAAGCCGATGCACCATCACGATTTTGTGAGGTGAGCTTTATCGCCTCAAGCTTTGATTCAACCGCATTGCGTTCGCGATCTGCTGCGCGCTCAGCATCTACTAAATCAGAATGCTTTACCTTTGCCGTTTCTAGAAGATTCTTGGCAGTTTCGTACTGCGAATCTAAACCAAGTTCACCAGAATCAGCACTTGCAATCTCAAGTTCATGTGATGAGTACTCGCGCTTTGCCTGATCTACTCGTGCTTGGGCTTCATCGCGAGCTTTTGTTAAGCGCTCAATCTCTTCGGTAATAGCTTCAAGGCGGGCCTTTAAGGACTTTATGTGTCCTTCTTGTCGCGCTGTTCCTTCACGTGCATCTGCGATAGCGCGCATCGCTGCAGCAATTGTGTCTTCATCACTCTTGAGCGCTGCTTCTGCTTGTGCCAAAGCAGATGTTGCTGATGCCAACTGCTGCTGGGCGGTTAATACATCTGCACGCAACTGAGACTCTTCAAGACGCAATGTTCGTGCCTCTGCATCCAAACTCTCTGGGTCCCGACCTGATGTACGTGCCTCTTCAGCCTCCTCATTAAGGAAGCGAGATCTTTCTTGAGCCAGGCTTTGTGTACCGCGGAATTTTTCTCGCAAAGAGTTTAAGTTGTAGAAGGTTTCTTGTGCAGCGAGAAGTAATGGGGCTTCATACGCAGCTTGTGTATCAAGTGCCTCTTCGCGAGCTCTTACCGCATCAAGTTCATTTTCAACCGCAGTTCTGCGTTCGCGTAAAGCGTTCTCATCTGCAACTTCCAGCTCTAAAGTCTTTGACATAGAGATAAAGTCATCAGCCAAGAGACGAAGCTTTGCATCACGAAGATCTGCCTGGATCGTTGCAGCTTTCTTTGCAACTTCTGCTTGCTTACCCAACGGACGAAGCTGACGACGTAGTTCAACCGTTAAATCTTGAACACGTGCAAGGTTTGCCTGCATTGAATCTAATTTGCGAAGAGCCTTCTCTTTGCGCTTGCGGTGCTTTAGAACTCCAGCTGCTTCTTCGATAAAGCCTCTGCGCTCTTCAGGTGTTGCCATCAAGATCGCATCGAGCTGACCTTGTCCAACAATCACGTGCATTTCGCGGCCGATGCCGGAGTCGCTCAGTAGCTCTTGAATATCTAACAAACGTGAAGCTTCACCATTTATCTGATACTCGCTTTGTCCATTACGGAACAAAATTCTTGAGATGGTGACTTCGGTGTAATCGATTGGTAAAGCACCATCGGAGTTGTCGATGGTGAGTGAAACCTCTGCGCGACCAAGAGGTGCACGCCCACTTGTTCCAGCAAAGATGACATCTTCCATTTTGCCACCGCGCAAAGATTTTGCGCCTTGCTCACCCATAACCCAGGTGAGGGCATCTACAACGTTGGATTTACCAGAACCATTGGGACCAACCACGCAGGTGATTCCGGGTTCAAGACGAAGAGTGGTTGCCGAAGCGAAGGACTTAAAGCCCTTGAGCGTCATACTCTTCAAATACACGCGGTAAACCTATCGCCTCTTGAGCGTGATTTTGACGAATTTAGCCTTGCGGATTGGCGGTTTTTAAAGCCTCGTATGCTGCGCGGGCGGCGACTTGTTCAGCCTCTCGCTTACTCTTTCCAGTGCCCTCGCTCAACGCTTGCCCAGCTAACATCGCTACGGCGGTGAAGTTCTTGTCGTGATCAGGGCCCTCTTCGCTGACTACATACTCAGGTGCGCCCTTTCCTAATGAGGCGGCTAACTCTTGCAGCGCTGTTTTTCCATCAAGACCGGCACCGCGTGCTACCGCTGAATCCATCGTTGGAGAAATTAGTGCGCGAACGATCTCGGTGCAGCGCTCAAAACCAAACTGTAAATAAATAGCGCCGATCAATGCTTCGAGGGCATCTGCTAAGAGAGAGTTTTTATCGCGGCCATTTGTGACCTCTTCACCTTTTCCAAGGCGAATGTACTGGCCCAGTTGTAGTCCCCGTGCAATATCTGCCAAGGCGCGCATATTGACAACACCTGAACGTAATGGCGATAAACGACTCTCATCAAAATCTGGATAACGTTTATACAGCTCTTCGGTAACTATTAATCCAAGAACTGAATCACCAAGAAATTCAAGACGTTCATTTGTTTCTTGACTTCCCGATTCATATGCAAATGATCGGTGAGTAAAAGCTAACTCAAGCAAAGCTGGATCGAGAGTTACTCCCAGTTGCTCACTGAGTATTGAGCTCAGATCAGACCTCTAATACCTGACGACGGTTGTATGTACCGCACGTTGGGCAAGCGGTGTGTTGCAACTTAGGTTGCTGGCATTGACCACAAGTTGAAAGAGCTGCTGCAGTAGTTTTCCACTGGCTACGACGTGAACGCGTCTTTGAACGCGACATTTTTCGCTTTGGTACTGGCACTGTTCTAACCTCTTCTCAATCATTTAGCAGCAGCGTGGCTGCAGAGGGAAAGTATCCCTCAAAAGGGCTAAATCTTGAAATCGGGATCCTCGAGGTTGAGCCCCTGAAGGCTGGCCCAGCGGGCATCAACGGCCTGGTGGGCGTGATCCTCAGGTAGATCGGCCCATTTGCCCCCACACTCAGGGCACAAACCTAGGCAATCCTCGCTGCACACAGGGTTGATTGGAAGTGAGAGCACTAAAGCATCGCGGATCGGGGTTTCAAGATCCATGATCTCCCCTTCCATCATCAACTCATCCTCGATCTCTAAATCCTCAAGGCTTTCTTCCTGCTTCTTTTTTCGCTTTCCACGTTCATTGGTGGGCTCGTAGTTATAGAGCTCCTGAATCTTTCGATCGATAACAATTTCAACTGGATCAAGGCACCTGATGCACTCACCCTTTGCTACCGCGTACACCTCTGCGCTGAGCAAAATACCCTCAGTTACCGACTCTAGGCGTGCGTCAACTTCGATGACATCTCCTGCAGGAACAGCGATTAACTCAACGCCAAACTTTTCCTTAACGAGGATATCTAACTCATACTCCTTCATCTCCCCCGCACGGCGAGGAAGCTCATAGGTGTTGAGCTCAAATGTATCTACTTGTTTACTCATGAGGTTCTTCTAGGAATTAATTTTCATCTGCAAGTTGAGACAAAACATCCTTATCATTTGCCCCAGCCAAGCGATCGCGTCCACGTGAAACCGCGTCCATTGTCTTGTTAAGAATTACCTCTAAGGTCGCAAGACGACCATCGATGTACTCCTCGACCTCTGCCTTTTCAATCTCGGCGGTCTCGCGAGCATCATCAAGAATCTTTCGTGCCTCATCACGAGCAATCTGAACAATTGATGTCTGCTCAACCATCTGGGCAACATCCTCGCGGGCAATAGCAATCATCTGCTCTGCACTCAGGCGCGCTTCTTCAATGATTGCATCTCGAGTTTCAATAATTTTTTGTGCTGAAACAAAATCTGTTGGCAGTGATTCACGTGCTTCATCTAGAACTTCGAGCATTTCGGCGCGATGAACGACGCAACTGGCAGAAAGCGGAACGCTTCGTGCCTCTTCGACCATCGTGATCGCTGCGGTTAACTTCTCAACTGAATCCATATTACTTCCCCGCTATTCGTAGCTTGAGTGCTTCGTTAATTGATGGTGGGACCATTGTTGAGACATCGCCGTTGTAATGGGCAAGCTCTTTTACTAGTGATGAAGACAGGAATGAATGAGTTGGCGCAGTGGCCATAAACATGGTCTCAACACCTGAACCCTGCAAATTGACCTGGGCCATCTGCAGCTCATAATCAAAATCTGAAACTGCGCGAAGTCCCTTTACGATGGCCTGAATTGAGTTGGCCTTGCAATAATCAACCAACAATCCACTCCATGAGTCAACAGAGACATTTGGATACTTTGCGACTACTTCAGAGATCATTGCAATACGCTCTTGAACGGTAAAGAGACTGGATTTAGTTCTATTTTCCAGAACTGCGACCACCACATGATCAAACTGCTGCGCTGCTCGCTCAATGATGTCTAAGTGGCCATATGTGATCGGATCAAAGGATCCTGGGCAAACTGCGCGCTTCATGGCGTAAACGCTAGCAAGATGGAGCCAAGTAATCCATTCTTAAGGCTGATAATTGCCGTAATAAATGGTCGCCTGCCCATAATTTCGCTCACGTGCAGGCGCGAAGGCATCGGGCCAAATAAATTGAGCTCCTCGCGCAGTGCGCTCAACTGCAATAAAAGCATCGCTACTTAAAAACTCCCCGTCATGCAATTCAGCCAAGATATCTTCTACAGCTTGATTGCTGAAATCATATGGTGGGTCGATATACACAAGGTGATACTTTGTCTTTGGAATATCCTTTAGAAATCTTTCAGCGCTCATTCCAAAAAGTTGCAACTTTCCGCTGGGGTTAGATTTTTTGACTAGTTCATAATTATTTTCAATTGTCTTCTGCGCTTCATCATCTTTTTCAACAACGTGGACCAAGGTTGCCCCACGTGACAAAGATTCAAGGGCGATCGCACCAGAGCCACCAAAGAGATCCAAAATATGCAGCCCTTCAAAACTTCCAAACTCAGATGTTAGAGATGAAAACAAACCTTCTCGGGCTCGGTCTGAGGTTGGACGAGTTGCACCGGCAACCACACCTAAAGTTCGACCGCGCGCAACACCAGCAATAATTCTCAATGAACTAACCCTTATCTAGGTAATCGACCGCTTGATCTCGCTGTAATTGAGCGAGCTCTTTCCTAAGCGCAGGATAGTCGGTTAACTCATTATCTTTGGCGATAAGTTGCTCTGCATCATCACGAGCTTGCTCAATCAATGACTCATCCCTCAATACCCGCAATAACCGAAGGTGCGATTGGGTTCCTGATTGGTTTCTACCTAAAACATCTCCCTCACGCCTTTGCTCAAGGTCAATCCGCGAAAGCTCAAAGCCATCTAGGGTGGCAGCAACTGCATTGAGTCGCTCGCGAGCAGGTGTTAAATCTTCACAATGAGATACCAACAGACATAGGCCTGGTGATGTACCTCTACCAACACGTCCTCTTAATTGGTGGAGTTGAGAAACACCGAATCTGTCGGCATCCATGATCACCATGATCGTTGCGTTGGGAACATCTACACCGACTTCAATAACAGTGGTGGAAACTAGAACATCGATCTCGCCCTTAGAAAAGGCCTGCATCGTTGCTTCTTTCTCCTCTGCCGATAAACGACCGTGGAGAATTGCAATCTTTAAACCTTGCAGCGGGCCAGAGTGCAGCATTGGCGCTAGCTCCTCTACCGAGGAAATCTCATCTGACTCCTCTCCAAAGAGAAAATCTAAATCTGCATCTTTGCCAGCATCTGGATCTGCGCTAATCCGAGGTGCGACTATGTAAGCCTGATGTCCTTGAGAAACCTCTTCGCGAATTCTTTCCCATGCACGCTCTAGAAAATTTGGTTTCTCTTTGACCGGAACTACATGCGTCGTTATTGGCTGCCGCCCCAAAGGAAGTTCGCGCAGAGTTGAAACATCTAAATCACCAAATACGGTCATGGCAACCGTGCGAGGAATTGGAGTCGCGGTCATTACTAATAGGTGCGGCGGAAGAACCGCTTTCTCTTTCAATGCATCACGTTGTTCAACACCAAATCGATGCTGCTCATCCACGACAATTAATCCAAGATCTTTGAATACAACTGATTCGCCCAGCAGCGCATGGGTTCCAATAACAATCCCTGCGCTTCCATCTGCAGCCTTTGCTAACGCATCTCTTCTAGCTTGCGCCGATTGAGAACCAGTGATCAATGTGACTTGAGTTCCTTTGTCAGAACCACCCAGCATTCCACCTTGCGCCAAAGTTCCTAGTTGCCGCTGGATAGTACGAAGATGTTGCGCAGCAAGGACTTCTGTTGGGGCAAGCAGCGCCGCCTGCCCACCACTGTCGACAACTGCCAGCATGGCACGTAATGCAACTATTGTCTTTCCAGATCCAACCTCACCTTGAAGCAAGCGATGCATCGGGTGGGGCTGAGCTAAATCACTTTCAATCTCTTTGCACACTGCAACTTGACCAGCGGTTAACTCAAATGGAAGGGATTTATCAAAGGCATCAAGAAGGCCACCTGTAATTCGCTTTCTTGAGGTTGAATTAAGTTTCTTTAACTCATTTCTGCGCATTACCAATAAGGATTGAAGAAGAAATGCTTCGTCAAAGGTAAGACGTTCGCGAGCGGTCTCGGCGTGATCTAAATCGGCAGGTTGGTGAAGCTGCACCAAGGCTTGATGCAAAGTTGGATAACTATGTTTTTCCCGTATCGATTCGGGGAGGAAATCATCAATCTCATCCAATGCTCCGATTGCTAATTGTGCGCATTGAGAGATCTTCCAGGATGGAAGTTTGGATGAGGCGGGATAAACCGGCAAAAACTTTCCAGCAAAACCTTCAACCGCAGAATCCACATCAGAGCCATCGGGGATCAACTCATAATCAGGATGAGCTAACTGCTTCTTATTGTTGAAAACTCCAATTTTTCCTGCAAACAAACCTTGTCGTCCGACCTTTAGATCCTTTTCGCGCCAGGCTTGGTTGAAAAATGTCAGTGACAACTTGTCCGTTCCATCTGTCACGACAACTTCTAGGATGCTTCCTTTGCGACCCCGCAAAGGCCGGTTAGTTGTTGAGTAGATCTGCGCCAAAATTGTGGTTTCATCGCCCTCGCGTAGCTCAGAGATATCAGTTAACTCACCGCGCACCATGTACCGTCGGGGATAGTGGCGCATCAGATCGCCGACCGTGGTGATTCCAAAGGTGGTGCCGAGAACTTTGGCGGTGCGATCTCCTACGACCGCCGAAACCTTGTTCTCTAATGTAGCCACGCGAGCATTCTCCCTCGCAACTGGGTCAATTCCCCCTACCTACCCTTGTGAGTTGCTCGCGTGAGCATGGAATTGGCATCCATGACCGCCTTCAGGGTACCCTTACGCCCTGTTCCCATTGGAACCATTTGAACTAAAAGGAGTACCGCTGTGGCATCAACATGCGATATCTGTGGCAAGGGGCCCAGCTTCGGAAACAATGTTTCTCACTCACAGGTCAAGACACGTCGTCGTTGGAACCCAAACATCCAGCGCGTGCGCACCCTCGTTGGTGGAACTGCAAAGCGTCAGAATGTTTGTACTTCATGCCTCAAGGCTGGAAAAGTAACTCGCTAACGCTTAGTTAATTTTATTGAAAATGGCGCCAGGTATCTGGCGCTTTTTTCATTTCTACGCCAGTTACACCCGCTCCTGCTCGCACCGTGCCGATACAAAAACCTTCAAGCTCCTTGCCGGTTGCAAGAAAGACATGATCCTCGCCTCCAGCCAGAATCCATTGCCACACATCGACACCTACCGACTGCGCAAGCTCGCTCAAAGTTCCAAACTCTGGGTGAGCGCTAATCAAATCTTTTTCAAATTGGAGCTGCACTCCTGATGCCGTTGCAATCTGCTCTGCCTGGATTACAAGGGCGTCGCTAATGTCGCACATAGATGTTGCCTTGCCATTAGAGAATTGAACCGCTGATGAATAATCAAGTGTAGGTGCAGAAAACTCTGCGATCGCATGAAGAGCAATATCTGATTCCAAATCCTTCTCAATAATCGCAAGACCTGCTGCAGACCAGCCCGGTAGTGAAGAGATGTAGATTGAATCTCCAACTTGAGCACCTGAGCGCGTAATCGCTACATCTACCTGACCAATCGCAGTTATTGAAACAACTTTGCATGGCCCCTTTGCCAGATCGCCACCAACTACATAAACACCACAACTGCTTGCTTCATGTGCGATACCTTCGGCAAGATCCTCAATCCATTCCATAGACTCATCGCCAGTAAGAGTCACCGCGGCTACCAAGAATTTAGGTGAGCCGCCCATCGCATACACATCGGCAAGGTTTGCAGCTGTTACCTTTCTCCCGATATCAAATGCGCTACTCCAATGTGTATTGAAGTGCGTACCTTCAATTGCGATATCAGTTGTGATTGCGGTGCGATCAGTTGTCTTAACAACGGCGGCATCATCTCCGATGCCAATCTCGACTCCACGTTGCGAGCTGCCAAATATGCGTGCCAGCGCCGCAATTACCCCAGCCTCATCGAAGTTCATACCGCTTAGCCTAATCGACTACCTCGTTGGGCTCATCTGCGGTAGCGTTTGCCATCGACCAGAAAGGACATCTCATGTCAGTACAGGCTTTCATCTTGATTCAAACCGAAGTTGGCAAGGCAACGGGAGTTGCTGATGCAGTGGCAAAGATTCCTGGCGTCACATTGTCTGAGGGCGTTACTGGTCCTTACGATGTAATCATGCGTGCAGAGGCTGCAAGCATGGAGGAGTTTGGTCGTCTAGTTCTCTCTAAGGTGCAAGCGGTACCGGGAATCACACGTACCTTGACCTGCCCAGTAACACACCTGAGCTAATTTCCTTAATCAGCCTTATTAATTGCAGAGTCGATAAGAGCTGTAATCAAATCTGAGTAAGTAACACCTGTTGCCTGCCATAACTTGGGGTACACGCTGGTGCCGGTAAATCCTGGCAGCGTGTTGATCTCATTAATTACGATCTCATTCTCGTTGGTATAGAAGAAGTCGCAGCGAGCAAGCCCCGCGCAACCTAAGGCATCAAAGGCCTGCATTGCAGCAATCTGAATTGCTTGGGCATCTGCCTCAGAAATATCAGCAGGAATCTTTACCGTTGTTGCATCATCTAAGTACTTCGCCTCAAAATCATAAAACTCAAAACTTGGATTAACGACAATCTCTCCGACTACAGAGGCGTAACTTGTTCCATCACGTTCTAAAACTGCGCACTCAATTTCCCGTCCATTAATTGCGGTTTCAATCAAGACCTTTTCATCGTATAAGAAGGCATCATTAATAGCGGCAGCCAAAGCTTGGCCTGACTTAACCTTGTGAGTGCCGCGACTAGAGCCACCGCTTGATGGTTTCACAAAGACGGGATACGAGAGCGAATCCGCATCTGGGTGCGGCTGACCCTTGCGGAGAACTATTCCGGGTGCAACCTTTATCCCAGCTGCTGAAAACAACTCTTTGGCTCGCGCTTTGTCCATTGCATCAGCTGAAGCTTGTACCCCGCTACCAACATAAGGAATGCGGGCTTCTTCAAGCAAAGCCTGAATCTTTCCATCCTCGCCAAACTCGCCATGAAGAATAGAGAAAACACAATCAATGGCAACAAAGGAGCCATTGATAACAAGGCCTCCCGGAGAAAGTTCCACCGTTGTTCCATTATCTTCAATCGTTGGCATCACCTTATTTTTAATTGCCAATGGGTAGTTTTCATCGAGAGCGACCCATTTGCCTGATTTGGTGATTCCAATCAAAATCGGTGAAAAGCTTTTCTTATCTAATCCCTTTAAAACTCCCCCACCAGAAACACATGAAACCTCATGTTCGCTGCTTGGCCCTCCGCAGATAACTGCAACCGTTAACTTGCTCATCGAATAAAGTTCTCTGCTTTAGTCGTGATCTCCATGAGGCGATCTAAGGCTTGTTCTGGTGTAAGTGACCCTGAAACAACATCAGCAACCGCCTCGATTACCGGAACTTCAATTCCAACTCGATGCGCAATCTCGAGTACCGCATTTGAGGAGGCAACACCTTCAACGGTTTTGGCAACCTGGTTCTTTGCCACCTCCATCGAGCCGCTCCTGCCCAAAACTTCACCAAAGGTTCGATTGCGAGATAGCGGTGAACCACAACTTGCTACTAAATCACCCATACCTGCAAGACCTGCGGCGCTGAGCGGATCTGCGTTGTGTGCTGCACACAGGCGTGCAACCTCGTTAAGTCCACGGGTAATGAGCATGGCTTGAGTGTTCTCTCCGTACCCCATTCCGATTGAGATACCAACAGCTAATGCGATAACGCTTTTGATCGCACCCGCCAGTTCGCATCCCAGCACATCGACAGATGTGTAGACCCGGTAATAAGGGGTAGTAAACAATTGCTGAAC
>ERZ1022724.299-NODE-299-length-10438-cov-15.325051_pt1 | contig 10438 bp, 10 predicted proteins | sample MGYA00521091_ERZ1022724 | MGnify/ENA primary metagenome ERZ1022724 (study PRJEB33162, sample SAMN09537610) | freshwater metagenome | isolation source: freshwater | place: Canada:Alberta | collected 2017-07 | study: EMG produced TPA metagenomics assembly of the... | reverse complement strand
TTGAAATGAATGGTGGAAGATCATTTAAAATGCCCTTGACGACCTAACTTCATCAGGGATCAAATCAGCAGGTGACTCGTTGGGCATCTGCGGAAGGTGTCTCGCGCGATTGGGATCCTGACAAACCATGAAACGTCTTGTATTATTCGATCTGGATGGGGTTTTGCTTCACTCCCAGGAAAACATGCGTCAAGCATGGGATGTGGTGCTCGAAAAAACGAATGTTCAACGTCCTTTCGAGGATTATTTCGGTCTGATCGGGAGGCCTTTTAAAGATATCATGGCCCATTTGGGGGTGACCGAAGAGGTCGCAAGGATCGAGAAAATCTACATGACCGCTTCGTTCGATTTCCTCTCGCAAGCTACATTTTTCCCCGGTGTCAGAGAGTCCTTGGCAGAGATCCGGGACATGGGAGTCAAAATGGGGGTGGTGACCTCTAAAGATGCTCCCCGAACCAAAGCAGTTCTGGCACAGCTCGACATCCGCTTTGTTTGCGTGCAAAGCCCCAACGACCGATTCCGCGGAAAGCCCGCACCGGACCATGTTTTGGTCGCCATGGCGGAGGCAGGCGAAGATCCTGCTGACACCTTGTTCGTCGGAGACATGGAAACCGACTGGCAGGCTGCATGCCGCGCTGGAATCGACTACGTCCATGCGAGCTGGGGATATGGCAAACCGATCACTTCCGTTCCCGCGATCGAAAACATATCACAACTTCCCAATCATATTCAAAATCACCTCCCATGAAAACCGCAGCAGTGATTCCTTGCCGCTTCCAGTCGTCCCGCTTCGAAGGAAAACCTTTGGCGCAAATCGGTGGAAAACCGATGATGTGGCATGTTTACCAACAGGTCACAAAAGCCTCTTTGATCGAGGTGGCCTATATTGCAACGGATAGCACAGAAATCGGCAAGGTCTGCGATGATCTGGGAATGAGGTGGATCATGACTTCCGACCGCCACTTGACAGGAACTGATCGCGTGGCTGAATGCGCCCAAAAACTGGATGTGGACGTCATTGTCAATGTCCAAGGTGATGAGCCATTCATCCTGCCCGAGTCGATCAATGCGGTCACGAAAGCGCTCTTGGAAAGCACCATCAGCGGCCTGGCTGCGACCAATGGTTATGGAGTGATCGACTCCGAGGAGGAGGTGAACGATTCGGGTGTCGTTAAAACGATTTTCTCGGCCTCCAGCCTCGCACTTGCCTATTCACGCCTGCCAGTTCCCTTGGCTTTCAGAAAGGGAGCCATTCACTATCGCCAGCTCGGGCTATATGCTTTTCATAAAGACGCGCTAGAGTTTTTCGCGGCCACAAAACAAGGACCTATTGAAGAATCTGAATCCGTCGAAATGTATCGGTTCATCGAACATGACAGACCTGTCCTTATGGTTGGCGTTGAAGAATCGGGAGTTGCCGTGGACACCCCCGCAGATCTTTTCCGGGCACGGCAAATTTATGAACAACTGAATATGGCCAAGGCCAAATGAACTCCCGATGATCCAGCTCAGCGAGAACCTCTTTCTTGGAAAAGGCAGAACGCGCGAATGTTACCGCCATCCCATTGATCCATCACTGTGCATCAAGGTGGACTACCACGACAAAGGCTGCCGTCAGACGTCCAAAGAAGCCAAATACTATCTGAAGCTGAGGAGGATCAAGCCAAAGCTGGAATACAACTTCATCCCGCATTTCCATGGGATGGTCGAAACAAACCTGGGACCAGGAGGCGTTTTCGATCTAATTCGAAATGATGACGGACAGGTATCTCGCACACTTGGTGAATGCCTTCGGGACGGCACCGTCGAGCGTGAGCGGCCACTTTGGGAAGCGGCACTGGACCAATTCCTCAGTCGCTTGATAGAGAGCGGTGTGATCCTCCGGGATCTGAATCCGGGCAACCTCAGCGCCCGAAGGTTGGCCGACGGCTCGATCCAACTCGTAGCGATCGATGGCATCGGGCATCGCGATTTGATTCCGCTGTGTGACTACTTTCCGTGGATCGCACGTCGCAAGCAGGCGCGCCGGATCGCAGCAAAAGAAATGAATTCCATACAATCCCTGCTCAATCGGGCCAAACGAATGGCCAAACGAAGTTCTTGATTGGAGGGCATGAACCTCAAGAGTCCATTTAAGCTCCGATTCACAAGCCTGACAACCATATCGGTGAGACTCAAGACAAGATTTTTGCTTTGGATTTGAGTAATGCCATATTCAGGATAGCCCGTTGAAATAGGCATCACCTTTTTCGATCATCCACTCGTTCATTTGTTGGATCCGCCAATTGTCTGGTTCTTGAAACACGGCTGAATCGAAAAATGTATAAGTTTCAAACCATTTTGGGGGACACGACTCGATGACCAGCCCGTCTTCGTCTTCGCTCTTGCCGTAACGCGTGAGAATATCCTCGATTGGCTTTTGTGGTTGATAGACCCGTTCCAACCAGCGATACCATTTTTGTTTCAGAACCAGGTTTTCCCAATTGACGAACTGAAAATGAAGCAAACCAAATGGACCTTCGAGCCGGTATTTGTTACCGTTCACGCGGGGTATCCGTGAAGTATGGATGAATTCCGAAGAATACCGGGCGCGCCGATCATCGCAGAAAATACAGTATTTGAAGCGCGCGGTTCCCTTGTCGCCATCCGTGCGAAAGAAACCGACATTCCTCCAGAGGTGGATCCACCTGAGCGCGAGTTGGTCGCCGGGAGCCAAATCAAGGATGCGCCTCTTGAGCAGGTCGTCTTCTAGAAAATTGGAAGTAAGCGCCTCGTCGGCATCAATCACGATGAAGTGGGTGCCTCCGATTTCGCGTCCCGCATTGAGCAGGCGATTCCGGTCCGCTGGTTCGTCACGCACCCATTGGTGTTTGGTCAGAACTTGTTCGACCCTGCATTCCTCGCGACACTCGTTCACACGACTTAATGTGTCATCGAGCGAGCAGTCGTCCAGATAGACAATGGCGTCCGTGTGCTGGGCAAGCGCTCTAAGAGCGAACTGGATTTTGGCACCTTCGTTGCGTGCGGGCATCAACCCAACAATCTTTGGCGGCCGTTGAGAAAGTCTGTAGTTTCGAAACAGGGAAAACATACTCAATGAGGCGATGTTCTTTCAGTGGATCCAAGATTCCTTGCAAATCGTCTGGTGCGGGCAAGACGATTTGAGATCTCCCGTTCGATGCGTTTCCGACTTCGCTTCAAAAGGAACCCCTTTGGTTTAAATTTCCGGAAGATGGAGTTGCCGAGTGCGTCATATTGAATCTGAATCATTGCCTTTTCCAGCTGCTGGCGCGGGGCTTCCCCGAGGATTTTCACAAAGTCGTCGGGTATCCCGGAGGAAATGAGAAGTGACTTGAACTCTTGGTAACAGCTTTCGGCCTTCTCGCTTACCCTGCGAACCTGTTCTTCCTTCCTACGCTGACGGTTCGCGGATATGGGATGCAACCAGAAAAAAGATTTCACCTGTGGATCGATCACCCAACGCGCCTTGTGGCCATTTTCCAAGGCCCAGACGCAATCTCCCGCATGACCATATTCTGCGGGAAATGGATTTTTCTGAAGAAATTCTGTCGAATAAAGATTGCCTGCGCTGCTGGATAGGAGTGTGGCGGGAAAAAAACCCAAGGTCATCGCCAGCCACTCGGCAGAATCAATAAGCCTTGGCCCCGATATTCCGCTTTCCGCAATGATCTGGTGGATAGGCCAGCGTCGCTTCGAGGGGTTTCCAGTGGCATCGAGCATTTCCGGTGCTGAAATCACCGCGTCGGCTTCAAACTTCCGAATCGTCTCCGTGAGACGCTTGAGAGAATCCACAGGCAACACATCGCCCACGGTGGCGATGGTGCAGTATTCGCATGTTGCAGCCATGATTCCATGATTCCATGATGGATAAAGGCCCGGGGGGTGATTTAGATAAACCACATCCAGCCCGTCTAATTCTCGTTTAAGGCAATCCAGAGTGCCATCTGTGGAGTTACTATCGATGACGATAATCTCTGAAACGACGCCCGCAAGGTCGCGCAGATGTGCAGCATGAGCTGGCATCGCCTCCGCGCAATCGCGCACAGGACACAGGACAGTCACGGGTAAATTATCCATCTAAATCCAATAGCTTGAGGGCTTCATTCGTTATGTTACATCACCAATCCTGCCATATCGGCGTTGATACCGACATCAACATCGACATCGGTCAATGAATTTTTCAATCCTTTCCCGTGACCGCGTTACCGGAAAAACCCAGAATAGCATTGGCCATCGTAGGATCGCATACCACCGCAATTGCTGCGGAGCTGGTGGCCGGGCTCCGGAGTTATCCCGAATTTCTGGCGATTTCTCGCCGGGGCGCCACCACCTCATTACCCGTAGCCCTCAATGGTGACTTGTGGGGAGAGCGTCTCAAATCCCCCGGCTACTTGGGAGCGGAAAAATTGATCGAGGGATTTATTGAAGAAGTCAGCCACTTGACCATCGGGCGCCCTTTTGACGCCTTCATCCACCACAGCAAGGATCCGTTTTCGCAATTGCTCTCCAATCATCCGTTGTGCAATAGATATTTCTACCTCGAAGAGGGATTTACCGCATTGACCGGGGGAACCTTTGGAAGGGTGAAAAAACGTCCGCTTAAAAAACTGTTATGGAACATGCGAAGCCGGATTTTCTACCAGGGGCGCATCAACCGCTACCGTGACTTTTTCGACATCCACTCTCCGAAATATGGCGGGGTATTCGCGCTCTCAAAAGGAGGCTTCAAGGGATTTCCGGGTAGGGTATTGCTTGAATCGCAGCACCTCGCCCAGGCAATTCCCCTGCCAGCGCCGCTGGTGATCTTTCTGGATTCACAATACTTTCTTGGGAACTGCTCGGAGGAATCATATACCAACGCTCTGTGCGAGAGCCTGCGCGTGATTGCTGCCGATTCCAGCTCCACAGCAATCAAGTTCCATCCCGCTGAAAGAGATTCGGCACGAAAACAGCGGATCCTGGAAGCCGTGCGCACTCTACCTGAAATTCATCAACTATCCGAGCTGCCAGCATCATTCGTTGGTGAGCGTATGGAATTCCATGTGGATGCCAAAGTGGTGGTGGGCACGTCAGCGATCGGGCTCTATCTCGGAGAGCGCGGGTTCCGGACGTTTACATTCGCACCACGTATTGCAGCAACGTCACCGAAGTTCTCGAAAGTTTTGGAAACCATTCCCAGAGAGTTTCGGGAAATTTGCCAAAGTATCTGATCAGCGATCTTAACTGCGGCGAGGAATCAAAAAAGATCAAGTAGGGTTACCTTTTAGCAACAAAATCGTAGATCATTTCGAGGCCTCCGCATTGCTTCCTGATGTCAAAATGTTGGCAAACATGGGCAATCCCGTTTTTTCCCAATTTTTCCGCGAAATCCCTGTCGTTCAAACAACGCCGCAAGGCGATTGCCAGCGCCTTGGAGTCAGCCTCTGGAACAAGAATTCCCGTTTTCTCATGAATCACTGCTTCTGGAATCGCTGTGTGAAAAGTACTTACTACAGGAGTTCCCAGAGCCATTGCTTCCAGGTTCATCATCCCAAGTCCCTCCGAGTCACCACTGCGACTGGTCACACTGGGAGCACAAAAAACTGCAGCTTTCCCAACTTTTTCACGGACGAAACCCGGGGTTTGTTTCCCGTGAAACGTAACACGATTTGCGATCGGTTGGGCGAGGATTTGGAGACTTTCACGCAGCACTCCATCACCAATGATATGAAGGTGATGGTTTTCTCCCAACTCTGCGAGGTGAATCGCCGCCTCGATGAGGTAACGACAACCCTTCTTCTCTGTGAGACGCCCCACGAACACAATATCCTCGCGGCTGATAGGGCCATCAAACGGAGTGAATTTTTCCAAGTCGATTCCTATGTAATGACGCACGATCTTCTCTTCTGGGCAGCCGTGTTCAATCAGCTTCGATGCGATAAAATCGGATACTGCAATGACCTTTGTCGCGTGCTGGAAAAGCTTGAACCTTTCCCTCTGGTAGCGGCTGTCCGGTGCGTCGATGGTGATGTCAAATCCATGGAAGGTGACGATCAATGGAATTCCAAGGGCTTTGGAAAGAGGAATACCCATATAAAGGGCATCGGGTCCGAAGTGCACATGTAAGAGTTCCGGTTGATAACCACGCAGTTTTTTCAGCCACGCGGCTGGAATCAAGCCGTAGCGTTTAAACGCCCAAGAAACAAAGGGAGAGATCCATCGGGCCACCTGTTTGTTAAGAATGCAAGTCGTCGCCCCTTCCAGCAATCGGATCCCGCTTCGTTCTTCAGTGGCACCTGCATAGACCGCCTGCCAGCTAGGAAGATGATTCCCTTGAGCGGCAATAAATGTCTCTGAGTAGGGAAGCATCCGCTTCCTGAAAACAACGACGCGAGGTGGTTTGTTTTCCGAGGCCTTCATATTCCAGCGCGGGAAAGCTCCTGTTCGATCAGCGACCGGAGAACCGCAGGATTTCTGAGTTGTTCCGCGCTCCACTGATTCTCCAAAATCGTACCTAGATAGTTTTTCGGCTGAGAAATCTCCTGACAACGGCGTGGATCGGCGAAAAACTCACCGAGAGTGTATGGAAAAAACCTGTTCGGAAATCCTCCCGTAAGAAAATTTCCCAACTGAAACACAGGCAGCGAAAACAGCATTGCCTCGTTAATTGTGTTAGAATTGATGGTGATCACTCCTCGGCAGTTCGGTGAAATCGCCAGATCCAGGGCCCGGAGTTTGCGGGTATTCGGAACGAATTCGTGGTTCCAACACCACTCGATCGGAGGGTCGTCCTTGGCACCAGCCGGATGCTGCAAAAATAGAATCCGCGCATCTGGACATGCTTCATACATCATCTCACTCAACTTCTGCTTGATGATGGTGGAAGCGTTCTTTTGGCCGGCGATGGATGCGAGTTCCAAACCCGAACGCTTCAGATTGAGATCGCTGGTGACTTGCAAGGCAAAAAGAAAAAACGGGCGATCACAAAGGTCGGCAGGCGCTTGAAGATTATAAAATGAATTCTTCAGCTTATCCAGCCGACTCATAAACTCATCATCAGAAAGACCACACTTCACGGACTCAGCATCCTGATTCAACAGGCGGATCATGTGGTGGTGCTGGTTAACGCCAGCAGATGATATCTGATAGTCTTCACGTGGCAGCCAGCCCTGTTCGCAAAAAATGGTGAAATAGCCGGGCTGCGGCGCTTTTTTCTCAGAGAACTGAAAAGATATCTTCGGAAGATCGTCAAAATAGCTTGGATGTCGCCGAGCGGTAAGGCTGATGGTTGCAAACAAAGTCGTTCTGGCCCAGACACCGACATTTTTAAACATCTCGTCTGTCTGGTGAAGTTTAATGGCGCGACAAAGCAAGATGTTGGGCAGGGGCGAGATATAGCCTGAATCGATTTTCTTCCTGAAAAACATGACTAGTTCGGGTTGAGACAAAAAATTTCCGTGGGCAACGGAGACACGGGAGAAAGATTTTTGATCCGGATACCACGCCCCGCAAGGGCACTTTTCATCGAAAAGAATGATGGTAGAATAATCGTCGAATAGGTTTGCTGGAGCTTGCTGGGTAGAGCGTTCGCATAAACGCTGTGAGTCCCACCCAAATCCATACCTACGATTTCGATATCCTTGGCTCCTAACTCCACAAGCACCTGCAGTGCCACAAAGGCGACAGTGGAGGAAGGGTAGAATCCGAGGGCCAACCGGTTCGACCAACCGAGCCGACCCAAGCGATCCGTGGTATTATCTGGAATCACGAATGGCGAGCCTGACTCGCGATTCATGGAACAGAGGCTTTCATGCGATAGTTCTGGAATTCCATACCATTTGTTCACCCGCTCGATCAGAGAAACCCGCCGATGATCCAAACTCGTCGGAAAGTAGCGGTGCGCCGCCGCGGCAGAACGGTATTCGATCACCAGGGGGATCCCTGCTGCGTCGCGAATGTGAAAACCGTTCAATTTGCAAAAATCCGGATCAGTAACAACCAACAATTCCGGGTTGAATCCTCTATCCTGGAGGAATTTCGTGCCTCCTGTCACGGTCACAATCATGCGACCTGACCGACGGAGGGATTCCCAATCGTAGTCAAGGGCTGACGGGCCAGTGGTGACGAGCGTCACAGGGCGAGTGATCTGCGGAAGAATCTCATGGACCGGAATGGATCGAATCAATTGTGTTTGTTTGAAAAAGACGGCGGAAAGACTGCCGATTTTGTCGCGTGTGAACGAGTATTCGTGATCGAAATGGCGGAGATGCTTTTGTGATCTTGGCCAGATCATTTTTGATAAGGGCCGATTCAGCCGCCCTGTAAAGCGGCCCGTCAACAATTGCCATTTTCGCCGAGATGAAAATGCATCAGAGTTGGAATGAAGTAGATATTCCTGAATCGTCATCACCGGAAGTTTGGTTGAAGAAAAAGCATGTCCAGTATTTTCAAAATGCAAGAATCGTTCTAACGGGGGACGCGATAAGAATTCAGCAACAAATTTGTTTCTTGGGATGGTCCATTCAGAAGTCTATTTGCGAAACAACCTGGAGCAAGAAACTCATGATAATGGTTGCATACATTCAGCCTCATGCTCCGAATACTATCTTGAGTCATGGCAAGCGCAAATCTAATCGTCTTTCGCAGACTATCCGAATCGGTAAAGGTGAGGCAATTCACTCCGTCTTCCAAGGGTTCAGGAAGGTAATTGGCGTATTGCAGGATCGGGATCGTTCCTGCGGCGAGGGACTCGATGAGATTGTGGCACAGCGGCATGCCCACGCCGGGGCAGGCGAGGAAAAAATCCGCCTTTCCCAGTGCCTCAAGCCAGCGTTCCTGAGGGATCTTGCAGTGCTGGGTTTCACATAACACAAAGTCATGGGTTTCCGGCGAGGCAAGCCATGATGCTGATTCTAACGGGTAGAAGGGCTGTGCAACTGCGGTGGCCACGTCCAGCATCTCGCGACGGGTCAACACCTGATAGACGTCTCGCAGGACGTCCTGATCATATTTTCCCTCCTCGGTATTTCCTCCGAAAAAAAGCCGGACAGGACGGGCTTCATCAACCTGATAGACCAGCGGCAGCTTCACCTTGGTGGTGATTTGCGGATGCACGAAAAATGGAAATGCCAGCTCGTTCTCGGCCCGGCAAAGCCTTTGCTCGTAGCTCACCCTCACCACATGCCCGGCTTTCGCCGTGATGGCTCCGGCACGATCCGTGATCAGGTCAAACGGCTCGGTCAATTCGCCGGGCGAGCCGATCACTCCCAGTCGCTCCTTGAGTAGCAGCGACTTCATCCGGCTCGTGCCGAAAGTGGAAAGCGTGGCCCGTGATGCCGTGAAAACCGGGAAAAACCCGCCGTCGATGAGATCCCGGACCAGACTGAAATAATAGCGCCCGCCCACCGCGTCGATCGCTGGATCTGAAAAGTCGCAGCAGACGATTCTTTCGCCTTCTCGCCGCTCACGAAGACCACGGGCGACGAGCTTGGAAAACGCGCGGCGGTAGGCCGGCACCAGATGGGGGCGGAGTTTGCGGACCGCAGTTTCCAGGGATTTTCCGAGTCTTAGGCTCAAGGATTCGGGCGTTTATGAATTCCGTGCGGACACCAGACGCTGCGGGTCGCGATGACCTCGTCGCGGATGGCTTGGTTTTTTTTCATGGTTTCCGGCGTCTTGTAGCCGCGTTTGTGATCGAGATGCAGGACGATGGCCTGGTAGCGGATTTGCAACCCGGTCACACCATAATTCGCGAGGCGCTCGCCCAGCTCGCGGTCAGCTCCGCCGTATTGCATCTGCTCGTTGAATCCGTTCACCGCGATGAGATCCTTGGTCCAGCCGGATGCGTTGCAGTTGTTCCATGTAGCCTTGGTCGGGGTGACGGTATCCATCAGCTGACCCAGTGCCAGTGGCAGGCCGACTTTAAAGGATGGGGAAAATTCCTTGAGCTGGTGTTCGCGCAGATAACCGACATCGAAGGCACGCCCACTTGCGATGTCATCCAGAGAAACGTGCAGGCTGAGATCCATGGGCAGCTTGCAATAACCACCTGATAGAAAACGGCCGGGCCGCGCTTTCTCTGCATGCACGGCGAGAAAGTCCTTCCGCGGAATGCAGTCTCCATCGGTCATGATGATGTATTCGTGCTCCACCTGGAGGAGGACCTGATTCAAAATCGTCTGGCGGCGGTATCCCTCGTCTGCGTGCCAAATGTGGCGCACCGGGAAATCCGCCAACTTTCGAAAATTTTCGATCACCTCCAAGGTCCGCTCGTCCGAGCCATCGTCGGCGATGAGCAGTTCGAAATCCTTGAACGTCTGATAGAGGTAGCCGTGCAGGGCTTTTTCCAACCAGGCGGGTTGGTTGTAGGTGCTAACAATGACAGACTGTTTCATGATTCTTTCAATGGAGCGATCTTCAGGATTCAGATGGCAGCGAC
>ERZ1022724.298-NODE-298-length-10447-cov-13.589107_pt1 | contig 10447 bp, 10 predicted proteins | sample MGYA00521091_ERZ1022724 | MGnify/ENA primary metagenome ERZ1022724 (study PRJEB33162, sample SAMN09537610) | freshwater metagenome | isolation source: freshwater | place: Canada:Alberta | collected 2017-07 | study: EMG produced TPA metagenomics assembly of the... | reverse complement strand
TCGGCGAATGAGTTGAAATTTCCGAAAGCCTCCCCCACCCTCTCACCTACCGATGCACGATCACTCAGAAATACTCATCGATCTCGCTCTTGCCGAAGACATCGGCGCTGGCGACGTCACCGCCCGTTATTTCATTCCCGCAGAAAAACGCGCCTGCGCGTTCGTCGCGGTTCGCAAACAAGGCGTGCTCTCGGGAGTCGGAATCGCCGCAAGGGTTTTCCAGAAGGTCGATCCGGATTTGACCGTGGAAATCCTGATCGAGGATGGCAATCAGGTCGCCGCGGGAGCGCTCATCATCCGGATCGAGGGTTCCGCCCGCTCAATCCTCACCGCCGAGCGCACCGCACTCAATTTCCTCCAACGGCTCAGCGGGGTGGCATCGCTCACCGCCCTCTACGTCGAGCAAGTCAAAGGAACCAAGGCCCGCATTCTCGACACCCGGAAAACCACCCCGGGCTACCGGGCTCTCGAAAAAAAAGCCGTGCTCGACGGCGGCGGAACCAACCACCGCATCGGCCTCTACGACCGCGCCATGGTGAAAGACAACCACCTCGTCTCCGAAGGGGGAATCCCAGCCATCCAAGCTTCCATCCTCCAACTCAAGACAGAAAAACCCAGCGTCGAAGTGGAACTCGAGGCGGATCATCTGGACCAAGTGCGCGCCTTCCTCACCTTGCAGGGAGTGGATTATCTTTTGTTAGACAATATGACCCTCCCCCAACTCCGCGAGGCCGTAAGCCTGCGTGGATCCCGGGCAAAGCCGCTCCTCGAAGCCAGCGGCGGCATCACGCTCGACACCCTCCGGGAAATCGCCGCCACCGGCGTGGACTTCATCTCCGTAGGCGCCCTCACCCACTCGGCACCCGCGCTCGACATCGGCCTCGACTTCACCCCGATCTAACACACCATGAGCCGGGAATCCTTCATCGCTACCGCCGCGGATTTCCCGGATCCCTTCCGGCTCCTGATCCGTGAGACGGTCGAATCCACCAACGACGAGGCCCGCAATCTCGCTCTCGCTGGCGCGGCCGACGGCTTGATCATCCTCGCCGAAACCCAAACCGCAGGCCGGGGACGCCGCGGCGCGGCCTGGTTCTCCCCCACCGGTGACTCGCTGGCATTTTCCATCCTCGTGCGCCCGGCAGAACCCATTGCCTTCTGGCCGCGGCTCGCCCTCGCCGCAGGACTCGCCGTCGCGGAGGCCATCGAGGAGCTCGGCTTACATCCCGGTATCAAGTGGCCGAACGATGTCTGGCTCGGAAAACGCAAAGTCGCGGGCATCCTGGTCGAGGCTGGCGCGGATTTCGCAATCGTGGGAATCGGACTGAACGTGAACACCCGGCATTTCCCACCGGAGGTTTCGGAAATCGCCACTTCCCTGCGGCTCGAACTGTCCCAGCCCCATTCCCGCGCGGATGTGCTCCACGGAATCATCCGGAAATTCGCCACCCGCCGACACCAAATCGGCAGCGATTTTGAAATGCTGGTCTCCGCCATCCGCCACCGCTGTGTGCTCACCGGACACCGCGTGTCGCTTCAAACCGCAAAAGGCACCAAAACCGGGTCGATCGAAGGAATCGGCCCTGCCGGCGAATTGCTGTTCCGCTCCCCCGAAGGTCTCGAACGCCTGATCCAGGCCGACGAAGTGCGTTTGCTGCCGGAGTGAAAATGTCGGTTTCATTTTCCAAATTTGCCACCATCGTTCCCTCATGAAATCGATCTCAGGGATGCTCTGTCTTGGCCTCGCCGTCTGCTCCTGCGGGTGGTTTCCCATGGCGAAGAAAACCGAAGAAGAAACAACCAAACCCCAGGCGGAAGGTCCCAAGCTGGTCGGCCGCATCGCATCAATTCCAGCCGATCGACGCTTTGTCTTGATCCAAAGCTACGGCAAATGGACCGTCGAAAGCGACCGGATCCTCACCACCCGCGGTCCGGAAGAACGCACCGCAAACCTCAAAACCACAGGGGAGATCCTGGGTGAATTCGCCGCAGCCGACCTCCAATCCGGCACCGTCGAAGTGGGCGATGCCGTTTATTCGCAACACACCGCCAAACCAGCCCCCAAACCCGAGACTACCGAAGCGACGCAAGCCCCCGAAATCCCTCCAATCGAAAATGTTCAAAAAAATAATTAAGATTCCGTGAATTCTTTGCTTCCATAACCTCTCGGTTTTATGTATTTTCGAAACGTCCCGCTTGAGAAATCAGGCACAGTCATAAAATTTTAATTTTGGAGTTGATTACTATCTGGGTTACCGGGTATCTTCATTTCCGCAATGGCTGTGCTCCCTTACATGTCCCAAAACATGAACACTACAACCAGCCATAATGAAAACAATGAACGCCTCGGGCGCTTCGGTGAAAGCCGATGCGGACCGTCTTGCTGACTTCGTCCTGTTTACCCAGCGGAGCTGCATCCTCAACCTGTCAAATGAACTCAACAAAGGAAATGTGTCATTTCCACAGTTCTTTCTCCTAACCTACTTATCCAGCGAAGAATATCTAACGATGTCCGACATTGCGAAGAAGATGGGCCACTCGACCGCAGCCGCCACCGGCTTGGTTGATCGCTTGGAAAAGCTGTCTTACGTTGAGCGACTCCACGCCGCCGAAGATCGTCGCAAAATCATGGTGCGCATCACCTCCAAAGGAACGGAACTCGTTTCCAAGATGCGCACTGAAATCGCGAATGACCTCGTCGGTATCCTTGCAGGAATGGATGAAGACCAGGCTGAAACCGTGGAACATACCAAGCGCGCCATCCATGGCCGCGCGATCGCGTAGTCCATCGTTTTTGCCAAACCGATAAACCAGCTTGGCGAATCCTCAGCGCCTCCGTTACCGTCCCCGGGTGACGGAGGCGTTCCCCTTTCTCGAACCACTGAACTCGATCCCCGGCATTCGTGCCGCTTGGGTCGAGCGTGTCCCGGATTTACCCATCACCGGCGACCGGGATGAGGCGATGGTGCAGCTGCGAGGCCACCACCAAATCGCGGTTTCCCGATTCGCAGGCCCAGCCGCCTCATGGTGGCGTGCCGAACAAATCCACGGCGCGGCCGTCGCCGTCATACCCACCACTTCGCAAATCCTCGCCCCCGACGGGCTTCCGGTCGTCCCCGGCGTCGATGGCCTGATCACCCACCACGCCGGGATGGTCCTTACCATCTACGCCGCCGACTGTGGGGCCATCTGGCTTGCCGACCGGAAAACCGGGGCCATCGGCCTCCTTCACTCCGGCAAAAAAGGCACCGAAGGCAACATCCTCGCCAATGCACTCGCCGTGATGTCGCAAAACTTCGGCACCCATCCCGCCAACGTCACCGCCGTTCTCAGCCCTTGCATCCGTCCGCCCGACTACGAAATCGACTTCGCCGCGCAAATCGCCACCCAAGCCCACGACGCAGGAATTGGAAATTTCCTCGATTGCGGACTCAATACCGCCTCCGACCTGCGGCGCTTCTACAGCTACCGCCGTGAACTCGGCAAAACCGGCCGCATGATGGCCATGATCGTCCGCGAATCTTCCCCATGAACCCACTTACCCTCAAAGCCCCCGCCAAACTCAATCTCTCGCTGCGCGTGCTTGGCAAGCGCCCCGATGGATTTCACGAAATCGATACGCTCATGGTGAAATTACCCGCCTTGGCGGATGAACTCACGTTCACACCTGCGGCGGAATTCGCATTTCATTGCGATGATCCGACCATTCCAGGCGATGCGCAGAACCTTGTCGTAAAGGCGGTGAGAGCCTTCGAATCCGCCACCGGGACCCAAGCAAAAGTTTCAGTCTCCCTCAAAAAAATCATCCCCCACGGTGCCGGTCTCGGCGGTGGCAGCAGTGATGCCGCCACCACCCTGTTAGGCATCAACCAGCTTCACGGCCATCCTCTCGGAGTGGCAGCGCTTCATGACCTGGCCGCCACGCTTGGGTCCGACATCCCCTTTTTCCTGAGTGCCGGAGCCTCCCGCTGCACCGGACGCGGCGAGCGAATCGAACCCGTCCCCTCGCCTCCCGTGCTACGAGTGTTGCTCCTCAAGCCATCATTTTCCGTCCCGACACCGGATGCCTACGGACGCTGGCAGGATTCGTTAGAACTTCCGGGAATTCGTTACACTCCGCAGAATCTAACTGATATTTCTCTCCGCAATGATCTCGAGCGCCCCGTTTTTCAAAAACACCGCTTCCTCGCCGAACTCAAGCAGTGGCTGCTGGAACGCCGGGAAACCACCGCAGCCTTGATGAGTGGCTCAGGATCCACCGTGTTTGCAGTCCTCAATCCAGATGCAGACGCGCAGGCCCTAGCAGCTGCCGCCCGCGCCGAACTTGATCCCACCCTCTGGTGCTGGTCGGGAACCACCGAAAACCGGGATTGAGGAGCTTGGAATTCCCTTCATTTTTCTCACTCCCTTTTCAGCACTTCGATCACTTCGGACCATGCCCAGTCCACCCGATTTCCCACGCCACTGAGAGCCGTTCTTTATCAAATTAGGCCCCTCGACCCCGAGACCATTCAATACGCCCTCGCAAAACGGCACCTACGACTTCACCCGCCTCCTCGATCGCAGTCGCGATTCCCTCCAGCGCGACATCGGCAGGTAAATCCGGAATGATTCTTGATCCGTTTCCTCAAAAACAAATCGCCAATCCAGCATCCGCGCAATCGGGTGATCAATCGCAGGTTTTTCATCTGAATCCGCCCAAGGAACAATCCAACGCGCCCGTGCCATACCCCGCCCCCCGAAACACAGGAACAAGATGATTTTGATTGTTTCTGTCTCTCGTAATTTCCTGTCTCTCGTAATTTCCCTCCTCGACTTCCAAAACCGCCCTGCTAGACCTGCCCCCATTCAATGATCACAGGCGAAATCAAATCCAAAGTCGACCGCATCTGGGACACCCTCTGGTCCGGCGGCATTTCCAATCCGCTCACCATCATCGAGCAGCTCACCTACCTGCTCTTCATCAAGCGTCTGGACGAACTTCACACCCTCAAGGAAAACAAGGCCAACCGCCTCAAGAAACCCATCGAGGAACCCATTTTCACCCCGAAGCAGAACAACCTCCGCTGGTCACGCTTCAAGGAAACCTCCCCCGACGAAATGTTCACCACCGTGCGGGACAAGGCGTTTCCCTTCATCAAGGATCTTGGCAAATCCATCACGGGCGAAGGCGGCAGCACTTACAGCCACCACATGAAGGACGCCACCTTCATGATGCCCACGCCGCGCGTCCTCGCGAACATCGTGGACCAGCTCGACGCCATCGACATGGCCGACAGCGATACCAAGGGCGATCTCTACGAATACATGCTCGGGAAAATCGCCAGCGCCGGCCAGAATGGCCAGTTCCGCAGCCCGCGCCACATCATCGAGCTGATGGTCGATATGACCGCTCCCACGCCCAAGGACAAGATTTGCGATCCCGCCTGCGGCACCGCCGGATTCCTCGTCGCCGCCTCGGAATACCTCACCACCCACCACAGCGATGCCATCTACAAGGATGCCACCGCCCGCCGCCGCTTCAATGAGGCCACCTTCCACGGCTACGATTTCGATTCCACCATGCTCCGCATCGGCAGCATGAACATGCTCCTCCACGGTGTGGAAAACCCGGATATCCGCTACAAGGATTCGCTTTCCGAGAACGATGAGGACGACACCGAGAAATACTCCCTCATCCTCGCCAATCCGCCCTTCGCGGGCAGCCTCGATTACGAATCCACCGCCAAGGATCTCCAGCGCATCGTCAAGACCAAGAAAACCGAACTGCTCTTCATGGCGCTCTTCCTGCGCATGCTCCAGACTGGTGGCCGCGCTGCGGTCATCGTGCCGGATGGCGTGCTCTTCGGCTCTTCCAATGCCCACCAGCAAATCCGCAAAATGCTGGTGGAGGATCAGAAACTCCAAGCCGTCATCTCCATGCCCTCCGGCGTCTTCAAGCCCTACGCCGGAGTCTCCACCGCCATCCTGTTCTTCACCAAGACCAACTCCGGCGGCACCGACCAGGTCTGGTTTTACGACATGAAACAGGACGGCTTCTCGCTCGATGACAAGCGCACCCCGCAGCCCGACAAGTCCGACATTCCCGATGTTCTGAAGCGCTGGAAAAACCTAGCCAAAGAAAAATCCCGCGCCCGCACCGACCAGAGTTTCCTCGTGCCCAAGGCCGACATCGTCGCCAACAACTACGACCTCTCACTCAACCGCTACAAGGAAGTCGTGCATGAAACCGTCGAGCACGATTCACCGAAAAAAATCCTGACCCGCCTCGCCAAACTCGAAGACGAGATTGCCAAGGGGAGGAAAGAATTGGAGGGGTTGTTGGGATGAATTCGCCGACTTTCAGCGACTACATCGTCTATGTGGATGAGAGCGGGCATGCCTCATCGGATCCCGACCCGAATTACCCCTGTTTCGTTCTGGCGTTCTGCCTGTTCCAAAAATCCTCGTATTCGCGTCAGGTTGTCCCTGCTCTCCAAAATCTCAAATTCCGGTTCTTCGGGCATGACATGGTGGTCTTCCATGAGCGGGAGATCCGCAAGGCCTTGGATGATTTCGCCATTTTGAAAAGCCGCAAAATTCGCGAAGAGTTCCATCAAGAGCTCAACACGCTGATGAAGACAGCCGAGTTCAGTATTCTCCACCATACGATCCGCAAAGATGGGCAGCATCTGCCCGAGGATAATCTCTACCACATCGCCGCTCAAAGGTGCCTTGAAGGGCTTTACGAAAAACTCATCGAATTGGGCCAGAAAGAAGGACGTTCCCATGTGGTCTTCGAGAAGAGGGGAAATGCGGAGGATCGTCTCTTGGAACTGGAATTCCGACGGATCTGCGCAGGCGACAACAAACACCAAATGCCCTATCCCTTTGTTCCTGTTTTTGCCTCGAAAAAAGTCAATTCGACCGGTCTCCAATTTGCTGATCTCGTGGCGCGACCGATTGGTCTGGCGTTCCTTCGGCCGGAGCAAACGAACCGCGCTTACAAGATTCTGGCCACCAAAGACCTCAACCCCACCCTCACTCAGTCCGAATTCGACATCCCTTAAAAAACAAAGGGCCACGGAGATTTCCCCGTAGCCACAATGCCGGCTGAGAATTCCCAACCCGCCCGAATTGATCACACGCCCACCTCCGTTTCAACTGAAATTACACTTTTTCTGTGTAGCAAGCGCCCCGCCAATCTGTCCACAAGATGAAAAATTCACCCAATCAAGACACCGTAAATCATTTCTCTTCAGAGGATTGCGTCGCTATCGCCAAGCTCGAAGACGAGATCGCCAAGGGCAGTAAAGAACTGGAGGGGTTGCTGAAATGAGTAAACTATGCAATTTCTTCCGGTCTGAAGGGCCAAAACATGACAGCCTAGGGCAGCGCCCTAGGTGTGGACGGGTGGTGAAATTGAGGCCTGAAGGGCCGCTACAACCTGCGCGAATGGTCTCCGGTAGCTCTTGTGCCGCCCCGTTGGGGCTTGGGAATTTTTGGGGGGATTCATACCCAGGGCGATGCCCTGGGCTGAGGGATGATGCGCCGTTGGCGCGGAAGAGGAGCACGATGAGGAAATGCAAAATGAATTTCGAAGACGAGATTGCCAAGGGCAGAATAGAACTGGAGGGGCTGTTGAAATGAACCAGCGATTAGAGCAAATCGCCGAGTCTGTTGATTACGGTGTAACGGCATCCGCCGCAAATTCACCGATTGGACCAAAGTTTCTTCGAATCACCGACATCCAAGACGGGCAAGTTGATTGGAGGTCTGTTCCTTGGTGCAAATGTGATAAGCGAGAATCGGAATCGTCCAGATTGAAAGCTGGCGATATTGTGTTTGCCCGAACTGGGGCTACTACCGGTAAGAGTTATCTGATCAATGAATGTCCGGATGATGCGGTTTTTGCATCATACCTGATTCGAGTTCGGCTCAAGAAAATCGCAGATCCCAAATTTGTCGGACATTTTTTTCAATCAGTTGACTACTGGAAGCAAATCACGAAAGGATCACGAGGAGCGGCACAGCCGGGCGTGAATGCCTCCACTCTCAAGCAACTACAAATCCCCCTCCCACCCCTCGCCGAGCAGAAGCGGATCGCGGCGATTCTGGATGCGGCGGACGCCTTGCGGGCCAAGCGCCGCGAGGCCATCGCCCAACTCGACGCCCTCCTCCAATCCTCCTTCCTCACCCTCTTCGGCGATCCGGTCGAGAATCCGATGGGGTGGCCACAATCCGAACTTGGTGATCTAGTAGCCGATGATGACCGCATCAATTACGGAGTTGTACAACCAGGAGACGAATGCCCCGGCGGGAGACCGCTCATTCGAGTCGGCGACTTTGTTGGTGGCGAACTTGATCTATCAGGTATCAAGTTCATTGATCCGAAAATCGATGCTCAATATGAGCGCTCCCGATTGCTCGGCACCGAGCTTTTGGTGAGTTGCGTCGGATCGATTGGAACGATTTGCCGAGTCCCCTTGGCAGCGAAGGGTCACAATATTGCGCGAGCTGTAGCGCGGGTGCCGCTTGGTTCTAAAGTGGAGCGCGAATTCATGCTATTCTGCCTTCGATCATCTGGCGTTCAGAACTATTTCTCCAACGAGACAAGAACCGTGAGCCAGCCAACATTGAACATCGGCTTGATCAAGGCTGCGACAGTCACCGTCCCCCCGCTTCCCCTCCAACAAAAATTCGCCGCCATCGTCGAATCCGTCGAGCGCCAGAAGGCCGCGCAGCGCGCCCACCTCGCCGAACTGGACGCCCTCTTCGCCGCCCTCCAGCACCGCGCCTTTCGCGGGGAACTTTGAATCCTTGAGCCATGACTGACGCCGTATTCAACGCTGATAACCTCCGGGAAGACATCGATCTCGAAGCCAAGAGCGCGCTTGGCCAGGACGGTCGTGGTGCGTTGCCGAAGGATCTTTTCGAGACCTATTCGGCCTTCGCCAACACGGATGGCGGCATGATCTATCTGGGTGTGAAGGAACTCAAAGACCGTAGTTTTGATGCTCATGGCATTGAGAATCCCGACCCGGTGCTGGATGATCTCTGGAATCAATTGAACAACCCGCAGAAGGTCAGCCGCAACCTGCTCACTCCCGCGATGGTGCGGAGGTTCCCATCAGGCGCAGGTCGGTGGGTGATCGAGATCGAGGTGCCCCGCGCCACCCGTCATGAGCGCCCGATCTTCATCAACGGCAATCCGCTGAAGGGCACCTATAAGCGGCATCATGCCGGGGACTACTTGTGCCGCGAGGACGAGGTGAAACGCATGCTCGCCGAGCAGACCGAGGATGCGCGGGATGCGCGGCTTCTACCCGGTTACACGTTCGACGATTTGGACATGGACAGTTTCAAGGCCTACCGCAACCGCATGGCGGCCCTGAAGCCGGACCATCCATTCAACGGTGCCGAGAATCTGGAATTTCTCCGCAAACTTGGCGGGTGGAGGAAGGATCGGCAAACGGGCGAGGAGGGGCTTACGTTGGCGGGGCTGTTGATGTTTGGAAAACACGAGGCCATTCATGAGGTCGTGCCCAATTATTTCGTGGACTACCGGGAGCTGCCCGTCGGTGGGACGAAAACCAAATGGGTGGACCGGCTGAGCCCGGATGGCACGTGGTCGGGCAATCTTTACGATTTCTATCGCATGACCATTCAACGGCTGTTCCGGGATCTGAAAGTCCCATTTCGGTTGGAAGGAGGTGAGCGGGAAGACGACACGCCGGTTCACAAGGCCCTGCGCGAGGCCTTGGTGAACTCGCTGGTTCATGCGGACTATTCCGCCAGCATTTCGATTCTGGTGGTCAAGGCTCCCGTTTATTTCGGGTTCCGGAATCCGGGGAAGATGCGCATTCCGATCGAGAAGGCACTGGAGGGCGGCCACAGTGATTGCCGGAACCGGAGCCTGCAAAAAATGTTCAGCCTCATCGGCTTGGGCGAGCAAGCGGGGTCCGGCATCCCACGGGTGCTGGAGAACTGGAAATCCCAGCACTACCGCCTCCCTGAGATGTGGGAATCCGACGAGCCGGAGGCCACGCTGATGAGACTGCGCACGGTGAGCCTGCTCCCGGAATCGACCTTGAAAGATTTGCGGGACCTTTTCGGCAAATCTTTCGACCAGCTTGATGAGAATGGGCGTCTCGCCCTGGCGACCGCACACATCGAGGGCTTTGTGACCAATGGCCGCCTCAAGCAGATCTCACGCCTACACCCCCGCGACATCACCCTTTTGCTCAAAGGACTGGTCGATCAAAGGATGCTCGTCCCCGACGGGCAAGGGAGGGCCACGAGCTATCGCCTGGCGGGAACCGAGGCCGTGGATCTGGCAAGCACGGCGGATTTGGAAAGTCCTCCGGCGAGGTCCGAAGATTTGACGCAGAGGTCCGAAGATTTGGGCTCGAGGTCCGAACATTTGGATCCGAGCTTGTCACATTTGGAGGCGAGCTCGTCACATTTG
>ERZ1022724.297-NODE-297-length-10513-cov-7.746127_pt1 | contig 10513 bp, 11 predicted proteins | sample MGYA00521091_ERZ1022724 | MGnify/ENA primary metagenome ERZ1022724 (study PRJEB33162, sample SAMN09537610) | freshwater metagenome | isolation source: freshwater | place: Canada:Alberta | collected 2017-07 | study: EMG produced TPA metagenomics assembly of the... | reverse complement strand
CTTGATCATGTTGTTAGAGCCCCGCTAACCCGAAAATTTGTCGTGTAATGTGATTCCAGATCTGAAACGCCGCGTTGCGGAACGGTGCCAACTCGCGTGTGAGCGCGGCAACGGCACGCTCGTCGGCCGGTGCGGCGAGGTGGATTTTCTGTAAAAAACTTTCCTGGGAAAAGATGACGATTTCCAAACACATCCCGAGCTGGTCAGCATCGGCAAGAATGGACTTGAGCGTGGCAAGTGGGGCCGGTCGCAGCGCCCCGTCGGCATCATAAAGTGTGCTTTGAGGTGAGGCGTCGACGAAGCCAAGCCCGCTGTCCCACTGACACCAGACGCGCAAGACGTTGATCCCGTAGCCCTGAAATTTCCTGAGCCATTTCAACCGTGCCTCGGCGCTCGCATTGAAGGCCGGATTGTAGATCGCATTGAAGAAACTGACTCCGGTGTAGGGAAACGGCCTGTCATCGAGAGTGAAGTGCGAGGCGTTGATGGCAAGGCGATGCCTCGTCGCTACCGGGTTGGATTGCGCCTGAGCTAGGGGTGCTGTCGCAAAGATTATTAGCATCCAGAAAAGCTGCCATATCCGATTGAACGTGGTTTGGTCATTGTCTGCATCCATGATTGTCATCGTTATTCAAATTGCGTCCAAACCGAAAAGCTAGCGGATGGGCACGAATGGATTTATCGTTTACCTCTCAGGCGTCGGTCCAGCTGGGCCTGATAGATATTCTGAGGTCGCAGCTTCAGCGGATCGATCACTTCGGACCAGCATAGTTCATTTGCCGCAGGCGGGCCGTCGGCCGCTTGCAGGCCAACGAGATTCAAGGTCGCGGGGCCGAACCCGGTTTGGAATGACTGAGGCTTTTGTGCCCGAATATTCCAGAATGTTCCACGTGCCCCGCAGTGCCTTCCGAGATCCCCGCCGCCGCTTTGCCACATGCGCGTGCCGGCGCCGAGATCGATGTCAGTGAAGACGTTCTCGTATGGAGCGCGCTTGTGGTGATCCAGACTGAGATCCAGTCCGCTCCCTGACATCGCGACGTTGCCAGCACCGCCTTCGACAGTAACATCGTGGATGAACTTTTGTTGGAAATCAAAATTGGAAAACAGGTTGTCATGCCCCGTTAGACTCATCCCATGGTGACCGAAGAATCCGCGGTTTGCGGTGACACCCATGGTCTGGAAGCGAATGCGATCGATGGTGCAAAATTTTGCGGCCGCGAAGATGCCGCTGTCGGAGTTGGTGATGACGAGGTTGCGAGCCCAGCAATTTGAAACTCCCACGAAAGTCACAGCATTGTATCCCAGCTCCATGAGGTGTCCGGCATAAGTTCTCTCAGGAAATTTGAAGCCGATGTTTTCGATTCCGCATTCGGTGACGGAGGGGGTGTAGATTGAAACATTGGGCGTCCATTCGGGTCTGAGGTCGATTCGCAAGGGCCTTTCCAAGGTCAGGACCTTGCCGGAGATTCCAATCACGCGGGAAACGAACTCAGTGCGGTGCTTCGATGGCTTGATGTTGTTGGTTGAACCTGCGTCGTCGGAGTAAAGGTGATCCAGCAGCGACTTATTTGCTTCATCAACGACATTGATTTGGATCCACGAGCCTGGGAGGAGCGAGCTTGGTGGGCTCTCTGTAAGTTGAACTTGAGTATCGCCACGTTGTGCTGTTGCTGCCACTGGTCCAAGTGAGACACCGCTCTTTCTACCGGAGAATTTAACGATGCCGCCGGACCAGGAATAGTTGGATGAGCGGCTACCGCTGGCGGTTGCGCCCCAGTCGGGTAGGATGTCATTGAGTGGCATGGGGCAGAGCAGGATGGATTCCTCCGAGCCTTCGCCGCGGAGGACGATCCCGGGCTTGTTGATCTCCAGGATTTTGGTGATGCGGTAGGTTCCTTTCGGGATTATCACCGCGCCTTTGGCGGTTTTTGCAATCGCTTCCAAGAAGGCGTTGGAGTCATCAGTGACACCGTCGCCCTTCGCCCCGAAGTCTTTCACATTCGCAGCTTCGGGAATAGTGGGGATGGGTCTTTCGCCACAGGCGTAGCCAGCGAACGAAATGTCCGGAAGTTGCCCCGCAGGTTTCCATAGTTCGCCGTCATTTCCCCAAAGTTGTGAGATTTCCTCACCATTCAGAGCACTCTTCGACAGGAAAACTGTCGCTGCCATCACTAACACTGACAAACGATTCATTGATAATTGATTGCTAGAACTTTGCTTCTGGGATGAAGGCCGTTGAAAGATGCGTTGGGCCGGACCGGAGGGCGGCGAAAAGGGGATTGATGTACCTTCATCGCATACTTTTTAACGTGCTTCCCGGCGCTTGAGCATGGCCTGATCAGGCCATTTATCAGCTGATTCGGGGGCGAGGACAAGGTGGATCTCCGAAAAGTGGGAAATCGACAGTTTCCCACTTGTGTTTCCTGCGGATCGATGGCAGTATGCGCACATGGCAACATCAGTCACCATCCGGCCGGATACGAAGGGACGCATCGCCTTGGGCAAACTTGCCCGTGGTGTCAGCAGCTTTCATGCAACCACGGACGAGAGGGGGCGGATCATCCTGGAACCATTCACGGAAATCCCCGCGAGTGAAAAGTGGCTGTTCGACAACAAGCCCGCGCTGGCTGCCGTCAAGAAGGGGTTGAGCGAGGCAGCTGCAGGCCGCGTCAAGTCGCGCGGTAGCTTCGCCCGGTTCGCCAACGATAAAATCGATTGATCCGTGACCTACGAACTGCTTTTCACGGATCAGGCGGATGCGGATCTCGACTCACTGGAGGCGGACAGCAGTCTGGCGAAGCGACTCAGGGCGGTGAGAAAAGCACTGGCATTTCTGGAAACCAACCCCCGTCATCCGGGCCTGAATACCCACAAATTCAGCTCGCTCAAGGGACCGGGAGGCGAAGAAGTTTTTGAGGCCTACGCGGAAAACAAGACTCCTGCCGCGTGGCGGATTTTCTGGTATTACGGTCCGGACAAGAAGCAAATCACGATTATCGCCATCACACCTCATCCCTGAGCAGGTTTCCGGTGGACTCAGCGCACTCGTTGATTCCTTCGTGAAAATCCGTTCCTCCCGGAGCGTCTCTTCACGGGGTATGTCACTTTTCACCTGAGGTCTGCGCAGTGGACTTGGCCAAGGTGAGCGCCGCCTCCCGCAAGTGAGCGGGTGCCTTGGACGCAGCCAGGCTCTTCAGCAGTCGTTTTGCGACATCGGCCTGCCCGTTGCGAATGAGCGCCGCTGAAGCCGCGAGGTTGGCGTGGGCGATTTCCAACAGGGCGGCCTCACTCCGCGCCCCGTCCACTCCGGAGAACATCGCCAGCGCCCGTTGGGCTTGCGCATCTGCTAGATTACTAACGACGACGATACGACCGATTGCGGCGATCGCGCCGGCTTGTGGACTGCGGGCGGGGTCGTCCGCCAGATCCATCAATGCTCCGAGTGCGGCCTTTTCCTGGCGCACGGCCAGGGAATCCACCACCCCGGCAAGCAGGTGGCCCTTGAGAGTAGGCAGAGTCTCAAGCAGCGCGGCGCCTGCCGTAGGCGAAGGGATGTTCTCGAGCGCGTAGCGGGCGAAATCGGACAGCTTGTCATCGGCTAACAACTTCGCCAGCGCGGAAACGGAATCCGCAGTGCCGATGGCGGCGAGGCGCTGGCAGGCACGCGCTTTGAGTTCGAACGAAGCGTCGGAATCGAGTGATTCGACAAGTTCAGCAGGGGATGATTTTTCAGGGATCATGGCTGATTTTGGTTTTATGCATGCCACGGCGCGCGGCGGGCACGGCTGCGGAGACGGTTGGCTTCGTCATCATTGACAAACGACTCGGTGGCGGGGTCGAAGGTGAGTTTCCTGCCGAGGACGAAGGACATGGCTGCGGCGTGGCAAGCAATGTGGGAACTGCGCATGACCCTGGAATTCGCTGTGGGTGAATTTCGCGACTTGATGCAGTCCAGGAAATTCCTGATGTGAGCAGAGGGATCACCGCCCGGCACGGGATCAATGACAAGCCCATCCAATAACGAGGGTGGATTGGCGACGATCTTTCCGAAAGATCCTGCCTCCACCCAGCCTTTTTCCCCTTCGAAGCGGACGGGGCAGCTCCCGAGGTCGAGCCACTCACCCTCAGCCTTGAAGCCGCCCAGGCGCATCACGAGCTTCGCACCGTTTGCATAGCGGGCGTGAATGGTCTGGCCGTCGGGCGTGAACTCGACGGGTGTCGTGCCATCCATGTCGAGCGCCCACTGGCAGAGGTCCACGGTATGAGCACCCCAATCCAAGAGTTTCGCGCCGGAATCGAAATCACGATGGCCACGCCATTGGCCGCGCACATAGGCTTGATTGTATGGCCGCCACGGCACCGGGCCAAGCCAACGATCCCAATCAACCTCCTCCTGCGCGGGGTCCGGTTCCGCCGGCAGCCAATCATACCTTTCCTCAAGATTGAAAATTCCGGCGTGGACGGTGTGGATTCGCCCGAGGCGTCCGCTGCGGGCGAGTTCCACCGCATGGCGGAAATTCGGGACATTGCGCCGCTGGGTGCCGGCTTGGAAAACCCGGCCATAGAGCCGGACGGCTTCGTCGAGTTCCCTGCACTCGGCGATGGTGATCGCGCAGGGTTTTTCCGAGTAAACGTCCTTGCCTGCCTTTACCGCGAGAATGCTGGCCACGGCGTGCCAGCGATCACCGGTGGCGATGAGCAGGGCATCGATGTCATCCCGCCCGATCAGCTCCAACATGTCGCCGGTGCTTTGGCAGTCTTGATTGTTGTATGCGCGGTCCACCATCATTTTGGCAGTTCGGCGGTTTGACTTTTGCACGTCGCAAACGGTGATGAACTTCGCATCCGGCTGTTTGAGGAATGCGGTCAGCACCTCTCGGCCGCGCGGGCCGATGCCGATCATCCCCATGTTGATGCGGTTGCTCGGAGCCACGTGACCATCACGGCCCAGCGCACTGGCTGGGATGATGGCAGGCATTCCAAGCACCAGTGCTGTCTTCTTGATGAACTCTCGCCGGGTGGGGTTGTGGGTCATGAGGGTCATGGAGTGTTTGGGGTTTTGTAGGATATAGAAAAATTATAATTCTTGGAAGGGCGCTTTGAAGTTGATCGCACTTTAAAATGGCTCGGTCTGTTAACAATTAGCATTGCGATGATTAATCCGAATATAGCCTGATCGGACTATATTCTCGTGAACACGAGATTTAAGAAGCGGCGGTGAATTCATGCATTGAACGGCGGATGAACAAGCGAGCCAAACTACAACCGGCCACGCTCGTGATCGCAGGAAAGAAAAGTGAGCCAACACCCGCTCTCTACACGACGGGAGGAACGTCAACCCACGCCCCGGCCTGGTGGGATTTCCAACTCAGTTCCGCGAGTTGCACGCCCTTGGCGCCTTCGCGCAGGGTCCAGGGGAAGGGTTCGTCGTTGACGACGTGTTTGAGAAACAGCTCCCACTGGATTTTGAAGGCATTTTCAAAATTCAGTTGGTCCGGCACCTCGGTCCAGCGGTCGTAGTAATTGACTGGACTGTCGATATCCGGATTCCAGATCGGGCGCGGCGTGACACTCTGGTGCTGCGCCCAGCACTTGCGCAGGCCGACGATGGCGGAGCCCTCGGTGCCATCGACCTGCATCGTGAGAAGGTCGTCGCGACGGACACGCACGTTCCAGGAGGAATTGAACTGGCAGGTGATGCCATTTTCGGTCTCGAAAAGCGCGTAAGCCGAGTCGTCTGCGGTGCATTTGAAAGCCTCGCCACTTTCATCGCGGCGCTGCTCGATGTGAGTGGCCGCCTTGCAGAAAACACGGGTGACCTTGCCGAAAAGATTGTCGATCACGTAGCGCCAGTGGCAGTGCATATCAACGATAATGCCACCGCCGTCTTCGCTGCGGTAGTTCCAACTGGGCCGTTGGATCGGCTGCCCTTTGTGCTCGCCGGTGAAGACCCAGTAGCCGAACTCACCGCGGACGCTCAGGATTTTACCGAAGAACCCCTGCTCCTTGAGTAGTTGATATTTCCGCAAACCGGGCAGCCACAACTTGTCTTGCACCGCGCCGTTTTTGACCCTGGCATTCTCGGCCACCACGGCGATGCGCAATGCTTCATCGAACGATGCGGCGGTGGGTTTCTCACAATAGACGTGCTTGCCCGCGGCGATTGCCTTTTCCAAAAACCCAATGCGGAACGGCGTGCCGGAAGCATCAAAGAAAATTTCGTTGTGCGGGTCTGCCAGCGCGGCATCCAGATCGGTGGTGAAGCGCTCAACCCCGTGCTTTGAGGCAAGCGCGCGGACCTTATCCGCATTGCGGCCAGTGAGGATCGGGTCGGGGATCACCAGCGTGTCGCCGCACATCACGCCGCCTTGATCACGGATCGCGAGGATGGAACGCACGAGGTGCTGGTTGGTGCCCATGCGTCCCGTGACGCCGTTGAGGATGATGCCGATTTTTTTGGTGTTCATGCTGGTTCGTGTTAGATTGTCGCGCAGCTGGCGATGATTTTTTCGAGGAAGTCGTGCTGATTTTCCGCCCAATATTTCCTGGAAAAAATTTCCACTTCGGTGAGTCCGGTGAAGCCACTGGCACGCACCATTTCAGCGATCCGCGCTGAGGCGCTCACGCCCTCGCCGGGCAAGCCACGGTCAAGCAGAATGTGGTCGAAGTCCGGCTTAAACTCGCAGACGTGGAAGGCGAACAACCGCTTGGCGGCGGCGCATGTCTGAATCTGTGCCTCCAGCCCGCTTTCCCACCAGACATGAAAAACATCGAGCGCCACCCCGACAAGCGGGTGATTCACGGATTCGGCCAGCTCGTTGGCATCGCGCATGGAGGCAACGGCCGAGCGGTCGCCTGCATACATCGGATGGAGCGGCTCGATCGCCAACTGGATTCCCGCGCTTTCGGCCTGTGGCAGCAGCGCGGCAATGCCATCAAGGATTTGATCGAGATTCTCCTCAGGGGTTTGGCCGACCGTCGCACCGCAGACAAGCACGACCATGGGCAGTCCGAGCGCCTCAGCCTCGCGCAACGCTTCCCGGTTTACCTCAATCGCGGTCTCGCGGGTCGGCAGATCCTTGCCGGTGAAAAAGCCTCCGCGAACCAGATTAACAGGCTTCAGTCCGCTGTCTTGAAGGTGCTTCCTCACTTTAGCAAGATCGTGACCGGCGACTGTTTCCCGCCAGATTGACACCCCGCCGATGCCACGCCGTGCGTAGTTTTCGAGGCACTCATGGATCGACCATGGCTTATTGGTGAATGTGTGGACAGCGAGTTGGTCAGGACTCATGACGGGGCAAACGAAGCATCATATTTTTTTCTTGCAAGATAAAATTGCGCCTTTTAATTATCTCCAAGGAAATGTCTTCCACATTATTTGAAACTCTCGATTTCTCCGTGATTCGCGATCTTCGCAAACGCGAAGGACTGACGCTGGGCGAGTTATCCCTCCGCTGCGGGATTTCCAATTCCGTCCTATCCAAGCTCGAGCGCAATCAAAACGCGGTCGAGCTGGAGACCCTTTACCGCATCGCCCGGGCCTTCGGACTCTCCGCTTCCGACTTGTTATCCCTGGCGGAATCGGTCACCGCGCACCGGAAATCGACCGTCCGCTACCGCTCCGGCCCATTCGATTTTGAAAAGCTGTCCTTTCAGGGAATTGATTGTTTTCGCGCCACCGCCAAGGCGGGCGACTCGCTCGCGCGCCCGGAAGCCCATGGCGATGAAAACGAAATCTGCTGGGTGCTCCGTGGCAGGATCGCCATCTCACTCCCCCGCGAGCGCCACGAACTCGCCGCGGGCGAGGCCCTCAAGTTCGACGCGATGCTCGAGCACACCTACGAGATCCTCGAAGACGCCGAACTCACCATCATCCACCTGACCAAACAACACCGATTTTAAGCTATCCCCACCATCAGAATGCAATGATCCATCTCGACTCCGCTCCCACTCTAGCAGACCTCCACGCCCCGCTTCAGCAGTTTTTCTCGCTGGCGAAGGACAAGATCGAAGCCATCGACCGCGAATACGATGAATCGAAAGGCTCGCCCGTCTTCACCGTCGGCGGCAAATACACGACCCGCGGCTGGACCGAGTGGACCGAAGGCTTCCGCTATGGCATCGCCATCCTCCACTTCGATGCCACAGGTGACCCCTCCAGCCTCGCCAGCGGCCGGGAGCGCACCGTCCGGAAAATGGCCTCACACGTCTCCCACATCGGGGTCCACGACCACGGCTTCAACAATCTTTCGACTTACGGCAATCTTCGCCGCTTGATGCAAGAGGGCCGCCTGCCCTCTAACGAATGGGAGAAAAATTTCTATGAGCTGGCAATCAAGGTTTCCGGCGCGGTCCAGGCCGCCCGTTGGACCGTGCGGCAGGGCGGCGGATTCATCCACTCCTTCAACGGCCCGCACTCGCTGTTCGTCGATACCATCCGTTCCTGCCGCATTCTGATGGAGGCCCACCGCCTCGGCCACGTGCTGATGAGCGAGGGTGACAAGGCTGTTTCCCTGCTCGACCGCGCTCTCCAGCACATCGAATCGACGGCACTCTTTTCCGTCTTCTATGGCGAAGGTCGTGACAGCTACGACGTCCGCGGCCGCACCGCCCACGAATGTGTTTTCAACACCAAGGATGGTGCCTACCGTTGCCCGAATTCGCAGCAGGGTTACACCGGCTTCAGCACCTGGACCCGCGGCCAAGCTTGGGCAACGCTCGGTTTCGCGGAGGAACTTGAGCTGCTAGACGTCATGGACGATGCCGAATTCGAACCCCACGGCGGCAAGGCCAAATGGGAAGCGCTGATGCGCAAGGCCGCCAGCGCCACCGCCGACAACTTTTTGGCGAACACTCCGACCGACGGCATTTCCTACTGGGACCAAGGCGCGCCGAAGCTCCACCTGCTCGGCGACTACCTGGACCGCCCGGCCGATCCCTTCAACGCTTACGAGCCGGTGGACAGCACCGCGTCCGCAATCACGGCCCAAGGATTGTTCCGCCTCGCCCGCTACCTCGCCACCAAGGGCGATCACGCGAACGCCGCACGCTACGAAAAAGCAGGTCTCGTCACCGCGAAGACGCTTTTCAGCGAACCCTATCTTTCCACTAACAGCAGCCACCACGGATTGCTGCTCCACTCCATCTATCATCAGCCCAATGGCTGGGATCACCGCCCCGATCCCGCAAAAGCACCCTACGGTGAATCCAGCATGTGGGGCGATTATCACGCGATGGAACTTGCCGTTTACCTCCAGCGTTTGATCGCACAGAAACCCTATCTAACTTTCTTTTCATGAAAACCGCCCTCATCACCGGCGGCTCCCGCGGCATCGGCCTTGGCTGCGCGAAAGCCCTCGCCGCCTCCGGTCACGCCATCGCCATCAACGGCATCCGCCCCGAAAGTGATGTATCCTCCGTGCTTGCCGAGCTTCGCGGCAGCGGCGCTCCGGAAGTGATCTACTGCCAGGGCGACGTCGGAACTTCTGATGGCCGCGCCGCGATCCTCTCCACCCTGCGGGCGCATTTCCCTCGCCTGAACGTATTGGTCAACAATGCGGGCGTGGCCCCGGCCGAGCGCAAGGATGTGTTGGAAACCACCGAGGAATCATTCCAACGGCTGATGCGGATCAATCTCGAAGGCCCCTACTTTCTCACCCAAGCCGTGGCGAACTGGATGATCGAAAGTCGTCAGTCCGATCCCGGTTTCGACGCCTGCATCGTCAACGTCAACTCGATCTCAGCGACGGTGGTTTCCGTGAATCGCGGAGAGTATTGTGTCTCAAAAGCGGGTTTGGGGATGGTCACCCAGCTGTTCGCCGCTCGTCTCGGCGAATTCAATATTCCAGTCTATGAAGTCCGCCCGGGCGTGACCAAGACCGACATGACCTCCGGCGTCACCGACAAGTATGACCGCCTGATCGCCAAGGGTCTCTGCGTCACACCTCGTTGGGGATTTCCGGAAGACGTGGGAAAAGCCGTCGCGAGCCTCGCCGGCGGCAATTTCCCCTACTCCACCGGCCAGATCATCATGGTGGATGGCGGCTTGACCATCCCCCGCCTCTGAGCGTCCAACTCCCGCGCGAACGCGGCATCCACCCGCTTTCAATCTTCAGGCAACTGCTCGCCCTTGGTTTCCGGTAGGAACGGCAACACCACCACCCCCAGCAGGAAAATCACGCACATGATCGAAGCGGAATCGCGAAAGGCATCGATTTTGGCAGTTGCCTTCACCGCGTCGATCACCGCAGTGGAGGCATCAGCACCAGCGAGATCGACCGCTTTCGCTTCAGCCTTCCTCGCCAGATTCGCGGCCAGCACACCGAGCGTGAAAGGGCCGGTCGCCGCGAGATAGCGTCCCACATTATAGCAAAAGGACACCCCCGTGGAACGGAGCCGGGTTGGGAACAGCTCGGGTAGATAGATTGAAAAACCCGCGAAGACCGACAACTGGAAAAAGCCCATGAGCGGAGACATCCAGAGAATATCCTGGGTGCTGTTCAGCTTCTGAAAC
>ERZ1022724.296-NODE-296-length-10527-cov-18.581169_pt1 | contig 10527 bp, 3 predicted proteins | sample MGYA00521091_ERZ1022724 | MGnify/ENA primary metagenome ERZ1022724 (study PRJEB33162, sample SAMN09537610) | freshwater metagenome | isolation source: freshwater | place: Canada:Alberta | collected 2017-07 | study: EMG produced TPA metagenomics assembly of the... | reverse complement strand
GGCAGCGTCAGATGTGTATAAGAGACAGGGCCAGCGGAGGCGGGGTCAAGGGCGGAGGGGAGTTTGACGGCCCATTCCCAATCGGCCCGGACGCGGTCGGCGAAGCCGCCGTGGCGGCCTACGATGATTTGCTCGGCGCTTGAGCAAAGCTGGTGCCTGCCCGAGAGGCAGGGTTGGCAAGCGAGGCAACTACCTGAGAACCAACCCAGTCCGACGCGGTCGCCGACCGCAAGGCCCTTGGCTTGATCGCCGATTTTCTCGATGGTGCCGATGACTTCATGGCCGGGAACCAGGGGGAAAACGGCGTTTCCCCAGTCGTTGTTAAGCATGGAGAGATCCGAGTGGCAGATCCCGCAGGATTCGATTTTGACCTGGACCTGTTCGGGGTGGAGCGGGCCTGGATCGAATTGGATTTGGCGGAGTGTTTCCCCAGCCTTGCTTGCTGCCCATCCGTGAAAGGTTTCGCTCATGGGTGGAAGATGGCGTGGGAAAACGTGGACGCAAGCGTGGACTCGCGGGAGATTGGAGATGATCCGGAAGTCCGGATTTGGGATTCAGCGATCACCCGGATTCCATGAGTGATGAGGCAGGCTGAGGATGTCGGGTTTTCACCGTTCGGGTGAAGATGAGTCGGTTTTTTGATTTCCGAGGTTTTCCTAGATCCGAGCAAGTCCATGAATCGGTGTTCACAAGCGCGAAACCACCAGGCTCACTGCGGGTTCGCATGCCCTTCAAGGAGCGGCGGTCTCCGAACCGCCGAAGGTCATGGGGAGACGATGTTGGGGAGCTTCGCGCTTGCCCGGCGGCTGCACATGCGCCAGGCCGAATCGGAGTTCGCTCCTCCTTGGTGCTGAAGGTCGGACTGCGGATCTGGGGAGGACCGAACCCGTTTTTGGCAGAGGGTCTGCGAAGGGGCCACCGGTGGAAATCAGGGGGCGGGCTTGATCGTGACCAACAAGGCGTTTTCCGCGGCGAGGTATTTTTTGGCCAGGATGTTGATTTCTTCCAATGTGATCGATTTGTAATCGGCATCCCGGGTGCGGGCCAGGTCAAGACGCTTTGGATCCGCCTGGGATTGGCTCAGCACGGTGTCTAACCAATAGCTGTTATCCCGGAGGGTTTTCTCAAGCTGTCCGATGGTGGGCTTGAGAGCGCGGTCGAGTTCGTCGGCGGTGGCTCCGGAGCTGGCCAGTTGATCGGCGAGGTCGCGCATGGTCTTGAGCAGGAGTTCGAGGTCTTCGGGTTTGCCAATGCTCTGGCCGATGAGGTATCCCACTCCGTCAAAGCCGTCCGAGCCGGAAACACCGGCGTTCGGGCTGTAGGAGGCACCAAGTTTTTCGCGGATTTCCTCGCGCAGGCGGTCGCCGTAGATATCACCTAACACATTCAAGCGGCGGAATTCCTTTTGGTTCCCGCGCAGGCCATTGGTTTTCCAGAGCGTGGTGGCGATTCCCTGGGCGATTTTTGATTCATAGGTGAATACCTTGGCGGCCGGGGCGTTGGGAAACTGGATCTTGCGCAGTTCGTTCATGGGAGCCGGGGCGGCGGCACGCGGTGCCAGCGCTCCGAAGGTGGCGAGCAAATCCGGAAGGATCACATCGGTCTCGAAGTCTCCGACCACCGAAAGCTCGAGATACCCGCCCGTGAGCTCGGGCGTGAGCCAGTTCCTGGCGTCGTTCAGCGTATAGGAAGAGAGCTTTTCCATCGGGGCGATGCCGAAACGCGGGTCGCCACCATGGATCCATGCCTGCATTTCCTGCTGCGGCCCGTCCGAGTTGTGCTTGAGCTGCTGATAGATCATGGGGATGGCTTTTTGGAACTGCCAGAGTCCCTCGTTGCGATATCCCGGATCGGTGAGCGAGGCGCAGATCAACTGCGTCTGGGTGGTGAAATCCTGGGGTGTGGTGGTGCCGCCGATGGTGAAGGCGTCTTCGCCGACCTTGAGCGAGCAGCCGACGTTCTTGCCTGCTAGAATCTGTTGGAGATCATCGTTGGAGTGCTTGCGGAGTCCGCCGCCCTCGAAGACGGCGCTTGCGAATACGTCGAGCATCGGCATGTCCTTCGGCTGGGTGAGCTTCCCCGAGCCAACGCGTGCCATGAGGTGGATTTTTCCTTTTTCAAAGTCCGTCCGCTTCAAATTGATCCGCACCTGGTTGGAGAGCACAAGCTGGGTGATGCGCAGATCGGCAACTTCCTTGCGGCTGATGACGGTGCCGGGAGTTCCGAAGTCGGTGTAGTCGAAGATTTGGATGGCCCGCAGCGCGGGGGCTTCCACCGGTTTTCCGACGGATTCCTCGTAGAGTGCGGCAAGGTCCTTGTCTGCGTTCGGTGGATTTTCCTTGGCGGTTAGAACGAGGTGGTAGCCGGGTGCATCCCAGAATTTCTTGAGCGCCTGGTGGCAGGTTTCCAGGTCGATCGTGTCGAGCGTCTGCTTGGCGAGCTCCAGGTCTGTCGAGGCTTCAGAGAATACCTTGTTGTCGTTCACCGTGCCCGCCAGCACGGTGGCGATCCCTTCGGATTTGCGGGTGGCTTTTTGTTTTACCTGCTGCTCGTAGGCGTTGAGAATGTTAGACTTTGCCTCCGTCAGTTCCGCTGCGGTGAACCCGTGAAGCAGGGCGCGGCGGAATTCCTGTTCAAGTACCGGCACCGCCTCTTGCCAACGATCCTCGGCGGCCGTGACGTCGATGGAGCCCAACTCCAGATCATTGAAGAGGATATTGCTCGATGCGGAACCCGTGGAAATGGCCGCACCCTCGATCTTGGCCAAGCGCTCGAAGCGCCGGCTGATGATGGAATGGGCGATGTCCAAGGGCATTTTCTCCGCCCGGCTTTGCCGGTTGTCAGGCTTCGGTGTGTAAGTCCGGACGAGGGTGAGTGAGAGATCCGTCGAGGTGAGTTCCTTATCCGCGAAGACGGCTGCCTGGATGCCCTCGGGCTGGAGGATCTCTCCGAGATCCGGATTTTTTCCGGGATTCTGCGGATTGGTCATGGAGCCGAAGGTCTTTTCAATCGTGGCCTTCATCACAGCGGGGGCGATGTCGCCCACGACGATGAAAGTCATCCGCTCGGGGGTGTAGTAGCGGGTGTAAAGATCCACAAAGCGCTCGCGGGGAGCTGACTTGATCACGTCTTCCAGACCGATCGGGAAGCGCCGGGTAAGCAGGGATTTTGGCAGAATTTTCTCGAATTGTTGCTGCATGATGCGTGTGCCCACCGAGTCGCGGCTGATCTTCTCGGAGAGGATCACGCCGCGCTCCTTGTCGATTTCCTCGGCACTGAGCAGCGCTCCATCGCCAAAATCACGCATCACCGTGAAGCCGAGATTGAGCGTCTCCGGCGAGAGGTCGGGAAGATCCAGCATGTAAACCGTCTCGTCGAACGAGGTGTAGGCGTTGGCGTGGGCACCGAAGGCGATCCCGAGGCGTTGCATTTTGGGAATCAGGTCGGCGGCGGTGTAGTTTTTGGAGCCGTTGAAAACCATGTGTTCCAAAAAGTGGGCCAGTCCCTGCTGGTCGTCCGCTTCCATCAGCGAACCGGCGGCGATGTGCAGACGCAGCGAAACCCGCGTGGGTGGTTCCGAGTTGGGGTAGATGATGTAGCGAAGTCCGTTTTTCAAAGTGCCAAAAACGGCTGCTGGGTCCGGAGCGATATCCGAGGAGGCCTGGGGCCACGGCTTCGGGGGCACCTCGGTCACGACGCCATCGGTCTTGACACTTGGCAGTGGGGCTTCGGACGTAGGCGACTTGGGTGACGGTGTCTGCTCTTCCGTGGTCGGTGCCGTGTGTGATAGCGGCTCCTTTTTGGACTTTACGGAGAGGACTCCGGCCATCGCGGCGAGGATCAACACAAGAATCAGCGGGGTGGCCTTTTGCATGGGCTGAGAGTGATTGACGAGTGTCTGCTTTGGCAACGCCGAAAACCAAGCGATTTCACGAATCCGCACCGCCGCAGAAAACTTTCAAAAACGGGATTGCCAAACCGCGCAAGTCATGATGCCTTTCCCTCCGAGTAATCAATGATGTGCGCGCGTGGCGGAATTGGTAGACGCGCTAGATTCAGGTTCTAGTGTCCGCAAGGATGTTCAGGTTCGAGTCCTGTCGCGCGCACCATATTGATTATTAGTGGGTTGTGGGATGTTGTCGTGGTTTTTTGGAGTCCCCCGCATTTTTCCAAAGAATCGCCGCTTCGTTGGCGTATGGGATTAGGAGCGTCCGCTTTCCGAAAAGTTTTAGCCCACCTATGAATCGCCATTTGCCGTTTCTTCTGCTCATTTTGTTCGCCGCTCAGGAACTGCCCGCCGAGCCTATTCCTGCGATTCACGAAGAGTACAACGCGACTCTCAAGGCCCAGATGCCCTTGGAAAGCGGTTGGGAGAGCCCGCCTCGCCTCGCGCGGACCCGCGTCTGGTGGTGGTGGCTCAATGGCAATACCGACAAGGAAACCATCACCCGCGACCTGGAGGCGATGAAGGCGAATGGCATCGGCGGAGCGAACGTGATCGACGCCGGCGGGGACACCCAGGAAGGAAACAAACGTGTGCCCCACGGGCCGGACTTTGCGTCACCCGCGTGGTGCGAACTTTTCCGCCACACCCTGGCCGAGGCGGATCGCCTGGATTTGGAACTCGGATTCAACATCCAAAGCGGGTGGAATCTCGGCGGCCCGTCCGTGACCGCGGAGGAATCCAGCAAACGGGTCACCTTTTCGCGGCTGACGGTCGATGGTGGCAAGTCAGTGGACGTGAAATTGGCGGAACCCGTAAAAAAGGACGGCGTCTATCAGGATGTCGCGGTGCTTGCCGTGCCACTCGGCTCGCGGAACGTGGCGATGGCTAAAATTTCAGCAAGCTCCAGCCAGCAGGAATTCGGCCCCGGCAAGGCGCTCGATGGCAATCCCGGGTCGTTCTGGGTCAGCGACTCGACCCGCCCGGCCGATGGTCCGAGCGCAAGCAAGCCGCAGTGGCTCGAGCTTGGCTTCCAAGAGGCCATACGCGCAGACCGGATCGTCATCACTCCGCGCAGTGGCTATGGTCCCAAGCGTGGCAAGCTGCAAGTGGTCGAAGGAGGCGTCCCGCGCGATCTGGTGGAGTTTTCCATGAAAGCGGACCAGCCTGGATCGATCACCTTCCCGGCGGCCGATCTGCGGAGTTTGCGGATTGTTTTCACGGACGCCTGGGACACCCAATCCGGCCCGCCTCGCAATGTGCAGGTGGCGGAGTTGGCCTTGTTTTCAGGGGCTTCCCTGGTGGCCGGTGGTGGTGAGTCCGGGTCGGGAAAAATCGCCAATCTCGACCAGAAGGCGTATTTCAAATACCCCGGCCAATTCACTGCGGCCGAGGCTTGGTATTTGCTCGATGTGGAGCCTGCGCAGGCCGGCGATGCAGCCTGCCGCGCGGATCAGGTGCTGGATCTCAGCCAGAAAATGGATTCCTCAGGCCACTTGCTCTGGGAGGCTCCGGCGGGCCGTTGGGAGGTGATTCGCTTCGGTTACACCATCACCGGAGCGCACGTCTCGACGCATAGCGAGGGCGGCGGCGGCTATGCCATCGACTATCTCGACCGCGCGACTTTGGATACCTACTGGAAAAAGGTGCTCGATCCGATTTTCGAACAGGTGAAGCCCTATCTCGGCAAGTCGCTGCGGTTCGTCCACACCGACTCATGGGAACTCGGGCCGGTCAATTGGACACGCAGGATGCCCGGCGAGTTCGCGCGGCTTCGCGGCTACGACATCAAGCCCTATCTGCCGGTCCTGGCGGGTCACATCATCGGGAACCGCGAGGTATCCACCCGTTTCCTCAATGATTTCCGCCGCACGCTCGCCGATCTGATGGCGGGGAATAAATATGAGGGATTCGCGGAAAAAGCACACGCCATCGGTGTGGGCATCCATCCGGAATCCGGCGGGCCGCACGCTGGGCCCATGGATGCCTTGCGTAATCTTGGCATCAATGATGTGCCGATGGGCGAGTTCTGGTCCACCTCGCCCCGTCACCGGGTCAAGGATGACCAACGGTTTTTTGTCAAACAAACGACCTCTGCGGCGCACACCTACGGCCGCCGGGTCTCGCTGGCGGAAGCGTTCACCAACATCGGCCGCCACTGGCAGCACGACCCGCGCTCGCTGAAGGCCACCTTCGACCGCGCCGCCTGTGAAGGGCACAACCTCACCATGTGGCACACGTTTTCCTCGTCCGCCAAGGTCCATGGCATCCCCGGAGCTGCCTACTTCGCAGGGGAGCACTTCAATCCTAACATCACCTGGTGGACGCAGGGCAGGGCGTTCATCGACTACATGAACCGCTGTCACTTCATGCTCCAACAAGGAGTCGGCGCTTCCGATGTGCTGCACTTCTACGGCGAGAATGTGCCGTCATTCGTCCGCCTCAAGCGTGACGATCCCGCGAAGTGTTTGCCGGGATACGATTATGATGTGATCGACATGCGTGCGCTGTTAGAGCGGGTCGCGGTGGACTCATCCGGCAACGCCGTGCTGCCCGAGGGGACACGTTACCGGCTCCTCTCGCTTGTCCCGCATGATGCGGTGAGCCTGCCGGTCATGAGGCATCTCGCGCGTTTGGTGGAAGACGGGCTCACTCTCGTCGGGCCCATGCCCAGGCGCCCATACTCGTTGAGCGGCGGACCCGAGGGCGATGCGGAGTTCGCGGCGCTTTGCAAGCGGCTTTGGGGGGATGGCGCGGTTGGCGTGAAAAAGACTGGCAAGGGTCGTGTGGTCTGGGGAAAGAGCACTCGTGAGCTTCTTCAAGCGGATGGTGTTCCGGAAGCATTTTCCTGGAAAGGTGGTGATGCGGAGACTTTCATCGACTTCATCCAGCGTCGCACGGATGACACCAGCATCTACTTTGTCGCCAACCGCAACGACCGCCCGGAGAATGTCGAGCTCCAGTTCCGCGAGACGGGGTTTGTGCCGGAGTTCTGGGATCCGGTCACCGGCCTGCGCCGCGAGGCCACCGACTTCAGGGTGGAGAACGGCCGCACCTTGATTCCCTATCCCATGACCGGCGAACAGGCGTTTTTCGTGCTCTTCCGGAAGCCGCTCGACACGGCGACCGCCTCCGGCAAGCCGAATGTTCCTGCTCTAACAACCGCACTCGGAATCGAGGGGCCATGGCAGGTTTCATTCGATCCCGCGTGGGGTGGTCCCGCTACCACCACCTTCGAGAAATTGATCGACTGGACCACCCACCCCGAGCCGGGGATCCGCTATTATTCAGGCAGTGCGGACTATGAAAAAACCTTCAAGGCTCCCGCCATCAGCGGCCCCGTTTTCCTGGATCTTGGTGGGGTGGAAAGCCTCTGCGAAGTGAAGCTCAACGGTGAAAACCTCGGTGTGTTGTGGAGCGCTCCGTTCCGCGTCGATCTAACAGGAAGATTGAAGACGGGTGAAAACCAGCTGCAAATCAAGATCGTGAACCTCTGGGCTAACCGCATTATCGGCGACGCCGCCCTGCCCGAGTCCAAGCGCCGGACCCGCACCAACATCACCAAGCTGACCAAAGACACCCCGCTGGAACCATCTGGCTTGTTCGGTCCGGTTCGGTTGCTGGTTCCTCAGTAAAGCCGGAGCAGGTTTGCTGATACCATTTCCCGCATCTGGAAATCATGCGGATTCAAGCCTGAACCGGACGTGTGATGTGCCAGCTTGCGAGGTGCGCATCACGGAATAAACGTCCGCAAGCGGTGGAAGGTAGGCAGGCTCGTCGTCGGAGTCTGAAGGGTGATCTGGCGCAATACGCCTCCAAGCGATGACCCTCTCCGGGTGGCCGTGGAGTCAAGTGTGGGACTGGGCGAGGAGTTCCACGATGTTGGTGAGGACCTCATCGCGGTCCTTGCCGGCGAGACCGAGGGCGAGTTGGGCGGTGAGCAGGCCGTAACGGACGCCGATGTCATGGCGGCGGCCTTGAAGTTGGTGGGCGAGGTAGCGCTCGCGCGTGGCCAGTTCCGAGAGCGCGCTTGAGAGGTCCGCCGCGCCGCTGCGGAGCTGCTCGGAGAGGATTTCCATGAGGGTGGGCGTCAGCACGTGGAGCCCGAAGAAGCAGAGGTAGTTGCCAGCGCGGAGTCCGGGGACCACCAAGCGCTGCTCGGCTTCCGTAGGGGTGGGTTTTTCCAGAACGGTCTCGACCTGATAGAGGCAGTCACTCCCGGCAAGCCGCCGGCCCCCGACGGCTCCGTAGAGGGGGAGCTTGCTCTCGTGAGTCGCCTGGACCGCGGAGACGGCGCAATCTTCCGTGAGCGCGGTGCCTAACACCTGGGCCGCACAAGAAATCTCGGTGCGGCTGAGGTAGAGGTGGTCGCCCACCATCAGTAGAAATGGCTCATCGCCCGTGAAACCGGCTGCGCAATGGATGGCATGGGCGTAGCCAAGGGCTTCGGGCTGCTCGATAAAGGTCATGTGGCTGGCATGGGAGCCGGCAGCAGCGGCGTAGGCGGCCTCGTCACCGGGGCAGATAATCACGGCGATTTCCTCGATTCCCGCGGCGGTGATTTCCTCGGCGAGAATGGCGAGGGCGGATCTGGAGGCTCCATCGCGATCCACCAAGGTCTGAAGAGGCAGGGTGCGTTGGGTCTTTCCGGCAGCGGTGATAACGGCTTTTTTAACTTTCACGGGTGGAAGTCTGGCGAATCCGTCGGTGATGGCAATCCCCGAGCGATCTGAAGCAAAAAAACCGGCCCGTGGATCCATTCGCTTGGCGAAAAAATGCCGGGCCGATTGCCAAATCAGCTCAGCGATCCTAGAAGTCCCGGGGCATCTCTGTCCACCGATGCGCTTGACTTTTTCAAAGTCGGCGGCGGCGCAGAAGCACGCATGAACCAAGACCACTCAATACGATTGCAGCCGGCTCGGGGATTGAGGCTGAATGGGTATAGCTATTCCCGTTCAGTGTGACTGGAGATTCCGTGAGAGTTAGACTTACATTGCCGACGAAGTTGTTGGACAGATCTCTGAAGTGTGCGGTGACCATTGTTCCATTGACTGCTCCGGCGCCGTCAGGGTTGGCAAATAGATCCAGATCGACGTTGAAGTTGAGAATGTCGCCCGGGTCGAATGAACTTAGAAGCACAGTAGCGGTTGAAGTTCCATCCGTCTCCGATCCGTCGGGGTAGGTTGCTGTCAGCGCACCCGCGGAAGCCACGGTGATCCAATTGCTGGAAGCTGTTCCCGGCGCAGCCGGGTTGCTGTTAAAGAAAGTGCTGTTGGTAAGTTGTTTTCTGTAAGCTGCCTCAGAATGCTTACGGCGAATCACTTATCTATCAGGAGCTGGTGGGGGGAAAGAAGTGGCTGCTTTTCACCGTGGCCATGGGCTTGTTTGGATCTGGGATGGTTTTGGACCGGCGTAAGTTGGTGCTGTATTCCGTAGGTCTGTTCTTGGGGGGAGGATTGGTGACCATGCGTCATGGGTTGATCGGAGGGCTGGCAGGTTGCTCTGTTTGCCGGGTTCCTTTCATGTTCACACCTGCTTCAGGCAAAGAGCCGGAAGTCGCTCCACGTTTTGGGACGCTATCGACTCAGCTTGTTCGCCAAGGCTTCAAGTCTCGCCAGGTTTTCTCGGCTCAGTCCATGGTAACCGTCATCTCCAGCAATTTCGTTGCTGCTCTCACAATCGTCAATCTGTCGTTTTGACATCGGTCTGCCCTCGGGAGGTTTCAACAGGCGAAGATCAAACGACCTCCGCTGACTACCCTCTTCTAGCAGAAATCAACTCGAAAGGTCAAGACCCGGGTTGTCATCAAATCGGTTACAAGCGGCTTCTGAGGCGGGCTTGGTCCGATCACTCGTGATCACTCAGATAACGCTCGGCCTCCAGGGCTGCTGCGCACCCTTGTCCCGCTGCGGTGATCGCCTGCCGGTAGTAGTGATCCGCCACGTCACCAGCGGCGAACAGCCCGGGAGTCTTGGTCGCCGTGCGGCCTGGATTCTGCAGGATGTAGCCATTCTCGTCTTTATCCACCAAATCACCCAGAAAAGCGCTGTTCGGCACGTGGCCGATCGCGACAAACACGCAAGCCACCGGCAGTTCACTTTCCTTACCGGTGATCAGGTTTTTGAGCATCACCGCCCGCATCTCACCCTTTTCATCCGTGAGATATTGACTGACGGTCGAATTCCAAACCGGCTCGATCTTTGGATTTGCCAGCGCCCGGTCCGCCATGATTTTCGAGGCCCGCAGCTCATCGCGGCGGTGGATCAGGTAAACCTTGCTCGCAAAGCGGGTCAGGAAACCGGCCTCTTCACATGCGCTGTCGCCGCCGCCGATCACGCACACCGGCACATCCCGATAGAACGCACCGTCGCAGGTGGCACAGGAGGTCAAACCATGCCCGATGAGCTTTTGCTCGCCTTCGATCCCCAGGTGCCGCGGTGCCGCACCTGTGGCCACGATCACGGTTTTTGTCGCAAATGTTTGGGAGCCTGCATGAAGGAGGAATGTCCCATCTTCCTTGCGCTCGACGGACTCCACGCTGGCCCACTCGATCCGGGAACCGAACTTTTCCGCCTGCGTCTGCA
>ERZ1022724.295-NODE-295-length-10543-cov-15.826468_pt1 | contig 10543 bp, 8 predicted proteins | sample MGYA00521091_ERZ1022724 | MGnify/ENA primary metagenome ERZ1022724 (study PRJEB33162, sample SAMN09537610) | freshwater metagenome | isolation source: freshwater | place: Canada:Alberta | collected 2017-07 | study: EMG produced TPA metagenomics assembly of the... | reverse complement strand
TTCTCGTCCTCCTTTTTCTCGTCCTCCTTTTTCTCGTCCTCCTTTTTCTCGTCCTCCTTTTTCTCGTCCTTCTTGTCGTCCTTGTTTTGTTGCTTTTTCAGCTCTTCCAGCTTCTTTTCGACAAGGCCCTTGTTGTAGAATGCGTCGTCATCCGAGGCGTTGAGAGCCAACGCGTCTTGATACGCCTTGATGGCATCCTCCCAGCTTTTGATGGTGGCCTCCGGTTCCTTTTCGAGCGTCCCCTGGCCAACGCGGTAGAGGGAGTTTCCGAGATTATAATAGGACCGCTGTTGCAGATTCAGGTCCTGAGTTCGTAACGAGGCCCGCAGTGTTTCAGCAGCTTTCGAAAAATCTCCCTGAGTGTAGGCTTGGGTTCCCTGATTATAGATTTCCCGTGCGTCCTGGCTCACCGTCTCCGCCGCACGGCTTGATAAATGCAGCATCAGGAAACACACCAACAACCATACCGCGCTCGTCTGAGTTCCGATATCACGCATCTTTGCAGGTGAGGACGGTGGCACAGCCTTTTTCATCCGCCGGCGATCCAGGATGAAAAACTCCAACAACAACAGCCCGATCGCAAGTCCCAGCGGCCACTCGAAACGCTCGAGCGGAATCTTTTCCATCCGTTGGTTGAGCTCGGTCTTGGGCACCAGGCGCAACTTCTCCTGATAGATCGTATTGAGCCCTTCCGCACCGCGCCCGAGGGGCACGTAAAGCGCTTGGGTCTCCTCAGCGATTCTTTTCAACGTTCCCTCATCAAGCGTGGTCTTCACCACTTGACCGCTGGCGTCCCGCACCAAATCCATCCGCCCGTTGCGCAGCTCAATCGGAATGGTGGAGCCCTCGGGACTGCCGACACCCACGGTATAGATCGCCATGCCATTCTTGGCGGCCGCACGGGCGGCATCGATCACATCCCCTTGTAAATCCTCCCCATCGGTCAACAAGACGAGGACCCGGTGATTGTTACCGTTTTCATTGAACAGGCGCTCCGCCTCCTTGATCGCGCTCGCAAGATCGGTGCCTTGGCGGGGGATCAAATCCGTATCAAGCGCATTGAGCGACTCGCGGAATGCCTCGTAATCCAAAGTCAACGGACATAGCGCAAAGGCGCTGCCAGCAAATGGAATCAACCCGACCCGGTCGCCTTCCAGTTTTTCCACAAAGTCGATGATGCCAAGACGGGCCCGTTCCAGTCGATTCGGAGTCAGATCCTCCGCCAACATGCTCCGAGAAGTATCCACCGCGAAGAGGATATCGATTCCCTTGCGTTTCACCTCCCGCCACTCGTAGCCCATCTGGGGTCGTGCCACGGCCACAAACAACAACATCACCGCAAGCAACCAAAGCGCCCGTTTCGAATTCCGACGCCACGGAGAAAAACCCTCGGTCAGACGCTCACGGAAGCGTGGATGGATCAGCTTGCTCAAGTCCGCCTCCCGACGGCGATCAAAACGAATGAACAATCCGCACACCAACGCGCAAACCATGACGCCCGCAATGATCCAAAGCGGCTGGGCAAAGTGCAATGAAGTATCGTCCATGGTGGATTTAAGGAAGTCTGCGAAAGCGGGTTTGGTTCAGAACGAGCTCTAACAACAACAAGCCAAGGCCCGGAATGAGAAAGTAGAGAAACAATTCATCATACTGCTGGAACTTCTTCAGCTTGCGAGTGGTTTTTTCGAGTTGGTTGATCGAATCATAGATTTTTTCGAGTGAATCCGTGTCCGTCGCCCGGAAGGATTGCCCGCCGGTGAGGGTGGATACCTCCTTTAGCATTTCCTCATCGATCTCCACCTTCATGGTTTGAAGGTGGGTGCGACCGAAAGCATCCTGCACGGGGACCGGAGCGTCGCCACGGGTTCCAGCACCGATGGTATAGACTTTAATCCCGAGAGCCTTGGCCGCCTCTGCCGCCGTGAGCGGATTCACCGCGCCGGCATTATTGACCCCGTCTGTGAGCAGCACGATGATGCGTGACTTGGCGGTCGAGTCACGCAGATGGCTCACGGAGGATGCAATGGCGGAACCGATCGCCGTGCCATCCTCCACCTGCCCCATTTTCACATCGGCCAGGCGCTTGGTGAGAAATTCGTGATCGAGGGTGGACGGGCTCACCAGGTAAGGGCGTCCTGCGAAGGCGAGCATTCCCAATTTGTCATTCGGGCGTTGGCCGATGAATTTGGCGACCACGTTTTTGACGACTTCGAGGCGGTTGACGGGTTTCCCTTCCAGTTTGAAATCGAGTGCCTCCATGGATCCAGAAACATCCAGGGTGATCATGATATCGATCCCACTGGCCTCCACTTCGGTCGAGCCTTTGCCATGGCGAGGACGCGCAAAGGCGATGATCAGGAGCGCGAATGCTAACAGCCCGAAAAACGCCATGAACCCACCGACCTTTGTGCGTGGCCGGGCACCGACGCTGATGGCATCATCCGTCGAAGGCATCCGCACCGCAACGGGTCTGCCCCAGCGACCTTTCCAAATGGCCAACACGGGCAGAAGGAGCAGAAGGAGAAGAAACTCCGGGTGAAGGAATTGAAAACTCTCCGTCATGGCGTCACAGGTTTGGAGGTGGCATCGATGAAGCGGCGGGCAGACTCGATGAGTGCTTCCCGCTCGGTGGAGTTGAGATCCGAAGCGGCAAACTTCGCGAGGTCACAGGACTTGAGAAAAACCTTCAAGTGATCGCTCTCCGCAGCAACGGGCGAGTCGGAGGCCAACGCGAGGTCATGAAGGAACTCCTCGGTCGTCCGGCGCGGCGCTGCCAACTGAAACCGTGCGGCAAGATACTGCCTGACGGTCAGGGCGGCTTGGGAAGCGAAGGCCTCCGCCGCGATCGGATTGGGATTCCGCTCAAGTTCTGATAGAGCAGCAAGCGCCATTTGCGACGGACTGCGGAGTGCCTGTTTGCGTGAGCGTCGCGTCCAGAGGAACGCAACCAAGGCCACCAAGGCCAGCCCGCCAAGCCCACAAACCCATAGCAGAACCGGCGGGCTTTGAGCAGTGGGGATCTGGATCAAGTCCTTGGGCCCGCGGATGTCTGCGTCGGGACCTTGTGCGAACAACAAACCCGCAGACGCTCCGATCCAAACGGTGCAGATGACAAGATGACGTGAGATGAAACTGAAAAGCTGCATGATGGAAAAAATCACCCGGAGCGTTGGCGGCGGTTGGAGAAAAAACTCATCAGCGCAGGCATCCAATTCTCTCCATTGGAAAACTGGAGTAAATCGATCCCCAAGGAGCGTATCCGTGTCGCGGTGATTTCACGACGCTTGCGTGACTGGGCCGCGAACGCCTCACGCACCTTGGCGCTGCCGGTATCGATTTCCACCACCTGCCCGCTTTCCGCATCCTCGATGCAGATGCGCCCGACATCAGGAAGCGACTCCTCGCGAGGATCTGTCACGGAGACAGCGATGACATCGTGGCGGCGGTTAGTCACCTGCAACTTTGTGCGCAGGAGATTCAGACGCTCATCCAATGGCGCACCGAGGCAGAAGTCCGACACCAGAAAGATCACGGACTTGCGATGGATCACCTGGTTGGCGAAATCGAGTGCTTTTGCGATATCCGTGCCACGCTGCGCGGGTTGAAAGAACAGGGTTTCACGAATCAGGCGCATGATATGCATCCGTCCTTTTCCGGGAGGTATATATAACTCAACCGAGTCGCTGAAGAGAATCAGTCCGACTTTATCGCGATTGCGGATGGCAGAAGCCGCGAGCACGCCCGCCGCCTCCGCTGCAAGTTCACGCTTGGAATCCACCACGGACCCGAAGTCGGAAGAGGCACTTACATCGATAAGAAGTAGAATCGTAAGCTCGCGCTCTTCGGTAAAAAGCTTCACATGCGCCTCACCGGTGCGAGCGGTGACATTCCAGTCGATGGTGCGGACATCATCGCCGGGCACGTAGTTCCGCACCCGGTCGAAGTCCATACCACGCCCCTTGAAAACGCTGGCGTAGCGACCTGCAAGAGAGTCATCCACCAGCCGATTGGTGCGGACCTCCATACGCCGGACACGCCCGAGGATTTCCGCCGCACGGGCTTCTTCTTTGAGGCTGATAGGTGTGCTGGCTTTCTGTTTCATCATGGCACAGGCAGCTCGTCGAGGATCCGGGTGATGATTTGCTCGCTGTTCAATCCCTCGGCTTCCGCCTCATAAGTCACGGTAACGCGGTGGCGCAGCACATCCATGGCAACGCTCTTGATGTCATGAGGAGTCACGTAGGCTCGGCCGTTCAAGAAAGCATGGGCTCGACCGGCGAGCGCTAGGTTGATGGTCGCGCGTGGCGATGCGCCCACCCGGATCAAGGGCGTGATATGCACCCCATAATCATCCGGCCGGCGGGTGGCGTGAACGAGCCGCACGATATAGCGTTTCACCTTCTCATCGAGATAGAGACTGTTGACCACGGTTCTTGCATTCTGGATGGCTTCAAGGCTGACAATTGGCTGCGGAAGAGGCATCTCCTCGGTGGTTCCAGCCAGGTCGAGGACCCGCATTTCCTCATCTTCCGTCGGGTAATCCATCACGACCTTCATCATGAAGCGGTCAAGTTGCGCCTCAGGCAAAGGGTAGGTCCCTTCCTGTTCGAGCGGGTTCTGGGTGGCCAGCACGAAAAATGGCGAGGGCAGTGGAAATGTCTGCTCGCCGATGGTGACTTGCTTTTCCTGCATCGCCTCTAACAACGCACTCTGCACCTTGGCCGGGGCGCGGTTGATTTCATCTGCCAGGATAAAATTGGCAAACACCGGACCGTGCTTGACGCGGAAGCGCGCCTCCCTTGGATCGTAGATTTCGGTGCCGACAATATCAGCCGGCAGCATGTCCGGAGTGAACTGGATCCGGTTGAACTTGGCATTTACCAACGAGGCGAGAGTCTTGAGAGCAAGAGTCTTGGCCAGGCCGGGCACCCCTTCCAACAGGATGTGCCCCTTGACCATCAGAGAAATCAGCAATCGATCCACCAGATCATTCTGGCCGATGAGATAGCGCCCGATTTCCGCGCGAAGCGGCTGAATCCAGTGCGAGGCCTCGCGCACGAGGATTTCCGCATCCATCGGGTTGAGCTGCGCTGCGGGGCGATTTTCAGGGTGGAACGTCATGTTTCTGTGGAGTGGTTTGAGAGTGGCGTTGTGGTGGGTGAGGCCGCCACGACTATCCAGCGACATCAGTCGATTGGCTCGTCTAAAATCGATGGCTGGAGACGCCTCACACGCGCGAGCTTGGACGACCAAGCCGCCCCTTCCAAGCCCCAACCGTCACTTCTCGATCAATCGCTCGAACAAGAGGCGCCAAGTCGGCCAATCGTGCCCCCCCGGAATCCACCGCTGTTCGCCAGGATTGAGAAACTCACGTGCAAAAAGGCGGTTCGAGGCGGCCAGCCTGTCGCCATCGCCACACCCAAGCAGAACAGGTGGGCGCCGCCCTTCACTTTCCCAGCCTTGCCGGAGCTTGAGCCACAATTTGCGGGTGAAGTCACGCTCAGCGATTGCGCCGGGACGCCAGTTTTTCAAACTTCCGGCAGCTTCGATTTCCCGGAGCGCTTCCTCCTCTCCCACGAAAGGCGCCAGCAAAATCAATTGGTCCACCTGTCCGGGATACTCTGCGTCGTAAATCAAGCCACCGAGCCCGCCCATGGAGATCCCGACCAAGCGCACCGTTTTCACTCCCGAGCGACGGGCCGGAAGAATGACGTCCTCATGAAGCCGCCGTGCCACGCTTTGGTTTTGATAATATCCAAGATGCAGGTCAGGCGCAACGAGGCGCGCATCCGGCCAGCGCTTTGCGGCGATCTCGAAAATGCGCTCCCGCTCGAATTCCGCCACCCGGCTCCATCGTCCTGGCAGGAAAACCACCAATTCCGCCCCGCTGCCGCTCCCTGCGGCCAATTGCCCGACCGGCACCGGCGTAGGCCGCGGCAACCAGGCACAGGACGTCATGGCCGCGAGAAAAATCATCCAGATTCGCTTCATTTCCAAACCTCGCTCAAATCCCACACCCGAGCACGCGGAATTTAGTCCACGGCCCGTCGCGGCGAAATTGTCACGGTCCCACCACGGCCGATCGCGAATTTGGCCCGGCACTTGCTAGGGTCATGACTGTCAATATTGGCTTGGTTTTTTCATTCATGAAGCCTACTTCACTTACGCAACCCGATGCCCGACGTCTGCCTCTACTTCCAAGTTCATCAACCGAACCGCCTGCTTTCTGAAGATTCTCGGAAAATCATCAAGACTCCGGGATATGAGGACGAGGCGATGAATGCTCAAATCCTGAGTAAAGTGGCTGAGAAATGCTACCTGCCGGCCAATCGCATGTTCCAGCAGCTCATCGAGAAAAACGAAGGGCGCTTCCGGATGGCCCTCTCGATCAGCGGCGTGGTCATCGAGCAAATGCAGCGCTACCGCCCGGATGTGCTCGCCTCCTTCAAAGAGCTCGTTGCCACCGGAGGGGTGGAACTTCTCGCCGAGACGTATTACCACTCCCTGGCTTTCGTTCACTCTAACAAAGAGTTCGACCGCCAAGTGGACATGCATCTGCAAATGATCGAGGACACATTCTCGATCAGACCCAGGGTCTTCCGCAACACAGAGCTGATCTACAACGACCACATCGCCGCCAAAGCCGAAACCATGGGCTTCGACGGGGTGATCGCCGAAGGTGTGACCGCCAATCTCAAGGGTCACTCGCCCAACTACCTCTACCGCGCACCGTCCACCGCCCGAATCAAGACCCTGCTGAGAAACACCCAGCTTTCCGACGACCTCGGATTCCGCTTCTCCGATCCCACATGGAGCGGATTCCCCCTGACCCCCGCCAAGTTTGCCCAATGGCTCAGCGAGTGTGATGGGGACCTCGTGAATCTCTTCATGGACTACGAAACCATCGGCGAGCATCAGCTGGAAAAGCACGGGATTTTCAAATTCTGGGAGGCCATGCCCGACGCACTTGACGAGGCGGGCCTCCAATGGGTCACCCCCTCAGACGCCGTCGAGCTTTATCGCGCGGGCCGCGAGTATGTGAGCAGTGCCATCAGCTCCTGGGCCGATACCGAGCGCGATCTCTCCGCATGGATGGGAAATGCGATGCAGCAGGAAGCGATTCAGAAAGTCCATCAGCTTGAACAGGAAATCGTCACCGCCAACGACCCCGAACTCACGGACATCTGGGCGAAAATGCAAACTTCGGACCATTTCTACTGGATGTCCACCAAAGGCGGAACCGATGGCAAGGTCCACACCTACTTCACCCCCTACCCGAGTTCCAAGCACGCTCACAGCTACTTCATGAACGTGCTCGCCGACCTCCAAGCCAGGGTGCGCAAGGCCCTGAGGAACGCCCCCGTCCCAAAGACCTTGGCACGATGACTTTCCGCACCGCCCTCACCGGACTATCGCTCCTCCCCTGCGGCGCCCTCATCGGCGCAGAGTTCTCGCTGCTGCCGGAACGCCAGCGCATCCAAGATCCGGCCATCACCGAGGCCAGCGGTCTCGCCGCCTCTCCGGCCGATCCCACTTTCCTCTGGGTCATCAACGACAGCGGCTGCTCCGCAGACGTCCACCTCACCGAAACCAACGGCACCGCCCGTGGAAAAATCCGCCTCCAGAACGTCGCCAACATCGACTGGGAAGACCTCGCCTCCTTCACCCTCGACGGCCAGAACTACCTGCTCATCGCCGACACCGGAGACAACAACGCCCGGCGGAAATCATGCAAACTCTACATCATCCGCGAACCCCGGCTTCCCGCCCCCGGAAAAACCCTCGCCGGAACGGGGCAACCCAGCTGGCAAATCGAGTTCACCTATCAAGACGGACCGCGCGACTGTGAATCGGTCGCCGTCGATGCCCAGGCCGGAAAAATCATCCTGATCAGCAAACGCACACAGCCGCCCCAAGTTTACGAAATCCCGCTCCGCCCCCCTCAAAAACGCGGGGTCATCACCCTCAGCCCCATCGGCCAGACCGCAGTCAAGTCCCCCGGCGGCGCGATCATCCCCATGTATGATCAGCCGACCGGCCTCGACATCACGGCGGATGGCAGCACCGCCGCCATCACCACCTACTACGGAGTCTTTCTCTTTCTCCGCAAGCCGGAGGAATCCTGGGCCCAAGCCTTCGCACGCCCCGCCACCTCACTGGGCACCCACCAGCTTGGACAGGCGGAGTCCATCGCGTTCTCAAAAAACGGCAAAACCCTTTATCTCACCTCAGAAGGCGCCCAGGCACCCATCGCCCGCTTCCAGCGCTAGCATCGCGTAGAATCCAACCTCGATGGCACCGATGACTGTCGCGATCATTCACTATCATCTGGAGTTAGGCGGCGTCTCCCAAGTCATCGTCGCCGCTTCAAGCGCTCTCACCCGCGCAGGCATTCCACACGTCATCTTGGTCGGATCTGGCGGCGCCGACTTTCCGGCTTCCCTGCCACTGCGGATCGTTCCGGAACTGGGATACACGACAGACCCGGGAGAAACCACCTCCAGCCAGCTCACCCAAAAACTGCGACAACTCGCGTTTGAAGCCTTGGGAGCACCCCCGCATATCTGGCATTTCCACAACCACTCGCTCGGAAAAAACCCGCTCGTCCCGGAAATCGTTGACCATCTTTGCACCGCGCAGGAACGGGTGGTTCTTCAGATCCACGACCTCGCGGAGTCCGGGCGCCCGGGAAACTACCCGCTCATCGCCAATTGCCGGAAACTCTATCCGTTCTCAAGTCGCATCCACTACGCATTTCTCAATACGTCCGACCTTGAAACATTTACCCAAGCAGGCCTCCCCCGGGGAAATTGCAGCATCCTGCCCAACCCCATCCCATCCGCCAGCGCCCACCCCACGGCAGACTCCTCCGCGCCCGCGATCGTGCTCGCACCGGTCCGCGGCGTCCGACGTAAAAACCTTGGCGAAATGGTGTTCCTTGCCGCCATGGCTCCAAGCGGCTCCGGCTTCGCCGTCAGCCGCGCCCCTCGCAATCCCGATGCACGACCCATCCACGACACCTGGAGGAGGTTTGCCAACCGCCAGCGCCTGCCGATTGAGTTTGATGTCGTCGGCCGCTTCTCCCCCGCTGCCGGGGCCACCAGCAGTTTTGAGGACTGGGTCCGCCACGCCACCCACTTCATCACCACCTCCGTCGCCGAAGGATTCGGGCTGCCCTTTCTCGAAGCAATCGCCCACGGCAAACCCCTTTTCGGGCGAAATCTCCCTCACCTCACCCGCGAGCACGCCCGCCACGGCATCCAGACAGGTCAACTCTATGATCGATTGCTGATCCCCGTGGACTGGATCGACCTCACTATCCTCAACGATCACCTCACCACCGATCTCGAACGCAGCCATCGCGCCTATCAACGTCCGCTTCCGAGCGCTTGGATCGACACGCTGCTCGCCACACTCGGCAAGGACGGGTGGCTGGATTTTGGCAATCTTCCTGAAGCGATCCAGCAGGGAATCATCGAGCGCTTCACCTCCGACCCTGCCCACCACGGGATCCCCGAGGTCGAAATCAACGGCGGGCGCCAACCCGCTGCCGCCTGGCTTTCCGCCGTGCTCCACAACCGCAGGCCCACCGCCACACCCGAGCAACTGGCACCCTACTCCAGCACGATCTATCAGGAAAATCTGCTGAACATCTATCAAGCGATCCAAGCATCACCCGAGTCAGACCTTGCGCACGTCTCGCCTGATAGAATACTCACCCGGTTTCTCACCGCCGGGCAATTCCATTTCCTGCTGACCGCGCTCAAGCCCCCCACCCCACAACCCAAGGCCTGCCGGGCGGTGATCTTCGACATTTACGGCACTCTGCTCGCCGCACCCCGAGGAGGAGTGCGGCCGGATCCGCTGAGCGATCCCATCCTTCGGGAAATTCTCCGGAATGCCGGCCACACTCCCCCAGCCTCCCCCAGCAGCGAACTCCATGCGGCCGTGGTTCGACATCATCAGGCTGCGGAAACCACCTTCCCCGAAGTCGACCTCCGCATCCTATGGCGAAAAATTCTCGATCTTCCACCTGGCACGGAAGTCACCGAAATGGTCCTGGAACTTGAAAACGCATGGCACCCGGCACGCCCCATCCCCGGCGCGGAGCAGGCAATCCAAGCGCTCGCCCGCTCTGGAATCTCGCTCGGCCTGCTTTCAAACGCGCAATGCAACACGCTTGCCGATCTTGGCGACGTCTCCTTCCTGTTTGCGCCCGAGCTGACCGTGCTTTCCTATCAACACGGCATCGCCAAGCCAGCGCCCGAGCTCTTTCAGATCATCAGCGAACGCCTGGCAGGTCGTGGCATCAGTCCCGCAGAAACGCTCTTCGTCGGCAACGATCCACTGCATGACATCCTTCCCGCTGCCGCCGCCGGATTCCAAACCGCGCTTTTCACCGGACACCCGGATTCATTGCGCCCGGGTGACAGCAAGCCGGACCTAACATTTTCCAGATGGTCCGAGTTGATTTCCACCGTGATTCGGAAACCATCCTAAGCAAATCCCCAAACCGCAACTGAGCCCGCTTGGCGCATCGGCG
>ERZ1022724.294-NODE-294-length-10546-cov-13.277857_pt1 | contig 10546 bp, 3 predicted proteins | sample MGYA00521091_ERZ1022724 | MGnify/ENA primary metagenome ERZ1022724 (study PRJEB33162, sample SAMN09537610) | freshwater metagenome | isolation source: freshwater | place: Canada:Alberta | collected 2017-07 | study: EMG produced TPA metagenomics assembly of the... | reverse complement strand
TCGATCCGGGCAATGCGTCGGGAGTGGCTTTTGCCATCGACTACATCCGCGTTGGCGACGAACCAAGTCCCACGGTCTATCAGCCACGCTTCACCGCCAAATGCCCGGCGGCTGGTGGGGCCACTCCTCCCGAAGCCGTTTTCGGCCCGGGCACGGCGGTCTCCTCATTGGAGTCCAAACGCTTCCGTTTCATTTGGAACAGCAACACCACCGCGCAGTTTGGATGGAATGCAAACACGGCCCGTGGAACCCTTCGGAACCTCGAGGAATCTTGGCAGGTTTATGTGAAAATCATGGGCTACCGCGAGCCGTGTTTTCCAGTTGGCACCAATTCCGGCACCGCTTTCAAACTCAACGTCACCAGTTATTACGGCGGCTACTGGGCTGGTCTCGACGATCACGGCGGCACCTCCCTCGCCCAGCTCAACATCACCCCAGACGGCCTTCAGGTGGATCCTCCCACGTGGATCGTCCCGCATGAGCTGATGCACTGTTTCCAGTTCCACAACACCTCGGGCAATGTCAACGGCGAGTGGTATGAGACCCACGCCAACTACGCGCGCGAACGCTGGCTCCAATATTATCAGAACGTCTATCCAAACCGATCTAACATCGAGTCGCTCGGCGTGCGCGATGGCCATTTCATGATGTCTTCGGGCCGCAATTACTACCTCACCTGGCCGTTCATGTATTATGTGGACACCAATCCCGACAACTTGCCGGATCTTTCCGAGGGCATGATCAAGCGAGTCTGGCAGGAAACCCAGCCAAATGAGTTCCCGCTGAACGCGCTGGACCGGATCACACCCACCACCTCGCTCAAGGACCTCTCCGGTTACTACGCCCGGCGCTGTGCGACCTGGGATTTCTCCAACCAGGCGGCGATGACGGCCGAGCTCAACGCCCAGGATTCCACCCGCAACGCCCGCCATTTTTTCACCGATCTCATTCGGCGGGCGGACGATCCGACATGGTGGCGCGTCCCGCCGAACAAAGCACCCGCCCAAGGCGCTTACGCGATGCACGAGCTGATCCCCAGCGGCAGCGGAGCCGGACGTCTGGTCACGGTGAACTTGCGCGGCCTCGCCGACTCCGCCCGCGGCGCGGATTGGCGCGCTTCGTTGATCGCCGTCAGCGATACGGGTGTCGAACGCTATACGCCGCTGTGGAGCAATGGCAACAGCTCGATCACCCTCGCCGCGAACGAAAGCAAGCTCTACCTCTCCGTAGCAGGAACACCGGATGTTTTCCACTATGGGGGCCACGACGAGCCAGCCTTCCGTTTCCGCTCCCACCCTTCGCGCTCACGGTTTCACTACGAAGTGCAGGTCACCGGAGCGACGCCGCGCGAGAGAAATAATGGTGCGACGACCGGGCTGGTAGTACACAACAACGGCGGCGGGTTCAAATCCAGCACCGCCAGCGTCGCATCCACCGCCTTCATCGGACCCAACGCCCGCGTTCTCGGTGGAACGGTTGGCAATAATGCCCGGATCGAAGATTACGCAGTCGTAACGGGCGGCTCCGTAAACGGCACTGCCATCATCAGCGGTCACGCCTGGGTGCGCGGCGGCACGGTCAACAGCAATGCCCGCGTCCGCGACTGGGCGATTGTCGATGGCGGCACCATCACCGACAACGCCCGCGTGCTCGAACACGCCACGGTCGCCGCCAACATGCAGGGCACTTCCGTGGCAAAAGGAAGCGCCCTCCATCAAGTCGGTGGCGTGCTCAGCGGCAATGCCATCGTCGATGGCGACTACATGGGCAACAATACGCTCACTGGCGGAATCACCTTCGGCCACCTGCCCTTCGTCGGTGTTCCGGCCAGTTTCACCACCGCCACCCCCGCCGGGCTCTACGCGGCCTATGATTTCCGCAACGCCCACGACTCCCGCGCGCTGGATCAACACGGCGTCACCGATGCCTTCACCATCGGCTCTCCCACCTGGACCGCCAGCGATGGCAACCACCGCGGCCTTCTCACTTTCAATGGCAGCAACCAATTTATCGCGCTCGATCGCAGCGTGGGCGATAGCCGCGCGTTCAGCTTCAGCGCATGGGTGAAACCCACGACCAGTTCCTCCAATCAGGCCTTGCTCTGGCTCGGCACTTCAAGCACCCGCCGACTCTCCCTCACGACTTCCAATGCCTCCGGGCAGGCGAGATTTTCCATCGTCAATGGCGGCACGGAACAAACACTCACCGCAGCCGGTCTAGCCGCCGACGTCTGGTCGCACATCGCCGTAACCCTCAACGGAACCACTGTCGTGCTTTACGTCAATGGCACGGCCGTTGCCAGCGGATCCATCACCCTCCGGCCCGACCAATTGCTCGCGGAAAACACCACCACCGGACTCCAGCATAACTACCTTGCCCGTTCGGAAGGCAGCATCATGCCGATGTTCGAAGGCTCGCTCGACAGCGCCCAATTCTACTCCAGCGCACTCACTGCCGCCCAAGTCACCGCCCTCGCCACGCCGCCTGTCCCCGTCGGCCTTTTGATGCTGAGTGATAACTTCAATACAAATAGCTTTGAATCGGGCACCTTCAACAACTTCCTCGCTGCCGATCAGCAAGGATACCTCGCGCCCACCACCTACACCATCACCGGCGGCGGTGGCTGGCAAGCCCAGCACGGCAATGGAGGCACCATGCTGCTCGTCGGCGACAGTGGCTACAATTCCCGCGCCAGCCTCAACCAGGACTTCGCCTCGGTGGCCAACGAATTCGACCAAGCGCTCGCCTTCCAGATGGACGTCTGGGTGGACAACGGTAACGACAGTTCGTGGTCGTCCGTCGCCATTGGCAGCGGACAAGGCCTCAACGCGGACAGCGCTGCGTCGAAGTTCGCCATCCGGCCGGTGCGGAACAATACCGTGCAAGTCTGGGTCAATGGCAGCCAAGTGGCATCTGCGAGCCGCAGCGGCAACAATTTCCGCATCATCCTCTCGGACACCGCAGGCAGCGGCTCCGCCTTCGATGGCAATGGCTCGAAGGCCGCGCTATTCAATGGCGCCACGCTCATTGGCACCTACCCTCTAACCCAGCTCGCCGCTACTGATGGCTTCATCACCTTCGGTGCCCAACCCAACAACGGCTACCACATCACCCGCGTTGACAACCTCGACATCTCAAGGGTCATCGTCACTCCGCCGCCCACCATCTTGACCTGGCAAGGCGATACCAACGCCGATTACAACACCGGCTCCAACTATCTGGAAAACGCCTGGGCCCAATGGACGAACTACCGCTTCGATTCCAACGCCATCAACGGCACCATGAACGTCGATGATTTCATCGGTTGGGGAAATCTCTCACTCCATAGCGGACTCACCACCGACATCACGATCGGCGGCTCCGGCCCGATCATCATGGCACCGGCTAAACTCGGCCAACCCAGCTGGGACTTTCCCTCCTTGGGCGGCAGCATGACCCTTGCTGCGGACAGCAGAAACCTCACCCTCAACACCAGCCTGATCATCGCCGGAGAACTCCTCTGGGACGTCGGCAGCGGCCGTACGCTCACCGCCAACGGTAGCCTCCAAAACTGGACTGACAATGGAATAGCCTCTCTCCGCAAGGAAGGAACCGGCACAGCCAATCTTTCTGTTAGTAACAATTTCTCAGGCGGCACCATCATCAATTCCGGCACCCTCCGCGCCACCCGTGGCTCCCTCGGCACTGGCTCAGTGACCGTCAACCATGGCGGCACGCTCTATGTCAACGACCAGTGGGTCCTCTGTGGAGTGAACCCCTATAACGTTACCACCGGCGACATCGGCTCACTCACCATCAACGCCGGCGGAACCCTGCAATTCGACGCGGTCCAAGGCTTCGCCAACGGTGCGACCCATCTCTTTCTCAACGGCGGCCTCGTCACCGGCGGTCCCAACGATTTCAGAGCAGATCTATTTCTTTTCAATGGCAACCAGCAAATCACCGCAGGCGGGGCCACCACTTCCACCATCGCCACTATCATCGGCGTGACCGGCAACAATAACACCGTCACCGTCGCAGCAGACAGCACGCTCAATCTCACCGGCGGCATCAAGAACGCGGACTGGTTCAGCAATGGCACCTCGCCTGGTGGCATCATCAAGGCGGGCCCCGGAACCCTCACCCTCGCGGCGAATTGCAGCTACAGCGGCACAACGAACATCACCGGCGGCGCCCTCCAAGTCGGCACCGGCGGCACTTCAGGCAGCCTCGGCACCGGCGCGGTCTCGATCGCCAGCGGCGCAAACCTCACCTTCAACCGCAGCGATACGCTCACCACCTCGCAAACCTTAAGTGGTGAAGGATCGATCATGAAAGAAGGCACAGGCCAACTGATCGTCAATTCCGACATCGCCAGCATCACCCACGTGGTGGTGAACAACGGGCTCCTCCGCACCGACTTTTTCAGGCAGTGGAACAGCAATCTGAACCTGACCGTCAATGCCACCGGCGTTTTTGAAATGTGGAACACCACCACTTCAATCGTCAACCTGAGCGGCAACGGCACCGTTAGAAACTCCGCCAACTGGAGCAGCAGCGCCCCGGGTTCACCCGCCGCTACCAACAACCTCACCATCGCCGCCGGCAACTTCTCGGGCACCATCACCGACAACGGCTTTGGCGATGGCGGCACCACCGGCACCACAGGCGATACTCGCATCAGCCTCTTCAAGGCCTCCAACGCCACCCTCACCCTCTCCGGCACCACCTCCTACTCCGGCAACACCACCGTCCAGGCCGGCACGCTCCGCCTTGGGAATGGAACCTCATCGACAAATCTAACGGACTCTGCGGATGTGACAGTGGCCCCTGGTGCGATGCTCCACCTCGACTACGCCGGCACCGACGTGATTGACGAACTCTGGCTCGGCGGCGTGCGGAAATCTCCCGGAATTTACAGCGCGGCGAACTCGCCCGGATTCATCACCGGCACCGGCGCCCTCAACGTGGCCAACGGCCCGCCGGCCGATCCTTTCGTCGAGTGGATCGAACTTACCTGGCAAGCCCTCGCGGACAAAACCCCCGACGGCGATCCCGACAACGACGGCATCCCGAACCTGCTCGAATACGTGCTGCAGGGCGGCGACCCCACGGTCTCCAGCAGCGAGATCCTCCCCAAGCTCAGCCTCAGCGGCAGCAACGTCGTCTTCACCGTCCTTCGCCGTGCTGCCGCCACCGGAACCACCCAGGCCTTCCAATACGGCAGTAGCCTCAGCGATTGGACGGATGTCGCCATCCCCGGCGGGGCGGGCGTCTCCCTGACTCCTAACAACCCAAGTGCCGGGATTGACACGATCACCATCACCATCCCTCAACCGTCCCAATCTCGAATTTTCGGCCGCCTCAAAGTCTCCTACTCGCCCGCGCAGCCATGACCTCGTAAATCAATGCTTACCTATCGTTCCACTGTTCTCTTTGTCCTCGGGATTTCACTGCCTTTCAGCCACCTGCGGCTCTCTGCCGAGTCCGTTCCTGCGCCTATGGACCTCAGGGTCGGCGAGGGTTTCGTGGGGCCGATTGGTTTCCATGCCTTATCCCCCACACTCTCATGGAAGCTTCCCGTGTCCTCAACGGCGAAGTCACAATCTGCCTATCGCATCGTTGTGGCGTCTCATCCGGGATTGCTGCCGGACGAGGCGGATCTTTGGGACAGTGGCAAGGTCGCTTCCCAAGAATCCGCATGGGTCCGCTATGCCGGTAAGCCGCTTGTCTCCCGCCTCGGCGTGCATTGGCAGGTGATGTTCTGGGATCAGGATGGCAAGGCGTCCATCTGGAGCAAACCCGCATATTTCGAGCTGGGTTTGTTAGAAAAGTCGGATTGGCGGGCACAGTGGATTCGTCTCGATCCGGATTCCGCGAAAGCGCCCCCGGCCGGCAGCGTCGTCATCGAGAAAGCTCACTACGGCGAGCAGGGGAAACCCGAGCACCTCGCCGACGTCCAGGCCGTCCTCAAGCAGGGGATGGACCAGGGGAAATCTCTGATCATCGCCAACAACGACCTCGCCGGTCGCGACCCGATCTTCGGTGTGCCCAAGACTCTCTCGCTGGTCGTCGTCCGCAATGGCAAGCGCGAGCAGGCTGTCATCCCCGAGGACACCAAATACGACTTGCTCACCGGGGCGATCGTTACGAATGAGGCTGGCTTTGTTCCCCAACATCTCCGCCGCGAGTTCGAGGTTGCAAAGCCAATCCGCTCCGCCCGCCTCTACGTTACCGCACGCGGCGTCTTCGAAGTCCACCTCAACGGCGGCAAGATCGGCAACGATTTCATGGCCCCGGGCTGGACTCCCTACACACGGAAAATCGAGACGCTCACCTATGACGTCACCCAAAATGTAAGCGAGGGGAAAAATGCCATCGGAGTCATCCTCGGCGAGGGCTGGTAAGCTGGCCGTCTCGGTTGGGAGCCGTTAGAGCCGTCCGGTCGCAAGCCCCGTCTTCTCCTCCAACTCGAAATCACCCATACCGACGGGAGCTCCTGCATCGTCACCACCGATGGCGACTGGAAGGCGACCAACAAGGGACCCATTCGTTCTTCCGGCGTTTACGATGGAGAGAACTTCGACGCCCGCAAGGACCTCGGTAAATGGAACATGGCCGGCTTCGATGATAAGGACTGGCTACCCGTCAGCACCGATGCACCGCTGGAGGGGGTCACCCTGGCTCCCAAGCGCCACCATCCGGTGCGGGTCACCAGGAAAATCCCCGCCGTCTCCGTCACGGAGCCGCAGTCCGGCCGGTTTGTGTTCGATCTCGGACAAAACATCGTCGGCTGGCCGATCATGACAATACCCGTTCGCAAGGACCAAGCCGTTGCCATCCGGTTCGCGGAAATGTTAGAAAAAAGCGGCGCGCTCTACACCACCAACTATCGCAGCGCTAAATCCACCAACACCTACACCGCCGCCGCTGACGGCATCGCCACTTGGCACCCGACTTTCACCTTCCACGGCTTCCGCTACGTCGAACTGAGCGGCTTGCCTGCGGGAACCCGCCCGAACAAGGACTGGGTCACCGGCGCGGTGCTGCACTCGGACTTCCCTGAAAGCGGGACTTTCACTTCATCACACAAACTCCTCAACCAACTCCAAAGTAACATCGTCTGGGGACTGCGCGGAAATTTCCTCGACATCCCCACCGACTGCCCGCAGCGCGACGAACGCCTCGGCTGGACCGGCGATGCACAAGCCTTCGCCCCCGCCGCGCTTTTCAATGCCGACGTGTATTCCTTCCTCGCGAGCTGGTTGGAAAGTATGCGCCTCGAACAGCAGCCTGACGGGTCCATCCCCAGTGTCGTCCCGGATGTGAAAGGCCTCATGGGCAACCGCTGCGGCGGCCCCGGTTGGTCTGACGCCGCCACGATCGTCCCATGGGAAATCTACGTGAGAACCGGTGATCTCTCGGTGCTTGAGGAAAACTTCGACATGATGCGCCGCTGGGTCGGTTGGTACGAAGGCAAGGCCAGGAACCACATCGTCGATGTCGATGCCTTCGGCGATTGGCTCCAGCCGAACCCGTCGTCCGGCAACATGCAAGGAGACACCCCGCGTGATCTGATCGGCACCGCCTATTTTGCCCGCTCCACCGATCTCACCGCGCAGGCTGCCCGCCGCCTCGGAAGAGCAGAAGAAGCCGAGCGGTTGGAAGCCCTCTTCGCCACCGTCAAGAGCGCCTTCGTTGCCAGGTATTTCAATCCGCAAGGCAAGCTCACCATCGCCAACGAATCCCAAACCGGCTACCTGCTCGCCCTCGGCTTCGATCTCCTGCCCGAACCACTGCGCATCTCGGCGGTCGAGAACCTCGTCCGCACCGTCGGCGAGGCTGGTGGGCACCTCCGCACCGGCTTCCTCGGCACCCCGCTCCTCGCCCCGGTGCTCGACCGCTTCGGCCATACCGATCTCGCCTATCAGGTTCTTTTTAAGGAAACCTATCCGTCATGGTTCTACTCGATCCACCAAGGAGCCACCACGATGTGGGAGCGTTGGAATAGTTACAGCCACGAGAAGGGCTTCGGCGATGCCGGGATGAACTCGTTCAACCATTACGCCTACGGGGCGATCGGCCAATGGATGCATGAACGCATCGCCGGCCTTGCCCCTGATCCGGCCCGGCCGGGCTACAAACATTTCTTTATCCAGCCTGCGCCGGGCGGCCCGCTCACCACCGCCCGCGCTGAACTGATGACGCCGTATGGCAAGGCCTCCAGCGCGTGGATTCTTGAAAACCGTAAGCTCAGGATCGAAGCGGTGGTCCCACCTAACACCACCGCCACCCTCGTCCTTCCGGGCAAGCCCGCCACCGAGCTGCCCCCCGGCCGTCACTTGCTCGACCACCGGCTGCCCTGAACCTCCAATCCGTAGTTAGACGATCCGCTCCTCGGGGCATGTGAACCCGCGGTGAGTCGGGGGCTTGTGCCCACGAAGATTGCACTGCGTAAAGTCGCGCTTGCGCTTAAGTGGCAGTGGGAAGGATTGCTTTCGGCCAATGGGTTGGCGACGGTTGAATTGGCGATGCAAACTGATGCATTTACCGAAAATCCATCAAAGAGATAACAGTTTTCTTGATGGATTCCAATTTGTCCGCTAGACGAAGGGCGGGATGAACAGACTTCGATCAATGAAAAAATGCATCAACTTCGTGTATCATAAGGGAATCCTTTCTAATTTTGTGCTGATTGCGCTCAGCGCTCAAGCAAGCGCAGGCGGTGTTGCCGCGTTCAAGGAGCAGAAATTCCATGCCGATGAAAGTGCGACGGTTCTTGTTTATTCCGAATTAATAATCGGTTCTGCCCCATTCATCAAAGTTATTAATGGACCCAAAACCGTCACGATTGATAAAGAGAAGTTTGCGGGAAATGTTGAGGTGTTATCATCGCTCCCAGATACTATTATAAATGATGACGATATTAAGCAGTTGCATGTTTCACTGTGTGCGATAAAGGCATTTGCGGCAAAGTATCCAAAGAGCGCATCGATACTTCAAGGGCATATCACGACACTTGAAAGAAATATAAGTCAGTTCGATTCGGGTCAGGTTCGATATGGCCGTGAATGGATCGAGCGGACTGAATACAATTCTATAGTTGAAGATAAAAACAAGCAGCTTGAAAAAATACGAAAAGATGATATGGCGCTGGCTGCCAAGAATCAAGAACGTAGGGAAGAGCAAGAGAAGTTTGCTGCTGAACAGCGGGCTAAGGGGCTGGAATTCTATGACGAGAAATGGTTACCCAAAGACGAAGTTGAAAAGTTGCTGAAACGTGACCAAGAAAATGCTTTGATTGCAAAAGATATCAACAATAAATCAGTATTAAACAGTGTATATTCTGTGTTTCAAGTCGCCGATGATGGAATGCTGATTGAGTTTCACATTGGAGATGTAAAACAAGCCGGATTAAACACCTCCTTGGCATTTCTATTTGGAGCTGCCAAAGGGGCTGCTGCTGATGGAGACTACTATAAAGGAAATCTATACTGGTGTGGAAACTACAGTTATATTACCACGCTTGGGATCCAGAAGACCGTGAATGCATATTGTTTGGATCTTGCGGATGCAGTTGAGCGCGTCAAATCGACAGTATATCGATCGGTTGCAGGTAATAATAATGGCGGTGAATCGAGGGGGGCTTCTTCAGGAGCTGAGTCGGAAATTCCCGAGCCAATTCAGGGATCGTCTTCGTGTGGTTCAGGGTTTTTTGTCGGAAATGAAGGTTACTTTATCACTAATGCCCACGTCATCGAGGATGCAAAGGCCATCACCATTTTTTATGAAGGAGAGAAATTGAGGGCTGAGATTGTAAAATCAAGCAAAGTCGCAGATTTAGCAATTCTTAAGGTGAATCAACCGATCAGTGGGATTGTAATTTCGCCGAAAGAGGCGGAACCTGGACAGGATGCGTATGCACTAGGATTTCCGCAGCCGTCGATTCAAGGGTTGGAGATTAAGGTTACCAAAGGCGTCATTAGTAGTGGAAAGGGCATGAACGAAGATGATACAAGATTTCAAATCGACACGGCTGTTCAGCCAGGAAATTCAGGAGGGCCGCTGTGTGATAAATCGGGCAAACTGATTGGAGTGGTGGTTGCAAGGTTAAATGAAATTTTCGTCGCGAATAAGACAGGATCCATACCTCAGAATGTAAATTATGCTATAAAATCGAGTGAAGTGATAGCAATGCTCCGATCTAAGTCTGTAAGTTTTGAATTGGCTGGTGAAGACGACATAGAAAATGGAATTAAGCGTGCTTCAGCTGCAACAGGTCTAGTGATTGTCCGGTAGTGATGTAGCGTAGTAGGCGGGGGCCAAGCAGACCGCGCAAAGTTTTTTCTGTAAAATTCTTCAAGGCTTTTAGTTGAAGTAGGTGGCGTGGTTGTTATTTTCTGTTAGTTTTGTAGGTTCAGGTAGGATTTGCCGGATTCCCAGGCTTCGGAGATTTCGACAAGAACGGCGGTGACGAGTCGTTGCAATGATTCCTCACTGGGGAAGAGTCCGACGTAAGCGCTCAACCGAGGGGCACTAGCCGGACACCTGCATAGGAAGCATACAT
>ERZ1022724.292-NODE-292-length-10578-cov-8.236530_pt1 | contig 10578 bp, 14 predicted proteins | sample MGYA00521091_ERZ1022724 | MGnify/ENA primary metagenome ERZ1022724 (study PRJEB33162, sample SAMN09537610) | freshwater metagenome | isolation source: freshwater | place: Canada:Alberta | collected 2017-07 | study: EMG produced TPA metagenomics assembly of the... | reverse complement strand
CCGCCCACCGTGGAATAGTTGCCAATGGCCTGGCCACTGCCATACAAGCCGCCAGCCGGGCCTTTGATCACATCGATCTGCTGGACACCCACCAGGCTTTCCTGGTTCTGGAACCACCCCGGGATTGAAACGCCATCGACCACCATGGCCGCGTTGAAGCCACGAATTTTGAAGCCCACGTTGTTGCTGTCTCGCGGGTCGATTTCGTTCACGTTGCTCACATTGCGCAAAGCGTCTGACACCGTTTTACTGCCCTGGTCTTCGATGATCGACCGGGGAACACTGACGATGGATTGAGGCACTTGCTCGACAGGGACCGCAGAGCGGGTGGCTGTTTGTGTCCTGATCGGGGTGTAACGGTCTTTATCGGCCGTGATTTCAATGGTTTGAATTTGGGCTTGGGCCAAAGTGGTGCAGCAAGCCCATGTGGCCACGGCCAGGCAAGAAAGTGGAAATTGTTTATTCATGTTCTGAAAAGATCTGTGCGCGCAAGCTATAAACCGGCGCGCTAATGGACATCACCCAAAAGCGTTTTGGGCGGTAACTATTGGCCTTACGGCGTTCAGATCAAGACAGGCGGCCCGCGCGAGGGCAGTGGCGGTGCAGTGCGTTCCAGCAGCAGCGCCTCGGGCAATCGCAGCACGATGTAAGCCCGTGCATCTGGCACATGGGCCAAAGTCGCTAGCGTGGGCGGCGGCATCGCGGACGCAGCATGCGCACACAGTGGGCAGTCCATCCTGCTGCTCAACGGAGTATCTTCACCCTCGCCTTGCACCACCAATTTCACGATGCCCATACTGGAGCAAACTACTTCCATGGTTTTGGGTTGCAACGTGGCCGCCAGAACCGAGACACCTACAAACAACACATACCAAACCAGCACGATGCGGCTCAGTTGCTGAAAGAAAGGGTGCGATCGGGGCATGTCCATGCCTCAACGGTTTGCAGGCCACGGATTGGCGTGGCGAGGGTTTTGAACAAAGGTGTGGTCGGTCAGCGCGTTCAAAAAAGCGACAAGGTCACTGACCTCCTGCTCGTTGACCTCGAAGCCCGCAATCAAGGAGCTGCGCAGGGGACTGGGTCCGTTGCTCGTGCCGCCTGCGCGACCTGCTAGGGCGTAGTGGGTGCGGATGACTTGGTCGAGTGTGGCAATCGAGCCATCGTGCATATAGGGTGCGGTCAGGGCCACATTGCGCAGTGTGGGTGTACGGAACTTACCCATGTCATCGGCGTCACCCGTGAACTCGCTGATGCCCGGGTTGTCTTTCGGATAGGCGCCGCGCCCATCACGGTTGTACAGCCCGGTGTTGTGAAATCCACGCTCGGACAGTGGCAGTTTGGTGTGCCGAATGTTGTCTGTGAAATTGAAGCTGCCGTGGCAGTGGTAGCACTCCATCTTTTCGCCAAAAAACAGACTTTCTCCGCGCTTGGCCTCTGGTGAGATGGCTTTGGGCTGGCCGCCGTATTTGTAGCGGTCATACGGGCTGTCAAACGAGAGCAAGCTGCGCTGAAAACTGCCCAGAGCTTTGGTCAGCGTGCCCAGCGAATACAAGGCCTCATGGCCCTTTGCCGCTTCGGCGGGAAAGGCTTTGGCAAACATGTTGCGGTAACGGGCGTCGGCTTGCAGGCGCTCGAACAACAATTTTTCTTGCCCTGCCATGCCCATTTCTACGGGATGTTCTCCAAACAGCGGCAGCAAGGCTTGGACCTCGAGGGCTGTCAGATGGGGGTTGGCCCATGTCAAGGTGGGCAAGTAGGCCAAATTCACCAAGGCCATCGCATTGCGATGGCTGGCTTCACCGGTCACGCCCAAGGACAAAGCCTTGCCATCGCTGAAAGCCTTGTCCTGGTGGTGGCAGGTGGCGCACGACATGCTCTGGTCGGCTGACAAGCGTTTGTCATAGAACAAATGCCGACCTAGCTCGACTTTGGCGGCGCTCATCGGGTTGTCTGCAGGCACGACAGGGCGTGGCACCCACGCGGGCAAATCCCAACGGTAAACCTCATTCGAGTGGCCCGATAACAAAGCCCAGGCAGCCACGGCCATCAGGCATGTGCCGAGTGCTTTGTAGACGCGCTTCATGACGTGGTTCCTCGCTTGCAAAGGCATCAGCGCTTGGACAGAAAGCGCTGTGGACCTTTGGGCTCAACCCCGTCATAGCTCAGGCCCAAGGCATGCATCACGGGTGGGCAGTCGCCGTCTTTGGGGAAGCTCATGCAACCAGGCGAAGTGCCCTGTGCATTGGTGTCCACATTGGCTTGTGCCAGAACGGCCCCCATATCGGCCACCACCGTGTGGGTGCGCAGATCGAACCCATCCAGACGAACCGTGACACGGTTGGGGTTTTGACACGCACTGGGCGCTTGTGTCCGGCTTTCGCTGGCGCAGACTGTGCTGCCCAGGTGGACGGAGTAGCGCGTCACAGGCCCGGCTGGAGTGGTTCCGGCAGGTTTGTCGGCGTGGATACCACTGCTGGCGGTGTCGAACTTGATGAACTTATAGCCGCCCTGCCAGTTCCAGAACATGGCTGTGGAGTTGAGTGGCGCAGGGGCGACGGTGGGGTCCTGGTGGTTTTGTGCAAAGGGCACGCCCACGGTGAGTTCCACCCCGGTGTACTCGCCCGCAGGCACTTGGCCGCGCACGCTGGTGTTGGTGGCTTCTGTGCCGTTGCGGCAAGGGCCTGTGCCGTTTTCAAAATCAAGCAGGGCCACCGACTGCTGTTGCCAGATGCCGTCTTGCGTCAGCTGTACAGGGACGGTGCTGCCATCTTTGCGTACCAGCTTGACGTCGCTGACATACATCCGAAAGTCGCTGGGCGTGATGGTCGAACGGGTGGTGCCCACGCCCTCGTAACGCTGGCCGCAGGCGAAGTGCTGGCCGTTGATTTGGGCTGCGAACTTGAGGTCCACCGTTTGGTTGCTTGGCCGCCCAGGCAATGAGCCGCAGGCTGTGACGGTCATGGCCAGTGCGGCCAGGCTCAGGAATTTTTTCATGGGGTTCTCCAATGGAAGTCAGTGTTTGTGTGGGTGTCCAGTGTTGCGTGGGCTTTGAACCCATACGCTCACTTTGCGTTTGCCTGCGTTTTCAAAGACCAGTTCGATGTCAAACCGGTCGCCGTCGTTCAAAGGTTTCCTCAGGTCCACCAGCATCAGGTGGTGAGTCCCTGCGCCACCGTGGCGCAATGAAACTTCGCTCTGTGCAGGCAGGTCGAGTGCTGGCACCTCGCGCATGCGCATGACGTTGCCGTCCATGTGCATGCGGTGAATCTCAACCCGTCCAGCCAAGGGCGTGCTGGCAAAAACCAAACGGTCTGGTACAGAGCCTTTGTTGCGAATCGACTTGAAATAGACGCTGCCCACGTGTGTTCCCGAGAGACTCGGTGTGGCGTAGGGGTGCTCAATCAGCAAGTTGCCCTGCCGAAAATCGTGTCCGAAGGCTGAACCCACGCTCAGGGCCAACATCAACATGGCACCGACCAAAGTCCGCAGCTTGGTGGCGCGCCTGCCTTGCCTGTTTCGGGCGGTCAACTTTTGCAAGATCAATGACATTCAGGCCGCCAAAGCAAAAGGTGGATGGCCGATCCAAGCTGTGGATGGCTTGCTGGCGCGTGCGGCGTGTTCCGGTAGCAAGGTGTTCAGTTCCCGGCAGACGGTTTCAAGGTTGGCATCCACCACGCGGGCCATTTCTTTGAGGGTGGGCAGCGCCTTGCGTTGCAGGGGCAACATCCGGCCATCGGCTTGTCTGCCCAGTATTTGCAGCAGATGGGCCAGGCGTTGCCCGATCGGACCCGTGCGCAGGCGCAGCATGTCGCAGCTTTGGCGCTGCTGCTGCGTCAAGCCTTGCCACAAGGTGGCCAAAGGGTCCCGTGTGTGGGCCGTGCCTGCGGCCTGAGCCTGGGCCGCCACCAGTGCGACAGCCGTGAAGGCATAGGGTTGGGCGCACAAGGTTTCCACACCGATCAAATCGCCCGCTTGGGCCAGTTGCACCAGGGTGTTGCCGTCTTGTCCATGCCGCTCGAGTTTGAAAACACCTTGCGTGACGCGCCACAAGGGGCCACTGCAACCAGCGCTCAAGAGCACCTGACCGCGGGCCACGCGAATGGCGCTGTCCATGGGTATTGGGGTCGGTAAATTCAAGTTGTTCTCCTGACAGATTCCGCCAGTGACCGTGCGCGATGGAACAGTCAACCGGCAACAGCAGGCGGGCTGGGGCCCGGCCTGCACGGTTTGAAATCAGACAGGAGAAGGCGGGCCGCGGGACTGAACTGTCCAGGGCGACGCGGTTGGCTGCTGTGCAGTGGGGGCCAATGCCCGTTGCAGTGACGCTGGGGGCACGACCTGCCATGGGGCGTGCTGGCTGGGCGGCACCAGGCGCTCACCCGACAGAATGCACCAGCCGCAATGGTCCAGAGTGAGCGGATTCGAAGTGTGCCCTTCAAGGGGTGCATCCGTTGTCGCTTCGGTGAGCGTCAAGCTGACCCTGACCGACTGCATGCCCTCGGTGGTACAGACCTCCATCCAGGACGCACTGCGGTCTTGTGCCCAGGCCTGGGCACGCGAGAGCGTGGGGGCCAAGGCCCCCAGCAGCATCACGGCCAGCATGAGCAGGGCAAACCTGCGCAGCCGAACAAGTGTCCAGGTCATGTCCAGTGGGCGAATCAGGGTGGAAGACGACCCGCGCGATCAGTGCTTGTGCTTGTGGCCATCGCCGTGGTTCATGGCCGGGGCAGCAGCGGCGCGTGCGGGCACTTTCAGCTCCACCGATTGGCGCTTGCCGTCCTTGCCTTCGACCACCAGGGTCACGGGCACGGTGTCACCGTCTTTGACCTGACCCTTCAGGTCCATGAGCATCACGTGGTAGCCACCGGGCTTGAGGTCTACCGCTTTGCCTGCGGGCAGGGCCAGGCTGGGCACAGCACGCATGCGCATCACGCCGCCTTCCATGGCCATTTCATGCACCTCGACCACGCCGGCCACGGGCGATTGCGCCGAGACCAGTTTGGCGTCCTGCGCCGATTGCAGCTGCATGAAGGCGCCGGTGGCTTTTTGCTGGGCCACGGTCGCTCTGACCCAGGCGTCTTTCACGGTCACTTGCGCTTGGGCCAGGACTGGGGCGAACAAAGCCGACAACAGGACGGCACTTGAGACAACAACGCGTTTCATGGCGAACTCCAAATAAAAAATGACGAAAGGGAAAATGACGTGGCGACGCTGGAGCTCAGCGCCAAGGGCACGCGGACAAATGAAACGGGGCATGCGGACACGCCGCACCCAGCCGTCAAACAGCCGCCGAGATCAGGAAAAAGAAGGGGGCGCGCGGGCCTGCCAGGGCAGACCGATGAGCGAGGCCAGTCGGGCCTGCTCGAGGGGGGTCAGCGCAAAAGACAATCCGGTGTGAGCGGGTGTCTGGACAGATGTTGCCAAGGGCGCGACCATGGGCAAACACAAGGGGCAGTCCAGGCTGTGGCTTTTGTCAGAGCCATCCTGACCATCATTGGCCGCTACAACCAGTTTCACATTGCCCGCCGAGGTGCAGACCAGCTGCAGGCTTTCGGGGTTGATCACTGGAGACGCCACTGCAACGCCCAAGAACAACGCAAACCACACCAGCACGAAGCGGGTGAGCCGATGGGCGTTGCGCAGAGTTTGCAGGATGGACATGGGCCATGATTATGGCACCGGCGGAAAAACCGGGTCTAGACCAGCGATACCGTTGAGTTGGCACAACGCTCGGCGGCTTGAGTCATCCTGTCATGATCGACCGGGAAAAAGCCGGGGATGTCGTACTTGTTGAAGTGGGCATAAGAGGAAAAGGCCATCGACCAGTCGGGAAAGCGCCGAGTGGTCTCAGGGTGACGCGAGAGCAGTTCCAGGTCATGGTGTCGTTCATCCCGTTGCAGGCTTTGCCACAAGGCTTCGATGGACTCAGGTGGCCCTTCTACGCACTGGACAAAAACCTCTTCGGTGTAGAGCAAATGCCCGGTGATACCCAGCTCGCGGTTGCGCTTGCGGCACTGCAGCAGCAGATTGAACAAGTGCAAGCTGCCCAGCTTGTGGGTGGCTTTTGAGCGGTAAACAAGGCGTTCCAGCATAAGGGATCCGGCGAAAGGCCCGGTATTTTTGTCGACCTGCTTGATAGCAGGCTTACAGCGCAAGGCATGAAGGATCTGGCCCCAGGGTCAACTGCGTGACCCTGGGGCACCTCTCCTTGGGCTAATCTCCGGCCATTCACTTTTTTGGAGACACTCATGCTCACACTTTGCGGCTTTGCGGCCAGTAACTATTACAACAAGGTCAAATTGGCGCTGCTGGAAAAAGGCGTCACTTTCCAGGAGGAGTTGGCCTGGGTGGGTCAAACCGATGCGGCGGCCAGCCCGCTGGGCAAAGTGCCCTACCTCAAAACACCGCAAGGCGCGGTGTGCGAGTCGGCCGTGATGCTGGAGTACATCGAGCAACAGTACCCGCAAAATCCTTTGCTTCCGGCCGACCCGTTTGCCGCTGCCAAGGTGCGGGAGCTGGCGCTGTTTCTGGATTTGCACCTGGAGCTGGTGGCCCGAAACTTGTACCCCGAGGCATTTTTTGGCGGCAAGGTCAGTGACTCGGTGAAAGAAAAAACAGCCGCGCAGCTGGAGAAAAATGTGGCGGCTTTTGCCAAGTTGGCCAAGTTCTCCCCCTTTGTGGCGGGCGACGCCTTCACCCTGGCCGACTGCGCCGCGGTGACCCATTTGCCTTTGGTGGCCGGCGCCACCAAGGTGGTGTACGGCAAAGACTTCCTGGCCGACTTGCCTGTGCGTGATTACCTGAAAATGATGGGCGAGCGCCCGCACATGCAAACCGTCAATGCGGACCGCAAAGCCAACATGGAACAAATGATGGCCCGCATGAAATCCAAGTGATGGCCCATGGGCCCAGGTGGGTCGGCAGGGTCTGTTGATCTGCCTCAAACTGCATGGGCGGCAAGCGGTTCACGATGGGCGCATGAACACCTCCACTGCCCACTACCGAGAGCGCCTTTTGCAAGAGCGCGCGCAATTGTTGTCCCGCATCGCCCAGCAACGTGGGGGGCTGGTTTCGCGGGTGGAGATGGCGGCCAAACACGATGTGCGGGATTTTGAAAACCGGGCCCAGGCCATCTCGGAGCGCGATGACGAGTTCGCGATGAACGAGCACGAAACCGCCGAGCTGGGTGACATTCAGGCGGCGCTGGAGCGGATCGAGTCGGGCCAGTACGGCACTTGTACCGACTGCGGCCAAACCATTGCGGGTGCCAGGCTGAACGCCTACCCGACCGCCAAACGCTGCATCGGTTGCCAGACCCTCAAAGAGAAAAAGCGCTGAACATGGCGCTGCAGGTTGCAGAATTCGGGGCCTGCAGATCGCGGTTTTCACCCATGTTCAGTGCCGGCAGGCACTGATATGCTTGGTCACATGCAAAGCCTTTTCCATTTCGCATTTCATGTCACCGACCTGGACGAAGCCCGCCGTTTTTATGGCGGCGTGCTGGGTTGTCAGGAAGGTCGCTCCACCGACACCTGGGTGGATTTTGATTTTTTCTCGCACCAGATTTCTCTTCACCTGGGCGAGCCTTTCAAGACCACGCTGACGGGCCACGTGGGTGAGCACCTGGTGCCCATGCCGCATTTCGGTCTGGTCTTGCAACAACAGGACTGGCAAGCGCTGGCCGATCGCTTGCAGGCGGCGCACATGTCTTTTGTTGTGCCACCACACCTGCGTTTTGCAGGCCAGCCGGGTGAACAGTGGACCATGTTTTTCATGGACCCTTTTGGCAACCCGATCGAGGTCAAAGGCTTTGCCAGCTTGGAGACCGTTTACGCCAGTTGAGGGTGGTGGGTGTCAACGTTGGATGGCTTGGCGCGACTCGGCTGCGGGTAAGTCTTTCGGGCTGAACAAAGGCACCTCTTTTTTGGCACGTGGTTTGCCGATCGGGCTTGAGGATTGGCCTCTTTGCGTGGCTGCGATGTCTTCTTCGCTGGGGTATTGCCCCAAAAGCCAGTAGTCAAAAACACGCCGCGCAATGGGCGCCGCAGAGGCGGCGCCGAAGCCAGCGTTTTCGACCACCACGGCCACCGCAATCGTCGGTGATTCGGCGGGTGCATAGGCCATGTACAAGGAATGGTCACGTTGGTATTCGGACAACTTGGCCGCATCGTATTTTTCTTTTTGTCCAATGGTCACCGCTTGCGCCGTGCCGGTTTTGCCTGCGCTCGTGTAGCCCGCTCCTGCAAACACCCGTGCCGAAGTGCCCGACGTCACGACCCCGACCAGACCTCTGTGCACCACATCCAGATGCTCAGGTTTGTAGCCAAGATGGATGGGGTTTGAGGCACTGACCTGGATTTGCGCATGGGTGAGTGCGTCTTGTGTGGCGGTGACCACGCGCGGTTTGAATTGCAGACCCCCGTTGGCCAAGGTGGCTGTCGCCGAAGCCAGTTGCAGCATGGTGAAGGTGTTGTAGCCCTGGCCAATGCCCAGCGAGATGGTCTCACCGCCAAACCATTTCTTTTGTTCCGGCTTTTTAAAGTAGTTGCGCTTCCATTCGGTGCTGGGCAGGATGCCGCGCACTTCACCAGGCAAGTCGATGCCTGTCAGCTGGCCAAACCACAAAGGCTTCATGAAGTCATGGATGGCATCCACGCCCATGTCGTTGGCCAGTGAGTAGTAGTACACGTTGCTCGAAGCCACGATGGAGCGGACCATGTCCACCGCACCCAGGCCATGGTCGCCATGGCTGCGGAAGGTGTGGCCACCGTAGGTCCATGAGCCTGAATCTTGGGTGATCGCGCTGGCCGTGCGTTTGCCGGTGGTCAAAGCGGCCAGGGCCATGAAGGGTTTGTAGGTGGAGCCCGGCGGGTAAGTGCCGCGCAAGGCGCGGTTGAGCAAGGGCTTGTCGATCGAGCCATTGAGCATTTGCCAGTTTTCCACATCAATGCCATCGACGAACCAGTTCGGGTCGAAAGTGGGCTTGCTCACGAATGCCAGTACTTCGCCACTTCGCGGGTCCAGCGCCACGAGGGCACCCCGGCGGTTGCCGAACAAGTCTTCGGTCATTTTCTGAAGCTGGATGTCGATGGACAAAACCACGTTTTGGCCCGGCGTGGCAGGTCGGCTCGACAGGCTGCGAATGGCGCGTCCGCCGGCCGACGTTTCGACCTGATTGACGCCCGTGATGCCATGCAGTTCACGCTCGTAGCGCTGTTCGACCCCCAGCTTGCCGATGTATTCAGTGCCCCTGTAATTGGCGATGTCATCGTTTTCTTCCAGCAGCTCCCGGTCACGTTGGTTGATGCGACCGATGTAGCCAATCACATGGCTGGCCAGCTCACCGTAGGGGTACTGCCGGAACAGACGAGCCTTGATTTCAACACCGGGAAATCGGTAACTCTGGGCACTGAAGCGGGCGACTTCTTCGTCGTTCAAGCGGTTGCGAATCGGCAGGGAATCAAAGCTTTTGGACTCTTCGCGCAAACGCTTGAAACGGCGGCGGTCCTTGACCTGGATGTCCACCAGCTCGGCCAGCGCATCGATGGTGGCCTCCAGATCTTTGACTTTGGAGGGCGTGATCTCGAGGGTGTAGGCGGAATAGTTGTTGGCCAGCACCACGCCATTGCGGTCCAGAATGTTGCCCCGTGGCGGTACCGTGGGCAAGATGGCTGTGCGGTTGCTTTCGGCCTGCGCCATCAGCTCATCATGGCGAATCACTTGCAGATAAATCAGGCGTGAGGCCAACAAGATAAAGCTGAGCAAAATCACCCACTGGATGATCACGACCCGTTTTTGAAAACGGTCTATCTCGGCGCGGGTGTCACGCAGCTCTGAGAGTGAAGGCAGGTGCAAAGACATGCTCAAAGAGGCCGTATGTCATCGCGCTCGAATGCTCGACGTTGGGGTGCCAGCAGGAGGGCGCCGATCAAGGGCCAAAGACCAGCCTGCAACAAGGGCACCAGCAGCATCGACCAGCTAGGCCAAGTGTCGTGTGTCAACAGGCGGGTCAACCACTCCACCAGTGAAGCGGCGATGAACAAGGGCAGAATTTGCAGAGCCTGCTCGCCCAGCGGAAACCACAACATGCGTCGCTGCGAGGCGGCGGCCAAACCGCACAACACCACATAGGACAGAGCGTTTTGCCCTAGCAAAGCAGATTCATGCACATCCACCATCAGGCCCATGACAAAGGCCAGCACCAGACCCACACGACGGGGCTGGTGCACGACCCAGAACACGAGGGTGATGGCCAAAACATCAGGCACCCAATGTTGGTCCCACAAGCCCAGCAGCATGTGCAGCACCAAGGCCAACACCAAAGTCAGCCCGATGAAACGGGGGTTTGCGGGCAACAGCAGATGGCGACCTGCAGGCATGATCATGGCGTGCCTCCGGTGACATTGAGGCCTTGAGGCGATGGCTGGGTGCTTTTCTTTTTGGGCTGTGTGGTTTGCGTCTGTTCAGCGACAGGCCTGGCTGGCCAGTCTTTCACGGGTAGCAACACCAGCAGGTGGCGACCCCGTTTGATGGCGGTGGGCTCGGCATGCACGGTGGCAAACGAAGCGTCCACCCGAC
>ERZ1022724.291-NODE-291-length-10583-cov-6.174867_pt1 | contig 10583 bp, 12 predicted proteins | sample MGYA00521091_ERZ1022724 | MGnify/ENA primary metagenome ERZ1022724 (study PRJEB33162, sample SAMN09537610) | freshwater metagenome | isolation source: freshwater | place: Canada:Alberta | collected 2017-07 | study: EMG produced TPA metagenomics assembly of the... | reverse complement strand
AGGACTACGAGGTTGATGAGAAAAAGCGCACCATCGGTGTGCTGGAGTCAGGTATCGACAAGGTTGAGGACTACCTAGGTATCGACAACCTCTACGAGAGCGCTAACACTCCGCTGATCTCATTCTTGAACAACGCAATTCGCGCTAAAGAGCTCTTCCGCAGAGACCGTGACTACGTGGTTGTTGACGGTGAAGTTCAGATTGTGGATGAGCACACCGGTCGAATCCTGGGCGGTCGTCGCTACAACGAGGGCATGCACCAGGCCATCGAAGCCAAAGAGGGCGTAGCCATCAAGGCTGAGAACCAGACGTTGGCAACAATCACCCTGCAGAACTACTTCAGGATGTATCAGAAGCTCTCGGGTATGACCGGTACTGCGGAAACCGAAGCCGCTGAGTTTATGTCCACCTACAAGCTCGGTGTGGTCGCAATCCCAACCAACCGACCAATGATTCGTCTTGACCAGTCTGACTTGATCTACAAGAACGAAGAGGTCAAGTTCAACATGGTGGTCGAGGACATCGCCGCCCGTCACGCTACGGGCCAGCCGATTCTGGTTGGTACCACTTCGGTTGAGAAGAGCGAATACCTTTCAAAGCTTCTAGCCAAGCGCGGTATCAAGCACGAAGTTCTGAACGCTAAGAACAACGCCCGCGAGGCCGTGATTGTTGCTCAGGCTGGTCGCTTCGGTGCGGTAACAGTTGCCACCAACATGGCTGGCCGTGGAACTGACATCATGCTCGGTGGAAACGCCGAGTTCCTAGCGGTTGCTCAAATGAGCAAGCTAGGCATCGACCCTTCAGAGCAGGCTGACCAGTATGAGGAAGCCTGGGATGAGGTATTTGAGAAGGTCAAGTCCGAAGTAGCCGTTGAGGCCGAGAAGGTTTTAGCGGTCGGCGGTCTTTACGTTCTTGGAACCGAGCGCCATGAATCTAGGCGAATTGACAACCAGCTCCGTGGTCGTTCAGGTCGCCAGGGTGACCCAGGTGAGTCACGCTTCTACCTATCGCTCACAGACGACTTGATGAGGCTTTTCAACTCTGGTGCAGCGGCTGCTCTGATGAACCGATCCTCGGTCCCAGACGACTCGGTAATCGAATCCAAGGTTGTTTCAAGGGCTATTGCCTCGGCTCAGTCCCAGGTTGAGTCAAGAAACGCTGAGATCCGCAAGAACATCCTGAAGTATGACGACGTAATGAACCGTCAGCGTGAGGCAATCTATGGAGATCGCCGTCACATCCTTCAGGGAGACGACATTTCCGCCACCTTCCACGAGTTCTTGGAGAAGGTTGTTACCGACAACGTCAATGCAGCTCTTCCGGACAGCGGTTCGGATTGGGAGCTTGAAGATCTTTGGACCACTCTCAAGACCATCTACCCAGTTGGTCTCGAGATCGATGAGCTAATCGAAGAGGTTGGCTCGAAGGCGAAGCTGAGCAAGCAGTTCGTGATTGATGAGTTGATCTCAGATGCTCGCCTGGCATACGCAAAGCGCACCGCTGAAGTTGGCGAGGAGCTGATGCGAGAGCTAGAGCGCAGAGTCATGCTGTCGGTTATCGACCGCAAGTGGCGCGACCACCTCTACGAAATGGACTACCTCAAGGAGGGAATCGGTCTGCGCGCAATGGCGCAGCGTGACCCGCTTGTTGAATACCAGCGTGAGGGCTTCAACATGTTCTCCGACATGATGGCCGGCATTCGTGAAGAGGCTGTCCAGTTCTTGTTCAATGTTGAGGTCCGGGCAGCCGTTGCTGAGCCACAGGCGCAGCCAACTCCAGCTGGGCTGACCTACACCGCTCCATCGGAGCAGGGTGCAGCAGTTCAGAAGACTGAGGTCAAGCGTCCGCCCCAGCAGCCAAACAAGGGCGGCCAGGGTAGCTCGTTCTTCAAGAACTAGATAAGGCTCAGGTCGGTGATTCGATAGCGAGCGTTGATTTTCTCGGCTCGAATCGAAACCGCTTTCGTGGTCTGACCAATTCGTAGCACCACTACGCCCTGATAGGCCAGCATGTCTGTCAAGAAAGTCTTGCTGGCGCGTAATGAAACATCAGGTCGCATCCTCAAGCCGGTTAGTTGCCGCTGCCTAGCCTCTCTGGCTGCTCTTTGGCAAACGTCATAGTAGGTGCGCTCGGATAGCCAACGCGCGAGCTGCTCCGGTCGCCGCACTCCTGCTAAGACCTCTACATAGGCCGTTGAAATTTCGGCAAAGAAGTTCGCCGGATCTGGCTGTGGAACTGCTACCTGCTGGTTACTCAACTTTCCCCCTCGGAACTGGTTCATAGCAGTAAATACCCGAGTCAGGGGAGTGCAAAAGTGCGAAAAAGTTTTCTGTGGATAACTTCTTGTCCCCTATTTTGGTGAGCCTGTCTGGCTGTGGATAACCAAAAGCACAGAGAGCAATTGCTTGCCAGTATCTCTCCGAAAGGGAGGTTACTCATGGCAGTTCGATTCGGAAGGCGAGTACCCAATTGGGTCCTGCTTGTGGCGGGATCGCTAGCGGTTATAACTGCCCTCACAGTTGCTGCGCTGACCAAGCCGGTTCCCGAATACCTTGTCGCCGCCACATCACTCAAGCCAGGCTCTCCGATTCAACCCGAAGACCTCCGCACAGTCGCACTCGACCTGAAGGAAATCGGAGAAAGCTATCTGCTCTCCGAGGAACTATTGCCAGGGGTTGGAGTCCTTAGGGTCGTGCGAGAGGGTGAACTAATCAGCAAGGCAGATCTCACATTCGAAACAAACCAAGAGCTAACTTCCATTCGGTTCATCCCAAAACTCAAACCGGCAGACCAGGTAATCCCCGGTGCCCTGGTCTCGGTTTGGAAAGTTATCGAAACCGAGGACGGGCAGCAGGTTCAGCAGCTTGTTGAAAGCGCCGAGGTGCTCGACTTGGTTTATGGGGAGGGATTGTTCGCAGCCGAATACCCAGAGCTGGAATTGCGGGTCAGCTGGGAGCAATCAGCACTGCTGCTCCAAGCAGTGACGGCTGAGTCTGATATCTACGTCCTACCGCTGCCATGACTATTTTTCAGTTGAAGCCTCCGGAGGAAGCTGTTGCGGCTTTGAGCAATTCTCAATCCAGAGTAATTGTGGTCTGGGGGAGCGCAGGGTCTGGCAAATCTCTGATTGCCGCCAACCTTGCGTTTGAAATCTCGAGCCTTGGAAAGCGAGTGCTGTTGGTGGACGCAGACACATACGGACCAAGCCTCAGCGCAGCACTGGGGCTTACTGACCCTGGGCCGGGGATTCTTGCTGCACTAAGGCTCGCTCGCTTGGGGAGGTTAGATAGCTCAGAGCTTGAGCGATTGAGCCACGAGCTCAAGGTCGAGAAGCACGATCTTAGGTTTTTGCCTGGCGTCACCGCACACATGCGTTGGAGTGACTTCGATGACACCGCTCTAGAGGGGTTGCTAACCCAGGCCAAGTCAGACTTCGATGTGACCATAGTTGATGTGGCTGCTTGGCTAGAGCCTGGCATCTATGTTCCACAGAGCTCGGTTTCGAGAAACCAGGCAAGTTCGAAAATCATTGATCAGGCTGATTTGGTTCTTGGATGCTTTGCCGCCGATGCAGTAGGTGTGAACCGTTTCCTGTGGGACCTGAGAATGGTCGATTTTGATTTCAGGCCGATAGCAAATCGCGTTAGACATCAAGCAATTGGGATAGCCCCAGAGCGACAGCTAAAGGATGCCATCTACAAGTTAGCTCGCAAAGAGTTAGACCACCTACTTCCTCAAGACTCGGCTGCGGTTGACACAGCCCTGCAGCGAGCTCAGCCACTTCTGGTCGCTGCGCGCAGCTCAAAGCTGAGGGAGGCGATTAGGCGACTAGCTATAGACGTCATCGAGCCCAGCGCTAAACTTCCAAATCGTGAGCACTGAAGCAATTGAGCAGCCTTGGCTGAGGCAGGTCCTATCGGACTGGCAGCTCATTGCGGACATGGCATTTGCAGATTTGGTGATGTGGGTCCCAAACGGCTCAAAGCTTGAAGCCTTTGCGCACGCCAGACCCTCTACAGCGCCGACCTTGTTTTATCGAGACATAACTTCTACTTCACCGCGCTACGACTGGATCGACATCATCGAGGCTGCATGGCAATCAGGCCAAGCGCAGGTGCCCACCGAAACCACTCAGGTGGAAGGCTCTAATTCAAGAATTGCCGCTTACCCCGTCTACTACGCAGGTGCGGAGAAGCCGATTGCTGTCATCTCCCGCCACACAAACCTCTCGCAGCCGCGCTACACCAACCGCCTGCAGCTCAACTTCAACGAGTGTGCAACTCAGCTGCTTGAGATGGTTGCAACCGGAAGTTTCCCCATCCCTGAGGCTGGAACTGCAGCCAAGCGCGGAGCACCTCGCGCTAACGATGGATTTGTGCGCCTAGACCAAGCGGGGCGAATCGTGTTTGCGTCGCCAAACGCTCTGTCTATCTTTAATCGTGCGGGCATCGATGGCGAACTGGAGGGCCGACTTCTTGCAGAGTCCGTTACCTCAACGCAGTCATCGCTTGTTCAGATAGATGAGGGTCTTCCGCTGGTGCTGACAGGCAAGGCAGCTTGGCGCACAGACATTGAGTTTGCGAGTTTCACTATCGCAGCTCGCTCCATTCCTTTACTCAATGGCTCAGAGCGCATTGGAGCAATTGTGCTTTGCCGAGATGTTACTGAGCTGCGAGCTCGCGAGCGCGAACTGATCACCAAGGACGTGACGATTCGAGAGATTCATCACCGAGTTAGAAACAACCTGCAAACCGTGGCATCGCTGCTGAGGATTCAGTCCAGGCAGACCTCATCGGAAGAGGTGAAGGAGTCACTTTCGCAAGCCATGCGCCGAGTTAGCGCTATTGCTGTGGTCCACGATGTGCTGTCGGAGGGTATTGACCAAGAGGTCTCATTTGACCAAATCTTTAAGCGCATACTCTTGCTGATCCCTGAAATTGCCGGATATCACACCACTGTGAAAACAGAGTTCAGTGGAAGCTTCGGGGACATGGCAGCAGCGCGATCTACGCCTTTGGCCCTTGTCTTAACCGAGGTTGTGGCGAACGCAGTTGAGCACGGGTTATCGGATCGCAGTGGCACGATTTCTGTTTTTGCCGAACGAGACAAGACTCATTTACACATTGAGGTAACCGATGATGGAGCCGGCCTAGCTGAGGGCAAAGTTGGATCTGGGCTTGGCACGCAGATCATTCGAACTTTGGTTGAGTCGGAATTGCGCGGAAAGATTAGCTGGACTTCGCCCATTAGAGGCGGAACCAAAGTTGCTATCGAGATTCCGGTCTAGCTAGCGCGGCGAGCGCGAGCATAACGACGCTTTAGCGAGCGACGCTCGTCTTCACTGAGTCCGCCCCAAACACCAGTGTCCTGGTTTTCTTTGATTGCGTACTCGAGGCACTGAGCTGAAACGTTGCACTGTCTGCAGATGGTCTTTGCCTGCTCGATTTGCTCGAGAGCTGGGCCAGTGTTGCCTACTGGGAAGAAGAGTTCTGGGTCTTCATTTAGGCATCGGGCCTGGTTTAGCCACTGCATATCCATAGTGTTCTGTTATTCCTAAGGGTCGAAACAGGAGGTACCCGAATCGGGTAAAGTCACAGGTGCAACGGGTGAAATGGTTTCACATCGAGCCCGAGAAATCAAGACCCAAAATGAGAGCATGAACCCAAGACTTGTAGTTGCCACAGCCATCGTTTCCATCCAAGCGCTGGGCATTTGGCTGGTCGGCGCATGGTCGGCTTGGGCAATCTTTCAGGGCGATCTATCTTCCCTAACAAGCTCACTGTTCCTAATGGGACTTCTGCTTGGTGCTGCACTGTGGGCCTCAAACATTGCCCTTGGATTGCACCGCCGAAAGACCTGGTCCCACACCGCTGCGATGGTTTTGCAGTTACTGGTCGCATCAATTGGTACGGCAAGTTTTGCAGGAGAGTTTGGATCGATGGCGATTGGCTGGGGATTACTACTTCCAGCCGCGCTTACCTTCTACCTGCTGTTTTCAAAGCAGGTCCGGATTGAGTTTGGCAAGGACTAGCTGAGCTTTTTCAGCAGCATGTTTACGTGACCAGTGGCCTTCACGTTGTAGAGGGCGTGCTCAACTACTCCAGCCTCATCGAGGATGATGGTTGAGCGAAGAGTCCCCTTGTAGAGGCGACCGTAGAGCGACTTCTCTCCAAATGCACCGAAGGCCTTGTGGGCTTCAACAGCTTCATCACTTAGCAAGCTGAACGTCAGTTCGTGAGCGTCCTCAAATTCCTTCAAGCGCTTCACGCTGTCAGGGGAAACTCCAATAACTCGATAGCCAAGCTTTTCAAACTCAGGAAGTGCTTCTTGGAAATCTGCAGCCTCTTTGGTGCAGCCAGGACTTCCGGCGGCGGGATAGAAATACAAGACAGCCTTTTGGCCAGCGAGATTTTTCAGGGTGAGCGCTTTGCCGTCTTGGTCTGGTAGCGAGAAGTTAGGCGCCTTCGCACCTGCTTCTAGTCGCTGAACCGCCTCAGACATCCAAACCCCAACTTTCCTGCTTCAACATTATGCAATAGTCCAAGCTCGGGCTTGGGAGTTCGCCATTAGCGTTCACAAATTGTTTCCCTCAGACCTTCGATTCTGAGGTCCCCTTGAATGTGGGCTGAGAATTTCCTAACTGCCGCTTCCCTGAGTCCAACCACGGCGTATTCTGGGAGAAGTCAAGGCCGATTGGGACCCATGCTTCGTAAGGTGATTGCATCCTTTGCCACAGCACTCATGATTGCTGTGGCAGCAGTCACGCCTGCCAGCGCTGAGATAAGAAACCTTCAAGAGTCACCGGCCGACCAAGCAACCATGGCGGGTGTCCCTTCAAACTTTGACCTGCTAAACGTCGCCTACGCAGAGTTCTCTGACAACCCAGATTTCCACTACTTCTTTCTAGACTTCGGCTCCAGAGTCACGGCCAAGCAATTCGATGATGCGCGAGGGTCATGGGCCATGGTGATGATCGATGTTGATGGGGACAATGAAGAGGATTACCGAATTGAGACGGGCGAGGAAACTCTGGTCGGAAACCTGACCTCGCCTGCAAACGTTTGGGATGTGAAGCTGGACCGCGAAGTAAGGGGTTGCTCTGCAGGTTTTTACTCTGACCTTGCAAATGCGGCAGCATGGATTGGATTTCGGATCCCCTACAACTGCCTAAAGCTACCTAGGACGGTAGGCATTCAGGGTTACTCGGATTTCATTTCAGATGATGACAAGTCCTATGACTACGCGCCTGACTCGAGCTTTTTCAAGGTGACCCATCGGTTGGCTGCCAACTCAACGATCACCAACCTTGCTGCACCAACTATTGCCTCCGAGACCCTCTACACGGTGGGTAGTCCTGGAGCGGCACCCGCTGATTTAGTTGCGCTCAGCCCAAGCGTGCTGAAGTCGGTAGTGACCGTGTTTTGTGGCCAAGGACTTGGCACGGGTTGGGCCGCTAGAGTCTCGATCCCAGCATCAGTTAGCTCAAAGGGGATTAAGACTTTCCTTGTCACCAACCACCATGTGATCGAAGATTGCATTGATTCTGGCGAGGTTACCCTCACGGACGTCAATGGCAACGATGCAGTTGGTTTCATCGCATCCGCTGACGAGCAGAACGATTTAGCCGGAATCTATACCAGCATGAGTCTTCCCACCCTTAGCTTCCGTGGTGAGCGACCACAGCAGGGATGGTGGGTTGGAGTTCTAGGAACCCCAAGGGGTCTGGATGGTTACCTAACCACCGGCATTGTTTCCAAGGTGGTTCAGGATGGATCTGAATTTGGAGTTTCTGCTTCTCTAAACCCAGGCAACTCTGGTGGTCCGATCTTCGACCGTGAAGGTCGCGTGCTGGGAGTGGCAACCTACAAGCTTGTGGATTCGGAGGGGCTTGGTTTTGCCAGAAGCACTCCACTGCTATGTCAGAACATCATCAAGTGTGACTCCGCTAGCCCAGTTTGGCTCACCGGCCTATCTCAAAGGCCTGGGCAAGCTAACCCCGACCCGGTTGGACAAGGAAACACCAAGGTCTCAACCCTTCCTGGTTTCGCTGCCAAGTCTTCAAAGTTGAATGCCACCCAGCAGAATTCAATCAATAGATTGCTAGTGCTAAACGATTGGGTAGCAAAGTTCATTTGCACCGGAGTGATTGCACCCAATGCCAGCTCTGCAGACAAGGCCCTTGCACGTGCAAGGGCTAAAGCAGCCTGCGACTTTGCGCTAAGACGTGACCCCGGTCTGGCAACGTTCTTCCAAACCAAGGTTTCTACCTCTAGATCAGCTGCAGGCAAGGTTCTTGTTACCCTGAAGGACTGAGTCGCTGGGGAAATTTGCCTCAAGCCTAGGCAGTTGGATTTCAGGATGCTAAGCTTTTCCGCTGTCGCACCTCTAGCTCAATCGGCAGAGCAACTGACTCTTAATCAGTGGGTTCTGGGTTCAAGTCCCAGGGGGTGCACTTTTCTTTTCCGGCAGGGTTGCTCTAATTCTGCTTGTTGACCCACATCAGCCCAGCAATGCCGGCGAAAAGCAATGCGGTTGGGGCCACGAAGTCCAGTGCTGAGAACCACTCGGTCCAGCTGTTGGCGATTACAAATACGTAGCCAAAAACACCCATGCCAATCAAGGCCCAAGAGATTCCCTTGGATGAACGGGTGTCGATTCGGTTTAGATCCTCACGCGTTCTGGCGGTGAGCTTGCCGCAGGCAGGGCAGTTGAAATCTGACTCAGTGATTGCTTCGTTGCAGTGTGGGCAGTTCATGGGCCTAGCCTAGAACTAAGTTTTCGAATCTCTTGGTTAGGTGATGCCCCATGGCTAAAGCGTTGATGGTTGTTGATGTTCAATTTTCGATGTTCTTTGGCGATTGGGCCTTGCCGGATGCCAACCCCCTGTTGCGCGCCATCGGGGATCGCATCCTCAAGTCGCGTGATGCAGGTGAGCTGGTAATCCACGTCCAAAATGACGGCCCTGAAGGTGAAGAGGATGCCCCAGGGTTACCAATGTGGGAGTTGGTGTTCTCTCCAACAGCACAGGAGTTGGTGGTGCGAAAAACCACTATGAATGTCTTTGAGTCAAACCCAGAATTAGCCGCGGAGCTAAGAAGCCGAGGCATCGATCAACTCGAGATAATCGGGGTGCAGTCAGAGCTTTGCCTCAGATCCAGTGCTCTTGGTGCACTCGAGAATGGCTTCAAGATTTCGGTTCCTGAGGGCCTGCACTCGACCTATGACGGAGGTCATCCGGGTGCAACCGAGGGCCCCAGTGCGAGTGAGCTGAGACGTGAAGTTCAAAATGAACTTGAAGCCGCGATGGCCAACCTCCGCTAGGTGAGGAAGTGCTAGCTTTGGCTCAGAAGACAGAGGATGCAAATTGCGTAATTTAGTTGCTCTCGAACCCAAGCAGATACCCGCTTATGTGGAGGCGATTGAGGGTTCAGGCGCGAACTGTGTGCCGATGTCCTCCGAGGTGGAGGCCTTGGTCTGGACCGATTACGCAAGACCTGATTTGTTGGTTGAGACCCTGAAGTCAAACCCTCAGTTGAAGTGGGTGCAGTTGCCCTTTGCTGGAGTGGATGCTTTTAGTCACATACTTCAGCACCCCGTCACTTTCACAAGCGCAAAGCGCTCCTACTCGGAGCCAGTTGCTGAGCATGCGCTAATGCTCGCGATGGCACTTGGTCGCGTGATCCCTCAGCGAGTAAAGGCACTTAGTTGGGGCAAGAAGTTCGCGGCCTCGCTTTATGACGAGCAGGTTCTGATTGTCGGTGGTGGTGGCATTGCGCAGGAGCTGGTGAAACTGCTTGCCCCCTTTAGGGCAAAAGTGAGTGTGGTTCGGCGCAGGACCACCGAGTCTTTTGAGACCCATGGCATTGCCACGGTCTTGCCTTTTGAGTCTCTGGATGAAGAGCTGTCCAAATCCAAGTTTGTTTTCCTAGCCTGTGCATTGACAGAAGAAACTCGTTGGCTATTTGATGCCAGAAGATTTGGTTTGATGCGAACTGACTCCTACCTTGTGAACATTGCTCGGGGTCAGGTCATTGACCAGGATGCCTTGCTCGCTGCTTTGGATGCTGGACAGATTGCCGGTGCAGGAATTGACGTTGCATACCCAGAACCCTTGCCAGATGGGCACCCGCTCTTTGGGCGGGATGACCTGATCGTTACCCCTCACACCGCTGACACTGGGGAGATTGTCCAGAGGCTCTTTGCGGAGCGACTTCGTGTGAATGTCTCGGCTTGGTTGAAAGATGAACCGCTCACGGGAGTGGTTGACGCGGAGCTTGGCTACTAGTGGAACTATCAACCTGGTTGCTTTACACAGCTGCTGCTGCCGGGTTGTCGCTCACGCCTGGACCAAATGGTTTATTGGCGCTAACTCACGGTGCGCTTTATGGCACAAAGCGAACCATCGCAACAATCCTTGGCGGGTCCCTTGGCTTTGCAACAATCATTGCTCTTTCGATGTTTGGCATCGGCGCGCTACTAGCGGCAAATGCCGAGCTGATCTTCTGGCTGAAGTGGTTGGGTGGCGCGTATTTGGTGCTGTCTCTTATACACATCTGACGCTGCCGACGATCTACTCTGTGTAG
>ERZ1022724.290-NODE-290-length-10583-cov-13.542173_pt1 | contig 10583 bp, 7 predicted proteins | sample MGYA00521091_ERZ1022724 | MGnify/ENA primary metagenome ERZ1022724 (study PRJEB33162, sample SAMN09537610) | freshwater metagenome | isolation source: freshwater | place: Canada:Alberta | collected 2017-07 | study: EMG produced TPA metagenomics assembly of the... | reverse complement strand
CAGGCCACGGAAATAACTCAGCGGACTGTGCGCGGTGACCGCCATGTCCGTGAAATCTCCAGCCTCATTCGCTGAAAGCGCGAAATAGGCATGCGCCTCGTCCGCACGGCCCAGGGCTTGCAGCGCTCTACCGATCCAGTAGTTCACATCCGCCTTCGCTTGAAGCTGATGATAGGCCTCGCCCAGGCTTTCCGGCGTGTCCATGGCCCCCTTGAAATGCACCAGCGCACCGGCTGCATCACCGGCATCCAGCGCCAGGCGCCCTAACAAAATGTGCGCGGTGGTGAACTGCCGGAGCACGGAACCCTCCCCGCCTTCCCACGGATGGAAACGGCGCGATGTCATGATTTCCAGCGCTCTGCCGGGATCTCCTGTTAGATTATACAACATTGCCAGAGACACCGTGCAATCGTCACGCCGCAGGACGAGATCCAGGCGCGCCTCGAGAAACTCAAGCCGCTCGCCTAAAGAATCGTTCAACTTGCCGCGCAGCTGATCATACTCGGAAACAAGACGCGGATCACCTGCATCCAAGTCCAGCGCGCGCAAATAGAAGTTCCGCGCAGCATCGCCATCGCGGTGCAGATTCCATGTGGCTATGCCAAGATTGCGGAATACCGTCGCAAATGCCGCGCCGTCGTCGATCGCGCGCAACCACACGCTTATCGCATCCTGATGGCGCTTCTGATCATAGAAATGGTTTCCCAGGGCGTAAGCTGCCAGCGGATCCTTGCAAGGTGCTTGCAAGGCCCATTCCAGAACGATCTGCTCATGGCAGCGCGATGGGAAAAAGTAGTCCGGTGATTGCTCCCGCGCCCCGGCCAGCAGCTTCCTGTCCTTTTTCAACCACGCAAGGACGTAGCGGCACATCGCGCTGCGCGACGAGGGATTCGGCACCGCACCATCCGCTACGGGCTGCGCCAGATGCAGCTCCAACAAGCTCGCCGCGTCTTCATCGAACCCGGCATCGGCATAGTCGAACACAAGATCGAGCACCGTCTGCGCATCGTTCCGGCAGATTCTCAGAAAATCCTCAGCGGACACAAGCCCACACGCCGTGCCCTCGTAGCGAGCCCAATGGTCGAGCGGATCGATGGCGAGCACATCCCCTAACAAGTCCGCAGCTGCTGCCACATCCCCTGAGTGCCGCGCGATCACCGCCTGCAGGACCATCGCCTTCGTGTGGTCACCATGGGTCGCGAGCGACTCGTCGAGATGACGCCGCGCGGTGTCGAACTCGGATTTCCTGCAATCGAGACAGGCGAGCTGATAGAAAGCCGCCGTCCGCCACGCCTGATTCCAACTGGCTTTGTAAAACAACGGATAGGCGGACTCGGACTCGCCCTTGAAGACCAGCGTCAAACCGAGGAAATAGTGGGCCTCACCGGTTTCCGGATTCGGATGCCGGCGAGTCAGCCGGGCGATGGCCTTTTGGAAAAAGGCTTCTGCGGCATCGAAACGGCCTTGTTTCAGCGCGCGCCGTCCCATGCCGATGTTGCAACGGGCGTCGCCGGGATCTCGCCGGAGCGCCTCATTCCAATACAGCTCCGGCGGACGGGTGGAATGGCGGTATTGGTCGAGATGCTCACCGGTGAAATACAGTTCATCAGATGAGGCGATTTCCTCGGGCGCCGGTGGTTCCGTGGCGACCTCGCGGTTCGGCGTGATCCGGCTTTCATCAAGCGGCCGATACGTGAGCAGGCATTCGCCATCCTCAGTGAAAATCGCGGCCAGTAGTTCCGATGGATTCTCACCGGCAAATTCCAACCCGCCATGGCTCCAGCATTCCCCCGGCTTGAGTGAGAAAGTTTTTTCCAACAACACCTCCACGCCACGCGTCACTACCAGTCGTGCGTTTGAATAGGATTCCGACACACACACGCCCAGATCGATCCGACGCTCCGGTCCCACCACCATCCGCAGCGCGGCTTTTTCCGTGGCCTGCTGGACCGGACCGATGCCCTGGATCGGCCACCAGAACTGCGAGAAAGTCTTGGTCTCGTAGGGTGTTAGATACGAGAAATCCGGTTGATTGTCAGTGTAAACACCGGCCATCAGTTCGATGTAGGGCCCATTCACATCCGTCAACTCGCGGTCCCACGCATGACCGAAGGCATGGTCGCCCCAGGTCCATTGCTTCTTGCCCGGAGCGATGTGGCGGTCGGCCACATGCACAAATCCACCGCCCGCCTTGAAATCATAGCCGCCGAAAAAGTCGAACTGCGTCTGGCAAACCATATAACTCGTCGGCACGGGTATGTTCTTATACCAACTCAGATCATTCGCACCCGGCCGGTTCTGATAGTCCACGCCATAGTACGGATTCATCGCCTCCGGAAACGACGACATCGCCCGCACCGCATGGTCGGCCACATAGCGCACATCCGGCGGGAAGAACGATTGGTATTGATCATGCACCATCGCCGCCACGTTCGCCCACCAGAGAAACGTCTGGGTGAACGGTGTCCGGTTATACAAGCGCGCACGCAGCTCGATGAGCGAAGATCCCGGCCTCAGGCGGATGCCGTGCATGCCTTTGAGGCGGTTGAGCGGATCATGCTCGCTCAGCCAGACCGTGCGCGCGCCATCCTCCTCATTTTCGATGAATACATCCGCCGGCATGAATGTCCCGGGCCGGTGGTGCTGCGGCCAGTTGAACTCGACACCACCGGAGATCCACGGTCCAGCGAGCCCGACAAGCGCTGGCTTGATCACATCCTGGCGGTAGAAAAAATCGTAATCAGCGTTGGTTTTGTCCTGGCCAATGAAGATCCGCCCGCCGATTTCCGGCAGCATCACCAGACGCACGAACTCGTTCTCCAATCGCGCGGATTGATAAGACACCGGCCGCGCTTCGTCGAAGACCTTGTCGATGAACGGCACGGGATACACCTTGCCGGACGAGCCCTGATAGACACGCTTTTCGAAGAACATCGGGTTCTTCTCCGGTGCACCGACCGGATAGGTGGGAATGACGCGGGGCTCGATTTTGGCAATGACGGACATGATTTGGCAGAAGCTGAAATGCTGAGATGGAGGTCACCAGAAGATGATGAAGAACACGGCGACACTCAGGATGACCAGACCACCGGCGATTTTAACAATGGGCTCAGTAACGAGGCTGATTTCCTCGCGGACGGGTAGCGCCTTGGCCTTGGCAAGCGGCGAGACCAGCGTCATCACCGTCATCAGCGCGGCCACCACGAGGAAGGCGAATAGCACTTGCAAAAGGAAATGGATTTCATGCCCCCACGGCCGCTCATCTGACTTGGAAGTGAATTGGAACGCCGCGTATGCCAGAGGACCGGCCACCAAGGCCGCAGCACCAGCCGCTCCGGGAACTTTCGGCAGGATAAAGGGCATGATGAATGCGGCTACCACGCCGGGCCAAATGTAGCCTTGGAATTGCTGGATGTATTGGAACACGCCGCCGAATTTCGGATCATCCAGAATCGGGGCGATCAAGCAACCGGCGATCACAAATGCCAAGGTCAAGCCACGGCCGAGCCAAACGAGTTTTTCCTGCGCGGCACTTTGCGAAAACATCCGGCGATAAACATCCATCGTGGAAATCGTGGAGGCCGAGTTCAGCAACGAGGCGAGCGTGCTGGTGACCGCTCCGGCGATGGCGGCGTAGATGAATCCACGCACCCCTGGCGCGATCAACTTGGTGACCATGGTCGGAAAAGCCGCGTCGGTTTTCGCACCGAGCTCAGCGCCGTAAAGTTGCTGCGCCATCAACCCGGGCATCACCATCGCGAAGGGGACGAGCATCCAAAGTCCGCCCGCGAAAATCATCCCGAGTTGCCCGTGCTTCAGCGACTTGGCGGCAAGGTTGCGCTGCACGATGAACTGGTTCAAACCACAGTAATAAATCATCACAATCCACATCCCGCCCGCAACCCCCGTCCATGGTAGATCCTTGTTGTCCGCAGGCATCACCATGTGCAGTTTGGCCGCGTTAAACTCGGCAAACTTGTCCCAGCCGCCGATGGCATTCAGCCCGAGGAAAAAAATCAACATGCCACCGGCCAGCAACGCGAGCCCCTGCACCAGGTCCGCCCAGGCAATCGCTTTCAAGCCGCCAACGGTCGAGTATCCCGCGCCTAACAGGCCTATCAACCACACCGCCTTGGTCAGCTCCATGCCGGTGATCGCCCGTAGGGTGACACCGCCGGAATACAAAACCGCTGGCAACATCACCACCGCATAAATCACCACGGTTAGAACCGCCATGATCCCGCGCGCCGCCGGATTGTAGCGGTATTCAAGGTATTCCGGCATGGTGTAAATCCCCGCCCGCAGGAACTTCGGTAGCAGCGTCATCGAGATGATTACGATGAACACTGAGCCTAACAACTGCCAGCAACTCACCGCAAGCCCGGTCGATCCCGCCGCCTGCCCGGCCATACCGACCATCTGCTCGGTGGAGATGTTCGCCGCCACGATGGAGATTCCGATCAGCGGCCACGTTAGCCCGCGGCCGGCGAGGAAAAAGTCCGAGCTGTCCTCCTCATGCCCTTCCGCCCGGCGGCTTTTCCACACACTAAGCCCGACGACAACAACGAAGAATCCGACAAATACAATGAGATCCTGGGGCGCTATGTTCATAAATTCCTCAATGGGTTCGCCAGAGCCTATGTGCTTACAGGCGGGTTTAACCATGGAACATCAACGGAAATGTATGGACATTTCTCGGATTTCAAGCATTCCTAGCCACCATGAAGCCAGACCCATCGGAAAAACGCCCCGAAGGCTTCCCGGGGCAGCGCTTGGTGATCATCCCGCCGAAGATCGCCGCCGGGGCTTCTCGCAAGCCAGTCACGCGCGATCTTTGCGTCACCCATATCGGTACCTTCGTAGCTGCGGGCGGCCATTATGTCGAGCGCCTGCACGGCACTTCCCAGCATATCCTCATCGCCTGCATCGCCGGAAAAGGATCCTGCACGCTCGCCGGCCGCGATTGGCAAATGGAACCGGGCGACCTGTTGTTTCTCCCGCCACGTGAACACCACGTCTACAGCGCCAACCCCCGCTCGCCATGGACGATCTTCTGGATCCACTTCATCGGCCTGCGCGCTTCCGACCATCTCGAGAATCTTGGAATCACCATCACCAACCCGATCGTTTCGGTGGATGACCCGGCGGTGCTGATCGAGTCCTTCGAGGACACCTTCCGTCATGCCACCCACGGCTTCAGTGAGGCGGCCATGACCGGGCTCACCACCGGATTCGGCCGACTGTTAGGGCTGGCGAAAGTTCATCACCGGTCCCACGGCAGCCGCTCACGCAGCGCGGAAAACCGCTTGCTCAAGGTGCTTTCGCGGATGCGGGACGACCTCGCCCACCCTTGGACGCTCGCCGAGCTGGCCCGGGAATCGAACCTCAGCATCCCGCATTTCACCGAGCTCTGCAGCCGCCAGACCGGCATGCCACCGCTCGGCCTGCTGATCCGACTGCGGCTCCAGCACGCCATGGACCTGCTCCAACAAGGAAACCACAACGTCGCCGAAGCCGCAGCCGCCGTGGGCTATGACGATCCGTTCTATTTCTCCCGCCTGTTCCGGAAACACATGGGCATGCCACCGTCCGCCTGCCGCCGAGGGCCGTGATTTAAATCGACTTCATTCGGATTTTACGGTTTTCAGTGGCGGCGGATGCAACAGATCGCCGAATCACCGGAAGCCATGGAAGCCCTCGGACGGGAAGCCGCCGCCCTTGTTAGACCGGGCACGGTGATCGCCCTCGTCGGCGGGCTTGGAGTAGGCAAGACGCATTGGACGAAGGGTTTCGTCGCGGGACTGGGATCATCCGCCGCAGTGACGAGCCCCACCTTCGGCCTCCTGCATGAATATCACGGCGGCAGGATTCCGGTGTTTCACCTGGACTTCTATCGCTTGGAATCCGAAGCGGAGTTGATCGCGCTGGGCTGGGATGAGCTTCTGGAAGAAGACTCCGTGATCATCGCGGAATGGGGCGACAAATTTCCCGGCTTACTGCCGCCGGAGACCGTCTGGCTTCACTTTTCAGTGACAAGCAACGGCGGCAGGGTGCTCGTCCGGAATTGAAGTCAGCGCGGAGCAAGCAAGCCATCCAGCCCGTTTACCGCCCTGCCGACCGAACGGAATACCGAACCTCCCAGGCCACAGGAGTTCAGAGAGAAACAAAGCGCCAGCAGCGCGAACCATTTCCAAACATACTTCATGCCGCGAAGCTGATCCAACGCAGCGACCGAGTCAAGCGGTGGACTTGCCGGATCCATCAAATTCAAGAAACAAGGTGAACTCGGCACGATTGTAGGTAAGATGGGTGGTCGTGATCCATCGTAGGCCGGCCTCGATGAAGAGGGCCAGGGCCGTTTCGTGAAGATGATTGATTTCATCGAAGGCCGAAAATCCCGCAGTCTTGAGTGTGAAGATCACCAGGCCTCCCGGCTTCAGATTGGCGGATAATCTCGCCACCTGCCGCACGGCTTCCAAGGGCTCGCCATTCATGTCTGACAAAATGGCGTCGTATCGCATGACCGCACTCGGCTTGAAGGCTCCCACTCCGAGCAGAGCGAAGGTCAAGTTCGGATGTTGGGCAAGCCGTGGATCAAGCGGCGCGCGGTCGAGCGCCGTCACCTTGTAATCTCGGGCGAGCAACTCGGAGGTCATCCCTCCTGGACTCGCCCCGAGCTCCAGCCAGTGGCTGCCTTTTTTCAAAGGCTTGCGATGCAGCAACAGGTGGTGGAGCGCCTCCGCGATCTTGGCTCCCGCACGACTCACCGTATCAGGCTGGTTCTGGGCGATGTATTTAGTACCACCCGGATAGAACCCGTTCGAATCCCGCGGGCTTTGGAGCCCACAGAAAAGCCCTTCTTTTCCAATCAGGCCGAACAAGGTCGGAACACTCCCGGCTTGCGCCTCGACCTCGCTGAATCCGGCAATTTCCGAGGGAAAAAGCTGTAACGTGCGGCCTCTCAAATTGGATGCCAGGGTCTTGTAGTAACGATGCGTAACACTTGGATCGAGCTGGCCGATGAAGATCGCCTGCGGCCCCTGACTTTTGAATTTTCGGGCCATCGCCTGCGCGGCTTTTTCCACGAAGCCTACCATTTTTTCCGGATTACACGGCCAGGCGTGATCGACGGGCAGGTTCCAGCGCAGGTATTTCGCGCCCGCGCTTCGTCGCATCGCACCCAAGTCTGAAACTTGGATCAGGTAATACTCGTGACCCAGCTTTTTGGTAATCACCCCGCCGAGAGCGTGGACGATTTCTTGGGAAAACTCGTCGAAAGTTTCAGAAATGCGAATGAGCCAGGGACGAACCGGCGGGTCAGGTAAGGTGGATTCCAAAATGCAGGATGTTGTCCGAGAAGCCTAAGCTTAAAGCCGAGCCGAACACAATGCCTGGTTTCGCCCAACCGCGCTGGACCCGCCTCAACCTACATTGCGGAAACCGCGCGCACCCGCTTCGGCCTCTTCCTCCATGAACATGGCCGGTGCCTCATGCTTGTGCAACTCCAACCAGGCATCCGCTTCCGCGCGGGTCTGGAAAATCCTCATCCGATCCGTTGATCGCGCCCAGTAGCCCAACATCCGCACCACTCCATAAGAAGATGAACTCGGCGCCACATAGGCCAGCCAGCCGCGCGAACGCTTCGGATCGTGCCTTAACACAAGCGCAAGCCGGAGAATGTCGTTGGCGGATAAATTCAATTCCGCATCCGTGAAATCAATCACCCCATGAAAACGCGAGGACCAGGCCGGATCGGACATCAGCGAGGACATCACTGATTTCAGGTCGGCCAACTCGGTCCTCCCATGATACTCTTCGACCCAAAACTTCTCGTCCGTATCAATTTGGTAGCGCCCCCCAGTGCCCAGGGATGAATAGTCAGACGTCAAAAGTTTCATAAGTTTCCCTAAGTTCAGACCCAAAGAAGGACCATTCGTTCAAAAAAACCTGAACAACGCTGACGACTGCTTCGCGTATTAAAACAATCCACCCACCGAGAACCGGCCTCATTGCCGGGAAAACCCCTGATCTCAGACCTCACATGAGCTGCGCGGACACCCGGCCGGCATCGGCCCCGATGTTCTTCAGCGACTCAGGTCCTCCTGATACATCAGCTTGAATCCGCTCTGATGAAGCACCGCCACCGCGAATTCGTAATCCTCGACGTGCATCGCCAACATCGACTGCCCTTCCGGACTTGGCATCAGTGCGTAGGCGAAGTCGATGTTCGTCTCCGCGATCATCAATGAGTCGAGACATTGCAGCAGCCCCGGGCCGGACTCGCGCATGGCGATCACCACCAACTCGCAAGTCGTGTAGGGAATCCCTTTTTCCATGAACAAATGCTCCGCCGAATCAGGATCCGAGAGCACCAATCGCGCCACCGTCGCATCCCGGGAATCTTGCACGCTCAGGCCGATCACCTCGATTCCGAGTGAGCGCAGCAACTTCACCATTGCTGCCAAGGCCCCCGCACGATTCGGGAGCATCACAGAAAATTGGCGCACAGGATCGCCGTGATCGATGATAGATTCAGTTTCCATGCGCGGGGTTCTACCCTAACCACGCGGCCCGCGCAAGGGGATCGTCTGCACCATTCCTGAAGCGACTTCCTGGATGACCATCTGGGTCGGCCTGACGTCGGAAATCAAATATTCCGTACCATCGGCCGCCTTGAACCGTTGGCCGGGCGAGGCGACATACCTCCGCCCGGTGGCAGCATCCTCCACCAGCGCCACCGGATCATGCGAGCTCGCCAGCACTCCGGAAATCCATTCACGCTTGCGCCCGCTAGCCCCGTCCCGGACTTCGACCACGGAAATCTCCGCAGGCACATCCAGATTCACCTTACTGCTTTCCATCCGCCGCTGGACCCGCACCACCTGCAACTTCGAACCTGGAATCACATCACCCGCACGAACCTTGGCGATCCGCGGTCCGCCGGCAGTGATACTGACCGTCGCCTCATCGCCAGTCACCGTCTGCACGCTGATCGGCAATTCACTCTCACGATAGTGCCTCATCACCAAAGGCGGCATCGGAAACACGGCAGCACTCGCAGGCGCGGTTGTGGCGCTTGATGAGGCGTCCGTCACCTCAGGCGCCGCCCGCTTGGCACGTGGCAGCGGGCTTCCGACAAACTCCTGTGTGGCCACCGCCGGACTCAGGGTCTCACCCTCGATAGGGACGGACACCCCGGAACGCTTGGCCACATCTCCAGCAGTCCCCGCCTCAGCCTGGGGTGCTGGACCGGCGGCATCCACAAAAGCATCCATCCCCTTGGCGACTTCCTCCGGCGATTCCAACGCAAATTCAAATGGAAGCGGTCCCTGTGAAATCATGGCTGCCACTTCTGCATGGCCAGCGGCAACGGCGAGCTCGGACGCCATTTTACCGTCATGATTGGTGCTCAGGCGACTCGATCCCAGATCCAGCAACAACTTCACCGCCGGACCATGTCCGTTTTCCGCAGCAACCATCAACGGCGTCCGGCCATCCTCCATACGCGCATACACCGACGCTCCGAAATTCGTCAGCGTATCGATCACATCCGTCCGCCCGACCAAGGCGGCGAGCAACAACGCGGAATCCAAGTCCCCCCGATCATACGGCGCCAACTCCATCACCGAACCCGCCTTGCCCTCACGCACCGCAAGCATCAGTGGCTTGAATTCCTCCTCATCCTTCATTCCCACATCAGCCCCCTGGCGCAGAAACCACTTCACCATCTCCGTCTGATCCGCCATCACCGCGACCATCAAAGGCGTCCGACCCATCGCTCCCCGCACGTCCACCGCCAGCCCGTGATCCAGCAGATAGTCCGCAGATCCCTGCGCACCCACCGCCGCTGCCGCATGAAGCGCAAGATCCCCCGCCCCGTCTTTGGTATCCACCGGAAATTTCGCGCTGCCGAATTTCTTCAGAGCCGCCACATCATTCTGCCGCGTGGCACGGAACCAATCCTCCACCGTCAACTGATAGCCGGCATCCCCAAGGTCGGACTTCAAGATCTCACTGCCACTCTTCCGGCAACCGGGAAGCGCCACACACAGCAGCGCCAAGCTTACCGTCCCGAACAAATTCATCTTCATGGAATCGAAAATACTTCGGAACTCTTAACGATTCAACCCCGAAGCTTCCACCGGGATGATTTCGCAAATCCGGCAAACCCCTTCCCTGATCCGGAACCTCACATCACACCCGCAAAACAACGCACCAAACACCCGATCCACCTCCTCATCCACCGTCGCCGGCCGCGGATCGAGCGCCAAGGCCTCACGGATCAACGCCCGCGCCCTCTCCGGCAGCCGCTCGAAATCCTCCATCGCCCCACCTTCCACCTCCACTTCCAAACGCGGAATCCCCTCCCCGGCGAACCCGGCAAGCGCACTGGGCACGGCCTCCGCATAGGCCAAATACGGCTTCACATCATACACTGGCGTCCCATCCAGCAAATCCAGCCCACCCAACAACAGCACCGGCCCATCCGTCTCATGCATCTCCACCCCCTCCAACTTCACCAGCGAGAGCCCCAACCCGTTCGGCCGGAAAGTCGAGCGACTCGCAAACACCCCCACCCGCTG
>ERZ1022724.289-NODE-289-length-10615-cov-15.596212_pt1 | contig 10615 bp, 3 predicted proteins | sample MGYA00521091_ERZ1022724 | MGnify/ENA primary metagenome ERZ1022724 (study PRJEB33162, sample SAMN09537610) | freshwater metagenome | isolation source: freshwater | place: Canada:Alberta | collected 2017-07 | study: EMG produced TPA metagenomics assembly of the... | reverse complement strand
GTCCTCACCCGGGTTGAAAGCGACCCGGTCACCAGCCAGCTCAGTGACTTCACCGGCTATGTCGTCAAGGAGATCAATGGCGTTGAAGTCAGCGATCTTGCCCATGCTCACGAGCTGCTCCACCCGAAGGAAATGCCGGAGTTTTTTGTGATCACGCTGTTTGATGCCGAGCGCCCGATCGTGATCCCGTCCGCCAAGGTCGCCGAGGCGAACAAACGAATGGTCGAAAACGGCATCGAATCCTTGGAAAATCTCAAGGACTGAGCCATGTCCCGCGTCGGCATCGCCCTGGGGTCGAATCTCGGTGACCGCTTCGCCCATCTTCGTGCGGCTGCCGCCTGTCTGCGTGGCATCGCCCTGCCGGATCATCCTTTTTTAGAGGCCTCGATCTACCAGACCGAGCCGAAGCTTTGTCCTCCCGGGGCGCCGTTTTTTTACAACTCCGTGGTCGAGATGGCCTTCGGCGGATCCCCATCCGAGTTGCTGGATCTCACTCAAGCGATCGAGAAAAAAATCGGTAGGCAGCCGGTTCTTGTCCGAAATGCCCCGCGTGTGATCGATGTGGACCTGCTCTATTTCGGCGATCAGATCATCGACACCGAGCCTCTCGTGCTGCCTCACCCTCGCCTGAGTGAGCGGCGATTTGTGCTTCAGCCACTCGCTGAAATCTGCCCGCACCTCGTCTTGCCAGGATTTGAAGTCTCGATCCGAGTGCTGCTGGAGCAGCTGGACTCCGAGGAGGCCGCGCTCGTTCCCGTGACTGGCTAGCTTGGTTTTGTTGCCTCGGGCTGAGGGGCCTCCCAGGCCATGGTCAAGGGAGTCAGCCAAGGTTGGCGGCCTTGAATCCCCGCTCTTCGTCGATCATCAGGGTGAGAATCAGGCCCACCATGAGAAATCCCGCCAGCACCAGTAATGCTTGTGGAGTCCCCAGGGTGTCCTTGGCCCAGGCGAAGGGAAACGTCGTAATCGCTGAGAGTTTCCACATTAGCCCCCAGATCCCGAAAGTCTCGGCCTCACGATTTGGCGGCGCGAGATAGCTGACAAAAGCGCGGTTGGCCGATCCCAAAGACCCCAGCCCGAATCCCAGCAGATTTCCGATCAGCCACAGCGGCCATGTTGGATAGGCCGCTGCCGTGCCACTACCTGCGTGACGATCGTAAAGATAGGCGTAGAACGCAAAGCCCAGTGCCGTCACGAGCCAGATCACCAGGAAAATCACAACCGACCGCCGATGCCCAAGCCGATCCTGATAGAGCGTGGGAATGATGGTTCCGATGATCCCGGAGACGGTGATCACGGCGACGAAGATGACCAGATCCACTTGTTCAAAGCCATACTCCACCGCCAATTTGCTGGCAAAAAAGACCACCACGCTCATCGCCGTTCCGTAGAACAGGGAGGCCACCAGCAGTAGGGCAAGATCCTTGAACTGCGAGGTGGCGTGGATGGATTCTGCGAGGCGCAAGAACCCCGCGCTCAGCAAATTCCGGCCGGAGTGGGCAACCTTCGCCACGGGGGGCTCGTTCAGAAATAGGAATGTCGGCACCGTGAAAAGCAAAAACCACAAACCCGCACAGACGAAAAACGGCCGCCACCTATCGGGTGATTCCAGCTTGAGCAGGACCATGGCACCTGCCGTGAGGATCAACAAAAACAAAGCTGCCGCGTAGGCACAGGCCCACGAAAAGCCGCTCACCCGGCCTACTTGATCCTGCTTGGCCATGTTTGGTAAGAAGCTCGCCAGAAAATTCTCGCCAATGGAAAAGGCGAAATTTGCCGGCACATACAACAGCACCGCCAACCACAACTGCCCCGGCTGGATGAAGCCGAGGCCACAGGTGAAAACCCCGCAAAGGATCCCGGACCCGATCAAGAACCGTTTTTTCCAACCTCTTTCATCTGCCGCCGCGCCGGCCAAGGGTGAGAGCAGGGCGGTCAACAACATGCTCCCGCCATACGTCAGCGCCCAGACTTGATCGTCGATTTTGTCGTCCTGCACGACGACCTGGGAAAAAAATATCGAAAACAGCAAAGTGTTGATGATCAGCGTGAACGACTGGTTTGCCACGTCGAAGGAGATCCACGACCAAAGCTGGCGCTGCTGCGGAAATCCATTCAGCGGGTAAAATCGACGGAGATTCATCAGGGTGTCTGAAGAGCGTTGTATCTGATCCCGGCCCAAGTGCAAGGTGGACATTTGATGCCTCCTGAACAGAAGGAAGCGAAGATCCCAAAGCGTGAATAGCTTGTAAAAACACAGTCACCCATCCTACGGGTGGATAAAGCAGTCCCCAAGAATTTCCCCATCATTCTGGTGCCGTGTAATATTTCACTTTTGACTTCCCATTTTCAGAAGGTCTGGGTATTCACTAAAGCAGAATTAAAAATAAACCATCGTAAAAGTTCTTTTCCGTAAATCAATCAAGTGGACTTTTGACTACTTGATTGGGCCACTCGCTCTTTAACGTCCGATCATGAACGCCAATTCTATCAAAATTCCAGCGCCCCGAGCTGTCTCCTGTCTCCTGTCTCGCGCTCGGTTAGGTCCAGCGCAGAGCCTTTCTTCTAAGGGTGTTCTTCCTCTCTTCATGCTCGTGTTCCTTCTTTTTGGTACGAGTCTCAAAGCTGCCGTTAGCAATCAAGTCTCCGCACGATTCAACCACTCCGTAGCTGTGAAATCCGACGGAACTGTCTGGACCTGGGGCAATAACTCAAATGGCCAAATCGGTGATGGCTCCACCGCCCAACGAAACAGCCCCGTGCAGGTCCCGGGCGTTTTGGCAGCCGTATCCGTCACCGCAGGCTACTTTCACACTCTGTCCCTATCTTCCGATGGCTCGGTCAAAGCGTGGGGCAGCAGCTTGTATGGTCAAATCGGCGATGGAGCGACCACCCAGCGCAACAGCCCAGTGGCAATCGCAGGGATTTCTGACGTGGTGGAACTCAAGGCCGGATACGCCCATTCCGTCGCCTTGAAAGCAGATGGAACCGTCTGGGCCTGGGGCCTAAACAACAAAGGACAGATTGGCGACGGCACCACCACCCAGAGAAATTCGCCGGTGCAGATTCAGGGGGTTTCGGGAGTGATTTCGATTGCCGCTGGATTCTATCACACCCTCGCCCTCAAGTCCGATGGCACCGTCTGGGCATGGGGAGAAAACACCTCCGGCCAAATCGGCGATGGGACCACCGTACAAAGAAATTCCCCGGTCCGAGTCGGGACTCTCGATGCCGTGTTATCTCTATCAGCTGGCCTCAGTCACTCCCTCGCCCTGAAAACCGACGGGACCGTGCGCGCTTGGGGCAGCAATACCTACGGCCAATTAGGCGACGGCACCACCACACAGCGAAATTCTCCGGTAACCGTAAACTCGATGGGAAATGTCGTCACCGTTGCTGCCGCTTTTGGCAGCTCCATGTTCCTCAAGGCAGATGGAAGAGTCTGGGGCTGCGGCATGAACTCGGACGGCCAGCTTGGTGATAGCACCACCATTCAAAGGACTACACCGGTCCAGGTCGCTGGCGGACTTGGCAGTGTAGCAGCCTTGGCACTTGGCAATTCTCACAGTCTCGCGGTCAAGGCGGATGGCACCGTCTGGGCCTGGGGATTCAACGTCAACGGCCAACTCGGACGCGGAAATACCACTGGGTCAGCTATCCCCGTGCAGACTTTGATTGTCACCGGAATTTCAGCAGCTCAAGCATCAAGAACCCAAGGGGCCGGTAGAAACGGTCATGGTGTTTCCCTGACTGCTGGGGAGCTTCATAGCCTATCGCTCAACTCAAGAGGAGAAGTGTGGGCTTGGGGCGCTAACAACCGCGGCCAGCTCGGAAATGGAACCACGGATTTCAATCCTCTTCCCATCAAACTCCCCAGCATCAGCGGCGTCACCGTGATCGCTGCCGGGCGAAGTCACTCCCTAGCCCTCAAATCCGACGGCAGAGTCTGGGCCTGGGGCGCGAACGATCAAGGGCAGCTCGGCGACGGAACCACCATTGACAAAACTGCTCCCACCCTAGTTCCAAGCCTATCGCAGATCGTAGCCATCGCCGCCGGAAGCACTCACTCTCTAGCTCTCAAATCAGACGGAACCCTCATGGTCTGGGGTGGAAATGCAAGAGGACAGTTAGGGGTAGGAAACATTACCACTCGGCTCTCACCCGTTGCTCTATCTGTTCTAACAGGCGTCATCTCCCTCGGTGCTGGCGCCACCCACAGTCTAGCCCTGCGCCACGACGGCACCGTCTGGACTTGGGGCGGCAATGACGAGGGCAGGCTCGGGGATGGCACCACCCTCCAACGTAACGCCCCCGTCCAAGTCACGGGGCTTTCCTCCGTCGCCGCCGTCGCGGGTGGAGACTTCCACTCGGTGGCTTTGAGGACCGACGGCACCGTCTGGACCTGGGGTGCCAATTCACGTGGCCAACTTGGTAAGGGTAGCACCGTTTCATCGCTGACGGCTGCCCCGATTCCTTTGCTCAATGGCATGGTCGCCATTGCTGCTGGCCGGAACCACGGTGCTGCTCTTTCTTGGAACGGCTCCGTCCACGTCTGGGGCGCAAACGAATGTGGTCAGGCCGGAGTTGGGAGTTTGTTCGATCAGACCACTCCCATCCAGATCCCTGATTTGCCGAATGTCATCGCTCTCGCCGCTGCCTGCGATCACAACCTCACCCTCGCCATGGACGGAGGCATCGTCGGCTGGGGGCGGAATTCATCCAGCCAACTTGGGGACCAAAGCGTGATTGAGCGGGTTGCCCCCATCAAAGTGATCGGGGTCTCAGAAGTCGTTTCCCTCGCCGCCGGAATCAATCACACCATGGCCCGGAAATCCGACGGAACCCTCCTCGCTTGGGGTTACAATGATTTCGGCCAACTGGGAGCTGGCTCCGAGGGCCTCCGCTCCATGCCCGCCCTCATTCCTGGGCTCGACCAAGTGGTCTCCCAAGCGGGCGGGGCAACCCATACCGTCATTGCCAAACTCGATGGAACCGTATGGGCCGGCGGCGGCAACGCAAGCGGTCAACTCGGCGACGGCACGCTACTCCCGAAAACTTCTCTCACTCAGGTTTCTACCCTCTCCAACATCGCCCGAGTAGCCGCTGGCTCCGCACACTCTCTCGCTCTCAGGGCGGACGGCACCGTCTGGACTTGGGGAAACAATGCCTCAGGACAATTGGGCAATGGCGGCACCGCCCAACAGAATTCGCCAGTTCAAATCACTAACCTTACCGGCGTCTCTGAAATCGCCTGCGGTGCCTCGCATTCCCTTATCTTGAAATCAAATGGCACCGTCTGGGCCTGGGGCGGTAATGCCGCTGGCCAACTCGGCGATGGCACCACCGCCCCGCGGAACTCGCCCATCCTAGTGCCAGGCCTAACCAACATCATCGCCATCGCCGCAGGCGGCTCACATTCCCTTGCCCTCAGGGACGACAAAACCCTCTGGATCTGGGGCAGCAATTCCCATGGCCAACTCGGCAATGGCTCCACCACCGCGAATCCTGTTCCCACTCAGATTCAAGGGCTCTCCGATATCGTCTCCATCACTGCCGGGTCCAATCACACCGCCGTGCTTTTGCTGGATGGCACCCTCAGGTCATGGGGCGCAAATGCTTCAGGCCAGTTGGGTGATGGCACCAAATTACAACAACTCTCACCCGTCCTTATCGCAGGAAACTACGGCCCCAACTCCTCACTGAGCGCTGGCGGTGATAAAACCTATGTTGTCAAAGAAGACGGCACCCTCTTCGCCTGGGGACTCGGTGCCTATGGTGAGCTTGCCAATGCCTTCGCGGAATTTAGGCACCAAGGCGTCAGCGCACTTGGATATAATCGGGTGCATCCTGTGCCCTTACTTTCCGTGGCGGCCCCACCCTCGCCTACCGTGCTCGCCACAAATTCCACAGTCGCTATACAACTCAACGCCACAGTCACCATCGGCCAAATATCCAAAGCCTTTTTCTACGCAGACGGCATCCTTCTCAAACAAGACGCTACCGCTCCATTTTCCTTCGACTACTCCCCAGACACGTGGGGTGACGTTGATATCAGCGCTGTTGTCGTATCTTCAGCGGGTGCCATATCCCGCCCGACCTCGCTAACGCTCAAGACTCCCCACAATTTCGATCAAGACGTCTTTCCAGACTGGTGGGAAACCCGCTACGGCATGAGCGCGACCTCTCCAGACCTCCCAGACGGAGATCCAGACGGAGATGGTCTAACAAACATGCAGGAGTTTTCGCTTGGCACCAATCCGGGAGCCCTAGACACCGATGGTGATGGCATGAGGGACGATTGGGAAATCACTCATGGATTCTCTCCAACTCACCAATCAGACGGGCAGGGAGACACTGATCAAGATGGACTTACAAATGCTGAAGAATACACTTACTCGACTGATCCCCGAGATGCAGACAGTGACGATGATTATGTGTTGGACGGCGTAGAAGTTAACGGACTCTAATTCATGAAACTTATTGCACTTACCATCGTTTGTCTCATGACCGTAGGCCTCGGTCAGATCCATGGCAATCCATCAGATCCTAATAATCCTGCATCTAGTCCTGTGCTCCAAGTATTGGGTGCATACACGAGGGATTTGCCTGCTCCTGCGGGTTCTGAGGTGACTGTTATTTTTGATAGAGCCATCGATGCTTCGCCTGCGGACAAGATTGCCAATTTCTCACTCAATCAGAATGCGCCCGAATTAGGTGCCGGGACAGCCGGAGGCACGCTAGAAGATTTGGATGGCGATGGTGATCTGGACATGGTCTTAACATTGAAAGATAAAGTTGTCGCTCATAAAAACATAGGTACGGCGTCAAAGCCGCTCTACGCCACAGAAGCGTCCCCTCTTGCAACAGTAGCCTTCTTTACGCAAACAGGATCTGTCGTGTCGAATTGGGGTCTAAGTGTGCGATTTGCCGACCTTGACGGAGACGGGGACAAAGATCTCATCTGTGGCGAAGCATACAGTGGACAAGTGACCTGTTTTTTTCGGGCCAGTGCACCCACAAGTTGGCCCGTTCCTGCCAACTTCGGAACTCAAAAAAGCGTTCTGGTTCAATACCAGGTTGGAGGACCTTCTTACCCGATAGAGACAAGCGTCAATGATGGTTGGTGGTTTGATTTTGCAGCCCCAAATGTCTTTCTTGAAGATCTCAATCAGGATGGAATGATGGACCTCGTAGTGGGTGACCCGTATGATCCTTATTATGCGCCAAATAACATCCAAGTCTATCGTGGAACTGGACAGTTACAAGATGGTTCGCCAGTTTTTGGTCCTCCAGTCGCTCTCCGCGCTAACGGGCTTCCAATTGCCTTGGAGTGGACCTACTTCGGGGCCACCTGTCCGGTCTTTACAGACGTGGATGGGGATGGAGACCGCGATCTTCTTGTCTCGACCACCCATGGCGATATCAGCGTTTTTCTAGCGGGTGGAATAGATTTAAATCCAGCGTCAGACAATTTTGGATTTAGGCTATTTGGTGCGGCAACTCTTTTACAGGATGTCTCTGGGCAGCCCCTTAGAATGGGTAGCATCCTTGCCCTTACGATCACCGACTTCCAAAACAACGGCACAAAAGACATCGTCGTAGTGAGTAAGAGCTCAAACGGTTTTGAAGAAGGGCGTCTTAGAGTGCTAAGAAATTCAAGCACTAGCGGATTTAGCTTCTCTGGAGTTCCGACTTCGATTGGCGTTAGTGGTTTCCAGAATGAGCTAAGGTCCACTTATGGCTCGAAGGCTGCCTATTTCGACTTTGACAACGACGGAAAATTGGATGTTCTTTATGCGGATCGGGGCTATGGGTTAGCGATTGCCTTCAACCTTGATACCGGGAATGACCACCAACCAACATTTGGAGCGCCAGTAGTTTTGGCAATGACGGACGCACTTCGTGACACATTGCAGCAGGGAGTTCCAGATATTGCGGACTTCGACAACGATGGCACACTTGACCCTGGAATAGATGGCGTCGTCGTCGGAACCGAAACAGGATTGAGTTTCTCACGCTTCATCGGCCGCTTACCAAACGGACTGGTTCAATTTGCAGATCCAGCTTCCATCCTTCCAACAGGTTTTTCCTCTCTACACTTCATCCAGCCTTCAGTCGGAGATTTGAATGGAGATGGGAAATTGGATGTAGTCATCGGAACAGGAACCTTGTATTCGGGGGAAAACCGAGGTCTCCAACTATTAATCAATACTTCTTCCACCGCGTTTATTCTTGCGCCCGCATCTGCCATCCTTGTTGGTGGACAGCCCACTACGACTTTCATGTTCCCCGAACTGGTCGATTATGACGGCGACGGGGATTTGGATATCCTTGTATCAGATGGTTCAGGTTCATTCAATAGTCGTCAGATTGCGAATGGTCAGGTGCGCTTGCTCAGTAATAATGGCGGGACTTTCAACGATGCGGGCCTTATTCAAACCACGACAGGAAATCCAGTGTCGGTGGCCTCAGATGCTTCACCTCGCGTAATCAACTTCGACAATGATACAAGCGGTAAAAAGGACCTTATTATCGCGTCCAGGACGTCGTCAATCACGCCCTATTTATCAAGTCCTACACCTGGGACTGGCATGTCTCTTACAAGTGCAAATCCAACCTTGAAAATCACAGCAACGTTGCCCGATTCCGTAGCGCTTAACACAACGCGCAGACGTCTTACCCTGCAATTTCAAAATCTCGCAAGCGTGGGGAGTACGATTGATCTCAATGATCTCACCGTAAATGGGATCAGGTGTAGTCTCAGAGGAATACCTTTAAAAGACTATAACCAAGATTCCGATGGAGATGGATTACTCGATTTGATTGAGGTGGAAATGGGAACTGATCCCTTGTCAATCGACTCGGACGGCGATGGATTCCCAGACAATACCGACCCAGCTCCAACCACCAGTGCCACCTTAGGCAATCCAGATGGCGCAAACCCACCCGTCGGCAGCACTACGGACCTACGTGGATTCTGGGACTTTGAATCACCAAACACCCCCCCTTACCTTTTCCCAGATAGATCCGGCAACAATTTTCATGCCACGGGATCATCCGGTGGACCTCAAGCTTTTGGGATGCCTTCACTCGCTGGACGTATAGGACCCGGGACAATTACAGTTCCCTCTAGAGTCATCAATGGCACGACAGCCTATACGGTTACAGGCTGGTTTAAATTCGGCAAGAATACGATCAAGAATGCTCCACTCGATAACTTGTTTAAAGCACTCTATGCCATATATGATCGCGAAGGGACGAGCCCTTCACCCTACTTTGCCCCTTTAGGTCAAGGAACTGGTCTGTTCGTTCGCAAAACTGCGGCCGGTGAGGAATGGTTTGTGGGAGGGTATAAGCAAACCACGCTACCTATCGGAGCCGCAACAACTGTTTTTCAAGGACACTACTTTAATCTGCCGACAGGGACAAGCGACGACAATACTTGGCACCACTTCGCCGTCACTCGAGAAAATGTATCCCTTGGTCAAAAGGTCTATTTTGACGGTAAGCTAATTATCGCAAGACCTCTACTCGAATATAATGTAAGCCATGATCCAATTAGCTCTACACCACCATTAGCCTCCAATGCCACCACCTTTACTTTTGGAGCTTTATACCCCGGACATGGCTCGAGTACCTTTCTAAATGCATTCGTCGATAGAGTGTGTGTTCAATCGCGACAACTGAATTCGACCGAAATTGAAGGTTACTACCGTCAAGATATTGATCGAGACGGACTTTGGGATGTTACTGAAACTTCATCCGCTTTATGGCGAGACACCAACAGCGACGGAGTCACTGCGTCAACTGAATTCTCCTACTCCTCGTCGCCATTTTATTGGCAACCAACAGCTACTGATACCGATGGCGACAGCCTCACCGACTTGAATGAGCAGACCCGAGGCACAAAAATAAACAACCCTGACAGTGATGGCGACCTGCTTCCCGACGGCTGGGAAGTCGCTTACGGCCTTTTACCACTCACCCCAAATAACCCCACCTCAGATACTGACCAAGACGGCCTAAGCCTCCTCGACGAGTATCGCTACAACACCAGCCCAAACCTCCCAAACACCGACAATGACAGCCAAAACGACGGAACCGAAGTCAACCAAGGCTCAAGCCCCAACGACGCCAGTGACGGCGGGAATTCTGTCCCGACAGATCAACAACTCAGTATCATTCTCGGCATCGGTGACGAAAGCGGGAGTCACAGTGAAGACTACGTCCTCCATTGCTACCGCCTCGACCCGCAAAGTGGCCAAGAAACCCGCATCTACACCCTCCGTTCTGGCGGCTTCGGCGAGTATAAAGAGGAACTCAAAAGCCTTTTCAAAAAAGGCGAAAGTTATACCTTCCAAATCGACTGGCAATCCTCCAACCTCACCCCCAAGCCAGCCACCCCAGGAAGCCCCGTGGAAGGACCCGACTACGACTACACCTTCAAAGTTCAGCCCCAAGGCTCAAATACCGGAATCCTGATTGACGCATACGACTCTAAAACCAAAACCATTGGAGCTGCGATCCTGAAAGTTGGTGCGAGCAACGTCGCCACGACAGAAGCAGAGTTCAAACAGAATTACGAAAGCAAACGTGTTTACCTCCTCCCGGTGGA
>ERZ1022724.288-NODE-288-length-10639-cov-3.639267_pt1 | contig 10639 bp, 10 predicted proteins | sample MGYA00521091_ERZ1022724 | MGnify/ENA primary metagenome ERZ1022724 (study PRJEB33162, sample SAMN09537610) | freshwater metagenome | isolation source: freshwater | place: Canada:Alberta | collected 2017-07 | study: EMG produced TPA metagenomics assembly of the... | reverse complement strand
ATGCGGCAACCGTCAGCGTTCCGCGCTCTTCGATCCGGCGCGTTCCGTCGTCAAACGAAACCCAGACCTCGAACCGATAGACACCCGGCGACCAGTCGGCGGTGTCAGCCTCGCCGGTCCACTTCGTGCCGTCTTCGGTGTAGGTCATCGACTGTTTCGATGGTCCGACGATATGCGCGACAACGGACGACGCGCCTGACACGCTCATGCGTGCCTTGAGCGTCTCGCCTGCGGTGATCTCTGCGGGGAATGCTACCATGACCGGATGAATCCCCCGCGCCTTCTGCGGACGGGGTTCTTGCGTGAATCCTTGACCGGCGCGGGCGTTTCGTCTCCCGCCTCTGTTGCACCCTCGGACACCTCTGTTTCACCGAACAACGGTTCTTCCTCGGGCTCGGGCTTCCGCGTCTTCGGCGCCATGGCTGCGATTTGTTGCTTCATCCGGAGCGCGAGCTTGTCGAACTGCGGGTTGGCGAGCAACAACGCGGCGGTTCCATACCCGCGAACGTCGAGCGCTTCGTTGCGCCTGCCAGGGATAGGAACCCATGCCCTAACAGCTCGGCCCTTTTTGTATTCGGTGACCAGCTTTTCGGACGCGAGTTGCTGGAACCATTCCGGGTTCCGGCCTGTCGGAAAGTGGCAATAACCCGGGCCGGGCTCGGCGATGCGGAGGCGTGTGACGACCGTGTATTTCGCGTTATCGGCACCGACCGGATAGAGATCGATAGGCCTACCGATCTTCTTGCCCGAGCGCTTCCGCGTCACCTGACCGATGATCGGGCGATCCCATCCGGAGTATCCTTTGATCCCGAAAATCCTATCTCCGCGATGGCGCTTCACATAGTTGTAAACCGATTGTGTGTTGTGCCCCCCGGTGTCCAGGCAGGTGCACGAAACGTCCATGTCGAGCCCGCTTTCGTGCTTCCGTTTCTTCCTGATCCAATCGGTAAACGCCTGCCACGGACTACCGTTCTGCCCCTCGCCGATGTCGGGATCGCCGTGGAACACCGCGTATTCGATGGACCATGATTCCTCACCGGCTCCCCAACCGATGCACTCGGCTTCGATGCGGTCGGGCTGGGTGTCGGCCCCAACTGTTAGGAACAGCACGCGGGCCGGAACCTCTGCGGCGTATTTTTCGGCGCGGGCCTCCAGATCGCTTTCGTCGAGGCTGTCCCCGTCAGCTTCGTAGGTCTCACCCAGCGCTGTGTTGACCCACACGCGCATCCGCTCGGGGTTGCCCTTCGATTCCAAGAATTCCGCCACGGTTTCCCGCAGCCGCTTCCAAGGCGAATACAACTCCGACAGGTGGAACCCGGCCTTGCGCTTGAATGGTGCGGTTGCAACCCAGCGGCCTTTTCTAACAGCAAGGTCTTTCTGGGTGTCGGTAAAATGCCCCGAGCAGGACGGACACTTGAAAACCGCCTTTTCTGGGTCACCATCGGCGGGCGTGCCTTTGCCCCAAACGACGTTCGCCCATGTCAGCCGGTGGGCATGGCCGCAGCATGGACAGGGGACGTGATAGTAACGCTGGTCCGTTTCCAAGAACGCCGCTTCGATGCGGCTGAACCCCTTCACGGTCGGCGTGCTTGTTAGAATTATCTTGCGGTTCCAGAACGTGGTGGTCCGCTTTTCGGCGAGCTTCACCGGGTCACCCTCGGTGCCCGCGCTGTCGGGGTAACGGTCAACTTCGTCGGCGAGCAGAACGCGGATCGGACGCGATGCCAGCGACGCCGGGGACTCGGCCCCCGCAATGGTTAGATGACCGCCCGGGAATTGTTTGTGGAGCAGTGTGTTGCCGGAGTCGCGGCTGCGGGCGTCGCCGAACTTCGGGCGCAATGCCGGTGTGTCGCGGATCATCGGCGCGATCCGGTCCTTGCTGTAGTCCTCGCCCATCTTGATTGTGGGCTGCAACATCATGATCGGGCACGGATCGCAGTCCGCATAAAAGCCCAGCGCATTGTTCAGCGCTTCGGACTTGCCCACCTGTGCGGAACTCATGACCACCACGACCTCGACGGACGGGTCGGAGATCGCATCCATCATCCCACGCTGATATTCGGCACGGCTGGTCCGCCACTTGCCGGGCTCGGCAGCGGATTCGCTCGGCAGGAAACGCCGTTGGTCAGACCACTCACTGATCGTCAGTTTCGGCGGTGGCGCCCACAGGGTCGCTATCGCCTGGAACAACTGACATGTTGAGTCGTTTGATGTCGGTTCGCTCTGCAATTCGTTGGGGGTTGTATTCAGCAAGCTCGGAAAGCGCTTCGTTTACCATCTCTTCTAACAGTGCTTGCGCTTCGGCGATCCGGTCCTTGTCGGCGATCATCGGCGCGGCTTTGGTCGGGAGCGCAAGCAACTTCGAGCGACAGTTCATCAGCATGTCAACCCAGAGGACGCGCACCGCCTCGCCCTCGTGGACGCGGCCCTTCAGGACCTCGGTGTTGATCTGCGCGGCCTCACGCTTTGCCTTCGTGAGCAAGGCGCGTTCGCTTTCGTAGTCGGCATTATCCCCGCCGCTATCCCACTGGTTTTTCCTGCGGTTGCGGATTTTCTCGACGAACCCGCGCACGGTGTCGAAGACCGGCCAGGTGTTCTTGTCGATCTTCCGGATGACGCCTTCGTCTTCGAGTTGGCCGAGATACTGTTTGGTGATCCCGAAGCATTCTTCCAGTTCGCTCGTCGTCGCCGTGCACGTCATGAACGGTGACTTGGTTGCCTGATCGATGAGCCGCTGTTCCGCCCCGGTCGGCGTCCCTCCCTTTTTGATTTTTGCCACGATGTTTTGAATGGTTGCCGCGCGGATTTTTTCCGCATCATCGGCTGTTAGTCGAACGCTGCCTGTCATGGTTTTCGTAGGATCACGATAACCTCACCCGCCTCGTCGGGTGTCTTGTGATAGTTGTTATGCATTCCCGAGTGTCGGGTTTCGACGTGCTCGAACCCGTAGCGCTCGGCGTGGACCATGGCACGCTCGCCGAGCGGGTATGTCTGATTCCCCACCTGCAACGCGAACACGCCACCGGGCGAGCGCTTCGACCTGATCGGGGCCGTGTTTCTTCGCGTTTCGAGCGTAGGGAATCAGGTCCGCGACCGGGACGTGTTCGATTTGAATAGGCTGAAATGGGGCGTTCATCGGCGCTTGTGGGGGCTCTGGCGGGTGGTCAGTAAAGCGGCATTTTTTGCGCTATCGCTAGTTTTACCGGGTGGGGCCTCTTGCCCCCCGCTAGGGCCCCTTGAGGAAGTAACTAACCCGGGGGGGTGTGCTGCTAGATTTGTGTTAGATATTTTGTTAGATTTGCCCCTGTTTCCTGTTAGGTTCTGTGCTCCCCTAACAGCTCGAGGAGCTTCCTTTGACCTGCCATCGTAGCCCGCCAGCACATAGCGCACGGCACGCAATGACATGCGATGTTCACGGATGATGTCGAGGATGGAATGACCTTCACGATACTGGCGACGGATCATGGCGTTGCGTTCCCGAATGTGGATAGCATGGCAGCGTGCAAGGTCGAGAGAGATCCCACGGAACTCACGATGGAGACGCTTGGCCAAATCTTCACCGATTGCGCGAGTGATCCAATAGTCGGGCCTGAATGACGTGGGGACGTAGAGTTTGCGGTGCTTGCACATGCTCGCAAGGATGAGCGTTGGTTGTCGTCCTATGATGTCAGCGATCACTTGCGCAGTCTCTGGTAGGTCTTGCATTGGTGCGAGTATTGCACCCCTGTCAAGGTGCGCACGTCAGAACGGGAAAGAAGCCGCAAGCCCCCGTTACGGCGTGACAGCGATGTAACGCCCTGCCGTTACGCCCGCAAAGCCTTGATTGTAAACAGATTGTCCCCTCTTAGAAGAAGAATGTAACAGTGTAACATTTATTTTATTTATTGTATGAGGCTGTCTGTCCATGTTCATGTCATTGTATTTGTAAAGGTGTCTATCGTGGGGAAAATGTTACGGTTACGAATTGCCACAATTCGCTGATGTTCTTGGAGTTGTGGCGTAACGGGTATTTGTCACGCTGTCACAAAAAAGCCCCACCCGGTTTCCCGAGCAGGGCTTGTAATTGCGTCGGCGCGACTGTCACCGCCCCAACGTCGCGAATGGAACGGCGGTCGCCCGCGAGATCAGCCCACCCGGAAATCGTGTAGGCTTGACCTTCCGCGCGTCCTTGACCCGCTCCAACTGCTGCGACCATTTCCCGGGCCATTGGGTATCGGCGAACAGCCGGCCAAGTCCCGGATGTTTGTTGGCTACCACCACGACCCGTTCGACCAGCTCGATCTTGATGCCGTTGCGGCCAAGCGCTTCCTCGGCGCGACGATTGAAATCATCGCTGTCGGTTGATTCGTCGATGACCGATTCGATCAGGCCACCGATGGACTCACTGACGCCGTTACCGAACTCCACGCGGATCAGTGACGCGAACAGATGGTTGAGGCATGAGCGCTCGTCGCTATCGATTTCTTCAGCCTGGAATCCAGACCAGTCTTGCGCGGCCATCCAGTCTCGAGCAAACAGCGGGGAAACGATCTTGTTGGATGTCAGCGCGAATGCGCCGGCCAATAGCGTCCCGATCTGATCGGCGCTCCGCTTGTCCCCCGTGAACTCGATGGCGACCCGGGTGAATGTCTCGGTGTTCTCGCGAATGACCTTCGCGAGTGACAGGCATCGAGCCCTGACGCGGTCGGAAAAGCCGTCCACGCCCACGCTGGCGGCCCGCAGCTGTTTTACGCGGTCGAACTGCGCCTCAAGCTCTTGCTTCGTGCCAGTTGGCTTCGTGAGCGTTAGGACCGATACGCGGGACGTGTCAGACCGTTTCGCAGCTGCAACGCCAATCGACGCGAACAGGAACATCGAGCGGACCATGAACGACATCGCGTCACCGCCCGCCGTGCCTCGCAGGATGCAGCCGTCCGACTCACTGGACGCCTGCCGCGCAAGCTCAAGGATTTTGTCCACCCGCGCCACGTCGGCCCGTGATTCCGATTCAAACTCATCGAGGATGACCGGCAGTGCATCCGATTTAAGCGTCTGCCTAACACCTGCCTCGGTCGTGCTGGATTGGGCGATCAGCGCTGTCTTGCCAACGAGCGGACCAACGATGTTTGTCAGGATCCAAGATTTCCCGGTTCCGCTCGGTCCGGTCACCCAGGCATGAGGACGCCACGACAGGACTCCGCAGATCGGGGCGAGCGCGAGCCAGCCAGCCAAGAGTTTCCCGTAAAGAGGACGCTCCCAACTCAGGGCTTCGCAAAGCTCGACCAGTCGCGCCGATTCCGCGTTGCGTGCCGTTTCGCCGGTATCCACCGGAATCTCGATGCCTGCATCATAAATCGCCCTCGATGCGGACCGATAGCCGACAATCGGACGAGCCGAGCCATTGATGATCAGGTGATCACCGGCATGGAAAACCACGTCATCTCCATCGATCCAACATCCTCGGCCCCGGATGCGTTGCGGTGAGAATTTTGGCAACCTGATAGACCGCTGAATCATGGCGTTAGATGCGGCGTCCCATGATTCCGATTTCATGCGGGCGCCACCGCCGAACTCGCCCTCCCAATCCTGCAACGGTGCGAGCTGGAAAAGGTTGTTTTTCGAATGCCCGCCCGGTGTTAGTTCGATGATCTGCCCGCCCTCGTCTGGGAGGTAATAGAAAATCCCATTGTTAGACCCGAGCAGGCGGAACGGCATGTCACCGATCCGGTCAGAGCGATACTCAGGGGCCGGTGAGTTTGGCTCACCAAAATACGGCGGTGGTTCATCATAACCCGGTGGAGGTTCGTCGAAATCGGCCGGCGGTTCGTCCTGATCGAAATCACGTTCGAGCATCGCATCGAGCATCGTTTTGACCGCCACGCCATCGGCGACAGCATCCGCGATGTCCCACCCATCGGGCTTGCCATCCGGTGGGGTGATGAGCTGCGCCCAAGGACATTTTTCAATGATCGCCGCTGCGGCTGCGAGGCCGGGTTGATCGGCATCGGGCCAAACCCAGACGCGCCGGTTCGCGACGTGCGACCAATCTGCTAGGTGGACGGCCTTCGATCCGCCGGGCCATGAGACGAGCACCCAGCCAGGAACATCGATGTCTGCGCACTTCTCGCCCTCGACGATCAGAACAGGTGCGTCAGGTTGCGCGGCCAGCCGGTCAAGCCCATAGAGCGGACGGGGCTTTAGGAATGCTTTCATCCGCCACGTTTCGCGCCCGTCATTGTGACGGCACCACGAGATGGGCATCACGTCTTTTTTCGAAACGCCGTCCTCGGTGAACTCAAACCGCGCCACGTATCCGAGGACCGTCACGCCGTCGCGGTCGAGGTATCGCCAGAGTTTGACCGGAGAGCCTAACCGTTTGTGGCGAATCGACGGCATCGACGCGGTTGCCGGTGCGTGCGGCAGGGCCGTCCATTCATCATTCCCACCGCCACCACCGGCGCGGGAATCGATTTGCGGAGCCTCGCGGTATGTGATGCCCGCGCGTAGTTTCTCGGCGAGTTCTTTGGCCGCATCGCGCATCCGGCAGCCACGGATTGCGGCGAGTAGTGAGATCGGATCAGCCCCACCTCCACCGTCCGCAAAATCGGACCACACTCCGGTGTCGCGGTTTATCGAAAGGGATCGGCCCTTGCCGCCCGCGATGGATGAGACTTTAAGTTCACGGCCTTCACGTCGCGCCTCTGGGAGCCACTCCATGACGAGCGATTCAAGGTTGGTGATCGCTGATGCGTTGATTTCTTCAAAATTGAGTTCTGTTCTCGGTGTCACTGTTTCGGTTGTTGTTTGTTGAAAAAATTATCTGCGGTGATCCACCCGCATTCATAGGCGTGCCAGCGGAGCGTTCCTTGCGGGTATTCGTTCCGGTAATCGCCGTCCTTGGCGTCGTAGTATCCATCTACATACAAGCGCTCGACTTTTGGCCAGCGCTTATCGGTGCGCATCTCACCGAGATCCATTGGTTTGATGGGTTCAGTCATGGCCTGTTCTGTTAGACGCTCAAGGACTGAAATTAAAAATCGTGGCTTCGGCATCGGGGACGGATCGGCAGATGCCAGCGATCCCGCCGCATCGTTCCACTTGGTCGTGCCAAATCTGTTGTTCGTCCGTGACGCGGCCCCCCGGTTTCTTCACCTCGATGGACGTGAAAACCGCGACTGTCCTGCCGACCATCTCGCGTGTGATTGGCATCGTTCGCCAGCCGACCAGGTCGGCGCTGCCCTTTGTTAGACCTGCGTGAATCGGTCGTGGATTAAAGATCGTGATCGACCCGTTAGAATTGTGAATAACTTTCGATCCGGCCCACGCCATGGCCACGTTGTTTCGAAATAATCGGATGGTTGGGACCGACCCGAGAGCAAGCCGGATTGCGTTTGATAAATTGGTTTCTGGATTCATAGTTGTGAGAGCTCAATAGAAAATTCAGGGGTGGATTCGTTGGCCTGATGAACACCACGTTTCGCCATACGCGAGTTAAACACGTGACGCGCCCAACCGACCGGATTTTTGTAGTTTTTGGCCTTCGCGAGCCGGATCAGGTCATCGAGCGTTTCCGCCTGCGCCTGCTCACGCCGCGCCTCAAACTTCGCGACGGCACCGGCGCTGAATCGGCACTTCGGGCAGTTCGGGAGGCGCGAGTCATGGACGACGGAACACCGGGTGCATTGCGTCCACCGATCATTCCCGGTCGGCAGCTCGACGAGCGTTCCTTCGACGGTCCGAAGTTCACGCACCTTCGTTTCATGCCGGTGGCCGCAGTTAGGGCAGACCGCCAGCAATGGACCGTGGCAGCAATAGCAAGCGGGGCACTGACGGACTTTCACTTCGACGAGATCATCTTTTTTCTTCGGGCGTCGCGTCTTCGAGGAATCTAACGTCCATGCGCGAGGATCTTCCGCGTATCCGTGCCGGTTGAGATTCCCGACGTGGTCGAGGATGACGGCGCGGGGCTTCGGACCGGCAGCCATAGCGGCAAGCCGTCCCTCGGTCGTTTCGAGGTCGTATCCGTCCGCGTAAATTGGACGCAGCACGCGCCCGATCTGTTGCAGATGGAGGGACAGCGATTGCGTCGGCCTGAGTAGGATCGCCGCCGTCACGGTCGGAATGTCCGTGCCCTCGGAAATGATGTCACACGATGTCAGGACATGGAGGCGACCATCACCGAGAGAGGCAATCGCCGTCGCCCGGTCGGTGTCACTCATTGCTCCATCGACCGACTGAGCGCGGAACCCAGCCGCCCGGAATTGCTCGGCCATGTGCTCGGCGTGTTTAACCGATGCGCAAAACGCGATGGCCGGGGCGTAAGGGCAGATCTTGCGGTAATGCTCGACCGCGCAACCATGGATCGATGGCTTATCTAACAACTCGGCGATTGCCTGCGGATCATAGTCGGGACCGCGCATCGGAACGTTAGATAGATCCACGCCAATCGGCGGGCCGAAATAGACCGGGCGGGATAACCAGCCCTCGTCGATCAGCCAGGACGTTTCCGGCCCTAGAACCATGTCGTCCGCGACGTCACCGAGGCCTCGACCGTCCAGCCTTTCGGGCGTCGCCGTTACTAGCAAGAGTTTGGCCGATGGGAACGCCGCGATGATTTTTTTCCACGAGCCGGCTACCGCGTGGTGGCCCTCGTCAATGATAATCAGATCGGGCGGAACGACCCGGTCCAGCCTGCGGATGAGCGTGTGGATTGACGCGACTTGCACGGGGTTCTGCCGGTCGGGCGTGTAATTCGGCGAAATGAGCCCGTGCGAGACGCCGAGCCGTGCCAGACCCTTCGAGCATTGCTCTAACAGTTCCTTGCGGTGGACGAGGATCATCACTCGTTTTCCCTTGGCCGCCGCGCCCTCAGTGACGGCGCAAAAAATGACTGTTTTTCCGCCGCCCGTGCCGAGCACCAAAACCGGGGCTTTGCGGCCCGATCCCATCGACCGGCGAACCCCTTGAAAGCAGTCGTCCTGATAGCTTCGCAGTTTGAATTTCACGGTTGGATTGGGATTGCGTCGGCGAGTTTTCTGAGGGTTGGGAGCTGCATCCGGTTACCGTTCGAACGTTTCGCCCGGTAGAACGTGGATTGTGCGACGCCAGCGCGGATGAGCCACTGGCGAACGGTTAGACCCGCGCAAACAGCGCGAGCCTCCAATGTTTCGAGCGTTTCGATATTAGACATGACGGCGTGACGCTGCCGCCTGTATTGCGCGGACGCAAGTATAAAAAACCACGATGGCACACGGTGCGTGTATTGCGCGCAACAACCCACACGCCGCATCGACCCGCGCAATTTTTTAGATTTCGCGCTTGCATCGACGCAAGCGGGCGTTATTGCTCGGGGGCTCCGCAACGGAGCCTCACATCATGAATACCGAACAAACAGACACACCGGAACTCATTCCGGACACGCCAGCAAATGACAACCTGATCGAGCCTTCACCGGCTGAAAATCGGGTTGTGAAATACCCGTCCATGATCCTCGACATGCCGAGCGCCGAGTATCATGCGCGCCCCGAGATCAGCTCACATGACCTCGGGCGGATCCTCGAAGCGCCGGCGAAATACCTCCACGGGAAGACGCACCCGAGGGAGGCAACCCCGGCGATGCGCCTGGGCACGCTGACCCACCTCGCGGTGCTCGAACCCGAGCTGTTCGCCGATTCCGTGGTGGTTATGCCCGACGACGCACCTAACCGCCCGTCCAGCCGTCAGCGGTTCGCGAAGAAGCCCTCACCCGACACCGTCGCGGCCTGCCTGTGGTGGGATGAATTCGAACGCGAAACCATCGGCAAGGACATCATCGACGCCGACGAGCTGGCGTTGTTGTTCGCGATGCGCGACGCGGTCAACGCTCACCCTGCCGCCTCGATGTTGCTCTCGAAAATCGAATCGACGGAGGCCTCTGTTTTCTGGATCGACGAGCAGACCGGCGTTAGGTGCCGGATGCGCACCGATGCACTCGCGCCGTCTCTGAAACTCATCATCGACCTGAAAACGGGCGTCGATGTTTCGCCCGATGGGTTCGCCCGAGCGGTCGCGAATTTCGGCTATCACCGGCAGGCGTCGGTTTACATCGACGGGATGCGAGCCGTGACCGGTGATGACTACCGCATGGCATTCGTCGGGGTCGAGAAGGACGCCCCCCACCTGGTCGCCGTGTATGTCCTCAGTGACGCCGCCGTCGAGCAGGGACGGCAGGAAATCCGGGGCGGACTTGCAACCGCCGCCCGCTGCATCGAGACCGGCGAATGGCCGGGATACTCGCCGCAGGTCGTGGCGCTCGATCTCCCGCGCTGGGCGCAAAACATGCCTGTCGATGCCTAACAGCAGATGCCCTGAGAATCTAACAACTGCAAAAATGAAAAAAGAAATCACAATTGAAAACGACTGCACAATCGACGGAATCAAATACAAAAAAGGTGAGGTCCTCAAAATCAGATCAACAAAAGGAACCGTTAGCTCCGCTGAGGCATCGCGCCTGATCATGTCTGGAAATGCCTGCTTTGCTGGCGAAAAATCAGGGGGTCAACAGTGCGGGCTTTCTCCCCGCTGGCTTACTTACGCATCCGCCGCGAAGTATTCCGGACTGTCCGAAAGGACGATTCAGAACTACGTCAACGCCGGGCACGTCCAATCTTCCAACGTCATG
>ERZ1022724.287-NODE-287-length-10653-cov-4.682204_pt1 | contig 10653 bp, 11 predicted proteins | sample MGYA00521091_ERZ1022724 | MGnify/ENA primary metagenome ERZ1022724 (study PRJEB33162, sample SAMN09537610) | freshwater metagenome | isolation source: freshwater | place: Canada:Alberta | collected 2017-07 | study: EMG produced TPA metagenomics assembly of the... | reverse complement strand
CAAGTGGAACTGCTTTTGCAGTCTCTGAAACTCCAACACATGATCCTTCTGGTGCCGTTGCTGGCTTTGCCGATGCAACCGGACGTTATCTACCTTTGGTGTGCACATTAAACGCTGCACGTATTTTGGATGCAGCTTGTCGCATCCTTGGCAAATCTCATGATGAGGTTGCCCAGCTTGCACTGGCTGCAAAGCCTGGGGCTAATGGATTAACTCTTCTTCCTTACTTTGAAGGTGAAAGAACACCTAACCGTCCAAAGGCAACAGGTCTCTTTGCAGGTATGAACTTGAGTAACTCAAATCAGGAAGATATCGCCAGAGCGATGGTTGAGGGGATGTTGGCAGGGCTTGCAGATGCAGTTGATGCATTAGTTGCATTAGGTGTTGGTGTAAATCGTATTTTGCTCATCGGAGGTGCGGCGAAAAATCCTGCAGTTCCGGTGATCGCAAGTGCTTTGTTTGGTCGCGAGGTACTAGTTCCACCTGCTGGAGAATATGTAGCTAATGGGGCCGCTAAGCAAGCTGCATGGGCTTTGCTCGGACAGATGCCAACATGGGATTTGGGTGAGGTTACTCATCACAATAGTGTGGCAACACCTGATGTAATGGCACGGTACAAGGAGCTAAAGAACAGAACAGAAAACTGGAGTTAGACGGTAACGCGAACACCTTTACCGACAATAACAATTCCACCTTCACTTACTGTAAAGCGCTGACGATCGCGCTCTAGATCAACACCGATTTGTGCGCCGGGATCCACAATTACGCTCTTATCCAAAATAGCTTTGCGAATAATCGCCTTTTCGCCAATTCGCACATTAGGCATCAATACAGTGCCTTCAACGATCGCTGCCTTTCCAACTGAAACATCGTAAGAAACCACTGATCCATGCAGTATTCCGCCAGAGATAATCGAACCTGCTCCGACGATTGAATCGTGGGCCGACCCACCCTCGCTGAACTTGGCAGGTGGAAGTGATGGCGGATTTGTAAGTAAGGGCCAGTCGCGGTTATACAAATTAAAGATTGGGTGAACAGAGACAAGATCCATATGTGCGTCGTAGTACGCATCAATGGAACCTACATCGCGCCAGTAACCTTTATCGCGCTCGGTTTCTCCGGGTACTACATTGTTTGCAAAGTCGTAAACCTTTGCCTGACCTTGTGAAGTCAAGAATGGAATGATGTTTCCACCTAAGTCATGACGGGATTCAATATCCTCTGAATCAAGAATGAGCGCTTCTTCCATGACATCGCGCTTAAAAATGTAATTACCCATAGAAACCAGTGAAAGCTCAGGGTGTCCAGGCATCGCTGGTGGGTTTGCAGGCTTTTCATGGAAGGCCTTAATGGTGATTCCATCATCAGCTAACTCAATTACACCAAAATCATGTGCTTCAGAACGTGGCATACGAATCGCTGCAACTGTAACCCCTGCACCGGTTTCAACATGCTGCTGGAACATCTGCATCGGATCCATTCGGTACACGTGGTCTGCACCAAAAACTAAAACATGCTTGGGATCTTCATCGTGAATCAAATTGAAGTTCTGCAAGATTGCATCTGCGCTACCTGTATACCAACGTGGTCCTAAACGCTGTTGGGCAGGAACTGGGGTGATGTAATTGCCAAGCAATGAGGACATGCGCCAAGTTGTTGTGATGTGGCGGTCCAGAGAATGAGATTTGTACTGCGTTAACACTGCAATCTTGAGCATGTTGGCATTTGCAAGGTTTGATAAAACAAAATCAATCAATCGGTATGAGCCACCAAATGGAACTGCAGGCTTAGCGCGATCTGCTGTAAGCGGCATTAATCGCTTTCCTTCGCCACCAGCAAGAACAATGCTGAGCGGAAGTTGCAGTTTGGCCATGTCTTAACGATAGCCTTTCACCCTTGCCCAAGGAAGAGGTTTACAAAGATATGACCGCGTTAAAGGTTGGAATCGTTACCAAAGAGTGGCCACCGGCCATTTATGGTGGCGCTGGGGTGCATGTCCTCCAGCTAACCCAAGCCCTTCGCGCTATCAATGATGTTCATGTCGATGTTCATTGCTTTGGTGGCAAAAGAGATGATGCCTTCGGATACTCCCTACCTGTCGGCTTTGCAGATGCCAATCCTGCGGTTCAAGCTTTAGCAGTTGATCTCGAGATGGCTACACATCTTGGTCATGTAGATGTTGTTCACTCACACACTTGGTATGCAAATATGGCCGGGCACATTGCATCACTACAACATGGAATCCCCCACATCGTAAGCGCGCACTCGCTTGAGCCGTTACGTCCATGGAAATCAGAGCAATTAGGTGGCGGATATCGAATCTCATCATGGGCAGAAAAAACTGCATACGAGGCGGCAAGTGCGATCATCGCAGTCAGTGATGGAATGCGCGCAGATGTTTTAAAGGCATACCCTGCCATCGACCCGGCAAAGGTTGTCACAATTCGAAATGGTGTTGATACAAACAAGTTTGCTCCAAACCACGATGCATCGGTACCGGAGAGTTTTGGAATCAGTGGGCCCTACGCAATCTTTGTCGGTCGCATTACCCGGCAAAAAGGTTTGGCACATCTTTTGCGCGCTTGGAAGGATGTTCCAGCAGAGTACGGATTGGTATTAGCAGCAGGAAGCCCTGATGAAGAAGGAATCGGCAACGAGGTTGCGGCCTTGATAGCAGAGCTGCAAAAAACTCGCAGCAATGTCTGGTGGATCAAAGAGATGCTCCCCCATGATCAATTAACCGCGATGCTCACCGCAGCAGATCTATTTGTTTGTCCCTCAATTTATGAACCACTAGGCATCGTTAACCTTGAAGCTATGGGGTGTGAAACTGCGGTTTTGGGTTCACGTGTAGGCGGTATTCCTGAAGTTGTAGCTGATAAAGAAACCGGCGAGCTTGTTGACTACAACGGTGAGGCCGCTGCATTTGAAAAAGCACTTACAGAATCAATCACACGCTTGATGTCTCAGCCTGAACTTCTTAAGAAGTACGGAGCTGCAGGACGTGTGCGAGCACAGAAGTTATTTGGGTGGGATGCGGTGGCAGCTTTGACTGTAGATCTGTATCGCAAGGTGATTGGTTAAATGAGCCGTAAATCCCTGTTTCAGTTTGTACTTGTTGGATTCTTGTGGGGTATTCCTTATCTTCTGATGAAGGTTGCCGTTGAAGATTTTCCACCTGCTGCAGTTGTTGCCGGTCGTACCTTAATTGGAGCATCGATTTTGATTCCGATCGCTATTTACCGCAAAAAATTTAAGGGAGCGGTACTTGGATTTAAATTTGTTGCCTTTTACGCCCTCTTAGAAATGATTGGCCCCTGGATCCTTATCTCTACCGCTCAACAAAAAATCAATTCAGGTCTTGCTGGCCTACTAGTTTCAACGGTTCCAATCTTTGCAACGATCATCACATCGTTGCGCGGTGATCACTCTGTTTGGCAGTTCAAGCGCATCGTTGGAATCGTTGTTGGCTTCGTAGGCTTGATCCTGGTTGTTGGTATTGAAAGTTTCACTGGAAGCAGCGATCCACTTTCAATCGCCATGGTGATACTTGCATCAATGGGTTACGCCTATGCGGTCATTATGGTTACTTCAAATCTGCCGTTGGTTGATGGAATTGCCATCAACGGGCTAGCAATGGCGCTGACTACTATCTTCTGGGCACCGGTTGCAATTGCACAGTGGCCATCAAGTATTTCTCTCAACTCTGCTCTATCGCTGATCGCACTTGGAGTTTTCTGTACAGCAATAGCCTTCATCATATTCTTCAAGTTAATGGATGAGATTGGCCCGGCTAGAGGCTCGCTTGTAACTTACTTGAATACAGCTGTTGCGGTTGTATTGGGTGTCATCATCTTGCGCGAGCCACTTACCGCTGGAATCATCGTGGGCTTACCTTTGGTTTTGATTGGTTCATACTTAGCAAGCAGAAAAAGCCAACAGGCTGCGATTAGTTAAGCCTTCTCACCGAACCCTAATTTTGCAAGCAGCTTTGGATCCTTCTGCCACTCCTTTGAAACCTTGATGTGAAGTCCTAAGAAGATCTTGGCAGCAAGTGCGCGTTCGATATCTGCTCGTGCACGGATACCTATCTCCTTTAAACGCGCACCTTGGTGTCCCAACAAGATTGCCCGCTGAGTATCGCGCTCTACGTGGATAGTTGCATGAACATCAAAAAATGGACGTGAACCCTTTTCTTCGCGCTCACCAAACTCATCAATTGTCACAACAATCGAGTGCGGAAGCTCTTCACGAACATCCTGCAGAGCTGCTTCTCTGATGAACTCGCAGATCAACTGCTCAATTGCCTGATCACTTGTTGTGCCCTCTGGGTAGTACTGAGGACCTGCCGGAAGGTTTTTCCCGATAAGTTCATTGAGTAAATCAACCTGATCATGAATTGCAGCAGATACCGGAATGATCTCATCCCAAACAAATCCTTCTGCGATCTTCATGATGCCTAGTAAGCGCACCGCTAACTTTTCCTTTGAAATCAAATCTGTCTTAGTAATGACCGCAAACTTCTTTGCCTTTGGGTGCTTGGCGATTTCTGCAGCAATAAAGGTATCTCCCGCACCTGATGTTTCATCAGCTGGAATACACATAATCACAATGTCAACAGAGTCCATGCTCTGATCTACAACTTGATTAAGTCGCTGACCTAATAAGGTTTTTGGCTTATGAACGCCAGGGGTATCAACAAGGACTGCTTGAAATTCAGGGCGATGAACAATGCCGCGAATTGCAGTGCGAGTTGTGTTGGGGTGGTGAGATGTAATTGCGATCTTGCTACCTACGAGTGCGTTAATCAATGTTGATTTACCAACGTTTGGGCGACCAACAATGGCCACAAAGCCCGAACGGAAATCACTCATACCCTTATTCTCTCATTGATTAACGCCTACAAACTCCACCGCATCTGCCACAGATGTCACAATCTCTGCAGCTCTCTCGCCAATAAGGCGATGACATCCTTCACTGGTTGGAGAGTTAATTGGTCCAGGTATCGCCATAACGGGTCGAAAAATCTCGGCGGCATCTCGCGCCGTTCGCAAGGATCCACTTCGGAAGGCGGCTTCTACGACAAGGGTGGCTTTGGAAAGTGCAGCGATGATGCGATTTCGTGTCAAAAAACGATTGGGCAATGCCTTATGCCCCGGCATGAATTCAGTAACCATCGCACCTGATTCGCAGATTTCAGCGAACAATCTGGTGTTGCCTGCTGGGTAGTTGATATCGATTCCAGATGCCACAACCGCGACAGTGACACCTTCTGCAATGAGCGCTCCTTTATGTGCGTAGGAATCAATTCCGTAGGCACCACCGCTAGTGATCGCCCATTCGCGGTCTGCAAAACCTGCGGCGAAATCACCTGCGATTCTGGCACCGTACGAGGTTGGATTGCGGGTTCCAACTATTGCAAGCGATGGTTGATGAAGAGCACTGATGTTCCCTTTTATGATCAATCCGATTGGAGGTGCGGCAAGATCATTGAGCTGCGCAGGCCAATCATCATCTGCTGGTGTTACAAGCCGCGCATAATGTTTATCAATTTCGCTAAGGATCTTGTCACCGTTGGCATCTTTCAAGGCGTTGATTAACTTTTCATACTTGATCGAACCATAACCGCCATCAAGTAGTTTGTTATAGACGGTTAGTGCACTGTGAGTTGAAATCTCAGCACACCAAAATGTATGTCCACCCTCAATCACACTAAACAATAAGGCCCGAGCTAACTGCTCATTCACGCCTCTACCTTGCCTCTCATAGTATGCGCCGCTTGTACATCACTCATTGTCGGAACTGGATGTCCATGTAAATCGGCAAAGCTCCAGGATGTACGGATGATTTTGTGTAGCCCTCTTGCGGTGATCTGCTCTCGATCTAGCTCATCATGTAAAAAGTTCATGGCAGCTCGCTCTGGTTGAAAGGTAGATCGCAAGGCTCGTGCCGGTATCTGCGAGTTCAAACTCCAACCCATTCCGGCAAAACGTTTTTCTGCAACTGTGCGGGCGGCAATTACACGTTCTCTGATTACTTGGCTGCTCTCACCTAACTCGTTACGTGCCATATCTATTCGACCTACTGGTTCGACCTGAACCCGTAAATCAATACGATCCATGAGCGGACCCGATAACTTTCCTAAGTAACGCCGAACCTGTTGTGATGTACAGGTGCAGTTGCGTCCACGACCTGTGAACTTGCCACATGGGCAGGGATTTGCAGCAAGCACCAAGAGAAACTGAGCGGGAAAGGTTAAGTTGCCGATACTTCGTGCAATGGTCACCGTGCCAGATTCCAGTGGCTGACGCAGTGAATCTAGAACACCAGGCCCACATTCCGGTGCCTCATCGATAAAGAGCACTCCGTAATGGGCCAAAGAACATGCACCTGGCTTGATCGCATGTGAACCACCGCCCACCATCGCGATACGTGTTGTTGTGTGATGTGGCGACACGATAGGTGCAAGCAAGGACAACGGCGAACGTTGTGTAAGTGTTCCTGCAATTGAGTGCACCGCTGTTACCTCAAGTGCTTGTGCAATTGATAACGCGGGCATTATCGTCGGAATTCGCTCGGCAATCATTGTCTTTCCGGCACCTGGTGGACCAATCAACATAATGTGATGCCCACCGATCGCTGCGATCTCTGCTGCAAGACGTGCCGCAGATTGCCCTGCAACATCAGCAAAATCTAATCGTGTATCAGTTTGCTCCCATTGAAGATCGATCTGTTGCATCACCTCTCGTTCACCTGTGCGTAGCCAGCGCAGCACCTGCTTGAGATGCTCCATTGGAACAATCTTCATCGACTGCATCAACTGCGCCTCTTCAAAATTTGCTGCAGGAACAACCGCTGTTCGAATACCTGCTTTGTACGCCGCCATTAGTGCGGGCAGAACACCACGGACAGATCGGATGCGACCATCTAGAGATAGCTCGCCCATAAAGACAATCTCTGCGATCTTTTCTTGTGGCAAAGTTTCATGGGCTGCAAGCAGAGCTATACAGATTGCAAGATCAAAACTAGAGCCGCTCTTTGGCAACCATGCAGGTGATAATGAAACCGTTACCTTTCGGTTCGGCCATACCTCGTTGCAATTAACAATTGCACTTCGTACTCGATCACGTGACTCAGATAAGGCGGCATCTGGTAATCCCAACAAGGCATAGCCAGGTAATCCATCTGCAATATCCACCTCGACAGTTACAAGATGACCTTCTAACCCCATTAAAGCCACAGAATGTGTCAGAGCTAGCGTCATAGCAACTTCTCGCGATACTCAATTGCAAGCTTTCCATCGGGCTGAACCAAAACCGCTGCAACATCTATTTGGTAATCACACCCCAGGCAACCATGGGTTGCAAGCCAGGCAAGTGCCAATCGCTGCATGCGCAGAGCCTTATCGCGGTTGATCGCCTCAAAGGGATGACCAAATGCAACAGAGCTGCGAGTTTTAACTTCGACAAATGAAAAGATTCCCGATGGATTAAGTGCAACGATGTCGATTTCGCCCTCGCGAATACGCCAATTGCGTTCGATCAGCTCGTAATCCCTATCGATAAGAAATTGTGCGACCGCTTCTTCGCCTAGCGCTCCGGTACTTTGATTGTTCTTAGTCTTCATGAGCAGGGAGGATAAATACCCCTGTCATGTAATCCAGATATACCGAACTTACTTGTGGATTAAGGCAGCAACATTGGCAAAAGAGGTGCGGTGCTGTGCACATGGGCCATGCTCATTGAGCGCCTTTGTATGTGCAGCTGTTATATATCCCTTGTGACCGGCAAAGCCATACTGCGGAAACTCAGCATCCATTTCACGCATGATGCGATCACGGGTTACCTTTGCAATCACCGATGCTGCACTAATCGAGACAACAACTTGATCGCCCTTCCAGACTGCAAGGTTAGGCACACCTAAGCCTTCAATTGCATATCCATCTGTTAAAACATAGGCAGGTTCAACTGTTAATCCTTGAACCGCACGGCGCATTCCATCAAGGTTTGCAGCATGCACACCACGTGCATCAATTTCGGTTGCTGGAACAATGACAACACTTACAGATGCAGCTACTTGATGAATAAGTTCAAAGACCGCATCTCGCTTGTTTTCTGCAATCTCCTTTGAATCCCTGACAACTGCAAGTTCTGCGGCGAAGGGATCATTAAGAACAACCGATGCGATTACAAGCGGGCCTGCACATGCGCCACGACCTGCTTCATCAACACCTGCAATCGGTGAGATGCCCGCGCTAACTAAAAGCTGTTCAATAACCTTCATGAGGTTACTTGTTTAATACATCAACTCTTGGAATGTATGTGATGTTCTTGAATGGCCAGATCACACCAACAACACGACCACTGACCCTAGATTCGGGAACAAAACCATTATTGATATCTTCTTGGTGGTAGCGAGAGTCCGCACTTGCTCCGCGGTGATCTCCCATTACCCATAACTTGCCCTTGGGAACAGTTACATCAAACTTCATTTCAGAGGGTTTGTTGCCACCAAAGATGTAAGGCTCGGTGACTTCAACACCATTGACAGTTAACTTGTCATCCTTTGTGCAGCACACAACTCGATCGCCACCCACACCAATAACTCGCTTAACTAAGTACTGTTTAGCTGGATTTGGTAGAACACCAACTGTTACTAAAGCACTCTTTGCCTTTGCAACATATTGATTGGTTGTGTTTTCAAATGGCTCTGGTAGCCAGTTATCGGGATCGCGAAAGACGACTACATCTCCGCGCTCAATATTGCCGGAGATAAATGGAACCTTGTTTACCGCAACGCGATCCTTGATTTGAAGAGTGTTCTCCATAGATCCAGATGGAATATAGAAAAACTGCACAATGAAGCTCTTGATAAAGAGGGATACAACAAGTGCAACGACAACCAGGATTGGGAGCTCCTTAAGGAGCGATCCCTTATTGCGCATTGAAAAGATTATTCAGCTTTTGGAGTTGCTTCAGTTTCAGACACAACTTCTGTAGTCGCCTCTTCAACTGGAACCTCTGCCACAGCAACCTCTGCTACTGGCTCGGACACTGCCACTGGAGCTTCGACTACCGCTTCAACAACAGGCTCTGGAATAACTACTGGCGCTGGAGTTGAAAGAATTCCATCGCCGTAACCTTCGATGCCATCGCGCTTTTCGCGAATCTTTGCAGCCTTACCGCGAAGGTCGCGTAGGTAGTAAAGCTTGGCGCGACGTACTTCGCCCTTCTTTACTAGCTCAATCTTTTCAATCACTGGTGTGTGAACTGGGAAGGTACGCTCAACACCAACGCCGTATGAAACCTTACGGATTGTGAATGTCTCGCGAACTCCTGCGCCTTGACGTCCGATAACTACACCTTGGAAAACCTGAAGACGGCTCTTGTTACCTTCGATAACGCGAACATGGATCTTGAGCTCATCACCAGCACGGAACTTAGGGATGTCGTGGCGCAGCGAGGCTGCATCTACAGAGTCAAGAATGTTCATATTCGGTTCCTTTTGTCATTTCTATTAAGCACACGCTTTGGCGGTGCAGACTGCGTATCTTGCCATAGAAGGGGCCTTGAGCGTAAATCGGCCCTTGACCTACGCGGGCTAGGGAGGGCCTGGAGCTACTCAGGAATCTGAGCGTTGAGCGCCTCAAAAAGCGCAGGACCGGCGGCCACCGTCAGATTGAGTCCATGCCAAGGACGGGTTGTCACAACCGCACCCGCCTCACGGGCTATCAGCTCAGCAGCGGCTAGATCCCATTCATGCAACCCCGTTTCAAAGTATCCATCGACCAGGCCGGTAGCAACATGGCAGATATCGGCAGCGGCAGATCCGATTCGGCGCAGATCTCTGATTTGAGGCAGAAGTGCGTTCACAATCTTTAACTGCTCAACCCGATCACGCACATCGTAAGCAAAGCCTGAAGAGATCAAAGCACGGTTGAGCTCAACTGGATCATTGCAAGCGATCTTTACATCATTAAGGAAGGCTCCCCCGCCTTTGCTTGCATGCCAGGTCGAGTTAACGGTTGGCGAGTGAACAACTCCGACCAAAGTTCCACTTTCATCTTTAGCTGCGATGCTTACCGCCCAGCCTGGTAATCCGTAAAAATAATTAACGGTTCCATCGACCGGATCAATTACCCATGTAACTCCACTTGTACTTGGACGTGAAGTTCCTTCTTCACCGATGATTCCATCATTAGGTCTTGCTGCCAAAATACTTTCGACAATAAATTTTTCACTTGCAAGATCCATCTGTGTGGCAATATCTATCGCAGTTGATTTAACTGTTAAATCCCATGATGCAGGACGATCCACCAACAAATCTCCGGCTTGACGCGCAATTGTGAGTGCAAGTTGCAGCAATTGGTTGGTATCTGTCATAACCGAAGTCTAATGGCGGGATAGACTCTTGCCTATGTTCTCAGGGTACGTCACCTTATTTAGAACCCCTGGAGGGCTTAACTTCTCCATCCCTGGCCTGATTGCACGTATGCCAATTTCCATGGATTCACTAGCTCTGATCTTTATCGTTGTTGCTGCAAGTGATTCATATGCATTGGCCGGTGCGCTTAGCGCTACCGCATCAGTTGTTATGGCCTTTGCTACACCACATTGGTCACGTGCTGTCTCTTATACACATCTGACGCTGCCG
>ERZ1022724.286-NODE-286-length-10681-cov-14.254941_pt1 | contig 10681 bp, 11 predicted proteins | sample MGYA00521091_ERZ1022724 | MGnify/ENA primary metagenome ERZ1022724 (study PRJEB33162, sample SAMN09537610) | freshwater metagenome | isolation source: freshwater | place: Canada:Alberta | collected 2017-07 | study: EMG produced TPA metagenomics assembly of the... | reverse complement strand
GTATCAGATGTGATAATCCCGGCATTTGCCATTTGATCCAAAGCGCTTTTTGTGAACGGTCCAAAAACCTTGTTGTCTTGAGTGTAATACCATTTATCCATATTTGTTATTTGAAAAATTATAATTTTAAGGGCACTGGCAGAAAATTCCCATCTAGCTTGTCGATGATTCTGGCACTCTACTCGGCAACAAAAAACCTGATTGTAAGTCCCTTTCTTCGGTCTTCCGCACCGAGGATCATTAACAAAGCTGCCTGCCGATCACCCCCAGAAAATCGATCAATCATAGCTTCTGCGACATCTCCTTGTTCAGGATCGTTGTATCCCGTCATGTAAGCGTCATATCCAGCCTTGTTTGTTTTTTGCTTCTGATGGGCAGCCTGGCGAGGAGCGCTTTCAGATACCCGGGTGTCTGCCTTGCCATTTTTTGAAGTTACTGCGGCAACGGTCGCTATTGCCACTAATACGATGATGCCTGACTTCAATAAATTTTTGCTTTTTTGGTGTATGACCTTTTGTCCTGCAGGAACAGGTGGCAGGTTTATGGGTGTAGGCGGGGATACGGACTGATGGGAGTCGTCTCCAACCTCTTTCGGGGCTGTCGGGACGACCAGATCTTGGCCGCACGTAGGGCAGTTCGCAGAGGTTCCCGCAGTGTCCGCTTCAGCGGAAATGTTCACTCCGCAATGATGGCATGGAAACTTGATTTCCTCTCTTTGGGAATTCTCTGGGTGCTGTAAGTTCGGATTAGTTTGATTTGAAGTTTTCGAGTCTTTGCTTCGTCTTTTCACAAAGTAATACAAGAAGATCAACGCCGATGCAGCTACCGAGCCATACAACCGGTCTTTCGGCAATTCGCGAAACCATCTAATTACCTTTTCGGATTGTTTGATTGCAGGCGAGTCATTTGATGAGGTTTTGACTTTATCGTTTGCCGGAGTTTTTTGCCTTGGCTCGGGAGGAGCATTTTCCAACACTCGGGTTTCGGGATTTGCCTTATTTGAGCTCAGAGCGTAATCATCCTCTTTGCTTATCCTTTCACGCACATCTTCAACAATTTGAGCAACCATTGTGACGTAAGACATGTCTTTAGCGAATCTCTCAGCAAGATTGGAGGTTAAGACATGAAACGGTTCTAATTCGCTTAAGACTTCCTTGGTGGTGACTTTGTCTTCTATGTATAGATTGATAGCGTTTTTTGCGGAATCAGAGACCTGCAATAATTCAGGGCTGCATTCACTCCAATCCGTGTCACTAATGGCTGTCATGCCCGCTGCTGCAGCAGTTTTTTCGTTATATTCACCTGCCTCTTTCAGTTTATCTTTTAGGCGATTCGCCCTTACTTCGTGTTCCAGCATTGCCTTGAAATTTTGCAGATCATGATTTTTGGCCGGCATCTTATCCAGAGCTTGCTCATTTGGAGCCTCATCTCCCGGGAGCACAAATCCACCTCCGGATGCCTCGTCTCCTGGAAGAACAAATCCACTTCCGAAGTCGTTATTAGGGCGTTTGGTTGCCGGGACTGGAACATTAGCGCGTTTGCTTTGAACGGCGACCGCCGTAGGATCAGTGCCGCCTGAGCTCGCAACAGTTGGCTCGGGGTAAGCCTCTTCCTTCACCGGCATAAGCGACTTCACCACCTCTTCGCCAAGAACCGACAGTTCACCGGGGAACTGATCTGCAGGGACAGATACACTTTTCCCATCGGCCATGAAAACCAGGTTGCCATCAGCGACCTCCTTGAACTTGGCCTTCTTGAGGAGAAGCCCATTCTTGAACACAATCTTCGCAAACGTCCCGGTGGAATCTTTGGGCGTTACCGAAGGGTCGTCGAGAGACCACTCACCCGTTGTCGAATTGAGAGCTTTTTTTTCAGTGACATCCAACTCCTTCAAACTCACCTTGCTGATGCCGTCCTGATGTCGGATTATCGCGAAGCCGTCGTCGATCTTCGACATGGTGCAGCCAATAAGCTGCGTTCCGTCGGCCGTCGTGATGGTGGGTAATTTGGCGACGTCCTCGAGTTGCTTTGCCACCGTGGCCGCCTGACCACGCATGAGTAGAATTTTTGGATTTAGGAAGCGTCTCGTTGATGGCGTCGCCCGGGCTGTCTCCTCGTAAAGTTTGAGCAGCTTGCCGAACTCTGGATGGATGGGAGCGAGTTCAGGTTTGTAAGGGATCGTGCCCCGGAATCGATAGGCGGTCACCATTACCGATTTATCCGATTGGGGGAAAAATCGGTAGTCGGCTCCGGCACGTTCGACCTTTTCAAATTCGAAGCACTCGATCTTCTCTGCGGGGGCCTCCGGGCTGTAAGCGTGAAGGCAGATACCAACCGGCGCTGCAGTGACAATCAGGGACGTGAAGATCGTAATGATTAAGAATTTAAAGAGTGGAATCATAGGAACTGCGGAGAATTAGGGTGGTGCAAGGGAATTTAGGTTAGCAAATCGCTGGAAGCTGGCAGGTTGCGACGGTTTTTGAAGATGTTTCTGAAAATTGCCGCAATCGCGTCACTGATTTCGCCGCCCTCCAAACCAGCGAACACGCTACCCCCGAAGCATGTTTCGATATCGCGTTACCGCCATGCGCTTTTAGAGGATGGGGCGGCAATTTTGCTAGCTTCGACATGGAAACGTTATTTGCCAGCCAGTTTTCGACTCTTTTTGGCGGTACCGGCGTTTCTGCATTCAGCATGTCACAGTTCCGGTGATGGCTCGGGATCCAATTGCAGCTCCATCGTTTCACTTGGAGTTTGCAACTGCGGTGTGCTGTATTCTGCCCCATCTGCGGAGTAAGGGTCTGGGAACGCTTGGGTAGGGTCAAGCTCCAATAATGGAGCAATGGCAGCCACCTCACAGAATCTTGTCGGTCTCCTGGTCCGCCGTCTTCGGACTGAGGCTGGACTGTCGCAGGAGGCTTTCGCTGCCAAGTCGCAGGTTGCCGGATGGGATTTGAGTCGTGGCGGGCTATCGAAGATTGAGGCCGGGCTGCGGAGGGTGAATGACGCGGAGCTCTGGGTGCTGTCGCAAACGCTTTCGTGTCCGATCGCGGGGCTTTTCCCAAATCGCCCGAAAAAGCTGGCGAGCGTGTTGCGCCAAGGGCGCGGTGGCTAAGGTCTCTGCCGGACAAATGCTCCCAGGCAGTCACCAAAGATTCATGCGTGAAGCGATCCTTTCTGATCTCCGATAGCCTGTGTGGATCTCGCGCGTTGCCCCCGGGATCGCTCATGTTCAGATTCCTGTTATTGCGAAAAAACCACTGACGCCAACGCAGCGATAAACGCCAACGCAAAACCGCAGACGACTGCTTGGAGGGTGCCGAGAGGAGGTGTTCCGGGTCGGCAGCTCTCGTGCCAGAGCTTCTCGCGCCGCAGATTGACGGCTTGGCTGGTGCAGGAAATCAAGCCAGCTCGGTCCAGTTCAGAACATCGGACTCCCAAGGTGTCTTCGGTGGCGGTACTGTCCACGGACTCGCGCGCTCCGGGAAGGTCAGTGAGTTCATTTTTTTCCGGAGGATGATTGTCCGGCCACTCAATCACGAAATCGCCGTGGGCTTCCAATCGCAAGAGCTGGGAGCTCTGCGTCGGTTTTGAAATTTTCCCTGCGGTGTAAAGTTCCCAGCAGTCCATGAGAGTCAGTTTGATGATCGCGTCAGAAAGGGTCCGTTCGGTGAATCATCCCTCCCGGGACGGCGAAGGGTCGGCAGGCGGGCTTGCAAGCCGTGCGCGCACTTTTTCGGCGATGCGCTGGACATCGCGGCTGCTGGCGGCGGCCTCGTCCATGTGGTAGGCGGCGGCCAGCTCGCGGGTGAGCTGGGCGTCCTCCTCGGGGGTGAGATCGGCACTGCCGGAGCGGGTAAGCAAGGTGATGGCGTTCATGATGGGGTTGGATTTAGAATTTGAGACGGGAGTGTGGATCATTCGTAGAACTCCTCCTGGTATTCGGCTTGGGTGGCGAGTTCGCGCAGGGCGGTCATCGCCTTGTGGATATTGCGGTCGATCATGGCGCGGGTGGAGCCGAGATCCTCGGCGACGAACTGCGGCGACTGGTGCTTGAGTTTGACCCGTTCGAAGATTTCAAACTGGCGCAGTGGAATCCGGTTGCGGAGGTCTTCGACAAGAGTGGCGAGGAGCGAGCGGGCAAAGACGTCGGACTCACCTGGAGTCTCTGCGGCGAGGCCGTTTTCGGTGGCATCGTCGAGTGGGCGCTGGTCAACGGGGCGCTCCTTGCGCAGCAGATCGACGACCCGGGCGTTGGTGAGAAGCCGGAGGTAGGTGCGCAGCCGGCCTTTTTCCCTGTCGTAGCGGTATTGGTCACGGGCGAAGAAATCGGCGACCGTGTTGGCGACGGCGTCTTCAATCAATCCGGATGACGGCTCGTGGCCACCGGTGTGCCGGCGGTAACTGGAGCGGGCGATCATCTCGATGGGTTCATGGTAGAGTTCGAGGAAGCGCTTCCAGGAAACCTGGAGATGCGCGTCCTCGGCCCCCGCTTTGAGCTTGGTGATGAGGTTGATCGAGGTGAGCGGAAACTGGGCGGCCATGGAGGAGGTAAATGCTGAGATTCTAAAAGGCTGAAAGGCTGAAAAGAAGAGTCGGAAGGAGGATGGGGCGGCGCGTCGATCACCGTCCCACTTTTCGCCAACGGCAAGGGTTGAAGCGAAATGGGCGAAAGAGAAGAGCAATCTAGCAACCGCTGGTGGGGCGGTTCAAGGATTCAAATGCGAGACGGAGCCTTACCGGGTCAAGACGTCAAGAACCTGCACCCCGGTTTCGAGAGTTCGCTGGTCGCGATCTCGCTGCCGTTGGATGTTGTCTTGGCGTTGGTATTCCAGCAGCGTCTGGCGGTCAGCCTCGTCTGACTCCCTTTGGGCTCGCTCTTTTTTACTTTCACCGCAACTCAGTGTGGCGGCGGCGATGGCGATGACCAGGGTCGTTTTCATGATGGATGTTGGTTTCATGGTGTTGGTTCTTCGATAGAGGGAGTGTTGAGGTTCGTTAGTTTTTGCCGGTGCCACCGCAGACCGCGCAGTTTTGGAATCCCTTGCCTTTGCACAGGGGGCATTTCATCTGTCCATTCAGCCCGGTGCCTTTGCACAGGGAGCAGGGAGTTGATGATGTGCCGGAGCCTTGGCAGGTCTGACACATCGCCGCGAGGGCGACACCGGCTGACACAAGCGTCGCCAGGGCAGCAATGAGCAGGTGGCGGCGGGAAGTATCTTTGAGCGGTTTCATGGTGGTCGTTCTCCAATCAACCCCTCATTCGTAGCCGGAGGAGAAATCTCCCCCGGTATTTTGAAAAAGTTGCAACGTTGGAGCGCGTGACGCGGAGCAGCACTATCGGACGGTGCCATCCGCCTGACCTGCGCTGCGGAATTCCGCAAGCTTCCGGCTGACAGGACCAGCGGGATCCGGGCCGACATCCCCGCCGAGGTGTTCGTGCAGGAACATCTCGATAGCGCGGTAAACCGCCATTTCCGACTCCGGATGTGCGAAGCCGTGGGCCTCGCCGGGAGATAGCAGATAGTCCACCCGCTTACCGGAGCTTTTCATGGCCGCGACCATGCCACGGGCGTGTGAGACCGGGATCAGCGTGTCCTTGGCTCCGTGGTAGATGAGGAGCGGGGCCGTGATCGAGCCGGCGTGATTGACCGGAGAAAGATCCTCCAGCAGCGCGCGACCCGCTGCCGTGGTCGGATCACCGAGCCGGCGCACGGTGTCTCCCGCATACACCTGGGACTCCATCGAAAAGACGGTGGCGTGGTCGACGAGGTCGGAAATTCCAAACAGGCAGATTCCGGCCGCGTAGTGGTCAGGCGTAAATGTCAGACCCGCAAGCGCAGCGTAGCCACCGTAGGAACCGCCGAAGATGGCGACACGGTGTCGGTCCACCTCACCGCTGCGCACGAGAAAATCGACGCCGTCGGTCACGTCGGTTTGCATCACCCCTCTGCCCCATTGACCGTCACCGGCATTCATGAACGCCTTGCCGTAACCCCGTGAGCCACGGAAGTTCGGCTGGAACACGGCGTAGCCACGGCTGGCGAGAAACTGGACACGCCCGTCGTAGCCAGGGCTGGTCCGCATGCGCGGGCCACCGTGGGGGAACACGACCAGCGGCCAGGGCGGCTTCGTATTGCGCGGCACGGTGAGGTAGCCAGGAATGCGGCAGCCATCGCGAGCGGAGTAGTCGCAGGCCCGCGTCTCGCACAAGGTCTCGCGATCCATGTCCGGGCGTTCCCGCCACAACAGCTTCATGCTCCGGGCGGCCACGTCGTAAATGTAGACCGTCCCCGGATCACGATCTGAGTAACGTTTCAGCAGAAAGTTTTTCCGATCCGAATCAAAGCCCACACAGGTCATGTTAAGTGAATCCGGGAGCCCGCTCACCGTTTTCAAGATGTCGTCGATGGCAGGGTCCAAGGTCTGCCAGCGGTTGCGATCATCGGAGTAGATCATCGCAAGGATCTTGCGGTCCCGGTCAGCCGCGAGGACTTGCGCGACATCCACCCGGCCCAGTGGGTCCGCCGCGATGGTTTCTCTCTTTCCGGTGGAGAGTTCCACGCTTTCCACGCGGGTGAGATCGGCATCGCGGTCGGTGAGGACGAGCACGCGGGAACCGTCGAGTGTCGCGAATAACAGGCGCGCATCGTCCGCCGGCCCGGCGCGGAAGATCACCCTGCCGAGTCCGCCATGCAGGTTCAGGATTTCCTTGGCCCCTTCGGCGGTCCAGCGCAGCCCTGCCACGGGCGTGCCGCCAGCATCCCACGCCCAGGTGATGATCCGTTCACGGTTGGCACAAATCCACTCGGGAGGGGCTTTGTCCTTGAGCTTCACCCGATAGAGATCGGGGTAAGCATTCGGTTCCCCCGACAGCCCGACAAGGACGCAGGGCTCGGCAGAATCGACCACTCCCTGCAGACTGATGATGCGTCGATCGCCCGCGAGGATCTGGCGAATGGCGACACCTTGCGAGTCCCCCAAGAACAGACGTGCCCGGCCATCACTGTCGTTGGCTTGCCAGAGCAGGGAGTTGCTCCCGATCCAAAAATACGCGGCGACGGCAGCCCCGTCCGGCTGGGAGACCCGCTTGGAAAGTCCGGGCTCATCCGACCTCACGACCCAAAGGCGGTTGATCCCGGCCCTGTCAGGTCCAAGATAGGCCACCTGTGCGCCATCCGGACTCAGACGCTCGGCAAAGTGGGTGGACTCGGCGAAGAAGTATTCTAAAGGCGGCAGCCGGGAGCGGCCGGTGGCGAAAAGTGGCGATGCAAGGGCCGCAAGCAGCGCGGCAACCCTGAAGCTTGTACGACCTATCATCGCAGGACGAAACAAAGTTACCGACTCCCTGCCGGAGCAAGGAGTCGGCAGTGGGGCGTGACATCAATAGGAGTTAGAGGACCCGCTGCCTTTGCAGTGAGAGCACTTGAATTCTCCATTCCACCCGGTTCCTTTGCAAACGAAGCATTTGGTAGTTCCGTTACACTTCGATTGGCCGGCGACTTTCTGCAGTGAATTCGCAGCGTAACCCATGCCGATAGTGGCGACGATGGCGGTGGCGATGAGGATGATCTTTTTCATATCTTGTATTTTTTGTGTTTGGTTGGTTTGGGCAGTTCCGGAGGTTCCGGGATTGAGGACCGACAACCGACCTCAAGCGGCCCCACCGATTGAAACTGCTGTAGTGCAATCCACATCCAATCCGGGAGGCGGGATGAAGAGGATCACCTGCGTCCAACCCCTCATTCGGAGTGCGGGGACAAATCTCCCCCGGAAAGTGAAATTATTTTCCGGGCTGCGCTTTTACGTAGTCCGCATAGCCGGGGTAACTGGCTTCGATGGCCGCCCAAGCTTTTTGGATTTGGGTGCGTTGGCGGCGTTGGGAGTAAAGATCGACGGAGAGGTTCAGGATTCCGTCATCGGGTGGCTCGGGCGGAATCCGTGATTCCGCAGCGTGACGGTCCGCCAAGGTGCCAGCGAAGTCACCCAGCGACGCCCGGATTTCCGCACGAACGGCGAGCAATGGCATGGAGTCAGCTCCATACTCATCCTCCGTCGAGGGCACGGCTGCAATCATCCGCGAGAGCAGGTCCTCTGCATCACGACCTTTTCCGAGGGCGATCAAAAACCGGGCGCGGACAGCGGCGTGCTTGGGGGCCAAGACGGCATTGCTGGGGCGCGAGAGTTCTTGGTTCGCCTCGTCGTTCCGCCACAGCCGCTGCAACAAAAGCGCCTTGAAGGCGGAATGCCGTGGATCATCGGCCAAGGCGGGAAGCTGTTGGTGGATCTGAGCGAGCAGTTCCAGCGCCTGATGGTCGTCGCCCCGTTGGAAAGCATTCCACAAAGAGCGGGTGATCTGATTGGTGGCATCGATCGAAGCGGGCGTGGTGGTCACCATCTCTGATCCGTAGTCTCGCAAAATATCATCCAGCGACTTCAATAGCGGCGAATCCTCGGCCAGCGTGCGATCCACCGGTTCCGATGATTTCTCGCCGACGGCTGCCGTTTTCAAATAGTCCGCGTAGCCGGGATACTTGCTCTCCAAGGGTGCCCACATGGTGCCCACCAAACGCTTCTGTTCGGACTCGTCCTTGGGATTGCACGCGTAGGCGGCTTGCTTGTCGGTGAGAACTCCCGGGAAATTTCCGCGTTGCGCGCGCACATCGGCCCGAAGGAACAAGACGAAGGTGTTCGGGCCGAACTTGTCGAGAACCCGGGTCAAATCCTGTTCGGCGGACGGCAGATCGCCGAATTCCTCCCACAAGCCTTTGCGGGCGGCCATCGGGGGAATTTGGGGAGACAGATGAACCTCTTTCCTGAGTTCCACCTTCGCCTCTTCGATCCGGCCGAGCCCTCGGAGTGCCATCGCACGGGCGATGGAATAAGCCGGCTGGGTGCGGGATTGCGGATAAGTGGAAAGCAGGGTTTCCACGCTCGCGAGGGCGTTGGCGTATTGGCCCTCGCCAATGTATCCTTGGATCATGCCCGCGAGCGCCTGGTAGTCGGCGGTTTGCTCCTGGGTGAGTTCAGGCAGCGGGTCTTTGGCTGCTTCTTTTTTACCTGTCGTATCTCGGACATCCGGCTGTTTGCTGCGGAATGCGGCCACCATCGTGCCCGCCGCCACCCCGACCAAAGCGAGACTGGTGGCGATGATCCGCGGCAACTTCGGACTGGGGCGAACGTGCTTCTGAAGCGCGTCGGCGATCATCCGGAAATCCGTAAAACGCTCGGAAACCCTCTCATCGCAGGCCCTGCGGATGACTGCATGAAGCCGCTTCCACTCGCCACATTCCGCCTCACTCAGGGAACGCTCGCCCTGTGGTGGCCAGATGAAGGCAGCCCGCCCCATTTTGTCCGGTGAATTTCCGGTAAGCAGGGCGTAGAGTGTCGCAGCGACGCCATACATGTCCGGGTGCCCGCCGACATACCAAGACGGGGTCGCATACCCCGGAGTGCCGCGCCGGGTGATCACCGAGGCATCCGCACCGAGCAGGCTGATGTCACCCAAGCAGGGTTGTCCGTTAAAAAAGAGAATGTTCTCCGGCTTCACGTCGCGGTGGACGAGTCCGGCGTCAGACAGGGTTTGCAAGGCATCGAGAACCGGTCGGATCAGCGCGATGATTTCCTTGCTGGAAAACCAAACCGGCATTTCGGCCCGTTCGTGAATGGCCGTCGCGAGGTTCACCGGCGACCACGCCGGATCCGCAGGATCGACCGCCGTGGCACCGTCCGCCAGGGGCATCACGTAGTAGAGCCCGGCGTCGTTTCGGTTCACGTGCTCGATGGGCACCAGGTGGGGCGAACGCAGCTGGGCCGCCGCCTTGCGGTAGTGGAGCAGCGCGGCGTATTCCTTTTCCAACCGATCCGCATGGGTGATCGGGATAAATTTGAGTGCCCGGAAATCCCCCATGGCCTCGGACTGGCAAAGCCAGACCTCGCCAAAACCGCCCCGGCCGAGGAAACGGATCAAGCGGTAGCCGTCGAGGACCAGGGAGTTTGAGAGGTAGGTGTTCATGTTGCTGGTTGATGCTCTCGAAATCCGGAAAGGCTGACAACAAGGATTGCCGTGGGATTGCTGACACCGCTACAACGACGGCCCGCACATGTCACACCGTCTCCACATCCGGCCCGCCCGGAACTACGCCCACCAACCGTCAACCACACGGAACCGCGTGCTGTATGCCGGGCTGGCACTGGCCGTGATCGCGACTGGGTTGCTCTGGCGCTCCGGCTTCATCCCGCTGCCGCCCGTAGTGTCGAAATATGGCGGCGATGCGCTGTGGGCTCTGATGGTGTTCGTTGGTTTCGGGTTCCTGCTTCCGCGTGCGCCAACGTGGGTTGCCGCCCTGCTGGCGCTGACCTTTTCGGGGGGAGTCGAGTTCTCACAACTCTACCAAGCGCCGTGGATCGACGCCGTCCGCGCCACGATCCCGGGTAAGCTGGTGTTGGGCAACACCTTCAACTGGCCCGACCTGCCCGCCTACGCAGCAGGTGTTGTGCTCGGCGCTTGGGCGGAGTGGCGCTTGCGGGACTGAGCGTCAATGGGGGGCACCACGCAAATGCCATCGCAGGGCCGTGTCAGCGCACTCCTCGCCGCCGCGGCATTCCGGTAATGTGGGTCAGTGGGCTCGCCGCGCCTTTGCTGTGTAGCGGGCTTTTACAGACGAATCTTTACACTACC
>ERZ1022724.285-NODE-285-length-10699-cov-14.906614_pt1 | contig 10699 bp, 7 predicted proteins | sample MGYA00521091_ERZ1022724 | MGnify/ENA primary metagenome ERZ1022724 (study PRJEB33162, sample SAMN09537610) | freshwater metagenome | isolation source: freshwater | place: Canada:Alberta | collected 2017-07 | study: EMG produced TPA metagenomics assembly of the... | reverse complement strand
TCCATTCGACATCCAGCATTGAAAATCACCTCCTCCGGCGCAGGAGGCAGAGCATGCCCAGGCCGCCGAGCAGGGCTGCCGACGGTTCGGGAATGGCAGTGTGAACCAAGCTCACATCATCAAAGGCCACCTGCTGATCATCTGCGGCTGCTGTTTTGACAATGCCAAGACCCACCTCGACCGCGCCCCAGCCATCGCTAATTGCCGTATCAAGGATGGGCTGGGTGATCGTATAAGTCCATGTCCTCAAAGTCCATGCCCCCGCAGCGACATCTGTTACATTGATCGCCGCTGAATTCAGACCGAGGTTATCCGCGGCATCCGTGTCGTTCAGCCAGAAATAAGTGTTGGCAGCGCCGTTAGTATCACTCCGGTAGGTCGTATAAGCGGAAATGGTCAACGAATCGCCCACGGTCATATTCGACCATAGGAGTGTCGAATCTTGCCTGATTTGGCTGACAGTGAAGGTTGAGCTTACATATGCCAGAAAATACTGGTCTCCGCTATTCGCGCCGGAGATGCCAGCAAAGACGTTGCCATCACCGACATATTTTCCACCGGGTCCATATCCCGTCCACGAAGTGGGGGTGATATTGGCGAAATCATTGGCCGCAATGCCATCGGTTTCAAAACCGGTGTTTACAAGGACGGCCGCGCTGGCGTAGCCGGTTACCAGTGCCAGGGTGGCGGCCAGAGTGGTGGCGATGCGTGTGTGTTTTAATCTCATGTTGGTTTTTTGGGAGGTTTCTTCGTTGGGTTCAGGAGAGCTTTTAGTGGGCGCGGACTTGGGGAATGGGTTCGATTTGCTTACTTCACCACTTGCAGGCGGCCGAAGAGCTTGGTGTTGGCTCCTTTGGCGACGGTGACGACGACTTGCTCGATGCCTGCTTCGGGCGAGGTGATGGAGACGATGCCTCCGTCGATGACCGGCACATCCGTCCAGCCACTCAGGCTGTTTCCGTATTGGAAGATCTGGGTGGTGCCGGTGGCGGCGGTGCGGCGGAAGTAGGTGAACACGAAGTTGGCTCCCGAGGCGTCCAGAGTGGGGAGGATGGCGGTGGAGGATGCGTCAGGTTCACCGTTTTTCAGGACGTATTCGACGAGGTTCTCGATGCCGTCGTTGTCTGGATCAGCCGTCGCACCAATGATGAGCGGGTTGGTTTCTCCGGGGAAGAAGGGATCGATCCAGGCGAGGAAGGGATCTGCGATAGGCGGACCATTGAGCACATTGAGAAAGCCGGTGCCGGCGATGGTGACGCCGGAGTAGGTGCCCGCGCCGTAGGTGCCGGCGTTTTGCCGCACGCCGCCGAGCCAGAGTTCGTCGATGCTGTCGGTGTCGTCGAAGTCGAGATGCAAGGTGCAGCCGCTATCCACGATCACATCGGCGGTGTTGGCCAGATTGGAATTCTCGGTTCCATTGCCGAGCTTGAGGGTGCCGCCAGTGACGGTGGTGTCGCCGGTGTAGGAATTGGTGCCAGTGAGGACCCAGGTGCCGCTGCCGGATTTCACAAACGAGGTGTTGCCCAAGACTTCCTCGATGGCCATGGCGAAGGTGTTGTCGCCAGTGTTGGAGCCGGTGAGTGTGAGCGTGCGGTTGCCGGGATCGTAGAAGAAGTCCGGCGAGGATGTCCCGGTGAAGCTGAGAGTGGCGGCGGGAACGCTGCCGGAGGCGTCGATGGTCGCTCCCTCGGTGCCAATCCGGATGGCACGGTCGGTCGATTGGGCAGTGGAGCCGGTGTATTGCAGCGTGCCGCCACGGAACAGGATGCCGACATTTCCCGGACCACTGTCCGCAACACGGTTACCGAGGCTGCCGGCGACGCCGTAGTCGGAGAAAGTGGCGGCGTTGAGCGTGCCAGCGGCGATGGTGGTGACGCCGGAGTAGGTATTGGCGGCGGCGAGTGCCATGGTTCCCGCGCCTGTTTTGATTAGCCCCGCGGTGGAGAACGAGACGAAATTCGTGGCGATATTGTCGGCGAGCACAGTGGAGACGGTGAGATCCGCATCCGTGTTCGCTGTCACATCTGCCACATCGAAGGTGGTGAAGGTAGGGCTGTTATTCACCGCCAGTCCGAGGTTGATGAAAATGTTCCCCGGATTGATCGTGTTGATGGTCGAGGGAGTGCTGCCCGTTACTGTGACGGTGTTTGAGAGTTGGTAGGAACCAAACGCGCCTGCGGTTGATTGAGTGGATTCGAGCGTGCCTCCGCTGAGGGTGAGGTTGTTGAAATCACTCCACGTATTGTCAGTGGTCTGTGTGAGTTTTCCGGTGCCGCCGATGGTGACCGAGTTGAGAAGGTTGACCTGGTTGTTGACTGTCAGCGTGACGGTGCCGCTGTTGATGGTGGCATTGTCCCCGGTGGACGGTGGTCCGCCGTTCCATCCGGATGCGGAGGTGTCCGTCCAGTTGAGGTCGCCGCCGCCCCAGGTGAAGTCTGCGGCGTTGGCGGAGGCGACGATGCCAAGAGCGCCGGCGGTGAGGAGGGAACGGCGGAGATAAAACGAGGGATTCATAAGTTTGGATTTCTGTGGGGTTTGGGACGGGGGTCGCTTGTGGAGTGGGAATTCCTGTGAGCATCAAGTGACAGTCGGGAAGACCTTTGCGTTGGTTCTGGCGGCTTGAAAAAGCCGCCGTCACTCTCGTAAGGGGGTTGAGTGGGAAAAACCCCGCCAAATTTTTTGGGAATTTTTTCGGTTCGCGCGGAAAAGGGGGCCGAAATCCATGGTTTTCTCTTGGACTGCGTGCAGCCTGCTGCCGATTTTGCCGAGACAGCCTGCTGTCCAGGCGGAGGTGTGAGTGAAGTGAGGAAGGAAATTCCGGGTGCTCTGCGGTGCTGGGCTTGTCGGGATCGCAGCAGGCTGCGACTCCCAAAGCGGCAGCAGGCTGCACGCAGTCCAAGGTGACATGAATTGAGTCCATGGTGCGCTTGAAAATCCCTTCAATGGGCAAATCTCTGCGTGCTCCTGTTGAAATTTTTTACAGGAGGACGCAGAGCAAGAGAGGAACTGGAGGGGCTGACGCGCTTTTTCTTCCGCATCCCATTCGTGGGTTCTTAGCTGAATGGCACAATGGAATCGTCACCGCGATTTTTCACTCCAGCACTGGATCATCTCTTCCTCCTCGGTTCGGATTTACCTTGAATTTTAGGAATCGATTCCGTATTTTCAAGGGGAAATGATTTCCCGTCAACTCAACAGCACGCTGATTCAGCGCCTCGGCCAGACACCGGCGGTGGCCTTGCTGGGCTCCCGCCAGGTGGGCAAGACGACCTTGGCAAGGGACTTGGATGTGGGGAAACCCACGCATTATCTGGATCTGGAGCGTCCCTCGGATCTCGCCAAGTTGGCAGATCCAGAGCTTTACCTTTCGAGTTTTGCCGATCAATTGGTCATCCTCGACGAAGTTCAGCGCTTGCCGGACCTGTTTCCTGTGCTGAGAAGCCTGATCGATGAGCGCCGCCGGGCGGGAGAGCAGGCGTGCCAATTTCTGCTGCTTGGCTCTGCCTCGCCCGACCTTTTGCAGCAAACCTCCGAATCCCTGGCGGGCCGCATCAGCTACCTGGAACTCACTCCATTCCAGCTCCTGGAACTCCCACAGCCAGAGCGGGCGATGCATACCCACTGGGAACGCGGCGGCTACCCGGATAGCTATCTTGCCACCGACGCGGAAACCTCGCTGCAATGGCGGGATGATTTCATCACCAGCTACGTCGAGCGTTACCTGCCACAGCAAGGCATCACGGCCCTGCCCATGGTTCTGCGGCGTTTCTGCAGCATGCTGGCGCATCAACAGGGAGCGACCATCAACCTGAGCAAGCTGGCAGGCTCGTTGGGCATCGACGGCAAAACCGCCCGCCGCTACCTCGACCTGCTCGAAGGTTTGTACCTCGTCCGCTCACTCCCGCCATGGTCGCGCAACGCCGGAAAACGGTTGGTGAAATCGGCCAAAGTCTATTGGCGCGATAGCGGCATCCTCCACGCGCTGGCAAGTCTGCCCACCCTGGAACACGTGCTCGGCCATCCGCTCTGCGGGGCCTCCTGGGAAGGATATTGCATCGAGCAAATCCTCAACCGCCTGCCAAAAGGTGCGACCGCCAGTCATTACCGCACCCAAGCCGGAGCAGAGGTCGATCTCGTGATCGAACAGCCCGATGGCAATCTATCGGCCGTGGAAATCAAGCGAACACTCTCCCCCAAAGTGACTCCCGGTCTGATCGAAAGCATGGAGACGCTTCGTGCGGATCGCGGTTTCATCGTGATTCCCGAGGGTAAGTCCTATCCCTTGTCGAAGACGGTAAGTGCCATCGGTCTGGCAGAGTATCTTCAAACCATTTGTTGAATCAGGAAGAATTTTTTTACAGGAGGACGCAGAGGAAGAGAGCAACTGGAGGGGCTGACGCGCTTTTTCTTCCGCATCCCATTCGCTGGACATTCAGACCTCACAAAACGACCTCGAATGGGTCGAAGTGGCGAGCGGCACCTTTCTTATTGACGAATCCGGTAAGGCGTGGCAATGGTATCCGCGTGCTAGCCAAAATTACCAGCAAACGACAAGTGACGTTTCCCGCCGCAGTGTTGGCGGCACTCGGCGTAGGTCCCGGCGACCACCTTGAAATCCTGGACTCGCCGGAAGGTTTTTTGCTGCGCCCGCGCCGCGTCAACCATTCCCGCCTGGCCCCGCTCGCCGGCATGTTGAAAAAAGGGGTGGGTTCGTTCGATCTCAATACGTTCCGCAATCAAACGCATGACCCCTCGCTACGGGATTGATACTTCCATTTTGGTTCGTCTCCTTACCGGAGATCCCGCCACGGACTACCAGAAAACGGTGACAGCCTTGGAGCGGATCATTGCGGATGCGCCCAGCGCCGAAATCCTCGCGTCCAATCAGGTCATCGGCGAAGCCTACATCGCGGTCCAACACCACTACGGCGTTTCAAAGGCGGACGCACGCTCCGCCTTGCTTGACGTTTTTTCAAGCGGCTTGGTCGCGCCTGCGAACGGCGCGACTGTCTTGAAAGCCCTCCACGCCACCAGCGGCTGCGGCCTGCTCGACCGGCTCATCGCAGATGATTATCAACACCACTCGCTGATCACCTTGACCAACGACCGCAAAATGGCAGCCCTGCCGGAAGCCCGCAAGTTATGATCACACGAAACGGATAGTAGTCCATGGTGCGCTTGAAAATCCCTTCAATGGACAAATCTCTGCGTGCTTCTGTTGAAATTTTTTTTACAGGAGCACGCAGAGGAAGAGAGGAACTGGAGGGGCTGACGCGTTTTTTCTTCCGCATTCCATTTGCGAGTTCATGCTGGAAGGTGAATCGACTCACTCCGCTCCCAGGGCCTCGCGGGCGAGGATCATCGCCAGGCCTCGTTCGATGGGGAGGATGAATGAGGGATCCGGTGCCAGGCTCGGGTGGTCGAACGCTTCGCCGTGGGTTTGCACGTATTGTTTCACCTGTTCCAGTTCGGCGGCGGCTCGGGTGGCATTTCCGGTTTGGCGGCAGGCCATGAGCAGAATGGGATGGTGAAATGCCTGGTAATCATCGCTCGCGTAGCCGGGATTTTGGAGGCAGAGTTCGAGGACACGGTCGGCCCTTTGGATGGCGGCGGTGGGGTTGCCGCTGCGGAGTTCGTAGAGTGAAACGGCCGTGTGGGCGAGGATGTGCATCCGGAGTGATTCGGCCTGATCCAGTTTTTTGAGGAATTCCGCCGCCGGACGCAGTTGTTCGAGAATTTTTGGCGACGCGGGTTTGAGAAGGGCCATCTTGACGAGCTGTTCCGCGGTGTTGGGGATGGGTGTGTTGGCGTAGCGGTCGATCAGAGCTTGGCGGTGCTGCTCGTAGGCCGTGTCCATGCCCGCGAGCACGAAAGCCGGGGCGGTGCGGATCATGTCGCCGGTGTTGGGGATTTGCTCGCCGGGGATGAATTGGTTGGCCAGCGGTAGAAGTTGGTAGCATTCGGCGGCCGCCCTCCAGCGGTGATGCATCAGGTGCCAGTCGCCGAGATAGCGGAACACCCCGGTGGCTTCCTGCGATGGCTCGATGGTGTCGAGCAGAGTTTGGCGCAGGATAGCATCGGCCTCGTCGGTCTTGCCCTGGCTGAGGAGCAATGAGGCTTGGGAGACATTGGCGCGGGCCTGGGCTTGTTGGCGCAGGCGTTGTTGTTCTCTGAGAGCGGCGTTTTCGCGCAGATACATGCCGGTGGAAACGGCGAATCCGGCGAGCACCGTGAGCAGGATGATCAGGCTGAAAATGCAGGCGGCACGGTTGCGGGCGACAAACTTGCGGAACCGGTAAAGCGCGCTTGGCGGGCGTGCCTGCACGGGTTCACTGGCGAGAAAGCGGGTGAGATCGAGGGCGAGGCCGTTGACGGTTTCGTAGCGGCGGGAACGGTCTTTTTCCAGGCACTTCATGATGACCTGGTCGAGATCGCCTTTCACAGAGGAAAGCCATTTGGCGGGACTGGAATTGCGGCAGGCCGCGGATTCCGCCGCGGCAGCGCTTGGTAGTCCGGCAATGATCGATGATGGCAGCGGAACTTCCCGGTGCTGCAGGATTTCGAGAGCGGCCGGGTAGCCAAGCGCTCCGAGTTCCGCCGGATCGAAGGCGGGCCGTCCGCAAACCAACTCGTAGAGCAGGATGCCGAGGCTATAGACATCACCGCGGGTGTCCACGTTGTTGCCGCCACTGGCGGCCTGTTCCGGGCTCATCGAGGCAAGGGTGCCCATGGGCAGGCTGCCGACCTCCGTCAGGCCGGGCTTCAACTCCGAGTCATCGGTGGCCTTGGCGATTCCGAAATCGATGATCTTGGGTTGGGGTTTCCCATCCTGCATGGAAACGAGCACGTTCGACGGCTTGATGTCGCGGTGGATCACGCCTTTTTGGTGGGCGTGCTGGATGGCCTGGCACACTTCGATGAACAATTCGAGCCGCTGGCGGATGTCGATTTTTTGTTCATTGCAGAAATCCGTGATTTTTTGGCCGCGCACCCATTCCATGGCGAAGTAGGGACGTCCGTAGGGCGTGGTTCCGACATCGAGGACATGGGCGATGTGCGGGTGGTCCATCATGGCGAGGGCCTGGCGTTCCATTTCGAAGCGGGCGATCACGCGCTCCGAGTCCATGCCGGGGCGGATCACCTTGAGGGCGACGCGCCGCCGGACGGGCGATTCCTGTTCGGCGAGATAGACGACGCCGCAGCCGCCCTCGCCGATGCGCTCCAGCAGTCGGTAGGCACCCAGTCGGTTGAATAGCCCGGGGGCATCATCAAGGATGTCGAGCGGGGCGGATTCGGCGGTGGCCGCGCAGGCTTGGATGACACTGGAAAAATAGGCATCGCTCGCAAGATGGGCATCCAACAGCTCATCCAGGCGGGCGCGCATTTCGGGGTGAGCGGCGCAGGTTTGATCGAGGAAGGCACGGCGTGTCGGTTCATCGGCGAGCTGCAGGGCAGCATCGAAAAGCAGCAATTCGATTTGGCGGTCGGCGTCGGGCATCACGGGTTTTCCTGTGAGTTCTCCTGTTTGCGGATCATCGCCAGCAGTGCGGATTTGGCATAGGCCCACTGGCGCTCGACGCTGCGTTCGCTCATGCCGAGTGCCCTTGCCGCCTCGGGATTGGTGAGGCCGCCGTAGAATTTGAGAATGACCACACGGGCGCTGTCGGGATCCCGCTGTTCGAGGATTTGCAGGCATTCATCGATCCGCTGGAGGTGCTCCTCCGGCGACTGCTCTGGAAGTCCCGACAGGCTTTCCGCCTTCAGGAAGGAATGAAGATCGGATCTGCGTTCGCGCTTGCGGCGGGCGCTTTCCACCAGGATCCGCCGCATGGTCAAGGCGGCGTAGCGTAAAAAGTGTTCGCGGTCGTTCCATTTGCTATCGTCGGAGGTGGACAGTTTGAGCCACGCCTCATGCACCAGGGCGGTCGGTTGCAGAGTGAGTCCACCCGCCTCACGGGACATCTGGGAGGCCGCGATCCGGCGTAATTCGTCATAGACCTCCGGCAACCAGCGAGCCGATCCCGCAAGGGAATCGGGCATGCGCTCGTTTGGCTGAGGGTCTTGAGTCACCGGTGAAAAACTAATCGGCAGATCGCGATGGGTCAACCCATCGTGTGAGGTCACAGCGCGGCATCACCCTTGGACTTCGTCATGGCGGGTGGGATGAATGCCGACGGGAGGCTGGATGGCAAAAACGGAAGGGACGCGGAAACCCAATCACCGCGTCCCGCCCTGAGGATTGCCCCTGCAGAGGCAAAAGTGTTGTGGAAGTGCCGAGTGATCCGTGAGCAATGATCAGGAAGAGAGAAAGATCGGAGTTGGACCTGCCGGGTCGTTCTCTTTGACTGAAACACCGAAACACTGAACTACCGAAAACACCGGTCACGCTCACGCGCGCCGACGGCGCAGCAGCGCGAGCATGCCGAGGCCACCGAGCAGCGCGGCGGAGGGCTCGGGAACCACTGTGACATTAAGATTGTCAAAGGTGCTGTTATTGCCCCCGAAGAAGATCTTACCGTTGGTGGAGTCGTATCCCATGCCGGCCAAGCTCATGACTCGGACGTTTCCGGCCGCTGAGCTAGTCACTGTGCCTCCAAACCCGGAGATTTGATCCACATCAAAGGTCAGGGTTTGCGCAGCGTAATCATACGCCATGCTATAGCGGTAGAACGCAGCCGCCGCCGGGCCGCCTGTGGTTCCAACGACCGTATCAAATTGCGCGTCGGTTAAGTTCACTTCTCCGGCCCAATAACCCTCATTGGATTGCTTCCGAACGGTCCCCACGCTGCGGTCGCCATCATTATTGAATGATGGGTCATACATCATAATGAAAGAGACAGGCTGATTTGACGTGGTCCCCTGCGGAGTGCCGTAGAGAGGATCGTCGAAATCGATCGTTGTTCCTGTTCCCAGCCCGAAGAAGAGTTGGGCGCCAGTAAACCCTGAGTTCCGCACTTCAATCGTTGCGGTCCAGTTATTGGTGGATGTGCCGTAGTCGCTACCAACCGTACCCACATAGGAGCGGCGATTGATCTCTGCGTCTACTCCCGTGAATGCCGCCGTGCCACTGAGAGTGAGCGTGGTTGTTGGTTCGGCGTGGGTTTGCGTGAGGCCGGCATCCAATGCAGGGCCAGCAAAGCCGGAGCTGATGGATGTGGCCGCCATCACGGGAGATCCCGCGAGTGCTGCCGAGATGGCGGTGATAAAGATCGAGTTTCTAATTTTCATGAATAGCTGAGTTTTCTGTTAGCGTGTTCGGTTCTTTGTTCGTGGTTTTTGTTGGGGAGAGGTTTTCAGTCGGCGCGGACTTGGATGAAGAGTTTGGCGGGCAAGGGATTTCCCGGGAGAGCCGATAGGGTGACTTCGACGGTCTCGTTGTCGCCGCTCGGGACGGGAGTGCCTTCGGTGACACCGGTGTCGTTGGTCCAGCCGACCAGGTTTTCAGAGAACCAGACTGAGTAGGTCAGGCCGGTGCCGGTGCGGCGGGTGTAGCTGAACTTCTTGGTGGACTTGTTGAGCGTGCTGGCGATCGGGTTGATCGATGAACCGCTGTTCGGGATGAGGCCGAAGGCGTATTCCTCGAAGTTGGTAACGCCGTCGTTATCGAGGTCGCCGCCTTCGCTGCCGCTTGCCAAGCCGTAGGGAGCGCCCCAGGTGTCATAGTCGGAGCTGGATTTGGTGATGGTGATGGCGCTGTTGCTTCCCGTGCCGTAGTTGACGGTGTAGCCGGTCGGCGGGTTGGTGAAGGTGCCGGTGAGCGTGCCGGTGTAGGTGGCCACCGTGTAGGGGGCGGCGGCGGGCACAGCCAACTCGTTGATGGCGAGCGTGGAACCACTGCCGAGGCTGAGGTTGCCGGTGATGGCCAGCGCATCGGACGAGGAGCCATTAAGGTCGATGGCGAGTGCGCCTACGATGTTGGCGCTTCCCGCATTCAGGGTGCCGGGGACCCCGACCGTGCCGGGGTTGAGGGTGCCGCCGCTGCCTACGGTCACGCTGCTGGCGGCGGGCAGGCTGCCGACCACCGCGAGCGTGCCGCCCTGGACCGAGGTGCTGCCGCCGTAGGAAAGCGTTCCCGTGAGCGTTTGCACGCCGGTGCCGAATTTCGTCACGCTGCCGATGCCGGAGATGGTACCGCTGAAACTCGTGCTGCTGTCATCGATGCCGGTGATGAGGTTGCCGGTGGTGAGCGCGACATTTCCCGCTCCCGCGAGCGAGCCGACGACGAGGTCGGGCGTGATGCTGGTGTTGCTGGTGTTGATGTCCACCATGTTGGTGTCATCCGCGCCGCTGATCTGCGCGGTCATTCCGTAACCGCCGCCGCCCTGGTTGTAGGCGATGACGATGTCGTGCATCCCGGCAGTGAGGGCGATGGAGCCGGACTTTGTCGAACCAGGATAGCCTTGATCGAAATTGTTGGTCACCACCACTTGTCCATCGATGAAGATCATCGAGCCGTCATCGCTGCTGGTGTTGAAGGTGTAGGTGCCAGCGGTGGCGATGTTGATCTTGCCGGAGTAGAGTGCCTCGAAGCCGAGCGCGCCGGTGTTGTAGGGGGACGGGAAGCCGGAGCCGAAGGCCCCAAAGTTCATCGAGGTGGCGGTGTTCACCTGCGAGGGAGCCGGGCTGTTGGGTCCGAAATGGGCCAGCAGGGCCGGGAGGCTGGCGATGTTGGCCTGGACGGGGGAGTTGTTGTAATAAA
>ERZ1022724.284-NODE-284-length-10705-cov-12.680000_pt1 | contig 10705 bp, 4 predicted proteins | sample MGYA00521091_ERZ1022724 | MGnify/ENA primary metagenome ERZ1022724 (study PRJEB33162, sample SAMN09537610) | freshwater metagenome | isolation source: freshwater | place: Canada:Alberta | collected 2017-07 | study: EMG produced TPA metagenomics assembly of the... | reverse complement strand
AGATGCGGGCGTCCGCGCTCATCACGCGGGTGGTTTCGACACCATCGACCTTCACCTGCCGGTGCCAGTCCATGGTGAAGATCGATCCATTGAATTTGATCGGGTAGGTCCCGCGGCCGGCGCAGGCACTGACGAAGCGCTGGAGCGCATACATGTGCCCGAGGTCGGTCGCGCCGGGCTGACTTGGCAGACTGAGGACGGACTTGCCATTGACGAGCACTTGCCAGCCCTTGGCATCCACCTTTACCTGCACCTTCGACCACTCGTTGGCGGGCAGCACGTCCTTGGCGGTTTGTTGCGCCGATCCGACGATCAGGCGCAGGTTGTTACCGGGTTGCAGATCCAGCAGGAATCCGTTGGGCTGGCCGGGGGTGAGCTTGTCGAAGATGCGGCCGGTACCATCGGGCGCGGGTTTCACCTCGGCCTCCAAGGCGAGGCTTCCGGTGAGATCTTTTGGAATTTGCACATTGCGGATTTCCCCGGAGAAACGATTGCCGCCAGATTGGTCCTCACCGGACCGCAACGGGTGAGGATTGGGCGGAATCAGTGATGCCTTCGCCGCGCGGTTCGTGCAGATCCAACTGCGGTCCCAGAACTTCCGCCACCATTCGCGATGGGCGGCCCAATCGCCATCGCCCGCAGTGCTGGCAGATTGTTCGGCGGCGGCAAGCCATTCTTCCGAGGTGTTTGATTGGGTGGTGAGTGGATGGATGGAAATCTCCGCCTTAAGGACCGGTTCCTTGGTGTGGAGGGTGGTGCGGTCGAGCTTCGTCATGCCGCTGCCGCTCAGGATCGCGCCGAAGGTGAGATGCTTGAGCTGGGGAACCGCCCCATCGCCATTGCGGAAAAACCACGCGACCCGGTCTTTTTGTTCCTCCAGGATCGTGTCGGCCGGAAGACCTTGATCGGCCACGGGGCGCATCGGCTCGAGGACGGCCTGCATCGTGAAAGGTTTGGTGCCAGAGGTTTCCACGCGGACCACCGGATGGTTCGCATCCACCCACAAGCGGGTCATGCGCGCGCCTGCCTGGATTTCAACCGCTCCATCGCGCAATTGCAGGGTTTGGTGTACCAGTTGCACGTCCGGTTTCAGTTTGAGGCGCACCCGGCCGACTTTCAGCAAGCCCATTTCCTTCTCAATGGGGTGGGCCCATGCATCGGTTTTGGAAATATAGAACACCACATCCCCGTTCGGTTCGGTCCATACGTTCAGGCCGATGTCGCCATTGCCGAGTGGCATCGAATCCCGGGAATCCACGCCCGTGGTGTCCCAGACGATGTTATGGACCGCCGGGTTCGGCGTGTCGGCCAAGGTGTTGGAAACGAGTGCGGGAGCCCCTACCAAGGTGAGCATGAGTATGATGGATTTTTTCATAGAGGTCTTGATTGAGGAGTAGATTAGAGAGGATTTAGCCATTTCATTTTCAACCTTTTTCCCTTACTCTTGGATGGTGACGGGGGAATTTTTTGGCACGACCATTTCGATTTCACTGCCCAGTGTTGCGGCGGGATCGAAGCCGGGGATGCCGATGGCGGGGTTGCCGGGCCATCCGCCCTTGGTGTCCACCTCGGACTTGATGGTGGCGTAGAGGGCGTCGAACAGCTCGCGTCCTTCGTGATCAATCCACCAGGAGCCGAGGCCCTTTTTCGCGCGGGCGGCATGCTCAAGGCGGAACATCACGCGGTGGTTGTCGCGAAGGACGTTGCCGCGCTCGGTCTCTCGGTTGCCGACGCCGTTGAGGATGACGCCGTGGACCCAGAAGACGTTTTTTTCGAGGGTGAAATACTCGGTGAGGTCATCCAGTGCCATGACTGAGGAGCCGGGCATTGCGTGGTTCACGAAGATCAGGTTCTGGCGCCAGATATTGTCCTTGCCGGTGCTCCAGGCGTAGATCGCGCCGCCTTCGTTGAGGAGCGTGTGCGGATTTACGATCACGTTTTCTTCCAGCAGGTTTGCGTTGGAGTGGATGTAGGGTTTCATCGTATCCCGGTCGAATCGCTGGGTCCGCGCCTTGATGGCGGCGACCACGTTTGCGGGGAAATCCTGAATGCGCACTTGGAATTTCGCCCATTCATGGACCTGGCCGCCCCAAGAACCAGGAATCATGAGGCCGGGGTTGTCCATGTTCCAGAAGCTCATGCCGACCATCGAGATGGCGCTGTAGGCGGAGCGTTGCAGCAGGTTGTAGGTGATGCGGTTGTGGCCGCTCTGGTAGATCTGGATGCAGGGGGAATGCCAGTAATTCGCCAGGCCGTGGTCGTGGATGTGGTTGCGGAGGATCACGTTGTCGCGGTTCACATCGAGTGTTCCTGGGCCGTAGCCTTCGAGGAACACGCCGCCACTGCCGGTCCAGCCGATTTCATTGGCTTCGATGCGGTTGCGCTGGGCGTGATGCTTGAGGGTCATGCCGTAGGCACCGGTGCGCAGGATGCGGTTGCCGGTGAAAGTGCAGTCGTGGGTGCCTTGCAGATAGACCGTGGCGTCCACATTTTCCCACTGGCGGATCAGCCAATCCTCGGGCCAGCGGTCTTCCGGCAGGCGGTCGGTGTGTTGCAGCGTGAGTCCGTGGAATTGCACATGGTGGACAAACGGTCCCTTTTCACCCGCGCCTTGCAAAAACAGCAAGCGGTAGGCTTTCGGTGCGCGGACCTCGGCCGTGGTTAGATTTTCATTCTCGAGTGGCCAGTAATAGACCTTGCCGAGAGCGGTATCTACGGCCCATTCGCCGGGTTCGTCGATCAGCGACACGGCATTCTCGAAATTGTAGCCGACTTCGTGGAGGTGGCGCGGGATGGCGACGTTAACCTGCTTGCTGTTCCAGCGGATGGTGCCAGCGGCCGGATTCACATCGGTGACCACGCCGTTGCCCATCACTCCGTACTGCGCGAGAATGCAAACCATCTCGGCATCGCCGTTGGATGGCAGGTTCTTGAGCATGGAGGTATCGCCCTCGAAGGTGATCAACTGACCGGCGCGATCGTTTTTGCCGGGCTTATGGTTTCTCGGCCAATCCCGCCAGCGGTCGTTGTTGAGCCCGCGTGAGCGTTGCGCGGGTTTGTCGTTGATGTAGAGAAAGCCGAATTTCCAGCCGAATTCGGTATCGGCCACCCAGAGCTTGCCTTTGGCGGCAGGAGTGATGTCGGGACGCTCGGCGGCCAAGGGTTTCCAGTCGGTGATCTTACGGCTGCCGTCGATGACGGGAGTTTCGCCTTTGGCCGCCCTATAAATGACAGGGTGATCCTTCGTCCCGGAGTCCTGGGATTCGAGCACGAATGGCTGTTCGCGGAAATAGCGACCGCCGTGGAGATAGACGGTCGCCCCCTTGCTGGCACCCTTGGCGCGGATCGCATCGCGCGCGGCTTCAAGCGTGGCGAAGGGACTTTTGGCGGAGCCGTCGTTGGAATCTTTTCCGTTGGGCGAAACGTGGAACTCAGGTGCAGAAAGCGCCTGAGTGGCGAGGATAGCTAGTAGGGTGATGGGATATTTCATGAGTTAGAGATGGTTACTGGGTCTTGGCAGCAGGCGCGTTGTGAACCTCGTATTGGAACGAATCGACATCGACATAGCCGGCTTCGCCCAGGCTGTTGAACGTGTAGGTGCCGATCATGTCTCCCCGCCATCCGGCTGTGCTGAGCCGATAGGTGCCGCCAAAGGGGAGGAAGGTTTCCCCGTCCAGGCTGTATTCATACACGTTGCGGTCATCCATTTTCACCGTGGAGCGCATCCAGATCATCGTTGCTCCCTTTGGCAACTCTGGCCCGGGGGTCAGCTTGCCGTTTTCTTCATACTTGAGTATTTTAAGCTCACCCTTTTGGGATACGCCAAGGGACGCGTTATTTTGCCCACCATTGAAATGCGCAATCCCCGCTTCTTGTCCGTCGGCCATGCCTGAGAGGTCGAGTTTGAAAGTCGCCCGGGTAAGTTCGGAGCGAAAGTGGCGCTGGTTGATGACGTTCGCAACTCTGAAGAATTTTACCGGCTCATCTGGATCCTTCAGCCCGGCCGGCTTGAACGCATGGAGACGAAGGAATCCGGGGCGTTCAGTCAGGGACCATTTATCGGCGCGGGGTTGATGGTTCCAAAGCCAGCATGGGTTTAGAGCGGGCTTATCGAAATCGTCACTACTGAAGGGAAACTTCACGGTGGAGCCTTGGATGGGCTTAGGCAACTGCCAGGCGAAGTCACCCTGCTTGTCTTTGATATTCACTCCGGGCACCGGCCAATCCTCAATCCAAGTCACAGGAGTCAGCGTTGGCCTTCTCCCGTCAGAGCCACTGTGGTTAAACTGGGCCATCCAGAACCATTGGCCGTCGGGAGTATCGACCAATCCGCCTTGGCCCGGGATCTTTTGATCCGAATCGCGGGGGCCGACCGGCCCGAATTTGAAGAGTTCGTAGGTGCCGACGTCGCCGGGTTTTCCTGGGGAGCCGTCCGCCCGGGTGCCGTAGATATGCTTGGAGCGTAAGACGTAGGTGCCCATGCCATTACCGCCGTTCGTGAACTCGATGTGAATCAAGTAATAATACCCGTTGCGTTTATAGATCTTGTTTCCTTCCGTGGAATGGAACGGGCTGAAGAGCGTGCCGCCCTCGGGATAAGCGTATTTGACATCGGCCACACTCATCTTCTGGGAGTCAGCGTCGAGCAACTGGGTGCCATCGGGAGTCATCTCGAAGAGGTAGCCGAACCACTGTTTCCCTGGGCGACTGGAGGCGAGATAAGCCTTCCCGTCGTCATCCCAGAATGGGCACGGGTCAGTCCAGCCATAGGGGCGCAGGGGCTTGCGATTCTTATCCAGCATTTGGGTCACCTTCCACGGGCCGGCTGGATTGAGCGCCGTGCAGCAGTAGAACCCGCCAGTATAATCATTCACGAAAATCCAAAATTTTCCGTCGTGATAGCGCATTGAGGGGGCGTAAAGCCCTTTAGAATAGCGGTCCATCTTGTCCCAGTTAAACCTCGGCTCCAACAGACTTAGATCGGAAAGTGCGGCTCCGATGGTTTCCCAATTCACCAAATCACGAGAGTGCAGGATGGTGACACCTGGGGAACAGGCAAACGTCGAGCTTGCCATGTAATAATCCTTTCCGACGCGAATCGGATCGGGGTCGCTATAGTCTCCGGCAAGAATGGGATTGCGAAATGTCCCGTCTCCCTGATCTCCCCACAATCCGGTTTGGGCTTCCTTGCCCCAGGTTGGCATCGCGAGTAAACATGATAAGGTTGCGAGAAATGGAATGGCTTTCATGATGGTGGGTGAATTTAGGATGATGAAATACGGGCAGACGTTCATGCTCCTCCGTTTAGTTAGTTAGAGGAGGCACGGTATAGCGATATTTGGGTTCAAATACCACGCCGGGAAGCTGTTTCAGCAAGGCGTCGTATTGAGGTTCTGGACCGGCGTTTTTGATGATATCCAGGGCTTCCTGTGGCCAATTGGCATCCGGAATGACATGGAGATCGGTAATCGTGCAGTTCGGGGCACCGGTCTGCTGATTCTTGGAAGTCGAATAGATCTGGGTGTAGTGATTGTCGTGCTTCCGTTTCCAATCATTCAATTCGAAGTTCTCCTGGCTGGGGACGATTTCAAAAACCAGATTTTTTCCGGTGTACCAGGCCGTTCCCTCATCCGGATGGTAAACGCCCTGAAAATGAGTGGTGGAAGCCTTGACGTAATTGCCACTCGCCTCGGAATTCGGCTGGCTTCCTAACGTGTAAAACGCGCCGCCATCATGGAGCATTTTCATACAGTCATAGACGCGGTTGTTGTTGAACGAATTGTTTTTGCACGTGGTTGTCGGGTTGCCGGGCTTTGAAATTTCATCAAAGTTATACCACCCCCATCCCAGACTGATGCCGCTGTATTGTGTGCCTTGGATGTGATTGTGATCCATCTTCAAGCTATCGACGAAATAGGCGGTGATTCCTGCGTGCCCGTAGAACAGCGTCGTCAGGTCGAACAACACATTGTTTTTAATGAGGATATTCCGGCAAACGCCTTCCACCGCGGGTGAATACTTTTCATTCGGTCCACCATCGCCTTCATAGAGATGTTGCGGGTGCCCCACCTGAAAGGCTGATCCGCCCATATCTACGCAGAAATTTCCAATGATTTGAGAATTGTTCACATCGTTGATGAAGCCGATGCCGTCATTGCCAATGTGCTTTAGAGTGCAATCTTCAAATTGGATTGACTCCGCGCTGGAGACCTCGATGGCACAGGGTGCTGTATCGTAGGCTCGATACTGATTTTTGTGCCATTCCGAGTCATCAAACGCCGTGCACCATGTTGCGGCCTGCACGGTTGCTTTCCCGGATGAGTTTTCAACCATGGGAAGCACGGCCTCCGTATTTGCAAAGGTAATTCCCTTGAAACTGATATTTGCGACCCGCTGAGTTCGGGAAGCCCCCTGAATAGAAATCAAGCGCCCGGCATGCGGAGCAAGTACCTTGGCGGTCGCCATGTTTTCCCCATTGGAATAATAATACAGAGTCCCGGTGGATTTGTTGAAATAGAACTCTCCGGGCTCATCGAGAAACTCAAAGGCATTGTAAATGGTATGAGTCCCGGTGGCCTTAAATCCCGCTCCGTATCCCTGATCCAGCGCAATCGCACCATAAGGTTGCTGGAGTTTCAAAATTTGCTTCTCGCCCTCTGTCATGACCTCCCGAACGCAGACGATGTTGGAATTCCAAGTCGTGTTGCGCATGATTTCGACATCGGAGGCATTGGCAAGCGGAGGAACCTCGCTTGCTGAGTATTCCACACCATCCGGCTTTGAGCCGCTCTTTCTTGCCCAATCCGCTTGTCCGGCCGTAATCTTATAAGAACCCCATTCGCCCCGGGCGGTAACGGTTTTGTTTGCCATGTAGGCCCGTTTGTCATTCACGATCAATGTCCGCAACTTCGACGATCGTTCCAATTTGGCCTCATAAATTTGCCCTTTGTGTTTTTTCCAGCCCGTCACCTTGTTTGCTCCGTTGATGACCGGGACCTTGTTTTCGTAAGCCTGATAACAGACCTTGTACCCGTTCATTCCGGAATCTTCAGGAGTGAACGTGAGGGGATCGGTCACGGGATAGTCACCGCCGTCCAAATAGACATGAATGTCCGATGTCATTGCTTTGTTCACCAATCTCACGGCATTCCTAGCGCGTGAAATGGATTTGAACGGCTTTTTCTTGGTTCCGGCATTGCTGTCATTGCCGAGCGGGGAGACGTAGAACGCTTGGGTTTTAGCAGAGCCATTCGCGGGCGTGGTTTGCGCGTTCAGGCCGGGAGCCAGCGCGAGCAGAGAAAGAAGCGCGGCGGCCATCTGTCGGCGGGAGTGGTGAGTGATGGTTGTCATGTTGGATTGGTTATTGGAAAGCCTTGTAGCGGCGTGTCTATGACCGCCGATGCGGATGAAGTGTGAAAGAAAGAGGTCGTTTAGGTGTTTCGTTGGCTGCGACGCTACAGGCGTTTCATGGGCGCGAGTCGGATGAGCTGACGCTCATGAGGCCGTGGTGGTGTGGGTTATGAGGGTGCCGTTGATCTTGAGTTTCACTTCTTTGGCTTTGGGCGAGGTGATGCGGTAGTCGGTGACCTTGCCGTCCTTCCATTCGAAATCGACGGTGCAGTTTCCGCGTGCGCGCAGCCCGGTGACCTTGCCGTCTTTCCATGCGGCGGGCAGGGCGGGGAGGAGAGAAATGATGAAGGATGAAGGATGAGGGATGAATTCAGAATCAACATTCCCTTCATCCTTCATACTTCTACCTTCATCCTTGGTCTCGTGGCTTTGGATGAGCATTTCGGCGACGGCCGCCGTGCCGCCGAAGTTGCCATCGATCTGGAAGGGTGGGTGCAGGCAGAATAGGTTGGGGGCGCCGCGGCCGATGAGCATGGCGAGAAGTTTGGCGGCGCGGTCGCCATCGTTGAGGCGGGCCCAGAAGACGGCCTTCCAGGCCATCGACCAACCGGTGGAGGCATCGCCACGGCGTTCGAGCGACTTGCGCGCGCCCTCTAACAAATTCGGGGTATTGGCGCTGATTTCGTCACCGGGGAAAAGCCCCCAGAGGTGCGAGACGTGGCGGTGGGTGATTTCGGTTTCCTCGTAGTCTTCCTGCCACTCCATGATGCGGCCATCGGAATTGAGCTTGGTCGGCGCGAGGCGGGCGCTGGTGGCCTCGATGGATTTTACGAAATCCGCGTCGGTTCCGAGGATGCGGGCGGCAGCGGCGGTGGCTTTGAAGAGTCCGCGCATGATCTGCATGTCGTAGGTCGAGCCGGCGCAGAGCCAGGCACCCTTGCGGTTGCCGTCCTTATCCTTGTAGGCGTAGTGGTTTTCCGGTAAACTGGATGGGACTGTTACGAGCGCCTTGGTGTGCGGGTCCTCGATGAGCACGGCGGCGCAGAATTCCGAGGCGCTGCGCAGTAGCGGGTAGTATTTTTTGAGGGACTCCTTGTCTTGTGTGAATTGATAGTGCGTCCAGACATGCTGGACGAGCCACGCGCCGCAGGTGGGGCCGGCGGATGCAGGCAGGCAACTGGGAGCGGTTTCATACCAAGGATTCTGCGTGTGATAGGAGACCCAGCCGGGAGCATCGAAGTAGGCCTTGGCGGTTTTTTCGCCTTCTTTCGCCATGCCTTCGAGGAAGCGCATGAGCGGCAAGTGAGACTCCGCGAGGTTGGTGCTTTCCGCTGGCCAGTAGTTCATCTGGAGGTTGATGTTGGTGTGGAAATCGCCGCGCCAGGGGGTCGAGTATTCCTCGGCCCAGATGCCTTGCAGGTTGGCGGGCAGCGGGGAATCCGCGCGCGACGAGGACAGCAGTAAATGGCGACCGAACTGGAAATACAGCGCGGCGAGCGCGGGATCGGGCGATTTCTCGTTGAGCCGGACGCGATCCGGAGTCGGTAGTCTGGCGTTCGGGCCGGCGGGCAGTTCTACCTTGCAGCGTTCCATGTGGCTGGCGTGGTCGGAGGTGGCGGCGGTGAGGATTTGCTCGAATGGCTTGGCAAGCGCGGCTTGCAGGCGCTGACGGGCTTGCGCTTCGTGACCTTCGTTGCGCAGGCTGGTGCCCGCGGAGAAAATCAGCACGGCTTCATCCGCGCCTTCGATGAAGATGCCTTGATCCGTCGCCGTCGTTTTTCCGCCGGTGGCGTTAGATCCTAACAGCCCGATGAACTTCACGCCCTCGCCGCCGCCGCCGGGTTTGTTGAAAGGCAGTTGGCCTTCCATCAGGTGTAGGTTTCCATCGGCACGGAACTTCGCGTCCTTTTTGCGCGAGAGCGCCGCGCTGAAGCTCAGTTTGCCCTTTTTGGAGGAGCGGAGGCGCATGGCGATGACTTCGTCGGGTTTGGAAACGATCAGTTCGCGTTGATACTCGGTGCCGCCCACCGAGAATCGCGTGGTGGCAACGCCACGCATCAGATTGAGATCCCGACGGTAATCCGCAGGGAGGGGCGCGTCTCCTGATAGATCGACTCCCGTAAGGCTGATCTCCCCGAGCTGGAAGAACGGATCGCGCGGGATGAAGGTGAGGCGGTAAAACTTATACTCAGCGGGCGTGGCTAGTGGGAAGCGCATTTCCTGAAAGCGTTTTTCGAATGGCTCCGGCATCACCTGCTTATCGAGGAGCGTCCATTGATTGCCGTCGTTCGAGCCTTCGAGAGACCACTCCTTGGGATCGCGCGTGGGGACGTCGTTGGCGCTGATAAGCGTGTAGGATGGGACTTTGGTTGGGGCGTGGAGTTCCGCCTGCCAGACGACCGCGCTGCCGGCATTGCCGACGCACCACTTGGTTTTCCCGGTGCCATCGAAGCTGCTGGCAATGGCTTGTGAATCGATGCCTGCGGATGGAGCTCCCACCGCGCCATGGCCGCTGGGCGAGGTGACCACCGTACCTTTGCCACCGGCTTGGAAACGCAGGGTGAGATCACCGAGGATCTGATAGGTGCCGAATTGGTTTTCATCCCACCAGCCTTTTACGCCATCAGGAAACTGGAAGTTGGCGCGGAGGAGTTTTCCTGTGGCGTCCGGGTTTCCAGAAAACAGGGCTTCGCGGGCCTCCGGCAGGCATTTGTGGGCATCCGCGCGGTTCGCATCGTAGGGGCCGCCGGACCAGACCGAGGATTCATTGAGGACGATGCGGTTGATCGATACTCCGCCGAAATCCATCGCTCCCAAGCGGCCATTTCCGAGCGGGCAGGATTCATGAAACGAAGAGGCCGGCTTGGTGAACCAGAGGCTCATCGGCTCGGTGGGGGGCTCGGCGGCGGCTGTTAATTGATAGATTCCTGCGAGGAACAAGGCGGATGTTATGGATGGGACTGTGGATTTCGGGTGCATGGTTCGATAGAAGATTGGGCATGTAGGATGGATCGGGTGCCGTTCGCCGTGAATTCCTTGAAGGTGGAGAAGAGTGAGAAGCTCGCCCCGCCGATGGGCTGACAACGACGGGACTAACTTTCGCTTTTTCATTGGTATCGGCGCTCATAGAGACGCCGCTACAAGCACCTCATTGGCCCGGATAACCGGGAAGCTAGTCAGAAGTGGAGACACTGCGCGGGTTGTCAGGTGGGATCGAAAGTGAGCAGGAAGGGATAAAACTGCGCCGGGCCGGTGGCCTTCTCCCTTTCATTCAACATTCAACATTCAACATTCAAAATCCAACATTCAAAATCCAACATTCAAAATTCATCCTCACCTCCTGCGGCGAAGCAGC
>ERZ1022724.283-NODE-283-length-10709-cov-14.338558_pt1 | contig 10709 bp, 9 predicted proteins | sample MGYA00521091_ERZ1022724 | MGnify/ENA primary metagenome ERZ1022724 (study PRJEB33162, sample SAMN09537610) | freshwater metagenome | isolation source: freshwater | place: Canada:Alberta | collected 2017-07 | study: EMG produced TPA metagenomics assembly of the... | reverse complement strand
ACAAAGCGCCTTCGCTTGTAGCAATTGGATTTTTGCCTGAACCTGGGCCAAACACTCAAATAGCGATGAAACTGGCCTCAAGACTCTCCAGTTTAGCTTGGCGGCTATCCCTTTAGGGTCTTTAGGCGAGATTCACGCCTAATCTGTTGCTGATCGGGGTCCGGGACGGGTACTGCCGCGATCAGGCGCTTGGTGTAGTCCTGCTGGGGGTTTCTAAGAATTTGGTTCTTATCACCCTGCTCGACAATCTCACCGTGGTTCATAACAGCAATCCGATCTGCAAGGAAATCGACCACTGCTAGGTCATGGCTCACAAACAAACAAGCAAACCCAAGATCTTTTTGCAGTTCTTTCAGTAGCTCCAGAACCCTCGCCTGAACAGAAACATCAAGTGCGCTGGTTGGCTCATCGGCAACCAAGAATTCTGGCGAAAGAGCCAACGCCCTTGCAATTCCAACGCGCTGACGCTGGCCCCCCGATAGTTCGTGCGGGTACCTGTGTCGGTAACTAATCGGCAGCTGAACCTGATTCAGAAGCTCATCTATACGCTTGTTAGCTTGGTCCTTCGAGAACTGCTTCGACAGCACCAGCGGTTCGGCAATTGACTGAGAAATTGACCACCGCGGGTTTAGCGAAGACCCAGGATCTTGAAAAACAATCCCCAACTTGCTTCTGAGTTGACGAAGTTCCGACTTCTTCGTGTTGGAAATATCCTTGCCCACCACAATTAAGCTTCCCGATTTGACCGGTAGTAGTCCAACAGCGGCACGGCCAACGGTAGTTTTTCCAGAACCAGACTCACCTACTAGCCCAACGACTTCACCCTTGGTAATTTCCAAATTGATGTTCTTGGCTGCTAGAAATGCAGGGACTCTCCCACGCTTTGGGTATTCAATGTTTACGTCTATCAGAGATAGGACAACGTCCGCCTTCGAAGCTGGCTTAGCTGCCATTGCAGCTCCACGACCAAGATTTGGAACAGCTGCAAGGAGTTGCTGTGTGTAGACCTGCTGGGGAGTTTTGTAGATCTGTCGCGAGCTTCCTTGCTCGACCATCGCTCCGTCTTTCATCACTAATACTCGGTCTGCGAGGTCTGCAACAACACCCATGTCATGGGTAATCAACAAGATTGCGGAGTTGAGTCTCTTATGAAGGTCTCGAAGAAGGTCAAGTATTTCTGCCTGAATTGTCACGTCTAGCGCAGTAGTTGGCTCATCTGCAATTAGAAGTTTTGGATCGCAAGAAATTGCTTGAGCAATCATGGCTCTTTGTCGCTGGCCACCAGAGAGTTGGTGAGGATAGGAATTGAAAGCTTTCTCTGGATCGGGCAAATCCACCATGGTCAGCAGCTCAATTGCGCGCTGCTTGGCTTTTTCGTTAGTCATGCTGAAGTGGACCCTCAGAGTCTCCATAATCTGGAATCCGATTGTGTAGACGGGGTTCAGGGCAGTCATTGGTTCCTGGAAGATAACTGCTATCCCACTTCCACGCAGCTCACGCAACCGCTTAGGCGTGGCTGTGATTAATTCCTCGCCGGCGAGCTTCACACTTCCAAAGACACGACCGTTTGGCGGGGTCAGGCCAAGAAGAGCCATCGAGCTAGCGCTCTTTCCCGAACCAGATTCACCAACGATGGCGAGTACTTCACCCGCCGCGATTTCGTAGCTTAGGTTCTTGGCAGCTGGGACCCACTCGCCCTCAACCCAGAAATCAACGCCTAGGTCTTTTACCTCAAGAATCACTTTGGAATCCTGATTCATAGCGCAGCCCCTACTTCCACAGCTGACTGTGTGAAACTTACAGTGTGAATTACCAAGTGCTTAGATCCCGTTCGGGCAAAATCATGGCGGTTTTGGCGGTTGCCTTTTCGATGATTGGTGCTGTTTCCCTTACCGCAGAACCCATGCCCGTTTTGCTTGGCAGGGTCTGGATTTACATTTGGTTTGGCTACTTTGCCTGGTTGCTGTTCTGGAATCCAAGCATCAAAGTTTCCGAAGCTGAAATTGTTGTTGACAACATCTTTAGGTTTACCAGCTTGAACTGGAGTTCCATCAAACGCATCGACACCAAGTACTCGCTCACCCTGGAAACCGAAAAGGGAGTTGTGCGAGCTTGGGCTGCTCCAGCCCCATCGCGATACGCCGGCTTCCTCGCCAACAAGAGTGAAGCGGAACATCTTCCGGAAAGCAGTTTTATTGGAAACGGCATGGTTCGCCCGGGAGATTTGACCAGCAGCGATAGCGGAGTTGCCGCCTACATAATCAGAAGCCACTGGGAGCAACTTCGGGACAAAAACCAACTCGGAGAGGAACCGAAAGTTATGACGCGATGGTCGGCAACCCGCATAGTTGTCTTTCTGGTCTTGGGTGCGGCTGCCGTTCTTGGATTTATTTCTTAGCACTTGGCTCAACCGCCTTACGTGCAACTAGTCTTCTGAAACCAGCGAAGAGGCCGTCGGTGGCGACGTGGAACCTGCGCTGTCTTGGGTCGAATGCATCGCGCAAGCCATCACCGATGAAGTTAATGCAAAGCGCAATGATGATGATGAAAAGCCCTGGCCACCAGAACAACCAAGGCCTGGTTGAGAATGCCTCTTGGTATTCGGAGATGATCTGACCAAGCGAAATATCAGGTGCTGTGATTCCAAAGCCTAGGTAGCTCAGTGATGTTTCGAGCAAGATAGCGGCACTCATCAACAAAGTAGTGTTGACAATAATCACTCCGATTGCATTCGGAAGAATGTGCTTGAAGATAATGCGGCCAGGTCCCGCTCCAGCAACTCTGGCTGCATCAACAAACTCTCGCTCTCGAAGCGATAGAAACTCCGCTCGTACAAGCCTTGAAAGACCTGTCCAGAGGAAAAGACCTAGGAAAAAAGCCAAGAACAGTGCACTTCCACCGCCGAAAGCTTGACCGACGACGGCTCCAAGAATCAACACGGGAATGATGATGATTACGTCAGTCAAGCGCATTAACACTGAGTCAATCCAGCCGCGGAAGTATCCTGCGATAGAACCAACTAGAACACCGATAACCGTTGTGATAAATCCGATAACAAACATAACTGTCAGCGACTGCTGAATTCCTCGCATTACTCGAGCGAAGATGTCCTTACCTAGAGTGTCTTGTCCAAACGGGTGCTCACCTAATGAAAAAGGAAATAAAGTAAGCGTCGGTGTTCCACCGACGTTCAATAGATCGTAGTTTTCGTACCAGTTGTATTTCCACCAGCCAGGGATTCTGAATCCATCAATTGCGAATGCTCCCGATGCATCAACAATCAGCTTTCCAGTTCCCCCTACTACTGTGCCGACCGAAGAAAAGGAGATAACAATTACGAAGATTAGGACAACCAGCCCAATCATGGCCCCGCGGTGCTTCAGAAAGCGTCGACGAATCAACTGACCTTGGCTGATACCGGCTTGATCTTGGGCTGAATTGGGTTCGATGTTTTTCTTTGCCATTAGTTCAACCTAATTCTTGGATCCAGAGCCGCGTAAGCGATGTCTGCAACAACGTTGAAGACAACGGCAACAATTCCAGTGACGAGGAACACACCCATAACCAAGTTCAGGTCAACCGCCTGAAGCCCCAGGTTGAATAGCGATCCCATTCCTTGCCAGGCGAAGATTCGCTCTGTGATAATCGCGCCTCCGATAAGTCCTCCGACGTCGAAGGCCACGATTGTGACGATTGGAATCATGGCGTTGCGGAAGGCGTGCCTCATGATTACGGTTCGCTCGGCCAGACCCTTAGCTCGAGCAGTTCGAACATAGTCCTGGTTCATGACCTCAAGAAGGCTCGATCGTGCGTACCTGGTGTAAGCAGCTAGCGATCCGATCGAGAGCGCAATAGTAGGCAATAGAAGGTGTCCAAAGCTATCCAGCATCTGGAACCACATATCTCCCGGGAGATTTGGAGTTTTTGCTCCAATGGTTGAAATGATTCCCTGAGCCTGAGGGATCATTTGCTGGTAGTCGGTCCAAGTTTGAAGAACCCGGTCAATGATTACTAGACCAAGAGTCAGAATGCTGATGATGCCAGCTGCTCGGACGATCTGCTTTTTGTCTTCGCCACCGAAAAAGGCTCCTGCGAGAAAGGCAACGGCTACAGCCAGCCCAACAAGTGCAAGAAGTGTCCATAGCTCCGGAATAAAGAAGAACAGGAACTGCAGTGGGTACCAAATAGCTAGCCAGAAGCCGATTATTGCAGCAGCAGCAAAAAGCATCCCTCGGTGCTTAAAGCCGGTCGTAAGGGAAATGACGATGGCCGCAATCAACGCGCCGCCCAGCAAAATTCCAAATAGACCCAGTGACGGCTTTTCGAACCAACCTGAAAGCAAAAGGGCCTGAAGGCCGATGAAAGTGACTGCGGTTCCGATACCGAGAACTTTAGCTCGAGTTTTGGCGCTTCCTCCAACTATTCCCATCCAAGTCGCTCCTGATGCCAGGGAAAGAACCACCGCTAACCAGAGCGGTACCTCCGGATTTCCTAGGAACTGGTTGAAGCGAATTGCTCCCCACTCCTTTAGAAGAACTGCGAACCAGAAAATTGGAAGGGAGTAGAAAACGAAAGTCATAAAGGTAACTGTGTAGTCGTAACCGCTGTACTGACGGAGAGCGGTTGACATACCAATTGCAACACCTAGAACGATTGCAACGATAGTTGCCAGGGTGACCAACTGGATAGTTGAGACCATCGCACCGGCCAGCGCCTCGGTGACTGCCTGCTCTCCCCTAGACACCGATATTCCAAGATCACACTGACCCACGAAGCATCCGGCAACACCAGCCAGCCAAGAGAAATAACGAAGAGCTGGAGGGGTATCTAGATCCAAAACTTTTGTTAGGTAAGCAATTTTCTCTTGAGCGCTTGGGTCACTAGAACCTCGAAGTTCGAGAAGGGGGTCGCCTGAGATGGCAGTCAGGAAGTAGACAATAAAGGAAGCTGCCAGAAGCACCAGAATAGTTGCAAAGAAGCGCCTGACAATAAAAGCCAGCATGCAACACCTCCGTTGGTTTGATTCTCCCCTCGGAAAACTCTACCAACGGGCTTGAGCAAAAACTTCGGTAATGGAAAAACCGGCTGGCAGCTTTTTAGCTGCCAGCCGGTTTCTTCGCTTAGTACTTAGATCCAGTTATTAGCTAACTGGGGTCCACTCCCAGAAGTTCCAGAAGTATCCTGGGGACAGCGGGCTTGGCTTCACGCCTGAGACCTTCGCACTGGAAACAGTCAATCCAGGGAACTGGAAGATTGTGGTTCCGTATGCGTCCGCGATCAAAATCTTCTCGATCTCGGTCATAATCTCGGTCTGCTTCGCCTGGTCTGTTGTTAGCTCTAGCTCATCAAGCAGAGCATCAACAGCTGGGTTTCCGTAACCGTTGTAGTTTCCACCCTTCATCAGAGGATCAGTGTAGGAAGCGAAGATCTGGTCAGATCCTGCAACCGCCAAGCTGGTCGACTGCCACGCGAAGATAACTGCATCGTGTGGGTTGATTGGGAACAAGCTTGGGTCAGTGAATTCCCAGTTTGGCTCGTTGGTGTCAATTACGTTGAAGCCAGCAAGTGCTGCAGACTTCTGAATCAGCTCAAGTTCCTGCTGACGACGAATGTTGCCAGTTGGGTACCAGAACTTCACGTCAACTGGAGTAGAAACTCCAGCTTCAGCAAGAAGAGCCTTGGCGCCTTCGATGTCCAGGTTACGAACATCAGCTGCACCAGAAGCCGCAGTAATTGCTGCGTAGCGCTCTGAACCAGGAATGGTTAGGAACGATTCACGAACAGTTGCATTCGGGTTTAGTGGCTTGATGATCTTGTCCACGATCTCGTCGCGAGGAATTGTCAACAAGAACGCCTGACGGACCTTCTGAGCTACAGCAGCGTCGCCACCGTATGTCGCAGGGTCGAAAGGACCACCGTTGTTGAAGGTTAGGTCAACGTGCTCGTATACAGCTTCGTCACCCTGGTGAATAGTTGCACCAGTTGAGTCGGCAATGCCCTGAGCAACAGCTAGCGAGTCAGCGGTTGGCTGGCCGGTAGCGATGTCAATCTCACCATTTTCTAGCGCCTGAAGCTGAGCCACGAAGTCAGCAATGAATCTGACTGTGATGCGCTCGAACTTAGGTGATGGACCCCATGTGAAGACAGGGTTCGAAACTAGAGTGATGTACTGGTCGGCAACGATTTCCTCAATGATGTAAGGGCCGCTTGACAAATAGGTCAGTGGGTTCTCAGGAAGAGCAGTGAACTGGTAACCGGTGTTCCAAGATTCTGCAACCGGAGCTAGCCAAGCAGCATCCTTGTTCTGGATCGCTTCGATTAGCTTGGTCTTTGCCTCAGCTGGGTCCGTAATTTCTGGGTAAGCCATCATCACAGTTCCGTGAGCTGCCATACCGACACCGAAAGCAAGCTCCCAGTCCACGTATGCTGCGTCATAAACCAAAGTTAGAGTTCTGCCGTCTTCGCCAATCTCAGGAGTCTGAGTTACAAGGCTTAGACCAGCAGTAGATGCTGGAGAAAACACTGCAGCGGTGTCAGCGAATGCGCCTGAAGCGGCAGCCCACTGGAACAGCATGTCAGCAGCGTCAATCTGAGTTCCGTCTGACCACTTAACACCCTCGTTGATGGTGTAGCGAACAGTTAGAGGCTCGTCGCTGATCTTCTCGAAAGAACCGTACTCGGTGTTCTTTACAAGTGCAGGAGTGCTGTCGTAGTACTGGAAGCCCGAGTTGGTCAGGTAAGTAATGTTTGCGTTCTTGGTCGCGTTGCCTGAGCTGGAGCTGGTGTTGTAGTTATCAAATGCCTGGTTGAATGCAACCGTGATTGTGGTTCCTTCGACGATCTGAGACTGGTATGGCAATGCACAACCGCTCAGAGTCACAGCAACCGCGCTCAACAGTGCCACAAGGCCTGTTCTGCGACGATTCTTCATGTTTCTCCTATTTTCGAATTTTTATATGAGGCAATTTCCGAGGTAAAAATCACCCCCAAATAAAGCCGCATACTTTACTCCTTGAGCTTAGACCCGCCCTTGAGGCTTGAGGGGCTCTGGTAACCAGGAGTTTGAAATAGTAACCATTCCGTTAACTTCCCAGAGCTGACTTAAGCTTGAGATTATGCAGGAATCCAGGGTCTTGATTTACGACGGGGACTGCCAGTTTTGCCAGTTGAGCCTTGAATACGGCATCAAAAACCTTCGGATTTTCCCTCAATACGTGGCATTTCAAAGAATTGACCCTCAAGACTTTGGCCTAACCGATAAGCAAGTTCGATCCCAAATCTGGTTAGCCCAGAAAGCCCCAGCTAGTTCTGCGGCGCTCGGGGGTCATCTAGCTGCCGGGGCAATTCTCAAACTTCAGCCCTCTTTGTGGCTGCGGGTTCTGGGTTGGTTGGCATCGACTCCCCCAACATCTTGGGTAGCTAGTCTGCTCTACAAGTTGATTGCCGCTAACAGACACCGACTTCCGGGTGGTTCGAGGGCTTGCAAGATTGAGGACAACTATTTTGACAAGTGAGGGCGTGCTACGGACAAAGATTGAGCTGGCAGTGGTACTTGCACTGAGTCTTGGTGCCAGCGCAATCTACTCAATAGTTTCAATCGTTGCCAGACTTACGGATGAAACATCCCTTGCAAACCAAACCGCCACAATTAATCGTCAACTCTCTGAGCGCGAATGGCTGGATTTTAGCTATCAGTTTTTAGGGATCTCGCTGGGATTGGCTCCAGTAGCGCTAGTGCTTTATCTGCTGTGGGAGAAAAAGAGCTCTCCGTTCAAAGCAATTGGGTTGAATTTTCTGCAACCGGGTCGAGACCTTTCGCGAGGAATTTGGCTTGCAACAGTGATTGGCATACCAGGACTGGGGTTGTATTTAGTTTCAAGACAGCTGGGCATTTCAGCGGAGGTTATACCTGCGGCTCTAGGTGAGTATTGGTGGACCGTGCCTATGCTGTTGTTCGCTGCGGTGAGAGCTTCACTCATAGAAGAAGTGATTGTGGTTGGCTACCTATTCAATAGACTTTCGCTGCTCAGATTTTCAAACAACTCGCAAATACTAATTAGCGCCACTTTGCGGGCCACCTACCACTTGTACCAAGGGTTTGGTGGCTTCATAGGAAACTTTGTAATGGGGTTGCTCTTTGGTTACCTCTACCAGCGTTGGGGTCGAGTGATGCCTCTGGTAGTTGCCCATTTTGTTTTGGATGCGGCAATCTTTGTCGGCTACGCGGCCCTAAAAGATGTGCTTACTTTTCTGTAGAAAAAACTAGACTTTCCAGATCGGTAGACGCCAACCAAGAAGCAAAGCAAGCACTCGAAGCGCGATTGTGAATACCGCTCCAATTGCAACAGCCACAAATGCCTCAACATTCAATAAGTTCAGTCCCACAACAACCCATCCCCCAGTAAAGGCAATCACTGCATATGGAATGTGGTCGCTAAAGGCCTTAGGAATTTCATTCACAACGATATCTCGAAGTACGCCGCCGAAAATGGCAGTTAGGACGCCCATAATTACAGAGATAACCGCCGGAACACCGGCATTCAACGCCAGTTGAGTTCCACCGGCGGTGAAAGCGCCGAGGCCAATTGCATCTGGCCACTGCATCGCACGTTCGGTTGGCTCAAGGTGACGAGATCTCATAAATAGCAACGCCCCGACGCAGATCAAGATAATGATCCAAACCCAAATTTCATTTTCAAACCAGAAAAACGGCCTGCGGTCAAGAAGGATATCCCGAAGAGTTCCGCCTCCAAAAGCGGCCAGGCCAGAGACCATAGCCATGCCGACTAAATCAAGTCTTTTTCTAGCTGCCTCAATCAGACCAGACAGAGCAAAAGCAAGCGTTCCGATAACTTCAAAGAGGATTGTGCCGTTAAGGAGCAGCCAGCTAGTATCCAGCATTTACTAGCGAACAATCTTGATGACTTTGAAGCCCTCACCCTCGGTGACTACCTCGTGAGCAAAATCAACTCCGATGTTTCCAAGGGTCACAACGTAGTCAGACTCAGTGACATTAGCTGCCGGAACAACGCTTCCTTCCAGAACTAATAGGTCCTTGATGTTCGGCTCATCGATCCAGAACTTTACAGTGAAAACTTCTGTACGGGTTTGGCCAATAACAATGATTCGATCACCAGGAACATCCTGCAGAACGTCTCGGGATGTCCAACCCGCTTGGTCAAAGTAGGCCTGAGTACCGTTGATAGCAATCAAGTTGTTCTGAGAAAGAGCAAGTGCGGCTACCAGAAATAGTGGAATCATGAAACGTCCCATTAGCACATTGCCCTCTTCAGGAGTGAAAATCCAGTAGAGAACTGATGCACTCACTGCAACCGCAATTGCAATGAATAATCCGCCGCTTGCAGCGAGTCCTGGAAGTGTTGACGAATCTGCGTACTGCTGGTCAAAATTGCTTGGATAGAAAATGCTGAAGAAAAGTGAGGCCCCAATTATCAAAGCACCCTGTAGTGTTCTCCAAACAAGTTTTGAGTCTGTGAACCTTGGTAGTAATAGACCCATAACAATAAATTGTGGAATTAGAAATTCGTAGTAGCGCAGGATTAATCGATCGCTGTGGTCGTCACCGCCGACTGTCACATACGCCTCGAACAATGCCACAACGGCGATCATTGAAAAGGTAATAAGTCCAACAAGAATGAACAACGAGCTGACCGGACCAACCGGCTCCGACTTTTTGGTGACCGACCAAAGCACCCGTAGTGAAAGCAGTACTGGAAGGCCCGCAATCAGCAAGACCACTGCTAGATGCATGGCAAGGTGGCCAACAGATACGCTCAGGAAAAGTTCCAGGCCGGTGGCCTGAGTGCCCAAGTCCTGACTCACAGTTGGAGCTTGGTTCTCCACAACCGAGGTCAGGGCTTCCACGGGAGATCCGTAGCCACCAAAAAGCTTTAACCCTTCAGTGCCCGCAAACAAAAAGCCGAGACCAAATTTGGCCACGAAGAAACCTAGGATTGTAGATCCGGCAGATTTGATGCCAGCTAGCCAACCCCCCGAGTCCAACTTGTAAGAAACAATGACAGCAAAAATTGTGAACGCTGGCAGCATGAAAATTGCATGTGGCTTGACTAGCGCGGCAAGCCCGAGCGAGACACCGACCAAAGTCCACAACTGCCACTTGCCCTTTTCAGCAACCCAAAGACCAACCAGAACCACCCCGGTCATTGCGGCGAAGTACATGATTTCCGGCATGAAGTATGAAACAGGTATTGCTATTGGGCTTAGGGCAGTAACGGACGCTACAAAAACTGACCAGCCAAAGGTCAAGAACCTCGCCGCAATTAGGAAGGTAAAGAGAATCGTCAGGGCAAAGAACACGGAGTTGATGCTTTTGGTGCAGACATAAAAGTCCGTCCCACACATGTTTGTAGCACTCATCACCCATGAAAAGATGTAGTTCGAAAAATACTGCTCTGCGAAGGGTAGGTGCTTGGCCGCACTTGTATAGACATACTCATCACCCATGATTGACGGCAGTACCGTCCAAACCCTGCTTATGGACCAAGCGGCAAACGCCACGGGAAGCAGTAGCCAAAAGTACTCGTACTTTGATTTGGTTACCACTGAATGTCTCCCCTATGTTTTGGACGGTTTGGAACAGCCGACACATCGTGGCTGACAAAAGCAAGCAGTAGCTGGAACCCAAGAATTAGAGGAACTACCGAAATCATCACGGTTCCAGTCGTTGC